>Ga0126377_10003905_pt1 | contig 10697 bp, 7 predicted proteins | sample PanSoiMetPlot_22_FD_92647 | JGI IMG/M metagenome (GOLD analysis project Ga0126377, IMG submission 92647) | Tropical forest soil microbial communities from Panama - MetaG Plot_22 | ecosystem: Environmental > Terrestrial > Soil > Tropical forest > Bulk soil | place: Panama | collected 2016-02-17 | reverse complement strand
CCGTTGACGTCGAGTTTTCCGGGTGCAGAGCGGTTGGGACAGTGGACCGCGACCTTCATCGCGCCGCCGCCGGAAGGGATCGCGTGGCGCGCGACGTTCCACAGCGGCGATGCGGCGCGCCTCCGCGATCTGCGCGTCGCCGTCACCGACTCCGGATTCCCGGACGGCAACGACTGGCAGCGCCTGCCCGACTGGCTGCCGCAGGAGCATACCGTCTGGGCGGCGACCGCGACCTGGGTGCTGGACCCGGCCACTCTGGCCCAGGTTGAACCCGTCCCGCCGTTACGCTAAACTACGTAACGGTTACGGTGGTTAACGTAACCGGGATCCGTGGTCCGGGGTGCGGGATCCGGGATTCGCCGCGATCACGTGTGGCTTCCGCCTTCAGTCGGAAGAGACCCGATGCCCAATCCGTTTGTCTACGGCGAGGTCGTACCGCGGGAGGCGTTCGTCGACCGTGAGGTCGAGCTCGACCGGCTGACACACGATCTTCTCGCCGGCCAGAAAATCTTTCTCATCTCGCCGCGACGGTACGGCAAGTCGTCGCTCGTCCGGCAGGCGCTGCGGGCGACGGAGCGGAGTGGCGCACTGCCGGTCGAGGTCACCGTCAGCAGCTACAGTTCGTACGTCGGGTTTTTGGAAGGTTACGCCCGCGCCCTCCTCGGAGTGGAGACGCGAATCGACAAGGCGCGCGCATGGCTGCGGGACATGCTCGGGGGCGTCCGTCCCGAAGTCCGCATCGAGGCCGACGAACAGGGCGGAAGCCAGCTTGCGCTCTCCTTCCCTTCGGCGAGAACCGGCAAGGACGTCTCCAGGCTCGCGCAGGAAGTCTTCGCGCTCCCGGGGCGCATCGCAGATGCGCGCCGCCGGAAGCTGACCATTGCGCTGGACGAGTTCCAGGCCATCGGGTCGTTCAATGGCGGGAGCGTGGAACATGCGCTTCGCGCTGCCGTTCAGCATCAGCGGCAGGTCGGCTATGTGTTCTCCGGATCAGAACCAAGCCTGATGGAACGGATGCTCGGCCGCAGCCGGCCGTTCTACAAGGCCGGACCGGTCATGCGGCTGCAGAAGATTCCGGCCGAACCCTTCGCCGCATTCATCGAGGCGCGCTTCCAGGCGACCCGCCTGCGCCCCGCACCCGGACTTGGCGCCGCAATCGTCGAGCTGGCCGGCAATCTCCCATACGACGTGCAGCGCCTCGCGCACGAGGTCTGGGATGATGCGGAGGGCGCAAAAGCGGTCGGGTTGGACGACCTGCATGAAACGCTGAAGCGGCTGCTTGGTGAGCACGACGCGATCTTCGAGGCGACGTGGCAGCGCCTGACACTCGCCCAGCGTGCGGCCCTCCGTGCGGCCGTCCTGGAGGAGGGGCGAGAGCTCCTGTCCGCGGATGTTCGTACACGCTACCGCCTGGGCGGGGCGTCGACGGTTCAGGCGTCGCTCAGCGCCCTCGTACGCGAGGACATCCTCGCGCGCGAAGGCACACGATACGTGGTCGTCGACTCACTGTTCAGGGAATGGGTCGCTCGGCATACGCACTGAATCCCTTATCCCTGATCACTGATCCCGAATCTCTGATCGTTGAATCCTTAATCGTTGAATCGACGACGCGATTCGAGGATGCGAAGGATCAGGGATTCGAGGATCAGGGATTCGAGGATGAGCGATTCGGGATCAGTGATCAGGGATGAGCGATTCAGTTAGAGTCTCTCTAAATGCCGGTTTCCCCCGTCGTCCGTTTCCTGGCCCGCGCCGCCTGTCGCGTGTTTTATCGCGTTGACTGCGTCGGCGTGCCGCCGGAGTCGGGAGCCGCGTTGCTCCTGCCCAACCACCAGAATGCGTTGCTGGATCCGGCGGTCATCTGGGCAACGGCGGATCGCGACGTGCGATTCCTCGCGAAGTCAGTCCTGTTCGAAGGTCCGCTGCGGTTCCTCGTCGCCGGATCGGGTGCAATTCCGGTCTATCGAAAGCTGGACCAGGCCGACGTCTCCAAGAACTCGGAGGCCTTCGCCGCTGTCGATCGGGCGCTGGCGGACGGGGACGCCATCTGCATCTTTCCCGAGGGTGTGAGTCACTCGGAGAGTCGGTTGGTTCCGCTGCGGACCGGCGCCGCCCGGATGGCGCTCGGCGCTGAACGAGCAGGCACGCGCGTCAACCTCGTGCCCGTCGGCTTGAACTTCGACAGAAAAACTACGTTTCGATCGCGGGTCACGGTGGTCTACGGTCATCCCTTCACGTGCGAGGATCTGGCCGATCCGGTCGCCCATCCGGATGCCGTGCGCGAACTGACCACTCGCATTGCGGACCACATGCGTCGCCTGCTGATTGAAGCGGAACTGAAGAGCGATGCCGCACTCGTCGATCGCGTCGATCGCATGTATGCGGCAGCGCGAGGCATCGGCCGCGATCCGCAGGAGCGAGTCGAGCGACGCAGGATTATCGCGGCGGGGATCGAACGGCTCCGCACCGCGGATCCGCAACGCTATGACGAGATCCTGCTTCGCATGCATCGATATCAGAAGCGGCTGGAGAGGTTTGGGCTTCGCGACCGCCATCTTGACTGGACGATCTCGACAGCAGACGCCGTTTCGTTCGCCGTTCGCGAGGCGCTCGCGGCAGTCGTGCTCGGACCGCTCGCACTCATCGCGCTCGTGCTCTTCGCGATCCCGTACCACCTCACCGGATATGCGGCGCGGTGGTTCACGCGCGAACCGGACGTCGCAGCGACCGCGAAAGTCGTTGGCGGATTCTTGCTCTACACCGCCTGGCTGTTCGCGATCGGCCTCGCCGCGTGGGCACTGGGAATACCTCACGCCGTGTTGCTGTCAGTGTTGCTGCTTCCGCTTCTCGCTATTGCCGGGCTTTTTGCGATTGAACGCGAGTCGGCCGTGCTCGATGCGGTGCGCGCATGGTTCCTGCTGACACGAACGCGCGCCGACACGCGGGAGCGGCTGCGACGACGGCGATCAGAGCTCGCGGACGTGCTCGATGAAGTGAATGAATGGCTGATGGAAGAAACTCGAATTGCTGATGGCTGATTGAAACGCATCGATCGAACCAAGTCAGCCATCAGCAATCAACAATCAGCAATCAATTCAACAAGTACCGTTTCGCGAACTCAATCCACGTATAGAGCAGGAAGTTGTTGTTCGGCGTCGTGGACGGAAGCGCGTGCCCTTCATCGGTGTAAATCGTCGTCCACACGGGCACGCCGTTCGCGCGGACGCGTTTCGCCATCTCTTCTGCTTGTGTGACGGGAACGCGCGTGTCCTTCGCGCCGTGGATGATCAGCAGCGGGACCTTCACCTTCGACGCCTGCGTTACCGGTGAAATGCGGGTCAGAAACTCACGCATGGCTGGATCGCGCTCGTCGCCGTATTCAATGCGGCGATCTTCAGGGCGCGTCGGGTCCGTTCCCTCGAAATACCCGATGAAGTCGGAAATCGCGTTTCCGGCAATCGCGCAGCGGATGCGATCGGAGAACATTTCCGCGACCGCATACGTCATGTATCCGCCATAGCTGACGCCGGTGACGAGCACGCGATTCTTGTCCAGGGACGGCTGCCGTCCGATCCAATCCAGAAGCGCTCCAATGTCCTTGACCGGGTCTTCACGCTTCATTCCGTCATCGAGATGGCCGAATGCTTTGCCGAAGCCCCAGCTACCACGTACGTTCGGGAAGATGATGGCGATGCCGAGTTCATTCAGAAAGTAGCCACTCCGCCCGAGGTACTGAGGACGGGCGCGCGATTGGGGTCCTCCCGGCCCGCCGTGAATATTGATGATCACAGGGCGAGGTCCCGTAAATCGCGCCGGCGGCCGATAGAAAACGCCTGAAATCGGGAGGCCGTCAAAACTCTTCCACGTCACGATCTCGGGCTCAGGGAGCACGTCGGGATTGAACGCGCCGAATTCGCTTCGCGTCCACCGATCCACTTCGCCGCTTTTCGCGCGGACGGAGAACACATCGCCGAAGGTCCGTAACGACCAGAGTGAAAACGCCACTTCGCTGCTGTCAGGCCTCCACATGGGCGGCGTGAGCAGTTGGCCGGCGGGAAGCTTCGGCGCCCAGCGCACCGCCAAGGTCGTCGCATCGAGGAGCTCGACGCGGCTCGTCGTCGTGCTGTCGAAGACGGCGGCAATGGTCCGACCATCGGGGGACAGGGCAAACGCTTCCAGCGCCTCGTCTTCCTTGGTGATCGGCTGCCATTTTGCCGTGGCAACCTCGCCGCGCCAGAGTCTCAGCACGTCCGACCCGCTGTTGCTGAGCACGTAGACGAAACGCCCGTCGGGTGAGTAGACCGGTGCACGCCATATCGCAGGATCCCCGACGGGACTCAGGCGAGTCTTCTCGCCGGTCTTCACGTTCACCCGCCAGAGCGATGTCTGGGCAAATTCGGCCGGCGAGTTCACGACGAGCAATTCAGAATCGTCTGGCGACCAGCCGGCGACGCTCCAGCGGCCTTCTACCTCCGAGACCAGCCTTGCGCTCGATGGATCGCGCGGATCCATGACATAGAGGTCACGGTCGGCGCCGCCATGTCCGCCTCGACGAGTTGAATCGAACGCGATCAGGCCGGAACGGTGCGACCATACCGGGTCGCCATTTCGCGATTTGCCGTCGGTCAGCGTCACCGTCGTTCTGTTGAGCGGATCGTAGCGAAGGAGCTGAAGCGTTTCAGCACCGCCTCCCGAGTCCTTGCTCAAGACAAAGTAGGAGCCATCCGGCGCGTACCAAGCGCCGGCCAGGGCAGGATTGATTCCCTCACGAAAGAACGTCAGCTGCTGGCGGTCCATCCCAGGACCTGCCACCGAATGGATTTGAGAAACGCTGCCGAACGCCGTCGTGATCAGGACCGATCGGTCACGGGGATGCCAGCCGAGCAGAATCGCTCTTCTCGACGATGCGTAGGGCGCCAGCGTGTCCGGTGTGCTGGCCGGGATCGGCGGCAGTCCTTCGGCCTTCACGTTCGCAGGGACCGGCAGAAACTCCGCCGACGGCGCCGAAGCGGCACTGTTTCCGGGCGAGGTCGCCTGCGCGGAAACACTCGCGGCAAAAGCAGTTCCGGCGAGAGCCAGGAGTGCTGCGCGTCGAAGGTGATGCATGAAGTTGCAGCGGAGGGAGCGCGTTCCATTATAGTGCAAACCTCGTTTCCCTGCCGTTCGTCCAACGCACCATGAGAATCGTGATAGCCGGCGGGACAGGATTCCTCGGGACGCAGCTCGCGGAGACCTATGCCGAGGACGGACACGACGTCCGCGTCCTGACCCGCGGACTGATCCCCGGTGATTCTCGTCATGACCCCGGGACTGGCGTGCCCGGGGTGACGCGCGTCGGGTGGCGGCCGGACGGCCGCAGCGGCGCCTGGGCGTCAGTGGTCGACGGCGCCGACGCCGTCGTCAATCTCGCCGGAGCCGGCATCGGTGATGCGCGATGGTCAGCGGAGCGCAAGACCGTCATCCGCGACAGCCGGGTTCGTCCCACGCGCAGCCTGGTCGCCGCCATCACCGAGTCCACGTTGCGGCCGCCGGTGTTCATCAGCGCCAGTGGCGTCGGCTTTTATGGTGCAGCTGGAAGCGACGCGAAAACCGAAGCGTCGCCGGCGGGCACCGACTTCCTTGCACAGCTCTGCACTGAATGGGAGTCGGAGGCTTTGCCCGCAAAGAGCGCGGCCACGCGGCTCGTCTTCGCCAGGTCGGGGATTGTGCTGGAACGAAGCGGCGGCGTCCTGCCTCGCATGATGACGCCATTTCGCTTCTTTGCCGGCGGCCCCGTCGGGTCAGGCCGCCAGTATGTCTCGTGGATTCACCGCATCGACTGGGTCGAGATGATCCGATGGATTGTCGACTGTCCGCAGGTGAACGGTCCTGTCAACGCTACGTCACCCGTGCCTGTGACGAATCGCGAGTTTGCGAAAGCCCTGGGCCGCGCGATGCATCGTCCCGCAGTCATGCCGGCGCCGGCGTTCGCGTTACGACTGGTTTTCGGAGAAATGGCAGAGGCGCTCGTCCTCACGGGGCAGCGGGTCGTCCCTCAGTGCGCGCTCTCACACAGCTTTCACTTCAGATACCCGGAGATCGATTTGGCATTTAGGGGGATATTCGGGGAGTAAATCTCACAGTATCTCCGGCGCTCCTCCCCTGAAGTTCCCGCCCAGCACCGGCACCGAGTCACCGCCCAGCCACGAATCGACGACCTTTGCGTAGACGGAACGGAAGTCGGTCTCGTAGTGGACGTCGTTCCCGCTGTTCTCGAGCGTCGGGTTGTCGGGCGTGATGCGGAGGTTCGGTGCGGTGCCGAAGATGCCGCCTTTCACGGTGCCGCCCATCGCCATCATGACGCTCGCCGCGCCGTGATCGGTCCCCTGGCTGCCGTTCTCGTTGATGCGCCGGCCGAATTCCGAGAACTGCAACACCAGCGTGTCGTTCAACAGCCCCTGGTTGAGCAGGTCGTTATAGAACGCAAACACGCCATCGTTGAGCGTCGTCATGAGGCCGGTATAAGAGCCGTTGGCCTGGTTCGGATTCTGCGCCGCATGAGTGTCATACCCGCCAGTCTGAACCCAGAACACTTTCGTGCCGACGCCCTTCACCATCGCACCGGCGATGGTGCGCAGCGCGAGACCAAAGCCATTGTTCGGATAAGTGACGCTGGCGGCGTAGGTTCCAACTTGGATCACGCGATCGAGCGTCGCAAAAGCGCCCTGCGCCGTCGCATTGACGAAGGCCAGGTGCGGCTGATCGACGGGCAGATGGGAAGCGATGCGTGTCGCGCTGTCGCGGGCGAACCCGTTGTCCGCGCCGCCGTTCGGTGATTGGAAGGTGTAGCCTTGCGCGCTCGGAATGGACGGCACGCCAACGTGGTTCGATTGCAGCGTCCGGGGAATCACACCCGTCGTCGACCAGGCCGTGAGCGGATCGACGGGCAACGGCAGCGTGTCGAGATATCGGCCGAGCCATCCGTTGCTCTGCGGCGAGCGGGGGTCGCCTGTGGACCAGATGTCGGTGCCTTCGAAGTGGGAACGACTCGAATTCTGATAGCCGGTCCGCTGGATGAATGCCAGGCGTCCCGCGTTGAAGATCGATCGCAGGCCGGACAGACGCGGATGCAGACCGAGTGCGACGCCTGAGCGGTCAGATCCGATCTGCAGCACGTTCGCCGCGGGGATACCGATCGTCGGCCGGCGATTGCGGTACTCGGGATCGTTGTACGGGATCAGCATGCTGAGCGAGTCGTTCCCGCCGCTCAGGTACAAGACGACGAGGTTTCGACGAGAACGGCCTTGTGCTCGCGCAAGATCCGAAAGGAAGGCTGGCGCGGCGAAGCTGATGGTGAAGGCGGCGACGCCGCCCCGCACGAACTCGCGTCTGGTGATGGCCATGTTCGCTGTCCCTATACGAGTTGATAGTCGCCGGAACCAACGATCAGGTGCGCAAGGCCCGCAGCCTTGGTCAGAAGCTGTGCGTCAGACCCCGTCCAGGCACCGCCCGCGCGCGCGTAGTCCAGCAGCGCTTGGTACGGCTCGCGGGCGAAGGGAGCTGCAGTCAGCCGATCGAGCATGAACGACACGAGCGTCTCGGGCGACTGCCGCGCGCCTCGCGCGAGGTCGCGCAGGTTGACGCGCTGGTTCGTCGCCAGCTGCGAGGCGAAGTTCATCCGGGTCAGCATCGCGCCGCTCGAGAACCAGTTGGTGCCGAGATCCCAGCCGGCGACATCCGGCGGTTCGAAGAGTTGCTGGCCCATGTTCGACATCGGTCCCAGCGCATTGTTGACGGAGAAACCAGCCCACCCAACTTCCTTGATCGATCGCGCCACGAACTCCGCCGGCCACGAATAGCGCGCGTAGCGATTCTCCGCGGCGGTGAACTGCGGCGACAGCAGCAGCCGTTCCATCACCGGCTTCATCTCGAACTTGCTGGCGTAGTACGTATTCGCCAGATCGGCGATGAGCCCCTGATCCGGCTGCGACACCTCGCTGACGAAAAACTGATACAGCTTGCGCGCCAGGCGAGGGCCGGTCGCTGGGTGCGCCGCGACGGCATTGATCAAATCAAGACCGTCCTGCATCCCTGCATCCTGCGCGCGAGCAGGAATGACTTTGCTGCTATTGGAGTAAATCGGGAACGTAAATTCCTTGGCCGTGGTGTCGTGCTGCCCGGCAACGTAGCTGAAGGTGTAGTAGGCGTTCTGCGGACGGGTGAGGTTCCATCCGGTGAAAACGCGCGCGCCGGCGTAGACGTCGGTTTCGGCAAACGTATCGACGCCCATCGTGAAGAGCTCCATCAGCTCCCGCGCGAAGTTCTCCTGCGGCTTGCCTTTCACATTCGTGCGGCCATCGAGCCACACGAGCATCGCCGTGTCCTTGGCTACCGCGACAAGAAGGTCGCGGAAGTTGCCGAGCGCGTACTTTCGGAATAGTTCGATCTGCCCCAGCACCTGATTCGGATCTTCGGTGGGCTTCGCCGCCATGTAGCGCGCCCCTTCGTCAGCGCCGAGCGCACCGGCAACCTTCGAGTACGCAGTCGCGAAGTGGTTGTGCCAGAACAGCGTCATCTTCTCCTGCAGGGGACGACTCGAATGGACCATGCGAAAAAGCCAGCGCTGGCGTGAATCGTTGATCACGGTGCGCGGCGAGAACGCACCATTCGAGGTCGTGGCGACGTATCCCGGAGTGCCGATGAGTGAATCGACATCGTCCGGGACGCTCTCGTAGTCGAGCAGCTGACGGACCGCAGCGGTCAGCCCGAGCTCCATGTAATCGTCGATTTCGTCCTGGCCGGCGCCAAAGCCTGCTCGTCGCAGCAGATGCTCAACGACATGTTCGCCGTGCCGAACGCGTTCGCGATCGCGAGGCTCGTTTCGCTGCTGCATAGGTCGACTCCCAGCGCGCGAGATCATACGCCTCCTGACACCGGAAGGCGCCGATTCCTTTAGACCCGCCCGGGCAGCCCGGGGTTACTTCAGAGAACGCGCGAAAAGCCGAACAGGTCGTCCCCCTTGGCGGGTTCTTTTTGATACTGCCGCAGAAGAATTCTGCCCGCGAGCCACGCAACGCCCGCGCCATGCTGAGCAGCTCCCATGGCAAACAAATGCCGAGGAAAATTGCGATGGAGCCCGATATACGGCAGGCGATCGACGGTTTCGTAGTGGGTGGAACTCCACGCCCACTCCGGCTGAAGGCCCGAAATGGCGGGATACAGGACGGAAAGCTCATACATCAGCTGGCCCGTTCGCTGGATTAGAGCCTTCGACTGCGCGCGATCGGCCACGGCCGGTTGATCGGCGCCGCCAAACAGGGCCCGATCATCCTTCAACCATCGCAGCGAGTGCGGTGGAGCGTCGCCGTCACGCAGAACGCTGGATCGGCTGCCGGCCTGTCGACGAACCGCTGCCGGCAGTGGTTCAGTGACGACCGAATAACCGTCCACGGCCTTCAGGTGTCGGCGAAGAGCACGCAGGTCCGTCAGAGCGGCAGAGGTGGCGACGAGGACAGCCGACGCACGGATAGTCCCCGCTGCCGTCGCCACCGTGACCTGTTTCCGGCCCGCCCTGATTCGACGGACCGGTGAGTCCTCGTGCAGCACCGCGCCGCGTGAGGCCGCCGCGGCTGCAAATCCGACGCAGGCGCGGTACGGATCCAGCGTAAAGCCGTGCGTTCGGATTGCGCCACCACTCTCGATGGCTGCATCGCGGTTCACGGCTGCCGGCTTCAACCAGACGTGATCGAGCCCTGCGTCGCGACGACTCTGATACTCGCGCTGCAGCAGTCGTGCGCTGTCAGAGTACGCGCGCGCGACGGTCAGGCAATCTGACGGCGCGAGATCGCAGCGGATACCCAACCGTCGAATCGCGGCGGAAAAGTCCAGCGACGCGCGACGCATCATCTGCCACATCGTCCGCGACGCCCGCAGCCCGTGGGCAATCGTGCTCTCGCGAAAGGAGGCGTCGAAATCTTCACGGATCCACCCGGCAGACTCCGCCGTACCTGATCGGCCAATCGATCCGGCTTCGAGAAGGATCGTCCGAACACCGGCGCTCGCGAACGACCATGCGCTGACGCAGCCGGTCAGGCCGCCGCCGACAATGACAACGTCGGTTTCGAGATCCCCTCGGAAGCGGGGATAGGAAGGACGGCGGGATTTCGGGTAGCGATCGAGCCAGAGTGGAACGGTGCGGATCGGCATCGAGACGTAGTCTACTTGAGGGGGGGTCTTGCGTGCGATGTCCGGGTCCGCGGTTGCGAAGAATCGCGACGTGTGCTCCTGAACACCGCGATAGCGGACACAATCGTACCGATGATGGCGATCGCGGCCAGCGCGCCAACCGTGACCTTGAAGGTGGTCGACTCCATCCACGCGAGAAGCCCGCGACCGTAGTAGGCGGCCAGCGCGGCTTCGGCCATGAAACGAAGCGTGCGAATGCCCGCGAGGGTAACGAAGAACATCCAGGCATCTACGCGCCAGGCTCCGCTCGTGAGCACGAACGCGGTGAACGGAAACGGCGGTGGAATGATTGCCAGCGAGGCGATCGTGACGGCAGCGCTGTTTCCAACCCGCTGCTGGATGCGCGAGAGCCTGGATGGTTTCACGAGCCTGGAAAGGCCGTGTTCGCCCAGCTCGCGTCCAATCCAGTATGTGCCCGCCGCCCCGATGATCGACCCGACCGTCGCGAGGAGCGCATAGAGCCAGAACAGGTG
>Ga0126377_10003904_pt1 | contig 10699 bp, 7 predicted proteins | sample PanSoiMetPlot_22_FD_92647 | JGI IMG/M metagenome (GOLD analysis project Ga0126377, IMG submission 92647) | Tropical forest soil microbial communities from Panama - MetaG Plot_22 | ecosystem: Environmental > Terrestrial > Soil > Tropical forest > Bulk soil | place: Panama | collected 2016-02-17 | reverse complement strand
TCCAGAATCTGCTCGATCGCCCTGCGGCAGACCGCACAGAACGGGACGTTGTCGCGCGTGAACATGATGCAGTCGGCCTGCGGACGGTAGTAGCCGCGCGCCTCGTAGTTGGCGCCCTCGAACGCCCCGACGCGGTGGGCATGGGCGCCCTCGTTCAGGAGCGCCGTGTCGTGCCGTTCTTCTTCCCGGAAGAGCGCGTCCATTTCAGACTCAGGCCGATTCGCGGCGCGAATCGCGCGCCGCCGGGTCTGGATATCCTTCGTGTACCGCTCGAATTCCTCCTTCGGCCACGGCGTCGGCAGAGTTGTGCTCGCGGTGACGAGATCCTTCCACTTGAGCGTAGCCGGATCGAGCAGCGCGGTCACGTTGGGCTCCCACGGCTCGACGCGATCCCCTGCGGGGAGGTACGCGACGTCGGAGGTGTAGTACTCGTCGGCCAGCGCGGCGATGTGATGGCCGAATTCGTGTACGAAGACGTACGGCGCGTAGGAGTTGTCTGCCGCGACGGTGCTGTACAAGCCGTAGATGCCGCCGCCTCCGTACGTCGCGCTGTTCACCAGGATTTCGACGACCTCGTACGGGGCGTTCGCCGCGATGTCGCGGAAGGCCTTGTTCTCGAACGTCAGCACGTAGCGCTCGGAGTCGAACGCGTCGTACGTGGCTCCGATCGGCGAACGGCGATAGATGCCCTGCGACGGGCGGGACACGCCCGACTGCGCGGCCGGAGGCACCAGGCCCCAGATGTTGATGTCGTTCTGGCGTTCCTTGAACGGCGACGTTGCGAACAACGTCGTCACGAGCTTGCGGGCGTCGCGTTCGAACTTGGCGCGTTCCGCAGCCGTGTAGCCATCGCCGAGGATCAGGAAATCCAGCTTCGTCGCGGGATCGCCGGCCTCGTGGAGCTTGATGATCGGACCCGCGTCCGGCACGGCGGTGTTGCGCAGCACGAACTTGTCGGCCGGATCGATCGCGACGCTCCAGGCGTCGCGAAACGCGTTCTTCGCGTCCCGCTTTTTCACGACGACCTTGAACGGCGCTGCGGGCGCGGGGAATCGAATCGACTCCGGAAACGTCCGGTCGATCTTCTGCGCCTCGCCGGTTGTCTCCCACTCGCCGTAGATCGAGCTGAACCCGCGCGAGTAGAGAACACGACCGCTCGCTGCGTCGGCGACCTCGAAGAAGTACTTGCCGCGGTTGGTGTCGTCGATCGGCCGCGACGGGTTGCCGGGCCATGGCAGCGGCTCGCGCACGACGCGATCGAGACTGAAGCGCTCTTCCTTCGCGTTGCCCGTGTGGTAGAAGTCGATGCGCATGGTGTCGGCGGCCAACGCCGGCGAATTGAATGCCGCCAGACAGACGATCGCGTGAACTACGAGTCTGCTTTTCGCCATGCTCTGCGCCTTCCCGAGTAATACACCCCCGCCCCGACCAGCACCATCACCACCGAGGACCCGACGACCTTGACCACCGCCAGCGTCTTGTTCGGTTCGTCGTCCGCCGGAACGCAGGCGAGCACGATCGAGATCGCGGTGACGATGAATCCCAGCGACGCGAGCGCGATCGCGACACGCCGTCCGCCCGGAACGCAGATGACGTCAGGGCCTGCCGGCTCGCGCTGCAGCACGATCATCGCGGCGAACATGAAGAGAAACGGGATGAAATACGCGATGATGCCCATGCTGACGAGCGCGTCGTACGCGCCGTGGACGGACGTCCCCGCCTGGCTCAGGAACACGAAGAACCCGGCAATCGCCGCCTGCACGAGCAGCGCGACGTAAGGTGTGCGCCACGTCGGATGCAGCCGGCCGAACGCTTCGGGCAGGAAGCAGTCGATTCCCGCAACGAAGGGCAGTCGTGCGGTCGCTGCGAACCAGCCGCCGACACCTCCGAGAGCATTCAGCGCCACGAACGCGGCAAGCACCGGCGCGAGCCATGCGACGCCCAGTCGCGTGGTGATCGCCTGCAGCGCCTGCGAGATGCCCTGCAGTCCGCTGACCTGCTCTTTCGGTATTGCGAGCAGCACGCAGAGCGTTCCGAGAATGTAGAGGACCGTCATCACCGCGCCAGCGGCAAGGATCGCGGCCGGAACCGTGCGCCTCGCATCGCGGATTTCTTCGCCCATCGTGGACGCGCTCTCCACGCCGCCGAACGCGAACGCGATCGTGGACCAGAAGATCACATCCTTGAGGCCGGTGCTTGGCACGAAAGCGCCGGCCGGCATCGGCGTCGCGGATCCGAACTGCGACCACGACGCCAGGCCGAGCGCGATCAGCGCGGCCGCGGGTATCCAGCTGGCCAGCGCGCCGATGTTGCTCAGCCACTTGCCGATGTTCAGGCCGACGACGTTGAGCGCGACGGCGACGGCGAGCCCCGCCATCGAGACGACCGTGAAATACGTGCTGCTCGTCGAAAGTGATTGCCATGACGGTCCGCCGACGAAGAGCGCATTGGCGGCGGCGAAATACAGCAGCCCCGGCAAGTACGGCAGGTTCGATCCCCAGTACGTCCATCCCGTGATGAACGCCGCGAACGGACCGAACGCACGCTTGCTCCAGACGTATACGCCGCCCTCCTCCGGGTACCTCGACGAGAGTTCGAGCACCGTGAACACCAGCGGCACGAAAAGGCCGAGGGCGGCGACGATCCAGATGACGAGCGCGCTCGGGCCGGCAGCACCCGCCGTCGCGATCCACCGGAGGCTGAATCCGGTGACCATGTAAAACAGAAAGAGGTCCCTGAACGTGAGAACCCGTCGCAGCCCTTGCGTCGAGAGCGTCGTCACGCGTCAGGACCTGGGCTTGGGCAGCGGCTTTCGTGGCAGCATCTCGTCGCGCATCGCCGCGTTGTAGACGAAGCTGGCGAGAATGACCGACGCCTGCTTCAGATCGTCCGGCAGCGCTTCTTCGTACACATCGAGATTCGTGTGGTGGGTCGTCGAGTCGTAGTTGAGCGGATCCTGGATGAACTGGAAGCCCGGAAGCCCGATCGCGTCGAACGCCATGTGATCGGTTCCGCCGGTGTTGAGTGTCGTCAGCGTCGCTGCGCCCAGGTAGTGAAACGGCTTCAGCCACGCGTCGAAAATCGGCCGCACGAGCTCGTTGCCCTGCAGGTTGACGCCGCGAATGCGGCCGCTGCCGTTGTCGAGATTGAAATACGCCGCCAGCTTCGCATGCTCGGGCTTGAGCGCCAGCGTCTTCAAGTCGCCAAAATGCTTCTCGACGTAGCCGACCGAGCCGAAATAGTCCTGTTCCTCGCCCGTCCAGAGGGCGACACGAATCGTCCGCCGCGGCTGAACGCCAATCGCCTTGATGATGCGCGCCGCCTCCATCGCGACGGCAACGCCCGCGCCGTTGTCGGTGGCGCCCGTGCCGCTGTGCCAGGAGTCCAGGTGACCGCCCAGCATGACCACTTCCGACTTGAGCGCGGCATCTGTCCCGGCAATTTCGGCAACGACGTTGAACCCATCGACGTTGTCGAAGAAGCGCGCCGCCAGGCTGAGCGACAGCTTCACTGGCTGCTTCTTGTCGAGCATGCGCATCACGCGTCCGTAGTGCTCGCGTGAGATCACGAAACCCGGGAACGCCGGGTGCCAGAGGCGATCGAGGAAGCCGCCCACGCGCACGTCGGCGCCGATGCTGCTCGGCTCGACGAGCGCTGCGATGCCTTCCGCCGCGAAGAACTTGTAAATCTCGATCTGCTTGTCGACGATCTTGCGGTAGTCGTCCTCTTCATCGACCAGTGACTTCGGCGCGCCCGGTTCTGACGCCGGTGCCGGCTCGATGTGGGCTTCGAGCTTCTTCAGCTCCTCGTCGGTCAGACGATGCGCCGCCGGCTGAAAGCCGATGTCGACAGGGTCCGGGCGGCCGTTCATGACGATCGCGCCCTTCAGCTTCCCGCGATACTTGTCGAAGTCGTCCTTCGATTTCACGTCGACGACGATCGGTGTGCCGGTAAGCGGCGTTTGCGTCGCCGGCGACCACGCGCGCGGGTAGCCGGTGATGCGCAAGAACTGCGGCTCGGTCATCTCTATCGAGAATCGATCGATCGCCCAGCCACGGCCGATGGAGCCATACGATTCGAGCGCCGCGTTCGTCATTCCCCAGCGCGTCATCTCGTTGCGCGCCCACTCGCCCGCGGCACGCAGCGCGGGCGATCCGGTCAGCCGCGGTCCGTGAACATCGGCCAGCCAGCTCAAGGTCTCCATCACCGCCGAATGCTGGAACCCCTCGGCCTTGATTTTGGCGATGATGCGCTCGTCAACCGGCTCTGACGCGCGGCTGAGGCCATCGCGCTCCTGAGCGAGGGCTGCCGTCGTCAGCGCGGCGACGATGACCGTCAGCGCGAGCGCGAGTGTCGACGCAGATCTGAAGCGAATCCTGACGATCATGTGGGAATCTTACGCGCGCGGCGGTTCGGCGCGCCAGCGCTTGTCCACGAACACGAAACACGTTTCAGCAGGCTGTTCGGCGTCGGTGGCCTCCGGGTAGCGCGGATCGCCGGGCAGGACGAGCATGCGCCGGCCGTCTTCCTCGAGCATCTTCGGCTGGCGCCGGCTGATCCGGCGCGACCTCGCCCACTGCACGGCATCGGACACCGATGCGAAGCGTTCCAGTTCCCGCAGCGTCGTCCAGGTCGGCGGCGGCAGGATGATTTCGCCGCGCTGCGCCTGCGAAATCGCGGCGGCCGGGGTCAGCCACGAGCTGTGCGTCGTCTCGGTCTCGTCGTGCGCCGGAACCTGACCCGGCGGCACGCGCGTCATGAAGAAGCGTGTATCGAACTGACGGGTATCGACGGGCGGCGTGACCCAGTGCGCGAGCAGCACGAGCGCGTCGAGGGCAAGACGAAGGCCCTCGCGTTCGATCACTTCGCGAAGCGAACGGCGGCCGTCGTGGACTTCATGTCGATCCCGGGCCAGTCGGGCGCGAGCTGCCTGATCGATCAGCGACGCGATGCTCCCGGTCCGATCGCGAGCCAGCAGCACGCCCGCTTCCTCGAACAGCTCGCGCGCAGCCGCCACATGAAACGCAATGGCCAGCGCCCGCTCGAGGCCGGGAAGTTGCGCCGCAGCGTGATCGATTCCATCGCACCAGCCGGCGTCCGCGTCGTGATCGCCCTCGTCCACGCGTCCGCCCGGAAAGACGTGCGCGCCGCCCATGAACGGCGTGCCCTCATGGCGGCGCACCATGAACACCTCGGGACCCTGCGGTGAATCGCGCAGGAGGACGACGGTCGCAGCTGGCCGTGGATTCACCGGAAACGGACCGCTCGTCACGGCCTCATCTTAGTCTGGCGGCTGGCGGCCCGCCGCCCACCGCCATCACCGCGCGCCGTCGAGCCAGAACGTCCGCCCGGTCAGCTCGCGATGATCGAGACCCGCGGCGCGATCGAGCTTTCCGACGATTGCGGGCAGTTCGACGGGAAACCGCCAGACGTCGGCGCGGCCGCCGGCGGCGCGGACCTTCTCCTCCCAGCGAGCCCACCATGGCGCCACCGACACAGCGATCGGCTCGACGATGAGCACGCGGTCGCCGCGGCCCGCCCGCGCGACGAGCTGCGACAGCAGAGCCTCCCGCTGTTTGTCGGGAATCTCGTTCAGCACGTACGCGGCAACGATCGTCGCGCGATCGGCCGGAGGCCGACGCAGCGTGACGTCGCCGCGCCGCAGGATCGACTTCAGTCCAAACTGGCGATACGTCGATCGCGCTTCGTCGAGCGCCCATTGACTGCGATCGATGCCGATCACGCGCGCCGCCGCCGTCGCGGTCGCCAGCGCGGCGCCAGCGGCGCCGGTCCCGCACCCGAGATCGACGACAGCGTCAGTGCCAGCGCCCGCGATCTGTAGCGCGCGCGCGATCGCGTCGAGAAGTAGGAAATGCAGCGGCCCGTAAAAGAGCGCGAAGGCCGCGCGTTTTCCGGCGCCGTTCAGGGCCGATCCGCAGGCGAGCGTCTCGCGCCGCTCCACGTACGCCGACGACAGCGCGCGAAGGGCCCTCGACACTTCTGCGAAGGTCAGGTCGGAAAGATGGCGTTTTTCGAGGTCCGCCAGCCAATTTTGAAGTGCAGCCACGGGCACCGCTGAGTTTAGCGAACAGGTATCCGGATTGCTTACTGGACCGTTTGACGACTGGAGGATCGATCGATGATTACTGCCCGCACGTCTCTCGCTGTTGTTCTGGCGTTCCTCACCGCCGCCGGCTCCGCCTTCGCCGACCAGCAGCAGCACGCCGTCAGCCCGCAGCAGCTGGTCGCCGCGATGAAGGAGAAAGTCGCGTCGCAGGACGCCAAGCGCGCCGCCGTTCGCGAGGCGCTGGCGAGGCCGCAAGTCCGCGATGTAGCGGCCAACATGGGCGTTGATGTTGCCCGGCTCTCGGGCGCCGTGGACACCATGAGCGGCGTGGATCTCGAACAAGCCGCGTCGGCTGCAACCCAGGTCAACGAGCAGCTGGGCGGCGTCACGACCATCGCCCTCACGGCGACGACGATCATCATCATCCTGCTGATCGTCATCATCATCGTCCTGCTCGCCAAGTAGCAGCGCCGAGAACCCGGAGTGATTCTCGCGCTCCTCGCAGTCCTGTCGCTCGGACAGGGCGCGACGATCGACGTCCCCTTCGTGCCGCAGACCGATGCGCTGTGCGGCGGAGCGTCCGCCGCCATGGTCTTCAGGTACTGGGGCGATGCCCATGCCGACGCGGAGCAGTTCGCGTCGCTCGTGCAGCATCGTTCGGATGGCGCCACGGGCATTGCCGGCAGCGTGCTCGCCGTCGCGGTGCGAACGAAGGGATGGCGGACCGAGTCTACCGACGGCTCGATCGACGCGCTGCGCGCCCGCCTCGCGGCTCGTCAGCCGATCGTCGTGCTGCTGTCGGAGCGCGGCAACCTCTATCACTATGTCGTCGTCGTCGGTCTGTCGGACACGGGAGTGGTCGTTCACGATCCGTCGTGGGGTCCGTACCGCGTGATTGCCACGGCGGATTTCGAGCGCCGATGGCGCGACGCCAGCCGCTGGTCGCTCGTGATCCTTCCGGATGGAGCGCGAGGCTTCAGCCGAGCGCAGCACGACGCCGCTGCAGACAACAACTCCGACGGCCAAGGCTTCAGCCGAGCGAACGATCTCTGGGAAGCGCAGGTCGCCGCTGCAATCAACGAACATCGCTGGGCCGACGCGGCGGCTCTCGCACGCGACGCGATCGGCCGTGATCAGACCGACGAGTACGCGCACCTGGTCCTTGGGACCAGCTTGTTCATGCTGGACGACGAGGTCGGTGCGCTTTGCGCGTGGAACGCCATCGGGCAACCACGCCTGAACGAGCTGAACATCGAGGGGCTGCAGCGTTCGCGCTATCAGATCCTGACGGACACCCTGGGGCTCCGCCCCAATGCGGTGCTGACGGCAGATGCGTTCCTCCGCGCGCGTCATCGTCTCGACGAGCTGCCCGACCGCGCGAGCGCGCGACTCGCGCTCAGACCGGAAGACGAAGGGTTTGCGTCCGTCGACGTGGTCGTGTCGGAGAAGGCGGGGCTGCCGCACGGCCGTGCCGAATGGATTGGCACCGGCGCGCGCGTGGCGATCAATCGCGAGATCGCGGTCTCGCTGCCGGGCGCGACCGGCCAGGGAGAAATGTGGTCCGCGAGCTGGCGCTGGTGGAACAACCGGCCGAAGGTGGCGTTCGCGTTCGCCGCGCCGCACGTCGCAGGCCTCTTCGGCGTCTGGCGCATAGAGGGAAGCTGGGAAACCGAGTCGTATACGACCGGAGGATCCGAGCTTCAGCGCGAAATGCGCGGGCACGGTGCGCTGACCGTCAGCGACTGGCTGACAGGCGCCGTCCGCTATTCGTTGAACGGTGGCGTCGACACGTGGGGCGCATTGCGCGCGGCGTCAGCCGGTGCGTCGCTCGAACGCCGCTGGCTCGACGACCGTGTGGCGGCGGCTGCGACGGCCACCACGTGGTTGCCGTTGGCCAGCGACACGCCGGTTACGAATTTCAGCGCCATTGGCGTCCGCGTCACGGCGGTGTCGCGGCCAGCGTCGCCTGGCTGGCGGTACATCGCAGCGGCTGGCGCCGATGTCGTCAGCGACAACGCGCCGCTGACGCTGTGGCCCGGCGCCGGCGAGGGCTGGGCGCGGCCAGCGTTGCTCCGCGCGCATCCGCTTCTCGATGACGGCGCGATCGATGTCGGCGGGCGTTCTGTCTTCGGCCGATCGGTTCAATACGCGAGCGCGGAAACGCAGCGGTGGCTCGCGCGTCCGGCACTCGTGAGGCTGGGTTTCGCGGGCTTCCTCGATATTGCCCAGGCGCGCCGGCAGATGATCGCGACGTCCCAGGTGCCGGTGCAGACGGATGTCGGCGCAGGACTTCGGCTGCATCTGCCCGGCGACTCACGCGTGCTGCGCGTCGATTTCGCTCACGGTCTTCGCGATGGCGCCAACGCCATCAGCCTCGGCTGGTCGTACTGACACAAGCGGCGGTATGTCGCGGAACTACGCGCCGGTCGCGCGGCGCGAGAGATCGTGATTCTTGAAAGGCAGTTCGCGTACGCGGATACCCGTCGCCGCGAAGATGGCGTTCGCAACGGCCGCAGCAATGGGCGGAACGCACGGCTCGCCGAGGCCGCCCGGTTTCGCATCGGAGCGGACGAACTCCACACTGATCTGCGGCGCATCCGCCAACCGGATCATCTGATAGTCGCGGAAATTACGCTGGACGACGCGGCCTTCTGCGATCGTGATCTCCCCGACGAGCGCCGCCGAGAGCCCGAAGATGATTCCGCCTTCCGCCTGCGCCGCCGCGCTGTCCGTGTTGACGACGTCGCCGCAGTCCACCGCCGCATGCACGGCACGCACGCGCAGTTTGCCTTCCGGCGAGACGGCGACGTGAGCCACTTCGGCCACGATCGAGCCAAAGCATTCCGTCAGGGCGATCCCGCGCCCTTCGCGCTCGGGCAGCGTGCTGCCCCAGCCGGCCATCGCGGCGGCCTTGTCGAGCGCCGCGCGAAACCGCGGCTGATCGGCCAGCAGATCGCGACGGAAGGCGTACGGATCCTTTTTCGCGGCATGCGCCATCTCGTCGATGAACGACTCCTTGAAGAACCCGTGCTGCGAGTTGAGAACCGACCGCCACGGCCCCGTCCGGACGGAATGGGCCGCGTCACCGCTCTTCGCGTTCTTGTCGCCGATCGCGTACGGCATGAACGTCGATTCGCCGTCGCCGCCCCCGGCATAGCGCGATCGCACCGACACCGGCCGGCCACCCGAGTCGAGCGAGCCGGCGAATCGCGCCATCGCGGCAGGACGGTAGTAGTCGTGCTGGATGTCGTCCTCCCGGCTCCAGAGTATCTTCACTGGTTCCGGCGCCATCGCCTTCGCGATACGCGCGCTCATGTCGATGTAATCGAGGTTGCCCGGTAGTCGGCGTCCGAAGCCGCCCCCCAGGAGAAGGTTGTTGAAGCGCACGCGCTCGGGCGCCAGTCCCAGCGCCTTCGCCGCGATCTTGCGGCCGGCAAGCGGATCCTGGACACCCGTCCAGACCTCCGCGCGATCGCCTTCCACCCGCGCCGTGCAGCACAACGGCTCCATCGTCGCGTGCGCGAGGAACGGGACGCGGTAGTCGGCCTTCACGACCGTCGCCGCACCGGCGGGTACCTCCGCATTCCCGAGCGACTTGTCGAAAGCGGCAAAAATCGACTCGCTCGATACGTTGCCGTGATCTGCCGAGTCGAACACGGGCTTGAGCGCGGCGAGCGCCGTTCGCGCGCGCCAGTAGCTGTCGGCAACGACCGCGACGGCTTCGGTCAGGCGGACGACGCGCTTGACGCCAGGCATCGCCTCGGCGGCAGCGCTGTCGACCGACACGAGCTTGCCTCCGTAGACGGGCGCAATTTCGACGGCGGCGTAGAGCATCCCTGGAACCTTGAAGTCGATCGCGTAGATTGCGCGGCCATCGACTTTGGATGGGATGTCTCGGCGCGGCATGGCCGTCCGCCGAATCGAGTAGCCGTCGGGCGCTTTCAGCGTCGGATGCGACGGCACCGGCTGCGTCGCCGCCGCCGCGGCAAGCTCACCGAAACTTGCGCTCCGCCAGGACGAAGCGTGCACGACGTACGACTTTTTCGTGGTCAGGTCAGATGGGATCACGCCGAAACGCTGCGCGGCCGCCGCCACGAGCATTTCCTTTGCGGCGGCGCCCGCAAGTGTCATCCCGTAGACGCCCGTTCCTCGAACTGCCGTCGATCCGCCGGTAACCTGCAGGCCAAACCATCGCGCGATTCGGTACGTGCCGTAGTCGAAGCCCCGCTCGATCGGCCGGGGAATCGAGCCGGCGCCGAATGCCCGGATCAGATACTCGTTCGCATACGCATCGAGTGCAGGCGCTTCCTCGATCCGCACCAGCGCCCAGTCGGCGTCCATCTCCTCGGCCGCCATCATCGCGAGAGCGGTCTGCGATCCCTGCCCCATCTCGCAGTGCGGGACGAGCACGGTGACGACGTTGTCAGGCGTCACGGTAATCCATGTGTTGAGCTCGCCGCGAGCCGCGGCATCCTCGGAGACCTCACGCAGCCGGTTGGGTGCCAGCGCGATTCCAGCCACGCCGAGCACGAACCCGCCGCCGACGACGGTGCCGGCGCCCATGAAGGCGCGTCGTGTCCATTTGCCCATGGTGGCTCCCGCTATTCGTGCGCGATCGAGTGGATGGCGCGG
>Ga0126377_10003903_pt1 | contig 10700 bp, 10 predicted proteins | sample PanSoiMetPlot_22_FD_92647 | JGI IMG/M metagenome (GOLD analysis project Ga0126377, IMG submission 92647) | Tropical forest soil microbial communities from Panama - MetaG Plot_22 | ecosystem: Environmental > Terrestrial > Soil > Tropical forest > Bulk soil | place: Panama | collected 2016-02-17 | reverse complement strand
TTCGGGGTGTTGTTGTTCATTGCCGTCATGAACGACCCGCCACACGCGCAACCGGGCGAACTGCACCGCAACTACAGCTGGTTAGCCGATTGGTCGTGGGTACATCTCGTCGCTTCGAGCGCTCAGGCGTGCCGCGTCCTGCACGTTATCAGTTTGGCGCTCATAGTCTTGTTCACCGTGGGTCTCTGGACCAGAGCGGCATATGTTGGGTTGATTGTCGGCGTATTCGCGAGCCGACTCGTGAGGCTACAGAGCAGTGGGACGCATGATTGGGATCTTCCGTTACTGACACTGCTCGCCCTGACTGTGATTCCTTGGGCTGATGGATTTAGCCTTGACGCCCACGCGCGGCGTCGGAGTGCCGCAGAGGAATCACACGCGGGCCAACTCTATGGCCTCGCGGTTTGGTTACCCGGTTTGATGCTAGGCCTCTCCCTGATGGCGGCAGCCTATGCCAAGCTGACCAACGGGGGACTAGCGTGGGTTACGTCAGGCGCTGTGAAGTATCACTTCGTCGAAGATGCTGCGAATGCGCCATTGACATGGGGGCTTTGGGTAGCGGCGAGCCCTGTCGCTTCGGTGTTGTTGTCTTTCGGCGCCGTTCTTATTGAGGGCGGCTTTATTTGCAACGTCTTCTTAAGATCGGTATGGTCGCGACTGGCTATGGGCATCCTTGGTCTGTCGCTGTTTGGTGGCATGTTCGTCTTTCAGGGGGTGCTGTGGTTCCCCTGGCTCATCCTCTTCAGCGTGTTCCTCCCGTGGCAAATGTTGGATCGTGAGAAAGTGGTACTGTCCGAGCGCGGGCAACTGCGACCGTGGCACATTGTCCTAGTCGCTGTTCTGGTGCTTCAGCAGGTTCTAGCGTCCGTTACGGCTACACAAATTGAGCCGCTGATCTCTGATTATCCGATGTACTCGCTCACCTACGACTCACCAGAAGCCTTCGAACGGATCCGCTATCGAAAAATGCAGCGGCTTCTCTTCGAGTCGGGCGGCAGGAACATTACCGAAAACGTCTATGCGATAGCGAACGCGCCCGAGAACCTCCTCAACGTCGCTGAGGATCTCGCGGTGGGAGATCCTCTGGACGGGAAGTCTGTCAAGATGTTGGGGCGGCTCCGCGAGCAATACAAGAAGTTGTTTGGTGCAGACATCGACAGCGTCGCGGTCACTGCCGAGCGGGTAGGATTTGACTGGCAGCGTGGGAGCTTCAAGCCGCCTAGCCGCGTCGCGATCGCCGAAGTGCCACTGACGAAGCTTGATTCGCTCCGCTAGAGGTGGGTTCGGGGCTACGAGTGGCTGATTGCGGGGGCACCGCCACGCCGGACCGCCGGACGCTCCGCGCATCTTCTGAGCTACTTGATGACCTCCTCGAACGCGCCCCCGGCATCGTGGCCGATCCGGTACCGCCCACAGTCCACCCCGATGGTGGCGCCGGCATTCCATGTGGTGATGCGGCAGTCCCGGCCGTCCACGCGTGCCAGCGCCGGCCGCGGCTCCGTGAGCCGGTTCGAGGCCCACCAGACGCGCGCCTTCGTGTCGAACGCCACCGTACCCACCACCTTCCCATCCGTTGTCTTCACCGCGAACGCCGTGCCCGTCTCCCACGCGTAGGGCTCGAGCTTGTAGACCGTGGACAACGCCGCCAGCACGTTCCCCTGGCTGTCTCCGAGCTTCACTTCGACCTTCCCGCCGATCAACACGCTGTCCGGCGGGTCAGCGGCGACTGCCGTGCCCGTGGACAGCGCGAACGCCGCGAGTGCTGTGATGAGTGTTCGTCTCACGTCTGTTCCTCCGTGGTCTTCCGGTTACGCCTTCAACGGCACGGCCGCATCGGCTGGTGCGTTTGTCCGAGGCAGGGCAGTAACGAACGGGCGACGGCCCTCAGTGTATCGGCTCGGCGGCGTTGGCTGGCTAGATGAAATACCGACGTCAGACGGTGACTGGTTGGGCACGGTTGACACCACCGGAATCGAAGTCCTTGCAGACTTCGACACACTCATCGCAGATAAAGACCATTCTTCTCCTTTTCTTCCGCGTGATCACAGGCGCGCCCACACCATCCTGTCCCGGCGTTTCTTTGTATGTAGTATCCGGGTGAGTCCGACCGGACACGACAACAGTCACTGACCCCTAATTACTCCGCTCACCTAAGGCGTGTTGTCTACCTCAGGCGTCGATGTCCTGTGATTGCAATGAGTTCCACAGCAAGGACTCGACAAGGCGGATTGGTCCGTCCCTTGCTCCAAGTCAGGGGCAGAGAGGAGGACATCGTGAAGAGACTCATATCCGCGTTCTGTCTTACCACCGTACTGCTCTCTGGCGGCGTGGCCGCAGCGGCGCAGGTGTCGATCGGCGTTCGCATCGGACCGCCACCGCCCCCGCGAGTGGTGCGTGTGGTGCCGAATCGTCCGGGTCCTGACTATGTGTGGGTCGCCGGCTACTGGCATCCAGTCCGAAATCATTATGTGTGGCGCAAGGGCTACTGGGCGCGGCCGCCATATCGGGAGGCTCGCTGGATCGCACCGCGTTATGAGCGTGGCCAGTACTATGACGGGTACTGGGAACGCGATCACGACCGGCGGAATCGCGATTACGATCGACGGGATGACGATCGCGACCGGCGTGGGGACCGCGACCGTCGCTACTAGCATCGGCGCATCCCAACACGGCGACAAAGGGTCTGGCCGCCTTTAGGCGGCCCACGGCCGCGAATGAGAGGCATGAAGGCATGAAGCCTTCGTGCCTCTTTTCATGTACGGAGGGTCCGGTTTTCAGCCGGACATGCCCCACAAAGTCGATTGAAATCGTATCGTTGCGTCCAGCCGCTTGTGTGCAACGATCCCCGGCGACGATCTCATCCTGACGTAAGATTCACGACTCGACGCAGTCCGCCCCCAACTGCAGAAAGGGACTGTCATGGACAGGCTGCGACCTCTGCTCGTCTTCATCCTGCTTGCAACCGTCGTCGGCGCAGCCATCATCGTGGCCAGTGACGACGGGGGCGAGTCGGACTGGACGATGATCGGCAACGATCCGGCGAACAGTCGCAACCAGCCATTCGAACAGAAGATAGGGCCGCGCAACGTCGATCGCCTTCTCCCGAAGTGGACGGCAACGACCACCGGCGATGTGTCGGGAACGCCGGCCGTTGCCGACGGCGCCGTGTACTTCGGCGATTTCGGCGGCACGTTGTGGAAGCTCGACGCCGAAACGGGTGACGTGATGTGGTCGGCGGCCGTGGCGGACTATACCGGGCACGCCGGCGATTACGCACGCACGAGCCCATCGCTCGCTGGCGAGACGCTCATCGTCGGCGTCATCAAAGGCACGCCTGCCGTTCCCTGCGATCCTGATCCGAACGCGTGCCCGAACATGCTGGGCATCGATGCCAGGACCGGCGCACTGCGATGGTCGGCGCGCATCCACGAGGATACGCGCGCGGCGATGACCGGATCGCCCATGCTGGCCGGCAACAGGGTGATCACTGGCATCTCCGCGAACGGCGCGGGCGGCGCCACGTCGACGTTCCGGGCTGCCATCGTGGCGCTCGATGCTCGCACGGGACGGATCCTCTGGCGCGCCGATTCGGTCCCGGCGCTTCCGCAGACCAACGGTGTTCCCGGTTATGCCGGGGCGACGATGTTCTCGCCGCCTGCAGTGGATTTCGCCGCAGGCCTCGTCTACGCGACGTTTGGTCAGGCCTACCACGTTCCCGCCAGCGTCACCGACTGCCATGCGAAGCAGGACGCGGCACATGGCGGCTTCGATGAATCATGCGAGCTGCCCGGCGCCTTCTGGAAATCGATCGTCGCGTTCGATCTGCAGACCGGCACGCCGCGGTGGTCGTATCGCATGAATCGTTCTCACGGCCTCTGCGCCGATCAACCTGCGGCGGTCACGTGGTGCGCTCCCGACAGCGACACCGAGAAATGGGATCTCGGTGGCTCTGGCGCCAACGTGATGAGGCTCAAACGAACCAGGCATGGCAAAGACGACGATCGGAACGAGAGTGAGTTCGACCGGGACGATCGTGACGACGGGTTCAGCCTCAATCGTGACTGGCGCGACGCCGTTGGCATTGGCGCGAAGAGCGGCGTCTACACGCTGCTCGACGCGAGGAGCGGTGAGCCCATCTGGAGCACGCTGATCGGTCCCGGCGGAGATCAGGGCGGCGTTGAATGGGGCACGGCCTTCGACGGCACGCGCATCTATGTGCCGATCACCAACCAGCACCACATTCCCTACAAGCTCACCCAGAACGGCGTGCTCGACGTCACAGGGCCGACGATCACCGGCGGCTCGTGGGCGGCGCTCGATCCGATCACCGGCACGATCCTGTGGCAGACCGCAGATCCACAAACCGAATCGGTGCCCGGCTTCACGAACGTTGGCGTGTGGGATCTGGCGCCGTTGACGGTCGCCAATGGTGTGGTCTACGCCGGGTCGATGGCCAAGCTGCCGAGTCAGAACCAGTTCTTCGCGCTGGATGCACGAACGGGCCGCATCTTGTGGCAGTGGAAAGCAGGGTCTTCCGTCAATGCCGGACCAGCCGTGATGAGGGGTACCGTGTTCTGGGGATCGGGCTACTCGAGATCTGGCGTCGAGGGCAGCGGCAACAACCAGTTTTTTGCGTTCAGCCTCGAGGGGAAGTGAACAAGACGCTCGCGTAAGTGGCTCCGTCGAGAAACGATCTGACGATCTTCACGGGGGTGGTCACCTCGCAGACGATCGTCAGCGCCCTCTCACCGCCAACGGCTCGTAGATTAAAGAGACAGCTCCGCCATCCAGTCTCTTTGCGCTTCGAAGCTTCATCGGGCTCGACGGGGCAGCACCGTCGTGAAAGAGTGGATGTCCACTCCCAAGCACGATCGGACGGAGGCCCGTGCCGGACCAGTCGAGTGTCGGGCGACGAAAGAAGATGATTACACGCACAGCCGTTCTAATCGCCCTTCTTCTCCTCCCCGTCAGGTCTGCAGACGCCCAGCGTATCCCTGATCTGGATGTACGGTCACTGCCAAAGGCCCCCGTGTCGGACTCTCCAGGCCGAATCGCGAGTGCAGGAAGGATGGGCCTCTGGCAGGGTCACGCGCCTGTGGCAGTTCGATTGGTTGCAGTTGAGCCCAGAAGCTGTTACTGGAACGAACCGATCGCGTACGACGTTGAGATACGCAATGTCACCCAGTCGTCCATCGCGTTGCCGTGGAGTCGTATCGCGTCGGACAATCCGTTGCCATCAACTTCTGCAACTGCGTTTACGACGATGATGGTTTCATTGCGTGTATTGGATGACCCGACTGCATCATTGGGCATGGTCGAAACGCTCTATGGGGATCCCGGAGACCCACTTGTCATGCGAGGTGTACGACCTGGTGAGTCAGTCATGGTGCGTCTCCCGGGCACATGTGTCATCAATTTCGCGACTGCTCCTACCCCCGTCGCTGCCACCGGTTCACAGTTTAAAGTCTCAGCGCTGGTGACGTTAGAACGAGCTGAAGCGGCCTCCGCGGCCGTCATCAAGAGCAACGAACTGGAAGTCACGGTTTCTCGAATCGACGAACCATAGCCTGACATCAAAACGTCTCCGGCCGCGGCAGGCCCGAGAGACGAGGCGGCAAATGCAGACGTTCGATGCGTCGTGCGAAGGACGCGTCCGGGCGATGACGTCGCGCAGATAACATGTGACCGCTATGAGGGAGCGCTCAGTGGGGAGGGGACTGGCAGGTGCCGCGACGGGCGCCGTGATCACGCTCGTGGCGGTGTTGGCGTTGCGCAGTCACTCGGCCATGAGTTCGGGATCGGGCGTGGCATGGATCGTCGCGATCGGTTTTTTCGTGGCGTTCGCTGTTGCTCTAATCGTGGGCCTTCCTATCCACCTGATGTTCCGTCGATTCGGGGTGAAGGGCCTTGTCCCGTACCTTCTTGCGGGGCTGGCCGCAGGTCTGCTTCTATCCGCCGTCGAGGCGATCTCTTTTCTCGCGCAGGCAGGAACGGCATTCGACTGGAGAGCGGCGATTGCGAGCGCGGCATTGCTCTCCGGCCCGTGTGGTGTCGTGGGTGCTGCCGTGTTCTGGGCCCTGGTCGTCCGGACGGCCGCGCAGTGAGTGCAGATCAATCCTTGTATCCTACGTGCATCGCAAGGGTGGGAGAACGAACGCTCGGCACGTCCCAGCTTGGTCTCGAACGGAGGCCTCGTTATGACCTCTCAGCCAACATCGCGGATTACCGAGCTGCGCCGCACAGGAGGGTTTCGGTATGTTGCCCTCACGAACGTTATCCTTTCGTGGTTCGCGTTGCTGTGGGTTGCTGGGACACCTGTCGCCGCACAAGGAGTCGTCCCGCCTGTAAGCGGGAAGCAAGATGCCGAGCGGTTCGAGGCGGTATCCATTCGTCGCAGCACCACGCTCGAGGACCGCGTGAGCGGCAGCGTCCAGCCGAGTGGTCGAGTCACGCTGCGCGGTGTCACGCCGTATTGGTTGATTCTGTTTTCATACAACGGCACGTTCACACCGGAACGGATAGCTGGAGAGCCGGCGTGGAGTCGCAACGAACGCTACGACATTGAAGCAACGGCCGCGAGCGAACCGAAGGATGTCAGGGTCCTGTTCCAAGCCATGTTGAAGGATCGCTTTCGGTTTCGAGTTCACACCGAGATGCGCGAGATACCGATCTACGCCCTGACCCTTGCTCGTCCCGACGGAAAGTTGGGCGCGCGACTTCGTCAGGCGACAGTGAACTGCGCCGACAGGGAGTCCGTTAAAAAGGCGGAGGCGGAAAAGAAACCAGGAGAATTCGTTTGTCGGGGAAGAGCTGGTGCGAGTAGCCTGTCGTTCCGAGGCTTGCCGATCAGAAACCTCGTGACCGCTCTGGGCTCACGAGTGCAGCGTCCTGTTGTTGACCGCACCGGCCTACCCGGTAATTTCGATATCGATCTCGAGTGGTCGCCGACACTGGACACTGGCGATGTGCTCGATCCCGATCGCGTCTCGATTTTCACCGCCGTGCAGGAGCAGCTTGGACTGCGGTTGCAGGCTGATAAGGCGCTCCAGGATGTGCTCGTCATCGATAGTCTCGAACGACCTAGCGAAAATTGAACTCAAGCTGACACTGCGCCGCGCGGGCGTGCTGCTGGTGCTGCTCGTGGCCGCAGGCATGTTCGTGCAGCTGAGCGGCGTCGTGACCTTGGCGGCCTCAGTGTTGGGCCTCCCAGCGGAGCGCATCGGGCTCGACGCTGTCGCATTGCTGACGCCACGCAAGATCGCGACGGCCGTCGTTTTTGCCATCGTCGCTGCCGCGGCATGGGGTCTTCTGCGCCGCGATGCGTGCGGACGGTTGCTCGCTGGTATCCCGCCGCTCACGGCCGACGCGGCCGGACTGTTTCGCATCGCGCTTGCGATGGCGCTCCTGTGGGCGCTCCTGGTCGAAGGCCCTGTGCATCCGGGCTTGAATCCGGATCTGGTGCGGCCAGCAGGCCCTCTGGCCAGTTGGTCGTGGGCGACGGCGCTCGCGGTGCGTGAGAGCGCGACGATCTGGATCCATTACTCACTCGTTGCGCTGGTCGTGATCCTCGCCATCGGCTTGTTCACTCGAACGGTCACCGTGATGCTCGCAGCGGTCGCGACGCTGAACGCGATCGTGCTGCTGCAGCGGCAATCGGCGCACGACTGGGGACTGCCGGTCGTGACGCTCTGGCTGCTGACGATCGTTCCGTGGGGTGATGCGTACAGCGTGGACGCGGCGATGCGTCGGCGATCGGGTGCGCCGCCGCCGGTGCGCGACGCTGCCCAATACGGGCTGGCCATCTGGATCCCGGGTGTTGCGTTAGGGCTGGCTTTTCTCGCCGCCGCATTTGCCAAGATGGACGCCACCGGCATCAGCTGGATCACGGAAGGCGCGGTCCGGTATCACTTCGTCGAAGACTCGCGCCACGCGCCGGTGGACTGGGGCCTGCGCATCGCAGCGAGCGACGTGCTCTCCCGACTCTTCTCTCTCGGCGCCGTGGTCGTCGAGAGCGTGATCATCGTTCACGTCCTCGCGCGCACGTGGCGCGTGCGACTGGCCTTCGGCCTCGTGGCCGCGAGCCTCCTCCTCGGCTTCTTCCTGTTCCAGGGTGTCTTCTGGCGTCTCTGGTGGACGCTGCTCGTGGCATTCCTGCCATGGCCTCGACAGCAGCCGCAACAACATCCTCACGCGTGGCTGCCGCGATGGCAGGTGGCAGTCATCGCGGCATTCGTGCTGCAGCAGGTCGTCTTCTCGTCGCTTCACCTGGAGATGGAGCCGCTCATCTCCGACTACGGGATGTACTCGTTCAGCTTTCCGTCGAAGGAAGCGTTCGACCGTCATCTGGCGAACAAGCTGCGCCGTGTCCGCGTGGAGCAGACGCCGCAGGGACCGCGAACCATCGCAGAGGAGCCGGTGTTCGATTGGGAACGCGGCCAGTTCGGCCCGCCTCGGCTCATCTACGATTTTCGCCCGGAGCGATGAACGGATCAGTCCTGCTCCCTGCCCGCCTGTTGGGGTCTCATTGAACGAAAGGTTTCGCGGGGTTCGACGATATTCTTGTCGCACATTGGGGGAGCGGCATGGCTAAAGGGCTGGGGGCGGAGCGCATTCGGGAACTGGCTCGCGCCGGGGCAGAGGCCGTTTTGAAAAATCTTCGCGCAGAGATCATCGCAATCGAGCGTACGTTTCCGGAACTGGCGCTGCCTGCGAAGCGTCGAGCCGTGCGCAAGACAGTCCGGAACGTGCAAAGAGAAGGGCGCACGATGTCCGCGGCTGCCAGGAAGGCGGTTTCAGAACGGATGAAGAAGTACTGGGCGGAGAGACGCAAGGCGAAAGCGAGGGTGAAATAAGACCTATAATGCGCGCGCATCCAAGGAGATGGTCATGACGCGAAGACTCCTTCTGACACTGGCGATGGTGCTCGTCGGGTTCGGCGCACAACCGGGGTATCAGGTGGCCGGCCAGGGACAGTGGACGACGCTGCTCGATGGCAAGAGCCTCAAAGGCTGGGACGTTGTCGGCAACGCGAACTGGTCGGTTGCCGAGGGGGCGGTGCAGGCGTCGATGGGCACTGGCTTTCTCGTTTCACCCATGTCCTACACCGACTTCGAGGTCACCGCGGAGTTCTGGGTGACCGACGATGCCAACAGCGGCATCTTCATCCGGTGCTCGGATCCGAAGACGATCACCGCGATGAATGCGTACGAGGTGAACATCTACGACAAGCGGCCCGACCAGAGTTATCGCACTGGCGCGATCGTGGATGTGGCCAAGCCCTCGTCGGTCATCAACACCGGCGGGAAGTGGAACACGATGACCGTCACGGCAAAGGGCGCGAAGATGACTGTGACGCTCAACGGCACGAAGACGGTCGACGTGGAGAACAACCTCCACCCGCGCGGGCCGATCGCGCTTCAGTACGGTGCCGGCACGGTGAAGTTCCGCAGCGTGAAGATCAGGACACTATGAGGCGATTCGCCCAGGCCTGCCTGAGCGCCTGACGAAAGATGTCGATCGGCTGCGCACCTGACACGGCGTAGCGATCGTCGATCACGAAGAATGGCACGCCGCTGACCCCGAGCATGCGCGCTTCGCTCAGGTCGGCGGCGACGTCCTTGACGTGGGCGTCGCTCTGCAGCACGTGTCGCGTGTCGTCTGCGTCGAGCCCGGCCTCGCTCGCGAGCGTCACCAGTGAGTCGACGTCGAAGATCGACCGCTGCTCGCCGAAGTACGCACGATAGAGTCGATCGAGGACCGCATCCTCGCGGCCGCGAGCTTTCGCGAAATGCAGCAGCCGATGCGCGTCGAGCGTATTGCCAGTGAGGCCCTCCGGCGACAGACGATACGCGAGCCCATCGGCGGCCGCCGTGCGCTCCATCTTTTCGTCCATCAGACGCACCTGATCCTCGGTCAGCGCGTACTTCTTCATCAGCATCTGGCGCCGATTCGACGTCTGGTCCTTCGGCCGCGACGGATCGAGCTGAAACGATCGATGCGCGATGGTCACGTCCGCGCGGTGATCGAAGTCCTCGAGCGCGCGTTCGAGTCGTCGCTTGCCGAGATAACACCAGGGGCAGACCACGTCGGACCAGATATCGATGTGCATGCGTCAATCAACGATGGCGATTCAATTGGGAAACGTCCTCGCGTCGGAAAAGGCGACATCGCCGGCGCGCGTAATCGACCAGACTCGCCACGTCCATCGACTTCTGGTGGACCACAAGCTCCCAGCGGACACGCGACCGGACAATTTCGGTCCGCGGAGCGGCGGCGAAGGCATCGTGACGAACAGCCGCGCATCGTCGAAGTACGAAAACTCTGCCACCTCCGCCACGACGTCGTCAGAGGAGCTCGGCTGCCACTCGAAATTGCCGAACCGCTCGTTGTTGCGAGGTTTCGGGTACTCACCGTCCGCTGGAGCGATCAGTCGAGCGGACAGAGGAAGGGCTGCTGTGCGCCCCGACGACAACTTCGCGGCCAAGGCGGGCGCGCTCAGCGCAAAGTTTGTCGTCGAAATCGGATCGCGCGCCGCCGACAGGAGCTGCCATCGAGAGGACGGCTTGCGCAGGACGAGCAGAACGGGAAGCTCTCCCAGGCTGTTGCTCGTTGTGTACGATGCGGTGAGGCGCACGATCGCGAGCCGATCGTTTCCCCATCCTCCACATAGTCGAACGTCCTTGGTCACGCCCGGCACGGCG
>Ga0126377_10003902_pt1 | contig 10700 bp, 7 predicted proteins | sample PanSoiMetPlot_22_FD_92647 | JGI IMG/M metagenome (GOLD analysis project Ga0126377, IMG submission 92647) | Tropical forest soil microbial communities from Panama - MetaG Plot_22 | ecosystem: Environmental > Terrestrial > Soil > Tropical forest > Bulk soil | place: Panama | collected 2016-02-17 | reverse complement strand
GTCGGTGGGATTCGTGGAAAAGAAGGCCGCTATGTAGGCCGGACCTTAACCATCCACCGACTGCCGTCGGTGGGATTCGCCACGATCCATTGTTGTATTTATTTCTCAATGACCATAAAAGCCGGGCTAGGATCAATCGTCGCTGGCGCGGCTGAAGAATCGTTGTCATATTTATTTCTCGAAGACCATTAATAGCGGTTCTTATGCGCCACAAGATCACAATCATTCTGTTTCTGCTTCTGTCGTTCAACGGCGATGCGTTCGCTCAGGAAAATTTGCCGGCCCCGCTCGAAAAGCTTTTCGCCAGGGGCGTCGAGGCGCTGAAATCCGGCGACCTAGAAACGGCTGAGAAAACGTTCTCGGAAGCAATACGTCAGGGCGTCAAGCATCCGCTGGTCTATCACAACCTCGGCGTCATCTCACAAGAGCGCGGCGATCACCGGCGGGCCGTCGCGCATTTTCGCTCGGCGATTCGTCTTCAGCCGAAGTACGGGCCGTCGCGGCTCCTGATCGGCTCGAGCCTGCTCGCGCTCGGAAATAACACCGAGGCCGCGCGTGAATTGGAACGCGCCGTCAACCTGCTGCCAGACGAGCCACAGGCGCGCCTGCTGCTGGCCAGGGCCTACGAAGGTTCCGGCGACCGACTGGCGGCCGTGAAGGAATATCAAAGACTGGTGGAGCTCGCCCCGCGAGAAGGGGAGTACGCATATCAACTGGGCGGCGCCTATATGAAGCTCTCCGCATGGTGTTATCAGCGGATTGCCCGGCTCGATCCCAACTCGGCGCGACTCAGTCAGAGTCTGGGGCAGGAGTATCTGTCACAGGGAAAATATGACCTGGCGATCGGCGCCTACCAACAGGCCGCGCGATCCGATCCGAAGCTGCCGGAAATTCATCTGGCGCTGGCTCTGATCTATCTTGAGCTGAAAAGATATGATGACGCGATGGGGGATATTGAGCTTGAACTAAAACTGGCTCCGGAAGGCAAAATCGCGCTGGAGACTAAAAAGAAGATTGAAGCCGCCAAAGCCGCTTCTACAAAGTGAGCATATTTCGAGGGCATGCAAAGGGGAAGCAAAAAAGGCGAAAAGGGCAAAAAGGGCAAAAGGGCTAGCCGTTTTGCCTGTTTTGTCCTTTTTGCCTTTTTTGCTTCCTCCTCGCCTTTCGCTATGAGACATGATGCGCAGATCCCCACATCACAGCAGGAGGACTCGCTCATCAGGGGCGCCCCGCCGGCGACGGCGGATTTGCCGCTCGATCCGGTACGCCGCCTTGAGTTCGAAAAAGCCATGCGCGAGCGTGATTACAAGCGCGCCGAGACGATTCTGGTCAAGGAGGCGGAGGGCGATCCGAAATCATTGCGCGCCGCAAAGCTGCTGACGAAGGCCGGAGGGATCTTCTTTCTCGACGGCCAGTATTTAAATGCGGCCATCGCCTACAAGAAAGCCGACACGATTGCGCCGCTCGATGAACGCAGCCGGTTTACGATGGCGATGTCTTACGTCAAACTCAATCGCCGCGACTGGGCGAAACCCGAACTCGAAAAGCTCTCTGCGCTGGATCCGAAGAACGCCCTCTATTTGTACTGGCTCGCGCGGCTCGATTACGACGCGCAGCAATACAACTCCGCGATCGCCAAACTACAGAAGGTCATCGAGCTCGATCCGCAGATGATGCGGGCTTATGATAGCCTGGGGCTCTGCTACGACTACCTGGGCAGGTATGAGGAGGCGATCGCGAGTTACAACCGCGCGGTCGAACTCAACCGGGAGCAGTCGCAGCCCTCGCCCTGGCCTCACGTGAATTTGGCGATATCGCTGATGGCGGTCAATAAACTGACTGACGCCGAGGATCATTTGCGCAAGGCTATTGCGTATGACGCGCGGCTGCCGCAGGCGCATTATCAACTCGGGCAGGCGCTGGAGAAGCAGGGCAAATACGATGAGGCGATTGAGTCGCTCAAGCGGGCGGCGGCGCTCGATCCGACCTATCCCGAACCGCATTACACCTTGAGCAGGATTTATCAAAGACAGGGCAAGGGCGAGGAGGCGAAAAAGTCCGTCGAGCGATTTCAGCAATTGAAGAAGACAAAGACTCCATGAGAATCAAAGACGTCGCCGGGCTGGCGGGGGTCTCGACCGCCACCGTCTCGCATGTGATCAACAACACGCGGTTCGTCAGCGAAGAAACCAGACAGAAAGTCCTGGCTGCGATCGAGAAATGCAACTACACGCCGAACGCCCATGCGCGCAGCCTCGCTTCGGGGCGCAGCCGCACTCTTGGCTTGATCATCTCGGACATTAACAACCCGTTCTTTCCAGAACTTATCAAGAGCATTGAAGAGAAGGCCGGCTCGCAAGGTTACGGCGTCATCCTGGCGAACACGAACTACGATCCGAAGCGCACCGTCGCGTGTGTGCAGCGGATGATCGAACAGAATGTGTGCGGGGTGGCGATTATGACGTCGGAGATGGACATGTCATTGAGTGAGCGATTGGCGGCCAGGCGAACCGCCGTGGTCTTTCTCGACGTGGGAAAAGTCGGCGCGCATATGAGCAACATCGTCGTCAATTACGAAAAAGGCATTCGCGAAGGCGTCGAGCACTTGCTCGCGCTCGGCCACCGGCGGATCGCTTACATCAGCGGGCCGTCGCATTTGAAATCGGCGGCGCGACGCCGCGGGGCCTTCGTCAAGATCATGAAGAAGTATCAGGCCTCGCTCCACACGACACCGTTCATCTACGAGGGCGATTTCAAAACCGGCGGCGGGCAAAGGGCGGCGGCGGAGATTCTGCGTCTTCGCCCGACGCCGACGGCGATCGTCTCGGGCAATGACCTGATGGCGATCGGCGCGCTGCGTGAGTTGAAGAGCGCGGGGTTGCGCGCGCCGCAAGACATCTCCGTGATCGGGTTTGACGACATCGGTTTTGCCGCGCTCGCCGAGCCGCCACTGACGACCATCTTGATCCCGAGGGCCGAAATCGGAGGAGCCGCGGTCGAGGCGCTTCTCCATACGGTCAAGGCCGAAGACAGCGTGGGCCGTGAAGTCAAGGTCAGCACCCACCTCGTCGTGCGTGAATCAACCGGCGCCGCGCCGCCACAAAAGAGTAGGAGCAAGAAAAGTTGAAGGATAAAAATCTCATCTCACACAGTTCTCGGTGATCTCCAGGGCGCCGGCGTCAGCGTCGAGAGTCGCCATGACGCCTAAAGGAAGGGTCAATTGATCATTCGTATGCCCGATCGTTAGCCCGTACAAGACCGGAATCTTCAGGCCGCCCAAATTGTTATCGAGGACTTCATCCAGAGAGCGAAACCAATTGTGATCAAGGGGGTCACAGTCTACGAATTCGCCGATAATTATTCCGGCGGCTTGATCGAACTTCCCGGCTCGACGCAGTTGGGTCAGCATTCGATCAATCTGATATGTTCTTTCATCGATCTCTTCCAGGAATAGGATGGCGCCGCGAGTATCTATCTCGTACCGAGTGCCGATGAGCGATGAGACCAATGCGAGGTTGCCGCCGACCAAACGACCGCTCGCGGAGCCAGCGCGGATCGCACGCAATTTGTGATTCGGTCCAGACTTGTTCTCTCCGTCCGGCGGATTGGTAACGAGACCGATCGGTTCGACATTCGACAACGCCTTAAGGAAATGCCGGGCGGTGTATGGGGTAGAAATCGACAATGCGACTGGCCCATGAAATGTGACCAGGTCGCACATTTTATTGATCGCTAAATGCAGCGCAGTAATATCGCTATAGCCTAGAAAGACTTTTGGATTTTTACGAATGAGATCGTAATCGATACTATCCAACAACTGTGATGAGCCGTATCCGCCCGCCACTGTGAATACGGCGTCCACTTCCGGGTCGCGGAACATGGCATGTAGATCGTCCAATCGCTTATTTATTGTGTCATAGTAGGGAGATTGTTTGCCGACATTCTTACCCCACTTTGCGCGCCAACCGAAATACTTAATCATGTCCTCGACTTTTTTAAGCGCGCTGGTGTCGTCAACTCCTGAAGCCGGTGTGATCAAGCCAATTGTGCTCCCAGGTTTCAATTGCTTTGGGCGTCTAGGAGATTCTTTCGCGGGATGGCGGATGATTTGACTCGCACGGGCGGCGCCAATACCGGCGCCGATTGTGGCCATGAATTTTCTACGTTCCATAATTGTCTCCAGCCCGGGAATATAAATCGCGATACTTTTCTATTCGGCTATGATCACTCTGCAGTCTTTACGATAAAAGGTCGATTGAAGTTCAGCAACAGAAGCGTTTGACAATCATCAACCCTTCAAGAAAGAGAGAGCATCTCATGAACCGCCTGTTAAAACAGACAATATTGACGTTGGCCCCGCTGTGCTGGCTGGCCGGCCATACCATGGCGCAATCGAGCTATAGTGTGAGCTCGCCGGACAAGAGGATCGTAGTGAAGATCCGGACCGGCGATCGCGTCAGATACGACCTGCTGCTCAATGGCAGGGCGCTGCTGCAGGACTCCACGCTTTCGATCAACATTGATCAGAAAACATTGGGGCTGGAGCCGAAGGTCAAAGGCGTGAACGAACGCAGCCACGATCAGACGCTCGAGCCCGCCGTCCGGCAGAAGGCCGCGACGATTCGTGAAAACTACAATGAATTACGGCTCGAAATGGAAGGCGGTTATGCGGTCGTCTTCCGCGCATACAACGAAGGCGCGGCGTACCGCCTGGAAACATCGCTCCCGCAGAACGAGGTCAAGGTTTATGGCGAAGAGGCGAGTTTCAACTTCGCTGACAATTACACCGCCTATTACCCGCAGGAAGAGAGTCTTTTTTCGCATAACGAAAGACAGTTTCTTCCTCGCCCGCTGAAGGAGATCGCCCCGGCGGCAATCGCCACACTGCCCGCGATTGTGGACGCGGGCGGCGGGGTCAAAATCGCCATTGCCGAGTCGGACGTCGAGGACTATCCGGGGCTGTGGTTGCGCGGCGGGAGCAACACGGGGCTGTCAGCCTTCTTCCCGCCATACCCCCTTAAGGAGAAACTGGAGAGAGACCGCGACTACAAAATCACGCAGGCAGCCGACTACATTGCCGTGACGAAGGGCGCGCGCGCCTATCCCTGGCGACTGCTGGGCATCGCTGAAAAAGACGGTGACCTGATCACGAATTCGCTGGTCTGGCTGCTCGCCAAACCTTCGCAGTTGCAGGACACGTCGTGGATCAAGCCTGGCAAGGTGGCCTGGGACTGGTGGAACGCCAACAACATCTATGGCGTGGATTTCAAATCCGGCGTCAACACCGCGACATACAAATACTATATTGATTTCGCTTCAAAGTACGGCATCGAGTACATCATCCTGGACGAAGGCTGGTACAAGCTCGGCAATCTGTTGGATGTTGTCCCGGAGATGAATATCGAGGAGCTAACGGCCTACGCCAAGCGGAAGAACGTAGGAATCATTTTATGGGTCGTCTGGAAGACGCTCGACGATCAGTTCGAACCGGCGATGGCGCAGTTCGAGAAGTGGGGAGTCAAGGGCATCAAGGTCGATTTCATGCAGCGCGACGACCAGCCGGTAATCAATTTCTATCACAAGGTCTGTCGCGAAGCCGCGAAGCGCAAAATGCTGGTTGATTTTCACGGCGCGATCAGGCCGGCGACGATGACGCGAACGTGGCCAAACCTGATTAACGTGGAAGGGGTCCGAGGCCTCGAATGGAGCAAGTGGAGCGCGGACGCCAATCCGGAACATAATGTCACACTGCCCTTTACGCGTATGTTTCTCGGCCCGATGGATTACACGCCTGGCGCCATGGTGAACGCCTCGAAGAAAAGCTTCGCCCAGATCTTCGAGCGTCCGATGAGCCTCGGCACACGCTGCCATCAACTGGCGATGTACGTCGTGTACGAAAGTCCGCTGCAGATGCTCGCAGACACTCCCTCGAATTACCTGCGCGAGCCGGAAGCCATGGAGTTCCTCGGTCCTGTCCCCACGGTGTGGGACGAGACGAAAGCGCTCGAAGCCAAAATGGGAGATTACGTGGTGGTCGCCCGGAGAAAAGGCCGCGACTGGTATGTCGGCGCAATGACCGATTGGACTTCACGTGAACTGGAAATTGACTTCTCCTTCCTGCCCTCAGGCGGCTTCCAGATGGAAGCCTGGCAGGATGGGGTGAACGCTGATCGTCGTGGGGATGATTACAGGAAGGTGAAAAGCCAGGTGAGCAAGACCACCCGACTCAAGATCCGACTGGCGGAAGGAGGCGGCTGGGCCGCGAGAATTCGACCCTCAAGCGGCTATTGACCTTTTTAAATCGAAACAACAAAAATTGAGACAGGATCAACCACGGGGATCACGGGGCATCACGGGGAAAAACAATAACCAGAGCTACCCCCGTGTTCCCCGCGCCCCCCGTGGTTGATCCTATGCGCCAATGTTGTTTGGTCTGTTTCAACATCGCGATGAATAAACCCAGGCTGAGAAATATGTTCAAGTCGTGCCTTATCCTGTGCCTAATTCCGGGAATGATGACCCTGTTCCGGGTTCCACAAAGGCCGCAAGACCGGAATCCGCAAAAGTCTATGGATCGGACGTTCGATCCTTCGCCGGATTGGCGGCCCACACACGCTCCGGTCAATGCTCTCTATGTGGGCAATGAATCCTGTTCGCAATGTCACACCGAGGGCGAGACGCAGGCGCACACGCCGATGGCGCAAGCGCTGGAGCCGGTCGCCGAACGCCGGCTCTTGATGAAGCACGCGCAATTGACCTTCAAACAGGGGCCGTTTTCATATTCCATCACGCGTCGCGGCGATCAAAGCTTTTACGCGATCACGGACGGAAAAGACTCGATCAGCCTGCCGATCCTCTACGCATTCGGTCAGGGCAAGGTCGCTCAGACCTATGTTTTTCAGTACGGCGGGAAGTTTTACGAAGGTCGCGTCAGTTTTTATAGCCGAATTAACGGGCTGGATCTTACGATGGGAGCGCCGCCGGCGGTTCCGGCGTCACTTGAAGGGGCTCTAGGGCGCGTGCTGAACTCGGAACTCATCAATGACTGTTTCAGTTGTCACTCGACAGCCGCGGTCGGTCAGGGACAACTTCAACTGGACAAAATGACTCCGGGAATCACCTGCGAAGGGTGTCACGGCGCGGGCGAAAAACACGTCCTGGCGATGAAGGCGCGCGGCGAGGCAAGGAACCGAGGCGAGGCGGCGCCGGAGTCTTCAGACAGACAGATCTTCAACCCCGGGCGGTTCGATACTGAAGGGCTGACGCAATTCTGCGGCGCGTGCCATCGTTCCTGGATTCAAGTACAGATGCTGGGAATTCGGGGCGTTGAAAACGTCCGGTTCCAACCCTATCGCATCTTCAAAAGCAAATGCTATGACCATCGTGACAAACGCATCAGCTGTACGGCCTGTCACAATCCCCACGAGGAACTTGTGACAGACGCCGCGTATTACGACGCCAGATGCATGGCCTGTCATCAATCTACACAGAGGGCGACACAGAGGGTGACACAGAGTGCGGCGCAGAAACCGGCGGCGCCAGCGAGGTCAGCGGCGTCAGCAATAAAAGCTCGGAGCTGCCCGAAGGCCCGGCAGGATTGCGCGTCCTGTCATATGCCGAAGATAGAATTGCCGGGGGCGCACTACAGATTCACCGATCATCGGATTCGTGTCGCGCGTCCAGGAGATCCATATCCGAATTGAATACGCCGCTCATCTGGCCGGGCGCCGCAGTTTCAATCGTGTATCCGGGCGCCAATTGACGTTCGCAACAAAGAAGGCGTCAATAGAACGCTGATGACGCTGAAGGGCGCGGATCATCGCGGGTAAAACCAGAAGAGGATCGGCGTCAATCCGCCGCTATCCGCGTCATCAGCGTTCTATTAACCCTGACACCGATGTGAAACGCGCTCTAAACCGTAGGCCCTACCGGCTAACTGAAGGGGCGCCGAGATCTTACTGAAAGAACTGGACGCGCAAGGGTGGGAATCGATCGCAGCGCAAGCCCTTAGGACGCAGGCGGAACTCGCGCCGCGTTGTGATAGACTTCATCGCCGACATTCCGACAGTAATATTTTCCTGGAGACACCTATGAAACTTTCTCAGAAGATCAACCGCAGATCGTTTATTAATCAAGCCAGCACTCTGGTGATAGGCGCGGGCGCGTTCAGCGCCGCCTCCTACAACCGTATCTTAGGCGCCAACGATCGGATCTCGCTCGGGCATATCGGAGTGGGACGTCGTGGCAAGGGCCTGGCCTGGATTGTCTCGAAGTTGAAAGAAAAGAACGTGGAGATGACCGCCGTTTGCGATCTCTGGAAAATCAACCGGGAGGAGGCGGCGGCGCAGGCGACCAAAGATTACGGGAGGGAGCCGCGCGTCTTCCAATACATGGAAGAGTTGCTCGCCCTCAAAGATGTAGACGCCGTGCTGGTCTCGACCGCCGATTTCCAACACGCGACGCATCTCAAACTCGTGGTCGAGGCGGGCAAAGATTGTTACTGCGAAAAACCGATGGCCAATGACCTGGGAGAAGCCAAGGCCGCCCGCGACGCCGTACTCAAACACAAACGCATCGCGCAGATCGGCACACAACATCGCAGCGAAGCCTATCAAATCGCCGTCCGCGATTTCATCAAGACCGGCGCGCTCGGGGAGGTCAGCAAGGTCGAGATCGTTTGGAACTATCACGGCCCCCGCTGGCGCGGTCGTTCGGAAGTCGGCCAAATTCGGGAGCAGGATACGGACTGGCGCCGCTGGCTACTCAAAAAAGCCCCCAGGCCATTCGATCCGCGAATGTACTTCGAGTTCCGCCTCTACAAGGATTTTTCCAGCGGCATCGCGGATCAATGGATGAGCCATGGGATAGACCTGGTTCACTATTTTCTCGACGATCACTTTCCAAAATCCGTGGTCGCCTCAGGCGGGATCTTCGCCTGGAAAGACGGGCGCGAGAACCCGGACACTTTCCAGGCGCTGCTGGAGTATCCCAAAGGCTTCATGGTGAGTTACTCCACCAGCTTCGGCAATGACTGCGACAGTTTCTCACGGATCATGGGGAAAGCAGCCACGCTCGTCAACATTGGCGGCGAGGGGAGTCCGCGCTGGAAATGGATTGAAGAGAAGGGCACGCGCGAAGACAACCCCTTGATTCACCGCGCCGAGAAAAACATCACGCTGCCCGGGAGCGACGCCATCCCGCCGACCTTCATCGGCGACAACGACCTCTCGCATATGACGAACTGGATCGAATGCCTGCGCAGCCGTCGAGAGCCGAACGCGACTGTCCAGCATGGGTTCGCCCACTCCGTGGCTGTGATTATGGCCGCCCGCGCATACCGTGAGGGCAAGAAGTTGTACTGGGATCCGACGAAAGAGGAGATTCTGGACCATCCGCCGAAAGCCTCCTAAAGCTGCGTCTGTCGCGACTGACCGCCTCATCGTGCGGCAGATCGGGATGAGGGATTTCGGGGTCTTTGGGAATTGCCGTGAGACCCCCCAACATCTTGCGGTTTAGGGAAAGAAGAAGAAACCGCGGATTTGACGGATCAAAACGGATTTTCACGGAAGATCGATCCGCGCTGATCCGTCTTAATCGGTTAAATCCGTGGTTTCTCCTGGAGATTGAATTGACCACCAGATGTTGGGGGCTTTCACGGCAATTCCCAAAGAGCTGCCCGAAGGCCCGGCAGGATTGCGCGTCCTATCATATGCCGAAGATAGAGTTGCTGGGGTCGCACTACAAATTCACCAATCGTCGGATTCGTGTCTCGCCCCAGGGGTTCCATATCCGAATTATTGAGATTCAGGGAAGTTGGTTTACAAACTTCGAACCAGGCTTCACCGCCGCAGGCGCAAAGAACGCAGAGCCTACGCAGAGAAACTCCGCGCTCCCGCTGCGCTCTCTGCGCCTGCGGCGGTGAGGGAAGCGCTCATTGCCCCTTACCTCGATTTGTAAACTTACTTTTCTGAATCTCAATAAATCAAGCCACAAAAGACAATGGAATACGACGTCATCAACGAACAGCAGGAGCAGTACCTTAGTTCGGTAGGCGCGGTTTTCGCGGAGTTTGGCGCGATGACACAGGATTCGGGTAATGTCTCTTATGGGGTTCAGATCGGCGCCAAACCCTACTTCGTCAAGACGGCGGGGCGACCTGACGATCCACGCCCCTTCCTCAATCATGCGGCTCGTGTGGCGCTTCTGCGCAATGCCGTTCGGCTATCCGAAAGTTGTCATCATCCCACTTTGCCAAGATTGTATCGGGTTATCGAATCGCCTTCCGGCCCCTTGCTAGTCTATCAGTGGCTCGATGGCGAACTTCTCCACGCGCCGCGCGCCCGGAGAGATGATCCTGAATCCGCATTCCAACGATTTCGAAGCCTGCCGTCGGCCACGATTCAAGGGCGCCTCGACTCCGTCTTTGATCTGCACAACGAGCTTGCAGGCGCCGGTTGGATCGCGGTCGACTTCTACGACGGGTGCTTGATCTATGATTTCAAGTCGGGGCGTCTCGGGATTGTAGACCTCGATAATTACAGAGAAGGTCCATTCCGCAACGAGATGGGACGCATGTTTGGATCCACAAGATTTATGGCGCCAGAGGAGTTCGAACTTGGCGCTCTTATCGACGAGCGGACCAATGTTTTCGTGATGGGCCGGACGGCTCTGGTCTTCCTGTCCGATGGCACGCTCAATGC
>Ga0126377_10003901_pt1 | contig 10702 bp, 8 predicted proteins | sample PanSoiMetPlot_22_FD_92647 | JGI IMG/M metagenome (GOLD analysis project Ga0126377, IMG submission 92647) | Tropical forest soil microbial communities from Panama - MetaG Plot_22 | ecosystem: Environmental > Terrestrial > Soil > Tropical forest > Bulk soil | place: Panama | collected 2016-02-17 | reverse complement strand
GCTCGCCTCGGCACTGCAGTCGTCATCAGGTGCGCCGCTGGGCGACTTCTTCGCCTTCATCAGCGGTCTCTCTTTCCGCGGCAAGCTCACGTACGCTCGCCGCTTCGCTGCACCGCCCGATCCGGGCGACTCGATCGTGGGATCCGGCATTCACATCATCACGCCGAACGCTGGCCTTCGGAGTCCCGACACGCTGGTGACGTGCGACGCTGTAAAGGGGTTCGCACGCGGCGACATCGACGCGACGAAGTCCAGCTACAGGCGACCGCTCGAGACTGCGTCGCGGGCGTTGTGCGAAGCCATCGGCGCCGACTGCGACGTCGTGCTGCTCGGCAGCGTCGCGTCGCCCAAATACGTGGACATCCTCACGGGCATCTTCGGCGAACGCCTGCTTTTTCCAATCGAGTTCGTCGGCCGGGGAGACATGTCCCGCGGAGGGCTGCTCCTGCGGCAGGCGAGCGCGGGCGTCGAGCTCACATACGTGCCGGTCATGGGCGCGACGCTTCATGGCGCGCGCCCTCCCAAACTGCCTCCGCTGCGAAATATGAAATTATGAATTAGGAATTAGGAATTCTGAATTCAGATTCAGAATTCGATTCCTAATCCTAATTCTCAATTCCTAATTTCACGATCGCGAATGCTGCGACTCCGCATTCCCACCGACGTCGACAATGCCGCCCTCGACATCGGCGGCCGCGAGGTCCGCGTCACCAACCTCCGGAAGATCTTCTGGCCGGAGCTCGGTCTGACGAAAGGCCATCTGCTCCAGTACTACGCGGACGTCGCGCATGTGCTGCTGCCGCACATCCGCGACCGGGCGATGGTGATGAAACGCTATCCCCACGGCGCGAGCGGCGAGTTCTTCTTCATGAAGCGGGCGCCGTCGCCGAGGCCCGAGTGGATCCGCATCTGCTCGATCGACCACGGATCGGAAAACGTGATCGATTTCCCTGTCATTGACGATCTGGCGTCGCTGATGTGGGTCATCAATCTGGGCTGCATCGACCTCAATCAGTGGTACGCGCGCTGCGATGACATCGATCGCCCCGACTACGTGCACTTCGACCTGGATCCCGGCGAGGGCGCCGCGTTCGACAAGGTTCTCGAGGCCGGCCTGATCGTGCATGAAGCGCTCGAGACACTGAAGATGCCGTCGCTCGTGAAGACGACCGGATCGAAAGGCCTGCACGTGTACGTGCCGATCGTCCGAGGGCCCGTGCAGAAGGACGCGTGGACGTTCGCCAAGGCGCTCGCGCAGGAGCTCGCCAACCGCAATCGCCACCTTCTGACGTCCGAGTATCGCCGGGTCAAGCGGCCGCGCGGCTCGGTGCTCGTCGACTACAACCAGAACGCATGGGGGCAGACGCTCGCGTCGATCTATTCGCCGCGGCCTCGTCCCGAAGCGACCGTCTCGACGCCAGTCACCTGGAAGGAAGTCGACAAGGGAATCCGGATCGAGGACTTCACGATCGTAAACGTCCCACGGCGCGTCGCGAAGCTCGGCGACCTGTGGAAGCCGCTGACGGCCGCCCGCGGGCGGTTCGACCTCGCGAAGCTGATGTAGCGGTCAGGTGCGCAGCGCCCGCCTGATGACGAAATGGAGGTAGCGGACCTCGTCGTCCTCCAGCCCCTCGCCGAACGTCGTCAGCCCGCGCGTCGTCTTGACCGTGATGCCGCCGCTCTTCGCGAAACGCGCGAGCGCGAGCAGGACCCTCTCGGTTCTGGGACTCAGCGGGGTCGTCGTGACGGCGTGTCCATACGATGTCGCCTGGCGCTCGGCGACCCGCCGCGCAGCCGCGGAAGCCGATTCCCTGGTGCTGTAGTCGACGTCGACGATATCGGCGGCCTCGATTGACGCGGTCGTCTTCGTGAGCAGGATGCCGCGCTGGCGAACGAAGATTCCGTCGCGCGAGGCCACGACGAGCGTCCGGCTGCGCCGCGAGCGGACGAGCGCGTTCAGGCAGCTCAGGACCGGAAGGCCAACGAAGCCGAAGACGAAAAGCCCGAGGAACACGCGGCCGGACCAATCGGGCGTTCTCGACTGCGCGAACATCTTCAGCAGCATCGGACCGAAGATGACCGGGATGACGAGCGGCGCAAGCGCCGCCACCAGCGCGATGCCGCTGGCCTGCGCTGGTGGAATCAGGATCTGCACGCCATCCGCGTCACGCACGATCTCGCTGCGCAGGTTCGCCGGCTGCTCGACGCCCGGTTCGAAGCCGGTGCGCTGCGAACGGCTCTGGAACGAACGATCCAGCTGATCGAACGCCTGACATGTCGGGTGATCGGTCGTCGCGTCTTCGAGATCGACATGAAGGTGCCGGGCGATCACGGCGGCGCCGGCACGCGCTTCTGCGTAGGTCGACGGCGCGAAGAGAACCATGTCCGCGGCGGTTTTTCCCAACCTTCCTGCCTCTCCAACCTCTCCTGCGTCTCCCGCCTTTCTTTTGAGAGCGACTGGAAACTTGTCGGCGGTTTCCGAGTCGCCCTTCACGAACCCAATCGTCACAGCCGCGTACGCATCGAGTGCTGTGACGTCCTCCCGCAGCGGAACCAGCGCGCCCCATTGCCGGACGATGCGACGGTTGGTGGTGTCGAGCGTGGTCCACTTCCGGCCAAAAACAAGCGCGCCGCCGGCGAGGACAAAGGCGGCACCCATCAGGCCGACGACGGGCCGCGCGTGCACTGACGTGGCTGCCGTCCTGCTGAACGAAACGATCGCCAGCGCGCCGAGGATCGTGAACACTCCTGCTGCGAGAAAGGGCAGTCCGAACAGAGCCATCGCTCCGCCGCCTTCGCGGATCTCCACCTGTCCCGGAGCGACCTCTCGAACTGACGCGGCCATCTCGTACGTCTATCGGTCGCTGACGCGAGTCGCAAGTCGCGCGTCAGCGTGGCGAATTTCGTGCAAAACGCTGAGACACGTGCCGCGAACTGAAACACCAAAAGCGTCATCCGACGCTCGGATTCGTGGCCGCGGCACAAGCCAGCCACCGCAAATCGTTGAACCACCGGCGCTGGTTACGGCACGGGCTGCGCGTCTCACGGGTGGCCGTCCGATTGCTGAGGCTGCAAATCGTGACGACGGCTCGCAGGCCGGCGGGGGTGTCTGCCTGATGGAGAAAATGCCCTACCGGCCGGTGATTGACGACGAAGTGAAAGCGATGGAATCGACAGCGGAAGGTGCGCATCACTGGCGCGCAGGCTTGCCGATTCTGGTCGGATCGCTCGTCATCCTTCGCGAGCTTCGGGCGAGCGACGCGCCTTCGTTGCACGAAGCGCTGGCCACGCCGGAAATCGCCCGCTTCATCTCGCCGACGCCGACATCCGTCGAGGGCTTCGAACGTTTCATCGCCTGGACCCATCGTCAGCGCCAGGACGGCAACTACGTGTGCTTCGCGGTCGTGCCGAGGGGCTGCGATACGCCGGTCGGCCTGTTTCAGGTCCGCAGCCGCGAACACGGGTTCACCACCGCCGAGTGGGGGTTCGCCGTCGCGCGCGAATTCTGGGGCAGCGGCGTCTTCGTGGACGGTGCTCAGCTCGTTCTCCGCTTCACGTTCGAGACGCTGGGAACACGGCGGCTCGAGGCGCGGGCGGCGCTCGCGAACCAGCGTGGCGGCGCGGCGCTCTGCAAGGTCGGCGCGATGCGCGAGGCGATTCTCCGGCGCTCGCTCCAGCGCGGTGGCGAATGCCTGGACCAGGCGCTCTGGACCATCCTCGCCGACGAATGGCGCGGAACCTGCTCGTTCGACGAGTCGCGATTCCTTCATTAGATAATCAACGCGGACATGGACGTCCGCGAGTTCGACTTCGACCTTCCGCCCGAACTGATCGCGCAGGAGCCTGCCGCCGATCGTTCGGCTGCGCGCCTTCTTCATCTCGATCGAGCCTCCGGTCGCATCACTCACGCTCGCGTGGCGGATCTTCCGCAGCGCCTCGAACGCGGCGACCTGGTCGTCGTCAACGACACGCGTGTGTTTCCGGCCCGCCTGCTCGGCAGGCGTGTGCCGAGCGGTGGGGCAGTGGAATGCCCCCTCGTCCGGCGCGAGGCCATCGAGAGCGTCGCTGACCCGTCGGCTGCGACCTCGTCGTCCACTGAAGTCTGGGAAGCGCTGATGCATCCGGGCCAGAAGCTCAAGCCCGGAGGACGCGTCGAGTTCGGACAGGGGAAAATCCTGCACGGCGAAGTGCTCGAACGGCGCTTTTTCGGGCGCCGGCTGATTCGGTTGTGGACGCGCGACTGGCCCGGCGTGGACGCCGCGGTCGACGCCATAGGCCATGTGCCGCTGCCGCCGTACATCAAGCGCGCCGATACCGCCGAGGATCGGGATCGATACCAGACCGTATTCGCCCGAACGCGCGGATCAATCGCCGCGCCGACTGCCGGCCTGCACTTCGGGCCGCCCATTCTCGAAGCGCTCGCGGCGCGAGGCATCGGCCGCGCGGAGATCACGCTTCACGTCGGCTACGGCACGTTTCAGCCGGTGCGCGTGGATCGGGTCGAAGATCATCACCTCGAGGTCGAGCACTATGAAGTCTCGCCGGCTGCGGGGAAATCCATCGAGTCGGCGCGGGGCGAGGGGAGACGAATCGTCGCGGTTGGAACGACCACGACGCGGACGCTGGAAGCAGTCGCGCGGGACAACGGCGGCGCGATCGTCGCGGGCGCCGGCGCGACGGACCTGTTCATCTATCCGGGATTCCGCTTTCAGGTCGTCGACGCGCTGCTGACGAACTTTCATCTCCCGCAGTCGTCGCTGCTGATGCTGGTGTCGGCGTTCGCGGGACGCGAGCTGGTGCTGACCGCGTATCATACGGCCGTCGCCGAGCGGTACCGTTTCTACAGCTACGGCGACGCCATGCTGATAACGTGAAAGGCTCAACTCTCAACTTTCAACTCTCAGGATGAATAAGGGATTGAGAGTCGGCGATCCTGAGAGTTGAGATTTTGAGAGTTGAGAGTTTCGTGATGCCCTTTTCCTACGAACCGTTCGACTTGTCCGACGTGAAGACGTATCCGCTGAAGTCGCGGAAGAGCAAGGCGCGCGCCGGGGACTTCGGCTCCGCGGCGCCGCGCGACGCGAGCGTCAGGGCGTTCGTCGATTCACTGCCGAACATTCTCGCCGCCGCCGACTTCAAGGCCGTCGTTCGCGCGATCGAGCTCGCGCGCGAACGCGACGGCGGCATCGTCTGGGGTCTCGGCGCGCACGTCGTCAAGACAGGCCTCGGTCCCGTGTTGATCGATCTCATGGAACGTGGATATGTGTCGGCCATCGCGACGAGCGGCGCGACGGTGATTCACGATTTCGAGATCGCGCTGGTGGGCGCGACGTCGGAGGACGTCGACGAGGCGCTCGGGCCGGGACGATTCGGCATGGCCGAGGAGACCGGACGCCTGTTGAACGCGGCGATCAACGACGGCGTGGCCGCAGGTCTCGGTTTCGGGCAATCGGTCGCGCGATTCCTCGGCGAGAAGTCGCCGCAGTACGCACGCTCGAGCGTGCTCGCGACCGCGGCGCGGCTCGAGATCCCGGTGACCGTCCACGTCGCGGTCGGCACGGACGTCATCCACATGCACCCGGCGGCTTCGGGCGCCGCGATCGGCGAAGGCAGCCTCCGCGATTTCCGGTACTTCGTGTCGAATGTCGCGCGCCTGGAACGCGGTGTGTACCTGAATTGCGGATCCGCCGTGGTGCTGCCCGAAGTGTTCCTGAAGGCCGTGGCCCTCGCGCGCAACAAAGGCCTGCCGCTCGCGGAGCTGACCACCGTCAACCTGGATTTCCTGCGCCAGTACCGGCCCATGACGAACGTCGTGACGCGGCCGACGGCGCAGTCGGGCCGCGGCTACTCGCTCGTCGGCCATCACGAGATCATGATCCCGCTGCTCGCCGCCGCACTGCAGCGGTAACGATCGGCGTCATGTGAGTCTCAACTCTCAACGTTCAACTCTCAGCGATCCTGAGACTTGAGAGTTGAGATTCGAGAGCTTCGGTTTTTGTGTTGACATGTTATTTTAATAGCATTATGTTACCTGCATAACATATGGCCGACGTCCTCCAGCACGCCCTGAGCCGCCGCGAGCGCCAGATCATGGACATCCTCTACCGCCGCGGCCGTGCCGCGGCCTCGGAGGTCATGGCCGACCTGAGCGGCGAGCCGAATTACTCCACGGTCCGCACGCAGCTCCGCGTACTCGAGAACAAGGGGTTCGTCCGGCACGAAGAAGTCGGTCTGCGCTACGTCTACTTTCCGGCGGTGCCGCGCCACAGTGCACGCCGCTCCGCGCTCCGCCACCTGGTGGACACGTTTTTCGACGGATCCACGGAACGGCTCGTCAGTGCGCTCCTCGGCGGCGAGGGGCGAAAGATTTCCAGCGAAGAGCTCGACCGCATCGCCGAGCTGGTCGCCAACGCGAAGAAAGGCGGCCCGCGATGAGTTCCTTCCTGCTGGAAGCCGTGCTGAAAGCGTCCGTTCTCGTGCTCGCCGGCCTCCTGGCCGCCTCGTTGCCACGCGCGCGATCCGCCGCGTTCCGGCACTGGATCCTGGCTGCCGCCATCCTGTGCGCATGGGCGACGCTTCCGCTGTCGCTCGTGATGCCCGCGCCGCTCCGAACGACGGTCGGATCTCAGTACGTGACCGCATCGACCGATGTGGCAGGCACGGCGCCGGCCGTCGAAGTGAATATTTCAGACACGGTCGTCGCCGGGGCGCCTGTTCAAGACGCCGCTCGCGATCGCTCGTGGCCCGTCAACGCGGCCCGGCTGCTGGCGTGGGTCTGGGCAATCGGCGCGCTCTCGAGTGGCGGCATGCTGCTCATCGGATTCGCGCGGCTCCGGTCCGTGGCCTCCCGCGCCAGCGAAGTTCGCGCCGAGGTCTGGACGCGAACACGCGATGAGCTGCAGCAGGCGTTCGAACTCTCATCCGGCGTTCGTCTGCTGCAAAGCGATCACGCCTCGCTGCTCGTCACCTGGGGATGGCAGCGCCCGACCATCGTCCTGCCTGCGCCGGCGACGGCCTGGTCGGAGGAGCGCGTGCGCCTCGTCCTGGCCCACGAACTTGCGCACATCGCGCGCAGCGACTGGATCGTGCAGGTATCTGCCGAAGCCCTGCGCGCGATCTGCTGGTTCAACCCGCTCATGTGGCTGGCGTGCCGCCGGCTGCGCGACGAGAGTGAACGGGCCTGCGACGATGTGGTCCTGATGCTGGGAGTGCCTGCCGCGTCGTACGCCGGCCATCTCGTGGACCTCGTTCGCCGGCTGCATCCGGTGCACCGTCCGTCGCTGCCCGCGCTCACGATGGCCCGCCCGTCCGGACTTGAAGGGAGAATCGTCGCCATGCTGAATTCATCGATGAACCGCCGTCCGTTGTCGCGCCAGGCTCGCATCGTCTCGTCATCCATGCTGCTGGCCCTCGCGCTGTCGGTGGCCGCGCTCCAGGCGCAGCAGACCTTCTATTCGTTCGGCGGCACCGTGCGCGACCCGTCGGACCGCGTGCTCGCCGACACGACGCTCCTGCTGGTCAATCCCGAGACGAGCGCGAAGTACGAGATCAAGAGCGACGCCGCGGGCAGGTTTCAGTTCGTCGGCCTGCCGCCAGCGTCGTACAAGCTGGTCGTCAGCCGCATGGGATTCGCCAATGTAAGCGAGACACTGAGCCTCAGCGGCAATATCACGCGCGACATTCGCCTGAAGGTCGGCGATCTTCAGGAGTCGATTACTGTGACCGACCGCAGCGTGGCGCCGTCTCCCGCGGACCCCGCCGTGCAACAGCGCCGCGCCGCCTCCATGCGGAAGTTCGAGGAACTGAGCGCGCGGGCCAAAGCGCAGTGCGCGGCTGGCGCCGACGCCGTTGTGGGCGGCAGCATTCTTCCACCGGCGAAGCTGGTTGACGTGCGGCCTGTCTATCCGGACCACTTGAAGGCCGCCAAGGTCGGCGGCATCGTCACGATGGACGCCGTCATCGGCACCGATGGCCTGGTCAAGGACATCGACAACCTTCACGGGCCCGATCCGGCGCTCGAACAGGCCGCAGCCGATGCCGTGCGCCAATGGCAATTCAGCGCGACACTCCTCAACTGCCAGGCCATCGACGTCAACATGCACGTGACGACGAACTTCAAAGTCGAACCCTGAATCGCGAAGAGTTTCAAGTGTGCAGGAAGTGCTAACATCAACAGTTCGCCCCGGGCCGGAGTAGCTCAGTTGGTGAGAGCACGCGTCTCATAAGCGCGGGGTCGACAGTTCGAGTCTGTCCTCCGGCACCACAAACTGAATGAGGAATTGGGAATGAGGAATGAGGAATTGAATTCATAATTCCTCATTCGTCATTCTTCATTCTTCCAGTGTCTGTCCTCTACCGCGTTCGCCGCTTCATCACCCAGCACAAGCTCCTGGGCCCCGAGTCTCGTGTCGTCGCCGCCGTGTCAGGCGGCTCCGATTCGATTGCCCTTCTGCAGGTCCTTCACGATCTGCATCGCGCGCACGAAGTGCAGCTCGTTGGCGTCGCGCATTTCAATCATCAACTCCGTGACGCTGCCGACGCTGATGAACGGTTTGTGATGGCGGCAGCCGCCCGGCTGGACCTCCGCGGTGTGGCGGATCGGGAGGACGTGGCCGCGCGCGCGAAGCGCGCGGGACAGTCGGTGGAGGATGCGGCGCGAACCGCGCGGCACGAATTCCTCGAGCGGGCCCGGGTGATGCTCGGTGCAGACGTCGTGGCCGTCGGCCACACGCTCGACGATCAGGCTGAAACGCTGCTGCTGCGGATGCTGCGCGGCGCCGGACCGCGAGGGCTTTCCGGCATGCATCCGCGCAGCGGATCGGTCGTGCGGCCGTTGCTCGCGTGCCGGCGAGACGACCTCAAGTCGTGGCTCGCCGACCGCCGGGCTCGCGGCGTTCCCGCCTGCGACTACGTCACCGACGAAACGAACGTGGACGTCTCGATTCCGCGGAACCGCGTTCGTCTCGAGCTGGTGCCGTTTCTCCAGGCCCGGTTCAATCCCTCGATCGTCGAGACCCTCGCCAACGAGGCTGCGCTCCTTCGGGACGTCTGGGCGTGGATGGAGGAGGCGAGCGCCTCGTTTCGAACGAGGCCGCATGAGCTCGAGATTGCCGACCTGGAGCGGCTGCCGATCGCCCTGCGGCGGCTCGTGATCTGGCAGGCAATGGCCGCCGAATCCGACGGGCGCGAGATCACGGCTGACCATGTGGCCGATGTGATCCGTCTAATCCATGCGGGCCATGACGCCGATGGAAAGGGCATCGACGCGCCTGGTCAGCACGTGCAACGAATCGGCGGGCGGATCGTCTTAAAAAACAGGACGAAGGGTTCGCAGGGTTCAGGGGGTCCGGGAGGTTCTGAGAACCCGCATAACCTCGAGAACTACCCGAGCCCTCCGAACCTCGAGAACCTTTTCTGTTTCCCGTTGTCTATTCCAGGAGAGGTGCTCGTCGAGGCGGCCGGCTGCGTGGTTGCCGCCGACGATTCGGGCGCCGGGGGTGATGCGGCTGGGCCGGGTGCAACGGCGGGCAACGGCGTGGTGGCGCTGGTTCGGCGCGATCGGGTCCAGGGAAGTTTGGTCGTACGAAATCGTCGTCCGGGCGACCGGTTTCGCCCGGTGGGTCTGAACGGCTCCAAAAAGCTTCAGGACCTGTTTGTAGACCGGAAACTGCCGCGGGACGAGCGCGATCGCGTCCCAATCGTCGTCGATGAATCGGATCGAATCGTGTGGGTGGCCGGCTACGGAATTGACGAGGCGTTTCGGGTAACGGACCCGTCACAAGCCGTGCTAGTCTTGAGACTTACGCGCGCCTGAGGGCGCCGCGGGACCGCTGGGGAGGATCTTCACTTGAACTCGACGTTGAAGAGTCTGTTGTTCTGGGTCGTGCTCTTCGTTGTCGGCGTGCTTATCTGGAATTTCTCGACGAAGTTCCAGTCACACGAGCGCACCGCTTCGTTCAGCGAGTTCATCCAGTGGGTCGATCAGGGGACCGTCGCGGGCGTCACCATCACCGGCCAGGACATCGCCGGCACCGCCAAGAACGGCGAACGCTTTCATACCTACGCTCCGTCCCAGTACGACGGCCTTGCGAACAAGCTGATTGAACGCGGCGTGCAGGTGGACTCCAAGGAACCGACCGCCAGCCCCTGGGCCTCGCTCCTGTACACGTGGGCGCCGGCCCTCCTGATGATCGGCTTCTGGCTGTTCTTCATGCGCCAGATGCAGAGCGGCGGCAACAAGGCGCTGTCGTTCGGCAAGAGCAAGGCGAAGCTCTCGTCCAGCTCGCAGAAGAAGGTGACGTTCAAGGACGTCGCCGGCGTGGATGAAGCGAAGGAAGAACTGCAGGAAATCATCGAGTTCCTCAAGGAGCCCCAGAAGTTCCAGAAGCTCGGCGGACGCATCCCCAAGGGCGTCCTCCTGATGGGCCCTCCTGGAACAGGCAAGACGCTCCTCGCGCGTGCGGTCGCGGGTGAAGCCAACGTTCCGTTCTTCTCGATCAGCGGTTCGGACTTCGTCGAGATGTTCGTGGGCGTCGGCGCCTCGCGCGTGCGCGACCTCTTCGAGCAGGGCAAGAAGAACGCGCCCTGCATCGTGTTCATCGACGAGATCGACGCCGTCGGCCGTCATCGCGGCGCCGGTCTCGGCGGCGGCCACGACGAACGCGAGCAGACGCTCAACCAGCTGCTCGTCGAGATGGACGGC
>Ga0126377_10003900_pt1 | contig 10702 bp, 9 predicted proteins | sample PanSoiMetPlot_22_FD_92647 | JGI IMG/M metagenome (GOLD analysis project Ga0126377, IMG submission 92647) | Tropical forest soil microbial communities from Panama - MetaG Plot_22 | ecosystem: Environmental > Terrestrial > Soil > Tropical forest > Bulk soil | place: Panama | collected 2016-02-17 | reverse complement strand
CTCAACGACATGTACAACGCGCTGTCGACCGGCGTGGTCGACATGGTGGCGCTCACGCCGACCGCGCTGATGCCGCCCTGGCGCATGAGCGAGCTCGCCAAATACGTCACCGTCGGCGTCAGCGGCCTGCACAATCCGTGCGGCGCCATCATGAACCAGCAGAGCTACGCGGCACTCACCCCCACGCAGAAGGCGGCGTTCGACAAGCTCACCGGCAAGGCGCTGGCGCTCAAGGCCGCCAAGATCTTCGACGACTGGGAGCAGGCGGCGTTCAAGCTGGCGAAGGAAAGCAACCGCATCGAGCTCATCCAGCTCACGCCGGAGGTGCGCAAGTCGCTGTTCGATGCCGCCAAGCCGGCGGTCGAGAAGGTGCTCACCGAATTCGAGAAGGGCGGCATTCCCGATATCCGGGCGGCCTATGTCGCGATGAACAACTAGCGTGCTGGCGGTCGTCGATCGGCTGACACGAGCGGTGGCGCTCTGGTGCGGGGGCGTGCTGATCTTCGTGCTGATGGGCATCATCGTGGTCGATGTCACCGGCCGCTATGTGTTCAACAGCCCGCTCTACGGCTCGCTCGACCTGTCGATCACCTTCCTGGTGCTGATCGTGGCGTCGTCGATCGCCTATGGCGGCCGCACCGGCGCCCACGTCACCGCCGACATCTTCAAGACGCTGCTGGGTCCGCGGTTCGAGTGGCTCAACGGCATCTTCGTGAAGCTGTTCGCCGCGATCATCACCGCCATCTGGTGCTGGCGGCTCATCGTCACCGGCCGCACCGCCGCCCGGCTCGGCGAGAGCACGCTGCTGCTCAACATCCCGTTCGAGCCGATCTATTTCGCGCTCGGTATCGGCATCGGGCTCTACTCGCTGGTGCTGTTCACCGAGGCGTTCGTGCTGGCGCGCACCGGCGAGGTGCCGCTGCTGTCCGATGAAAGCCGCATCGTGATGGAGCAGAGCCCGCCCAGCGAGAGCCGGCAATGAGCAATACCACGATCGGGCTCATCGGCGTCGCCGGGCTGTTCCTGCTGTTCGTCCTGCGCATGCCGGTCGGCCTGTCGATGCTGATCACCGGGCTCCTCGGCAACATCGCCATCCGCGGCTGGCAGCACGCGCTGCCCTCGCTGAGTTCGGAGACCTTCGCGATCGCGAGCTTCTACCAGCTCTCGGTCATTCCGATGTTCGTGCTGATGGGCAACATCGCCGGCGCCTCCGGCATGGGCCGCGATCTCTACAACGCCGCCTATGCCTGGGTCGGCCATATCCGCGGCGGGCTCGCCTCCGCCACCATCATCGCCTGCGCCTGCTTCGCCTCGCTGTGCGGCTCGTCGGCCGCGTCCGCCGTCACCATGGGCCGCGTCGCGCTGCCGGAGATGCGCCGCTACAAGTATGACGACGCGCTGGCGACCGGCACGGTGGCCTCGGGCGGCACGCTCGGCTTCACCTTTCCGCCCAGCGCCGGCCTGGTGATCTACGGCATATTGACCGAGCAGGCGATCGGCCGGCTGTTCCTGGCCGGCGTGCTGCCCGGCATCATCCTCACGCTGTTGTTCATCGCCACCGTCTTCATCGTGACCACCATCCGCCGCGAGGCCGGGCCGGCGGGCCCGCGCGCGACGATGACGGAACGCATGGCCACGCTCGGCCGCGCCTCCAGCATCGTGCTGGTGGTGTTCGTCACCATCGGCGGCATCTATCTCGGCCTGTTCACGCCGATCGAGGCGTCGGGCTTCGGGGCGAGCTTCACGCTGCTGGTCGCGCTGCTGCGCCGCAAGCTGAGCCTGCCTGTCATGAAGGCGATCGTGCTGCAGACCATGCGCACGACCGCCACCGTGTTCCTGATCCTGATGGGCGCCTATGTGTTCATCCCGTTCATGACGCTGTCGGAGCTGCCGGAGATCGTGGTGCGTTTCCTGCTGAGCTTCGATCTCGGGACCACCGGCATCCTGATCATCATCATTCTGACCTACCTGGCGCTGGGGACGTTCATGGAGGACTTCTCCATGCTGATCCTCACGCTGCCGGTGGTGCTGCCGGTGCTCAAGGCGCTCGGCGTCGACCTCGTGTGGTTCGGCGTGGTGGCGGTGCTGATCATCCAGATGGGACTGCTCAGTCCGCCGGTCGGCATCAACGTCTTCATCGTGAAGGGGATCGTGCCGGACGTGCCTATGTACACGATCTTCCGCGGCATCTGGCCGTTCTGGTACGCGATGGGGCTGCTGATCGTCCTGCTGCTGATCTTTCCGCAGCTCGCGCTGTTCCTGCCCAACACGATGTTCGGGCGCTGACGACGAATTGAAAGGGAGACCCTGACATGTACTACCAGGACGCATCGTGGCTCGACACCGCCGGACGGCTGCTGATGGTCGCCTTCTTTCTGGCGGTTGGGCTGCGCAATCTGCAGAAGGTTCATATCGACGACCACGTCGCCCGGCTCACCAGGTTCAAGGCGCCGTTCCCGACGCTCACGTTCTGGATCGGCCAGGGCATGGAGTTCGTGGGCTGCGCGCTGGTGCTGCTGAACTGGTACCCCGCTGTCGGCGTGATCCTGCTGCTGGTCTTCACCGTGGTGGCGTCCGCGCTGCTGCTGCGGTTCTGGGAGGTCGACGGGCCGATGCGCACCGGCATGCAGAACGGCATGCTGGCCAATGTCGGCATCGTCGGCGGCCTGCTCCTGCTGCTGCAACACGTGCGGTGAACGATGCGTCTCGATCCATTGCCGCCGCAGCATTCGCCCGCGCTCGCCGATGAGTTTGCGTCGTTTAACAAGACGCTGGGTTTCGTGCCCAACAGCGTGCTGACCATGCAGCGCAAGCCCGAGCTAGTGAAGGGTTTCGTGGCGATGCAGCGCGCGATCTGGGACCCCGGCAGCAAGGTCGACCGCGGCTTCAAGCGGCTGGTCGCCCATGTCGCGAGCCGCGCGGCCGGCGACCCCTACAGCATGGCGCACACCGCAAGCGGCGCGCTGCATTTCGGCATCGACGAGGGCAAGCTCGCGGCGGTGCGCGACTATCGCGCGAGCCCGCTCTATAATGCCGCCGAGAAGGCCGCGCTCGATCTCGCGGTCGCCGCCAGCGCCGTGCCCAACGCCGTCACCGACGCGATGTTCGCGGGATTGCGCCGGCACTGGTCGGAGGAGCAGATCGTCGAGCTGGTCGCTACCATCGCGATGGCCGGCTTTCTCGCACGCTGGAACACGACCATGGCGACGCCGATCGAGGAGGAGCCGTCGGCGATCGGCAGAAAGCATCTGGCGCCGCAGGGATGGTCGCCCGGCGCGCATCTGAGGTAACGGAGAGACATCATGATCCGCACGCCGGTCTGCGACCTCCTGGATATCGAGCACCCGATCGCGCTCGGCGGCATGGGCTCGGTCTATTCGCCCGAGCTCGTGGCCGCGGTGTCGAGCGCCGGTGGGCTCGGCGCCATGGGCTGCCACTACATGAACCCGGAGCAGATCAGGGCCGGCACCGCCGCGATCCGCGAGCGCACCAACAAGGGCTTCGGGCTGAATTTCCTGCTGTTCGACGTCCGCGAGGAAGGCTTCGCCACTGCGCTCGACCTGCGCCCGGCGGTCATGGCGTTCGCCTGGCCGCGGCCGGAGCAGGACCTCGCGCCCTTCATCGCGCGCGCCCATGATGCCGGTTGCAAGGTGACTTTCATGGCCGGCGGCGTGCCGGAGGCGGTGCGGGCGGCGGAGGCCGGCGCGGACGTCATCATCGCGCAGGGCACCGAGGGCGGCGGCCATGTCGGCTGGCAGACCACCATGACGCTGGTGCCGATGGTGGTCGATGCGGTCGCGCCGATTCCGGTGTTGGCCGCCGGCGGCATCGCCGACGCGCGCGGGCTCGTCGCGGCGCTTGCGCTCGGCGCCGACGGCGTGCTGCTGGGCACGCGCTTCCTCGCCAGCGTGGAATCCCCGCTGCATCCGAATTTCAAGCAGTCGATCCTCGACAGCGACGGCCACGATACGCTGCTGTCGGAAATCCCCGACATCGCCGCTGGCGTGGTCTGGCCGGGCGCGATGTCGCGCTCGCGCCGCAACCGCTTCATCGACCGCTGGGCGGGCCGCGAGTGGGCCCTGCGCAAGGACCGCGCCCAGGCGCTCGCCAGCGTGCAGGCCGCGCGCAAGAGCGGCGATGTGCAAGAGGCGGTGCTGTCGATGGGGCAGGACGCGGGCCTCATTCACGAGATCCTGCCGGCGGGCGAGATCGTCCGCCGCATCGCCGCCGACGCCGAGCGCATTCTGGCCGAGCGGCTGCCGCGCATGCTCGCGCAGGGCAGGGGCGTGCGAGCGGCGGAGTAGGGGCGTGCGAGCGGCGGAGTAGGGCCGCTCAGCGGCGCCCGATCACCGCGACGATCCGCTCGGCGGCCGTCGCCACCTGCTCCGGATCGCGCGCGAAGCATAGTCGCAGGAACGCTTCGCCGCCGGGGCCGAAGGCGCTGCCCGGCGCCAGCCCGATGGCGGCTTCGTCGATCAGCCGAAAGGCGAGGCGGCGCGTGTCCGGCTCGCCTTCGACCGCGAACAGCAGGTAGAACGCCCCGCCCGGCACCGCGAAACGGCAGCGGCCGCTGCGCGCCAGCACGTCGCAAGCGACATCGCGGCTCCGCCGCGCCCGCGCCACCTGGTAGGCGATGAAGTCGTCGCCGCGATCGAGCGCAACGACGCCGGCGCGTTGCATGAATTGCGCCACCCCCGACGTCGAATACTGAATGAGGTTTTCGATCTTCTGCCCGAGCGCGGGATGGGCTGCGATCCATCCCATGCGCCAGCCCGTCATCGCCCAATTCTTGGAGAAGGTGTTGATGAACAGGACGCGATCGTCGGCCGCCATGACATCGTAGAAGGATGGTGCGCGCGGACCGTCCGCGTACCAGAAGCGGGCATAGGTCTCGTCGGCGATGATCCAGAATCCATGGCGGCGGGCGATTGCGAGCAGCGCCGTGAGGTCGTCGCGGCTCGCGGACCATCCGGTGGGATTTGACGGCGAGACCACCACGAGCGCCCGCGTGCGCGGGCTGACGGCCGCCGCGAGCCGGTCGAGATCGAGCGTCCAGCCCTGATTGCCGAAATTCATCGGCACCAGGACGGGCCGCGCGCCGGTAATGCCGGCAGCCGCTGCCGCGTTCGGCCAGGCGGGCGTCGGAATGATCACGTCGTCGCCTTCGCCCGCGGTCATGGCGAGCGTGATCTGGATCGCCTGCATGCCGGAGCCGGTGACGAAGAATTCCTCGGCAGAGAAATCGCGACCGTAGAGGCGTGTGTGATAGCGGGCCAGCGCGTCGCGCAGCTCCGGGATACCGCGTTGCCAGGTGTAGAACGTCTCACCGGCGGCGAGCGCCCCGGCGGCGGCCTCGGTGATGAAGGCAGGCGTGGCGAGATCGCCTTCGCCCGCCCAAAGCCCCATGACGCCGTTCTGCCGGCGACCGTAATCCATCACCTCGACGATGCCGCTCTCCGGCGTGTCGCGCGCCGCGCGGCGCAGGCGCGCCAGCAACGATTCCGGCAATGCCGCTTCGCTCATGACAGTTCGCTCTCCGCTCGTGCGGTCTTGTACCGAAATCGGGCGTGATTGCGATCATTTTATGGGCCGGGATCGGCGGCGAGGTTGCGGGCGTCTGCCGGGAAATTCTCGCGTCGATCAAGTCGGCGAGACGACGTCGCGCCGTCGGCCCCTGCGGTGCGCCGCGACGATTTCCGCCAGGATCGAGACCGCGATCTCGTCCGGCGTGATGGCGCCGAGGTCGAGGCCGGCCGGCGACTTGAGCTTGGCGAGCTTGTCGGCCGCGATGCCGCGTTTCGCCAGCGCCGCCTTCAGCGCCTGCGCCTTCCTGCGGCTGCCGACGAAGGCCACGTAGTCCGCGTCCACCGCGAGCGCCGCCTGCAGCGCCGCCTCGTCGCCGCGTCCCTGGGTCGAGACCACGACGAAGCGCGCGCCTTTCTCGTCGACCGGCAACGCATAGCCTTCGATGCGCCGGTCGGCCTCGGCGAAGCTCGCCTGCTCCGCGGCGGGCGCACAGGCCGTGATCGTGAAACCGATCTGCCGGCCGAGCCGTGCGATCGCCACCGCGACCGGGCTCGATCCGCACACCACGATCTGCGGCTGCGGCAGCACCGGCTCGACGAACACGTCCATGGTGCCCTGGCTCGGGCACATGTTGTTGACGAAGCGCACGCCGGAGCGCTCGTCGCCGGCGGCGATGCCCTGCTCCTGCAGCACGTCGGGCGGCTGTACCGAGATCATTCGCGATTTGCCGTCCGCCATGGCGTCGCGTGCGGCCTTGAGCACCGCGGCGCGCGCGCAGCCGCCGCCGATCCATCCCTCCGAGATCGTGCCGTCGGGCAGGATCACGGCCTTGGCGCCGGCCTTGGCGGCGGTCGCCGCAACCGTGCGCACCACGGTGGCGAGCGCAAACGGTTCGCCTTTGGATTTCATCATGGAGATGCGATCGAGGATGTCGGTTGCGCGGGCCATGGTCAGATCCTCGCGAGGTAGGGCTCGAGCGCGGCCAGGCTCTCGAGATTGTGCGCCGGCGCGAACAGGTCGATGTAGGGCAGCGCCGCCTGCATGCCGCGCGCCTGCGGGCTGTAGTCGCGCCAGCCGATCAGCGGATTGAGCCAGATGATCCGGCGGCAGCGCCGGCGCAGCCGCCGCATCTCGGCGGCGAGCCGCTCGGGCGTGCCGGTGTCGTAGCCGTCGGAGACGATCATGACGGCGGTCCGCGAATTGATCACCCGTCGCGCGTGCCAGCGGTTGAAGGTGGCGAGGCTCTCGCCGATGCGGGTGCCGCCGCCGATCCCCTGCGCCATCAGCGCGAGCTTGTCCACCGCACGGGTGACGTCGCGGTCGCGCAGGGACGGGGAGACGTGGGCAAGCCGGGTGTGAAAGACGAACGCCTCGGCCTCGCGGAAGGCGTCGACCACACCGTGCAGGAAGCGCACGAAGAACGCGGTGTAGAGGCTCATCGAGCCGGACGCGTCGAGCAGCACCACCAGCCGCAGCGGCTTGATCTTGCGTTGCCGCCAGATCAGCTCGACCGGCGTGCCGCCGTGGGAGACGTTGCGGTGGATGGTGCGGCGCAGGTCGAGCCGCCGCCCGCATCTGCGCGGCTGTTCCCGGCGGACCAGTCTTGCGCGCATGGTCCGCGCCAGTCGCGCGGCCAGCGCATGCGCCTTTGCGACGTCGTCGGGATCGACGATGTGGCGCATGTCGGTGGCGGTGAGAGTCTCCGCCCGCGTCGCGCCCTCCGGCCGTCCGCGGCCGTCAACGGGGTGATCGCCGTCGCGCCCTTCGCGACTTTCGACGTGGTCCGGCGTGCCGTCAGGCGTCTGCGATGCGTGCGCCTGCGCCAGCCGCCGCGGCGCCGGCCGGCTCTCCGCCGGCGCGCCGCCCAGCACCTGCACGCGGCGGATGTTGCGCCCGCGCCAATAGGCGTCGAACACCTCGTCGAAGCGTTCCCAGTCCGAGCGGGTCGCGCAGAACAGCGCGCGCAGTGCCGGCCTGAGCGACGACGGCCGCGTCGTGGCCGGTGACGCCAACACCGCCGCCGCGTCGCATGTTTCGGCGAGGCCGACCTTGAAGCCGTTGTCGCGCAAGGTGCGCGCAAAGCCCGCGACCAGCAGGCGCATGCTGGCGCCGATGCTGTCCTCAGGCTCGTACGGCACGACGTCGGCCATCGGGTTCTCTCTTCGAAGCATTTTCCGGAAAAGTGGGCACCGGTTTTCCGTAGAAAATGCGACCAACCAAAGAGTCTATGCGACCTTGCCGAGCAGCCGCTCCGTCACCTCGCGCGTCATGCGGGCGCGGTCCTCGTGGGTCTTGAGCAGGCAGATCATGGTCTCGTGCACGGCCTCCGGCTCCTGCCGCAGGTCTTGCACGGCGAGGCCGGCGAGGGTGGCCGCCCAGTCCAGCGTCTCGGCGACACCCGGCACCTTGCGCAGGTCCTCCTTGCGCACCGCCGCGACCATGCGCGCCACCTGCAGCGCCAGCGCCGTATCGACGTGGGGCAGCCGCGTGACGATGATCCTGGCCTCGCGATCGACCTCGGGAAAATCGACATAGTGATAAAGGCAGCGCCGGCGCAGCGCATCGGACAGCTCGCGCGTTCCGTTCGAGGTGAGCACCACGCGCGGGATCGCCAGCGCCTTGACGGTGCCGAGCTCGGGGATGCTGACCTGGAAATCGGACAGGAGCTCGAGCAGGAACGCCTCGAACTCCTCGTCGGCACGGTCGACCTCGTCGACCAGCAGCACCGGCGGATCGGCGCGGCGGATCGCGGCCAGCAGCGGCCGCTCCAGCAGGTACTTCTCCGAAAAGATATGCTGCTCGATCGCGTCGGCGTTGGCGCCGGCGCCTTCCTGGGCCTTGATGGCGAGCAGCTGGCGCTGATAGTTCCACTCGTAGAGCGCCGCGTTCTGGTCGAGGCCCTCGTAGCATTGCAGGCGGATCAGCTCGGCCCCGTGCACGGCCGCCAGCGCCTTGGCCACCTCGGTCTTGCCGACGCCGGCCTCGCCTTCGAGCAGCAGCGGCCGCTTGAGGAACTCCATCAGCCAGAGCGCGGTCGCGATGTCGCGATCGGCCACATAGCCGACGGTGGCGAGGCGATCGGAGATTTCGTCGCGGGGGAGGGTCATGGCGGGGCTATGGCAATGGCCGACGCTCTCGAGCCTGGCTCGGTCTGCTCCCTCTCCCATAGGGAGAGGGGTGGGGTGAGGGGTTAAGGTCTCCCGATAGATAGGCTTCGAACCCCCTCACCCCAACCCTCTCCCCAGTCGGCTGCGGGCTTGCCCGCTTCCGGCAAATTTTTTGAAGTGACCAAACCCCGGCAAGCCGGGGTTTGGTTGGGGAGAGGGAGCGCACCGAATCCGCGGCACCGTCACCCGTGCAGTCCGAGCTTGTCGGCCGCCATCCAGGTCCGCCAGTGGTCGTGCGGCATGGCGATGTGGGTCGAGCCCAGGAACTTGAAGGCGTCGTTCACCGCGTTGGCGAAGCACGGCACTCCGCCGACATTGGGGCTCTCGCCGACGCCCTTGGCGCCGATCGGATGGTGCGGCGACGGTGTGGTGGTCCAGTCGGTCTCCCATTTCGGCGTCTCGACCGCGGTCGGCAGGAAGTAGTCCATGAACGACGCCGTGGTGACGTTGCCCTCGTCGTCGTAGTGGATCTCCTGGCCCATGGCGATGCCGAAGGCCTCGGTCAGGCCGCCGTGGATCTGGCCCTCGATGATCATCGGGTTGATGCGGGTGCCGCAGTCGTCGAGCGCGTAGAAGCGCCGCACCTTGGTCACGCCGGTGTCGACGTCGACGTCCACCACGCAGATATAGGCGCCGAACGGATAGGTGAAGTTGGGCGGATCGTAGTAGTTCACCGCCTCGAGCCCCGGCTCCATGCCGGGCGGCACCTGGTGGTAGGCCGCCCAGGCGAGCTCGGTCATGGTCTTGAAGCGCTCCGGGTTGCCCTTCACCCGGAAGCGGTCGACGTCCCATTCGAGATCGTCGTCGTGCACCTCGAGCATGTAGGCGGCGATCATCTGCGCCTTGGCCTTGATCTTGCGACAGGCCATCGCGGTGGCGGCGCCCGACACCGGGGTCGAGCGCGAGCCGTAGGTGCCGAGCCCGTAGGGCGCGGTGTCGGTGTTGCCCTCTTCCACCGTGATGTTGTCGGCGGGCAGCCCGATCTCGGTGGCGATGATCTGGGCGTAGGTGGTCTCGTGCCCCTGGCCCTGCGACTTGGTGCCGAGCCGGCAGATGCCGGTGCCGGTCGGGTGGATGCGGATCTCCGCGGAATCGAACATGGCGATGCCGAGGATGTCGCAGGCGCGCGACGGGCCGGCGCCGACGATCTCGGTGAAGAAGGCGACGCCGATGCCCATGACCTCGCGGGTCTCGCCGCGCTTGAACGCCTCCTGTTTGGCCTTCTGCTCCGCGCGCAGCTCCTGGTACTTCACCGTCTCCATCGCCTTGGTCATGGCGGTGTGATAGTCGCCGGAGTCGTATTCCCAGCCCATGGCGGACGTGTAGGGGAATTGCTCGCGCCGGATCAGGTTCTTCATCCGGAACTCGGCCGGATCCATGCCGAGCTTCTGCGCCATGATGTCCATGGCGCGCTCGATGCAGTAGGCGGCTTCGGTCACGCGGAACGAGCAGCGATAGGCCACGCCGCCCGGCGCCTTGTTGGTATAGACGCCGTCGACCGAGACGTGCGCGGCGGGGAAGTCGTACGACCCCGTGATGATGCTGAACAGCCCGGCCGGCCACTTGGTGGCATTGGCGCAGGCGTCGAATGCGCCGTGGTCGGCGATGGTGTAGCAGCGCAGCGCCGTCACCTTGCCGTCCTTGGTGCAGGCGATCTCCGTCTCCATGTGGAAGTCGCGCGCAAATGCCGTGGTGGAGAGGTTCTCGATGCGGTCCTCGACCCATTTCACCGGGCGGCCGGTCACGATCGAGGCGACGATCGCGCAGATGTAGCCGGAATAGGCGCCGACCTTGTTGCCGAAGCCGCCGCCGATGTCCGGGGCGATCACGTGGATCTTGTGCTCGGGGATCTTCGAGATCAGCGAGCCGACCGTGCGGATGACGTGCGGCGCCTGGAACGTGCCCCAGAGCGTGAGCTCGCCCTTGATCTTGTCGAAGGAGGCAACGCACTGGCAGGTCTCGAGCGGGCAGGGATGCACGCGCGGATAGACGATCAGCTCCTTGATCGT
>Ga0126377_10003899_pt1 | contig 10703 bp, 7 predicted proteins | sample PanSoiMetPlot_22_FD_92647 | JGI IMG/M metagenome (GOLD analysis project Ga0126377, IMG submission 92647) | Tropical forest soil microbial communities from Panama - MetaG Plot_22 | ecosystem: Environmental > Terrestrial > Soil > Tropical forest > Bulk soil | place: Panama | collected 2016-02-17 | reverse complement strand
TGGTGAGCGGCGGATAGATCGAGCCGATTACAAGCTCGATACTGCGCCGCTCCAACGCCAGCATCTCCGCATCGCAAAACGTTTGCGAGATTACTGGGTAACGCGAGTACAGATAGCCAATTTTCATTGCGGAAGGCGGATATCGGACTGGCGATCCGATCTGTTCAACGTTGTAGGGCAAGCGCTCCGCTTGCCTGCTTCCTCATTGAATTCGTAGCGATACGGCCAGTCTTCCCACCTTTGGACGAGACCTGCGCGAACTGGATTTTCTCGAATGTACAGCCATTTGTTGTGCAAAGATTCACCGGAGCGTAACAGACGATCGAAACAGCCGGATTGCCATTTCCACGACGCGTTGAGTTCCTGGCGCATCCACCGCTTTAACGCAGCCGAAAAGTCTCCAAGTTTGGCTTCACGATTTTTAATTGGGGCAACAATGACGTGAACGTGGTCAGGCATAAAAATCGCCGATAGGACACGCCAATCTCGCAATTTCGACGCCGCGAACTTGAATGCGCGAAATGTCTCTTGATTTGCAAGCACAGCTTTCCGATCGACTGTACAAATCGTCACGAAATAGATCACTGATGTTTCCCATGGCAGCCAGACGGGAATTCGTGACGGGTGTCCCATTAGATTCAATTATGGCAGGCGGCGCGCCTGCCCTACAACGTGATTTCCAGTACACAGACCGGAATAGCATTCGATTGTGAATGCGTTCGCCATTCGAGGCCGAACGTCCAACGCTCAATGAAGCGGTTTTGGTTTAAGAATTGGATGTTGAACGTTGAGCGTTTCCGCCACTCAGGAAAACCGAACGTCTTTCCCCGGGTCCATCTCGAAATCGAGCGCCAGTGAATCTTCGGTGTTCGGCTTGATCACTTCCTCCATGAATTTCACAAAGATCGGGTCTTCGCGAAAAATCGCGTATTTGTCCATCGATTCAAAGTCAATGGCAACAAAGAATGGCCACTCCATTTCTGAGTCAATCCGCTTGCCGCATTTGATGCTGAGGACTTCGGGAATCTTGAGAAGCTGCATCCGCGCGTTCATCATCATCTCCTCCACGCGCGCGGGTGTGACTTCCGGCTTCAGTTTGTAGAGATCGATATGGTGAACCATGAGGGTAAAGCTAATAGGCGTTTCCAACCCGCCGTGCAAGTCCGAAAAGGTTGCCTGCGAAGCGCGTCAAGGAAAGGCGGTTCTACTTTGGCGCCAACCTTTATTTTCCAGTAATTGGGCGGCTTCGCGCCTGGCCAAAATCCGTGACAAAACATCTGACGGAGGGTTAGTGTAAGCGGCCACCAACCATGATCTGATTCAATGGATGATGTTTCGCCGACCGCCCCGCTAATTTCAGTGGTCATTCCGCTTTACAACGAAGCCTTGCACCTGAGACAGCTTCTATCGGATTTGAAGGCGGCATTGCAAGAGACCGGATGTCGATTTGAAGTGGTTCTCGTCGATGACGGCTCGTCCGATGATACATGGGCAGAGATTAAGGATGAAGCGCCGATGTGGTCCGACCTGCGCGCCATCCGGTTGAGTAGAAATTTTGGAAAAGAGTTGGCTCTCTGTGCGGGCTTGGAACGTTCTCGGGGCAATGCCGTCATAGTGATGGATGGAGACGGGCAACATCCTTCGTCACTTTTGCCGCTTCTGATTGAGAAGTGGAGGACTTCCGGAGCAGATATTGTTGAAGCAGTTAAGCGCAGGCGTGGCCGCGAATCTTTGGCGGGTAAATTTGGTGCGTTGACGTTTTACGTCATCTTGAACAAACTTTCCGGCTTTGACTTGAAAGGCGCTTCAGACTTTAAGCTCATAGACCGCAGGGTACTCGATACGTGGTTGGCGATGCGCGAGCGCAACGTATTCTTTCGGGGAATGACAGCTTGGATGGGTTTCAAAGTAGCCCGAATTCCATTTGAGGTAGCAGCTCGCCGTACCGGAAAATCGGGGTGGTCATACTTTAGACGAGCGAAGCTTGCTTTGATTGGGATAACTACTTTCTCATCGTTCCCGCTGCACTTTGTGACTTTCGCGGGAGTAATCTTCTTTATTTTTGCGGTCGGATTGGGCATTCAAACACTCTACTTGAAATTAGCTGGCCGCGCCTTTACCGGTTTCGCCACTGTGATTCTATTGGAACTCATCATTGGTAGTCTTCTGATGATCAGCCTCGGTATCATCGGCGAATATCTCGCACGCATTTACGAGGAGGTTAAGGGACGTCCACGTTACATAGTGAGTGAATCGATCGATTTAGCTGACGAAAAAGCGCGCCTTGTGTCCCCCGGAAATCGCCATGCCGACCCCGGGAGCCATGGCTGAGAAGAACGCAGGCTGGCGGGCCAACAATCCAAAGGAGTCTGTGCGGCACTGGCTGCCGGTAGCACTGGTCTTCGCCATTGTGCTCTTAGTTATGTTCTGGAGGCTTGGGAGCTACCCGGCCTACTTCAACGACGCGGTTGACCATGGGATTCACATGGAAGTGAACAAGGTCTTTGATCACGCGGACATTTCTAAGAAGGTGAATTGGTACTGGAAAGAAATGCATACGCTCGCCGCGTATGAGTCCCCGCTCTATGGCATGGTCATAGAGCTTGGGCTACGGCTCTTCGGGCTTACCTTGTTTGGCGTTCGTTTCTTTCCTGCCTTGATCCAATTTGGGGCTCTGATCCTTACATTTTTCGCTTTCAGGAAATACTTTCCACAGAATCTTCTGCTCAGTTTCATACTGCTGATGGCGCTGTCGCCATGGCATTTGCTGGCCGCGCGGTCCGGCGGGATTCAGGGGTTTAGCATTAGCCTGTATCTAATCGCGTTGTCCACGTTTGTTCTCCTCATTGACAGAAAACGCTCGCTGGGACTTGCAATATTGGCGGGAATAAGCACAGCCGCTATTCCATATGGCTACGCAGGGATCCGGTTGCTTCTGCCCTTTTTACTACTGTTGGCAATCCTCTGTTTCAGAAGAATTGAAAAATACAATCTTTTTGCCTACCTGGGCGCGATCCTCGCAGTTTGTGCTATTCAGATCGGCGATTTTCCTCACTCTCTCCAAATGTACTTTTTTGCCAGAGGAGAAAACCTTATTTCGGTTGCGAAAAAGCTTCCGAATGGCGGCTATGACTTTGCTTTCATCGCGCACAAACTAAACGAGAATTTCCAGTTTCTGTTCAAGATGATAATGGGACTAAACCAGAAAGCTTTCTGGAACGTCAATGTGGCAAGCACTCTGACGCCTATCGCCAACGAAACACTATATCCCAAGTTCCTCGTACCCTTGTTTATCGTCGGCCTGGTATATTCTCTGGCGCACGCCTATAAGCAGAAGCGGTTCATTCTTGCGATGCCAGCAGTATTGGTCCTCGTAGGTTCGGGGACAAACATGATGTCGGGAATGGGTATTCCCAACCTAACTAGGAGCGTCATGCTGCTCGTACCGCTCTATTTCTTGATAACATATGGAGCTTACAGTCTATTCTGCTCAATCTATACCATGAGTAGTCACAGGCTTAGGGCTGTTTTCTCGGGACTATTTGTCGTCTTCGTTGGTCTTGTATCTGTGTATCAGGTCAATAACTATTTCCATTACGAAAAGGATACAATACAGGGGGGTAAGAACGACGTTCCCATGGTGATGTATAATGAGTTTCTGAAGTCTTACATCGCCGCCCATCCAAACAGTCGAATACTTTATCATGAATTTGGTCCGTTTAACGAGTGGAGCTATGTTGTGGTCCGTTGGCTTGGTGGCAAGCGCGTCCAGACAATGAAGGACGAGGGAAAGCTGGTGTTCTTAACAGATGACAACCGTGCCTCAGCGGACGCACAGTTGAAGCAAGGATATTTCGACATCGTTGTATCTGCTCATCCTGACCAACTGGAAGCGATGCTTCCGGATACAAAGGCTTTGAAAGCCGAAAATTCCCCTCACGGGTATAAGGTTTACTACGTTAAAAGGTGATGGATTTGCAATCAGTTTGGCGTCCAGGTGCCGATATGGGAACGGACCCAATCAAGCGTTCAAAGCTTCCGTGATGAACTCCATTCAGATGGAGGAACACCGTTTCTGCGTTAAGGCGAGGATTCACGAAAATCGCGCTCAACTTTTTCGATACACTGGTGCCGCAGTTCCTGCGCTCGTTAGACTCCTGCTGGTCCTCGCACGTGCCCCTGCAGGCGTTGACTAACCATGCCCGCCCCGGTTATCGCCATCGTCATCCCTGTGTTCAACGAGCACGAGGTATTGCCCAAACTGTTCGCGCGGCTCGCTGCGCTGTTCGACGCGCAACGCGACTGCGCCTGGCGCGCCGTGCTCGTCGATGACGGCAGTCGCGATGATTCCGCCGCGCTCGTCCGCGCGCAGGCGGCGCGCGACGAGCGCTTTGAGCTCGTCGAGCTCTCGCGCAACTTCGGCTTCCAAGCCGCGCTCGCCGCCGGCCTCGCACATGCGCGCAGCGCAGATGCCGTCGTGACGATGGACGCGGATCTGCAAGACCCGCCCGAAGTCATCCCCGCCCTCGTCGCCGCGTGGCGCGACGGCGCCGAAGTGGTTCGCGCGACGCGTCGCACGCGCGCCGATACCGGGCTGCGTCGCGCCGGCTTCGATTTGTTTCACATGATTCTCGGACGCCTGTCCGATTACCCCATCGAGCCGAAGACCGGCACCTTTGGCGTGCTCGGGCGCGCCGCCGTCGACGCGTTTCACCAAATGCCCGAGCGCAACCGTTTCTTTCCCGGCCTGCGGGCGTGGATCGGGTTTCCGACGGCTGACGTACCTTACGACCGCCACGAGCGCGCCGCCGGCAAGCCGCAGCAGACGTTCCGCCGCCTCGTTCGCTACGCGCTCGACGGCGTGTTCAGCTCCTCGCAGTTGCCGTTGCGGCTGCTGACCTACTCGGGAATTTTTGTCGGCTTCGTCGGCTTCTGTCTTGGCCTCTACTACGTCGTAAAACGCCTCATCAAGATCGAGACGGCGCCGACCGGCTTCACCACGCTCGCGGCGCTGGTGCTGTTTCTCGGGGGCGTGCAACTCATCGCGATCGGCGTGCTCGGCGAATATCTCGGGCGCATCTACGACGAGGTGAAACAACGCCCGGTTTATCTCGTGAAGCCGCCGCGCGTGTCCGGCTGATCATGCGCGGCACGTGGCGCACTTCCGGTAGCTTTGAAAGACGATCGCTGATTATAGTGCGCGATATTGAACCCTCAAGACATTGGTAGAGCTCTGCGTGCCGGAGCTGATGTGAAAATATGAGCGTCAATGCAAAAAGCGAAGAAAGAGATAATGCGATTGTATGGCGGTAAGGGATGGGCCAGTTTTTTTACCCGTATCCGTCTATTTATCACCGCGCCATTTGACGCCTTGGATAAGCACATCCCCAAACAGGGATTCATTGTGGATCTGGGATGCGGTTATGGGATATTCGCCAATTTGCTCGGTTTGCTGTCTCCCAAACGAAAAATTTTGGGCATGGATCTCGACGGATTCAAGATGAAGCATGCCGACAAAGGGATTCCTAACGTGGAATTTCGGATGGCCGATATTACTAAAACCGACATCCCACCCGCGGACTGCATTCTGCTTATCCATGTGTTGCATCACCTGGCTTCTTCGGGAGATCAGGAGCCGTTGGTGCGTGCTTGTTTGGACCGGATCAAGTCCGGCGGAAAGTTGATCATCGCGGAGATAGACCGTAAGCCTTGGTGGAAATTTATTCTTACGCAGCTAGCCGATCATATGCTTTATCCGGGCCAGGGGATTCATTACCGTTTTCCAGAAAGTATGGCCGAGCTTCTAAAGAAATTTCCAGTTAAGGTAGAGACGGAGGTAATGCACCAGAACACGCCTTTTTCCCATATAACCTACATCTGCGCCAAGCCTTAAATGTTCATCGATAACCTTGCTCAAGTTTCAAGGCGAAGTCCGGCTTGGCTTTTTCCTTCCCAAAAATTTGAAACCTGTCGTCAGGTCGCCTTTGCCTGGCAGGAAGGCAAACATCAAAAAAGCCATGCTCAGTAGCCATCCGGTTGGATGCAACGAATCTCCTCAATCCGCGTTCCGGTAGTGCGCTGCGCTGCTCAGGACGCAAATTACCAGACTAGCGAATGATAAACCGAGTAACAGAATTCTCGGTGTAAGAGATTGGGTTTGCCACGGGAGACGTCCACAAGACACCTATCGGATATAACCGACGAGTATCCGATGCAAGAGGTTGCTAGTTAGCTACAGGTCGATCATGCTCACACGATTGCCAGCCATGTTCAGTACATAAAGCTTTCGATCAAACAAAGCCAGGCCTGATGGCCCGTCGAGTTTATCTGGCGGTTTTGGCGTCAAGCTGCCAATCCTGGTTCCCTTCAAGTCAAAAACAAACACGGCGTTGATGTGTGCGCTGGACGCGTATAGGCGGGCCGTTTGCGAATCGACGGCCAGGTCTTCATAGCCCACTCCCAGTCCTGTTCGCCATTCGGGCACCGACCATTTGGTCAGAAACTTTCCGTTTGAATCAAAAACTTCTATGCGGCTGTTTAACGGGTCGGCAACGTAAACTTTGTTGGTCGCTGGATCGACGGCGACCGACGTTGGATCGTTAAATTCGCCGTCGCCATTACCTTTGCGACCCCAGGTAGCCAGCACCTCTCCATCAGAACGGAATTTGGCGATCCGATTGTGGCCCTGATCGACGACATAAATTGAATTATCCCGGCCAATAGCTATACGGCGCGGACCGTAAAAGCCGGGTTCGGGACCCTTCCATTCGGCGATAAATGTTCCGTCTGGAGGCATTTTCTGCACGCGACCGTTGGACGTGTCGGCGACATAAATATTGCCCGTCCGATCAACTGCTAATCCATTCGGATCTCGTAGTTGTCCGGGACCGGTGCCCTTAGTTCCGATATTACTGAGAAAGGCGCCGGTCGGCGAGAATTTCTCGATCCGGCCATTACCTGTATCGCTGACCAGAACATTGCCGTTTGAATCGACAGCAATTCCGGTAGGGAACTCAAATTGTCCCTTGCCCGCTCCCTTTCCGCCCCTCGACATGTCAGTTACCCTCTCGGGTGTGGCACTCAGCTCGGGAGTTGGAGGGAACGCGGCCACGCTTTGCTGAAACTCTGGAATGTTCTCGCTAGGGATGTCCAGCACGTAAAACGTTCTTGTCCTTCCCCCGAAGGAAAATGAAAGCAAATCTTCTGTTCCAAGGTCGCGGAGCGATCGAAACATTCGTATTATTCGTTCGGTTTTTGGCTGTCGTTCCCAGATTAGCTTTAAATGCTTGTGAGTGGGAACGTACGATGAGATAGCCTTTTTGTTCGCGTTCCAGACATCCTGCTCGGTCAAGACGTAGGCAAATGGGTAGCTGTTACAAAAGGACAGAATCTTGTTATCATCGTAATCGCGCAAAAACAGATGAATAATTGAGTAAGCGTCATCCTGGCAAACGAATGTGTCATATGCGGCATCTGGAGCTCCTTCAATCCGATTGAATTCGTTGTGCTCCAGGTGAGGGGGAGCGGGATGTTCCTGTCCGGCGACGACATGTCTTAAGAAACGCGAGACAGCGACCTCGTGTTGCGCGTAGTGGCGGATCCCGAATGGACTCCTGGTTTTGTCGTAAATGTAACGAACGGATGGGATCAGACCATGCAGCAGTATTAGCAACGCTACAGCGCCAGCAATAATTTGCACCCCAGGCCATCGCCGCAGCTTCAACAGCCATGCAACTGTGAAGCTTATCAGGATTACCCAGAATGGGATTGGCAGAAGAAGGCGGTTTTCTATAGCCCTTGCGATAAAGGCGCCCCCCACAGGAACCGTGGCCAGCAGTACGATTTCAAAGCGCTTCTGCCAAAGGGCCAAAACAATGCCGGGCACTAACAGCCAGTAGTAAGGCAGCGGGATAGGCAAAACGTCCGGAATAAAGAAGCGAGGACCAGGTATAACGAAGAAGCAGTCGTAAAGCTGCTTGGTAAACGGCGCTATGCCGTGCAGGAATGGGCCCGATTGCATCGCATGCCGGAAATCGCGGAGAAAGGCTGCTTCGTATAGCGTGTAATCATTCCAGTTGAATAGAATGTACAAGACGATGGGAGCGGCAGCTGCTAGAAAACCATACCCAACCAAGGCGATCGACGTCCATGTAACGCCTTGCTTTAACCGCCTCCAATAACATAAGCCGTACAATGGTGCAGCAATCCCAAGGGCCAGGAGATATTGTTTCCCTGAGATGGAGCTGGCCAGGCACAGACCTGCGGCGATGCCACCCAGCGACACGCAAAATGGCGAACCTTTCCTGAATCCTACATGTAGAAAGTAGAGAGAGACAACAGCCAAAGCGACCGCCATGGGATAGCGATACCCGGCAAACGTGTAAATGAACGCAAACGGCAGGAAGTTAAGAGTCAGGGCGGCTACAGAAGTGACGATGTAAGACTCGAAAAACAGATCAACTAACAGAAGAGTGAATACGAATGTCGTCAGCCAGATACACAAGAGCGCTGCCCCATATGACAAGACGTTAAAGCCGAACAGGCGAAGGAACGCCCATATGTAGTAATGAAACAACGTTTCGCGCGCGAGGACAGGAGGATGAAACCAGGCCGCCTGATACGGATGACCTATAACGTAGCTTTTTAAGAACCAGAGATCCCAGCCGGACTCATCAAAAAGGGAGTCCCCGTTCCATGGCGAAGTGCGGAAATTCCAGAGATGCGAGAATACAAAAAACAGGATCCAAAAGAGAAAGAATGCTGCTTTTGGATTTGTCAAAGACTTCAGACGGTCAGCCAGTTCTCGCGGACCTGCTGCAAAAGCAGCAAGCAAAAAGAGCATACTAAGCAACCACCCGATTGGGTGCCACGGGTCTCCCCAACTCGCTTTAAGATAATGCGCGATACCGCCGGAAACACAAACGGCCAAAGCAACAAGCGACAAGCCAAGAAACAGTGACCGCCGAGCAGGCGGTTTCCCAAGATTATGAAGTAAATTCATAAAAAAACTGCGGAACAAAGTCCGCGATGGCGAGATCTTAAAGCCGATAACTGCACAAGGGTGCAACTGCGTATTGCCGAGCGGAATCGGCTAAGCGCGGTCGATTACTGCTCTCACAGGTCAATCGAGACGACTCTATTCCCATGCATATTCAAAACATAGAGTTTCCCATTTGCCAGAGCGAGTGCCGACGGCCCATCGAGTGTGTCCGGAGGTTTTGGAGTCAAACTGCCAACTCTGTTTCCATTCAAATCAAAAATCAACACAGCAGGCATCTGCGTACTTGAAGCGTATAGACGTCCCGCTTTGGAATCGATTGCCAGGTCTTCGAAGCCGTACGGACCTCCCCATTCGGGTACTATCCATTTCGTAAGAAACCTCCCATCTGAATCAAAAACTTGTATTCGCTTGTTGCGCGGATCGGCGACATAAACTTTCTTGGTCGTGGGATCGACTGCAACTGCAGCGGGGTCGTCGAACTGGCCGTCGCCAGCTCCTTTGCTGCCCCAGACAGTCAGGACCTTCCCATCCGGGTTGAACTTGACGACTCGCGTCCGGCCCTGATCCAGCACATAAACGGAGTCATCTGGGCCAATGGCGATCCGGCGCGGTCCATAGAATCCGGCGTCGGGGCCTCTCCACTCGGCGATCAATTTGCCGTCGGCGGCTAGTTTTTGTACACGGTGATTGCCGGCATCCGCTACATAGATATTGCCGGTGCTATCAACGGCGATGCCGTTCGGCGCACCCAACTGTCCTTGGCCAGAGCCTTTGGTCCCTATGCTATCGAGAAACGTGCCTGTAGGTGAGAACTTCTCGATGCGACCATTGTTCGTATCGGAAACGAGAAAATTCCCATTGCGATCAACAGCAATTCCAACAGGGAAATCAAATTCACCCTTGCCGGTGCCCCTGCCTCCTTCAAACATGTTACTGACAGCTTCAGGCAAGGTGCTGAGCTTGGGAGGCGGGGAATCCGGCACCTTGTAAATTACCATTCCGTTATACTTGTCAGCGTCATGCACCTTCGGAAAATAAGTGGCATACAGCTCCTGGTTTGGTCGTTTAATGAACTGAGCCTGCCGAACAGCGTTATCGTATGCCACGTAGCTGATGCCATTCTCTTTCAAGAGATGATAAACTTTCCAAGGATCCTTGCTCTCAAAGAGCTGCGTATAAACTTTGTCGCGGTTACTCGCGTTGTAACCTGCTGACCATGCAAAGTAGGGCCACCCGTAAAACACGCGGCGTCCCGCCATGAGGATAGGATGATTAACAAATCGGTCTGTTAGAAAAATATCTCGCGGTGAAGTATTTTTCTTGAGCCAATCGATCAGCGGATCATTCCGATACGTTACGTCGCCCCAGCCAGTGTTATGAATCGGGAAAAAATCAATGACGCCACCTGCAATGACTAGTACAAAAAGAACAGCCGCAACCAATTTGCTAGGGATAGTGGTTCCACCAAGTGAGAAACGCCACAACCGCCAGAGCCCAAACGCGACAAAGAGGTTGGCGATAATCACCCAGATGTGCAAAAACTTTTGGTTCGCAAGCACTTCGATGGTGAACTGAAAAGAAAACGCAACGGCAATCAGGCTTAGCGCTGCGAGAAAAAACCGCCTTGGAAGACTTCCGGCGAAAATCAATGCTATCGCGATTAATAACCACTTAAAACCAAAGGTGAAGCCAAGGTACTTCG
>Ga0126377_10003898_pt1 | contig 10704 bp, 7 predicted proteins | sample PanSoiMetPlot_22_FD_92647 | JGI IMG/M metagenome (GOLD analysis project Ga0126377, IMG submission 92647) | Tropical forest soil microbial communities from Panama - MetaG Plot_22 | ecosystem: Environmental > Terrestrial > Soil > Tropical forest > Bulk soil | place: Panama | collected 2016-02-17 | reverse complement strand
ATCGTGAACCGCAAGGGCAACGACCTCGACGAGCACACCATTCGCCATGAGCTGGAAGGCAACATCTGCCGCTGTACCGGCTACCACAACATCGTGAAGGCGATCGCGGCAGGCGCCAAGGCCATGGCGGGAAGCCAGTAAGTAAGAGGCAAAGCAAAGTCAGAGAGGGCGACAGCCCCACGGCGAGCATTCTCAGGGGAGGCTTGTCATGAGTGCGACCGGCATCGGTGCGGCCGTCCGCCGCAAGGAAGATCAGCGTTTCATCACGGGGCGCGGCCACTACACGGATGATGTCAACCGGCCCGGGCAAGCTCACGCAATGTTCGTGCGCTCGCCGCACGCGCATGCGACCATCAGGAGCATCGATGCCAAAGCTGCTCTCGCGCGCGAGGGTGTGCTCGCGGTGCTCACCGGCGCGGAGCTCGCTGCCGACAAGATTGGCAATCTCGTCTGCGGCTGGATGATCCATTCCAAGGACGGCTCGCCGATGAAGATGGCGCCGCACCCGGCACTCGCTACCGGCAAGGCGTGCTACGTTGGCGATCCGGTCGCTGTCGTGATCGCGGAGACCCTGGCTCAGGCGAAGGATGCCGCCGAAGCAGTCGTCGTCGACTATGAAGTGCTGCCAGCGGTGGTCGATCCCACCAAGGCGCAAGCGAATGGCGCGCCGCAGATCCACGCGATGGCGCCTGCCAACACCATCTATCAATGGCAGCTCGGCGACGCCAAGGCGACTGACGCTGCACTGCGTGCAGCCAAGCACATCACCAAGCTCGATATCGTCAACAATCGGCTCGTTCCCAACGCGATCGAGCCGCGCGCCGCGATCGGCGAATACGACGCGGGGACTGAAGGCTTCACGCTGTGGAACACGACGCAGAACCCGCATGTGGCCCGCCTCGTGATTGCGGCTTTCGTCGGCATGGCGCCCGAGCACAAGCTGCGCGTGATCGCACCCGATGTCGGCGGCGGCTTCGGCTCCAAGATCTTCATCTATCCGGAAGAGGTGGTGGCGCTGTGGGCGTCGAAGCGGGTGGACCGGCCGGTGAAATGGGTCTGCGATCGCAGCGAGGCGTTCCTCGCCGATGCGCACGGGCGCGACCACGTCACGCACGCTGAGATGGCGTTCGACGAAGGCGGCAAGATCACCGCGCTCAAGGTGAAGACCATCGCCAATCTCGGCGCCTATATGTCGACGTTCTCGTCGTCGATCCCGACTTATCTCTATGCGACGCTGCTGTCGGGGCAGTACGACATCCCGGCGATCTATTGCGAGGTCGACGCGGTCTACACCAACACCGTGCCGGTCGATGCCTATCGCGGCGCTGGCCGGCCGGAGGCGACCTTCGTGGTCGAGCGGCTCGTGGAAGTCGGTGCGCGCGAGCTCGCGCTCGATCCGGTCGAGCTGCGGCGCAAGAACTTCATCAAAAGCTTCCCGCATCAGACCCCGGTGATCATGAACTACGACGCCGGCGATTATCCGGGCGCGCTACGCAAAGCTTTGGAGCTTGCCGATCTCAAGGGCTTCGGCCGACGCAAGCGCGAGGCAGCGCGTGAAGGCAAGCTGCGTGGCATCGGCTTTTCCACCTATATCGAGGCGTGCGGGATTGCACCCTCGCAGGCGGTCGGCTCGCTTGGTGCCGGCGTGGGCCTATGGGAATCAGCCGAGGTGAGAGTCAACCCGACCGGTTCGGTCGAGCTGCTCACCGGGTGTCATCAGCACGGGCAAGGCCACGAGACCACGTTCGCACAAGTCGTGTCGGAGCGGCTCGGCATCCCGATCGAGAACGTGAGTGTCGTGCATGGCGACACCGACAAGGTTCAGTTCGGCATGGGCACCTACGGCTCGCGCTCAGGTGCGGTGGGGCTTTCGGCGGTCGTCAAGGCGCTCGACAAGGTCGAGGCCAAGGCCAAGAAAGTTGCCGCCCACATGCTGGAGGCGGCCGAGGGCGATATCGTGTTCAAGGACGGCACGTTCACCGTTACCGGTACCGACAAGTCGGCAGCCTGGGGCGACGTTGCGCTTAACGCCTATGTTGCGCACAAGTTCACTGGTGCCGAGCTCGAGCCCGGCCTCAAGGAGGGCGCGTTCTACGATCCAACCAACTTCACGTTTCCGGCCGGCTGCCACATCTGCGAGGTGGAGGTCGACCCCGAGACCGGTACGACCGAGATCGTCGCCTGGACCGCGGTCGACGATTTCGGCACCGTGATCAATCCGATGATCGTCGAAGGCCAAGTGCATGGTGGCATTGCACAGGGTGTCGGGCAGGCGCTGTGCGAGCGCGCGGTCTATGACGACAACGGCCAGCTGGTGACCGGCTCGCTGATGGACTACTGCATGCCGCGCGCGCAAGATCTGCCGAGCTTCAAGATCGACACCGCCACGACCAAGTGTCCCGGCAACCCGCTCGGCATCAAGGGCTGTGGCGAGGCGGGCGCGATCGCAGCGCCAGCTGCCGTGATCAATGCCATCACCGATGCGATCGGGACAGAGAATTTGACCATGCCGGCCACCGCGCAAACGGTGTGGTCGGCCCTGCAGAAAACCGCCAACAGCCGCCAGGCGGCTTAAGGAGAAATTCGGGTGAGAGAAGTCACAGAGCGAGCGGCAAACTCGGCCTGCTCCCTCTCCCCGTAGGGGAGAGGGCGTCCCGCCGTGCCGCGGTGGAAGTTCGTGCTCACCAGAACGTCTGCTAACAAGTAAGGAACGGTTCTAGGTTCTAGGAGAACAACAAAATGTACGCCTTCAAGATTCATCGCCCGACCACGGTGCGACAGGCTGCTGGCCTGCTGCAGCGGGAAGAGGAGCCGAAGTTGCTCGCGGGCGGGCACACTCTCATTCCAACCATGAAGCTGCGCCTGGCCGGCCCCAAGCACATCGTCGACATGTCGCAGATCGAGGATATCGTCGGCATCGAGGACAGCGCGCGCTCGATCACCATCGGAGCGATGACGACCCACCATACCGTGGCGAATTCCGATGTCGTCAAAGCCGGCATCCCGGCGCTTGCCGACCTGGCCGGCATGATCGGCGACCCGGCGGTGCGTCATCGCGGCACGATCGGCGGCTCGATTGCCAACAACGATCCCAATGCCGACTATCCGGCCGCTTGCCTGGGGCTCGGTGCCACCATCATCACCAACAAGCGGCGCATCGAGGCGGATGAATTCTTCAAGGGCCTGTTCGAGACCGCGTTAGAGGGCGACGAGATCATCACCAAGGTGCAGTTCCCCAAGGTGGCCAAGGCCGCCTACATCAAATTTCCCAATCCGGCGTCGCGCTTTGCGCTGGTTGGCGTGTTCGTTGCCAAGCGCAGCTCCGAGATCCGCGTGGCGGTGACCGGCGCGGGTGGAAACGGCGTGTTCCGGGTGCCCTCGTTCGAGGAGGCGCTCAAGAAGCGCTTTGGGCCGAAGTCGCTCGAGGGCATGACCATCGAGGCCGATGGGATGAGCAGTGACATCCACGGCAGCGCCGAATATCGTGCGCACCTCGTCGGTGTGCTGGCGCGCCGCGCAGTCGCCAAGGCGGTGGAGCGGCCCGATCCAGATGGTGATACTGATACGGAGTGACGGAGATCGATCGGGCTCAAATCTCTCAGCTGTCGTCCCCGCGGAAGCACGGACCAGTAAACACAGCCCGAACCAATGTGCTCCGACAGTACAATGATTGCTCTGGGATACCGGGTCCCCGCGTTTGCGGGGACGACAGGAAGAGTAGGAATCGCGCGCTCGCCTGATCAGCACTGGGGGATATATGAAATTATTTTATCGCATCTTATTTGCAGCCCCGATGCTCGTGTCGGCTGCGGCGAGCGCCAATGCGCAGCAGCCGAGCCTTGATCGGCGGGTCGGTGACATCGTGCAGGCCGGTAAGATTCGCGTCGGGTTGCATCTGCCGCAGTTCGTCAAGGATCCGACGACTGGCGAAATCCAAGGTCAAGGCACCGGCAAGGTCATCGTGACAATTGCGCAAGCGCTTGGGGCTCAGCTCGGCGTCAAGCTCGAGCTGGTCGGCCATCCGTCGCCGCCCAAGCTGATCGAATGCCTGCAAGCCCACGGCTGCGACGCCGGGTTCCTGGGCTTCGTCCCGGGCCGCACCGGTGACGTCGGCTTCACACCGCCTTACATCATGGTGCCGTTTACCCTGATGGTGCCGGCGAGCTCGTCGATCCGCAGTATTGCCGACGTGGACAAGACCGGCGTTCGTATCGCGGCTGTGCGTAATCATGCCTCGACGCTGGCGCTGCGCCGTGTCGTCAAGCAGGCCGAGATCGTCGACGTCGAAATCCCCGACGAAGCGTTCGAGCTCCTGCGCAGTGGTCGCGCCGATGCCTGGGCGTCACCGCGCCCGCCGCTGCTCGAATATGCGCCCAAGCTTGCCGGCGCGCGCGTGCTCGACGGCCGTTATGGCGAAAACCTGCAGTCGATGGCGGTGCCGAAAGACCGAACCGAACGGCTCGCCTATATCAGCGAGTTCCTGGAAGCGGCGAAGTCCTCCGGGCTGGTGCAGAAGGCGATCGAGCACGCCGGCGAGCACGGCATGGAGGTGGCGCCGACGCAGGCGCCGCCGGTCGTGACCGGAACGGTTCCCGGGACACCGCGGTAGAATTCGCACAGTCGCAAGAATGCCTGGTGATGGACACACTCTCAGCGTCATGGCCGGGCGTAGCGCGTCTCGACGCGCTCTGCGCGGGCATGACGTGTGTTTGGCTGTTTCACAATCCGACAAGGCACCCCCAATGTGTTTCTCAGCAGCGGCAAGTTTTTCGGCGGCGGCAGTGATCGGCAGCGTCGGCGTGGTCACGCTGAGCTCGGCGGCCGCGAAGTCCGATCATCGTATTCTGGCGTTGGCAGCATTCCCGGCGCTGTTCGCGCTCCAGCAGGTGGTGGAGGGACTGCTGTGGCTCGATCTCGCTGCGCCCCAACCCGGTGCGCTGCGCGGCGTTCTGGTCCATGCATTCCAAGGCTATGCTGAGGTGTTCTGGCCAACGTTTGCACCATTGGCAGCGCTGCTGATCGAGCCGGAGCGCTGGCGCAGAATTCTGATCTCGGTCTGTCTGGCCATCGGTGTGGCGCTATCGATCTATCTCTTGGTGGCGATGATCGGCCACCCCTATCAGGCGTCAGTCGGCGAAGGACATATCGTCTATCGCAATGACTTCCCGTATCCGATCGGCATCGAAGTGCCCTATGTGGTGGCGACCACGTTCTCCCTGCTTCTATCCTCCCACAGGAGAGTGCAGGGCCTTGCGCTTGTCATCCTGTTCGGCTTTGGGGTTGCCTATGTCTCGTTCCACCACGCCTACATCTCGGTGTGGTGTTTCTTCGCGGCGGTCGCGAGCGTATTGGTCTATCTCTACGTCCGCACTGTCTCGGCTCACGGCGTTTTGGAGGGGCAGCGCTGATTGCGCAACAGCCTTGTGTGAGCGGAGAACCCGCTTATATTCACCAGATGTGAAATACAGGGTGCCTGGGTGAGACCTACTCTATCGGTCGCAGCACCGGACGAAAATTGTAAGGGCATCTTGCCGATTTTGGCAAAACGAAACCAAACGAGAGAAGTTAAGTAAAATCAAATTGATAGAGAGCTTGGCAAGAGCTGCGCGGCCCGAGCCGGCCAATAAGGAGGGCCGCCCGACCGCGCTCAGGCCGCGCGCACGGTGGCGAGAAATCGGTCGACCTCGAGCTTGAGCTTGGCGCTTTCGCTGGCAAGCGCCTGTGCCGAGGACAGGACCTGGCCGGACGCGGCGTCGGTCTCGCCGGCACCCTTGTTGACGTTCACGATGTTGGCGCTGACCTGAGCCGCGCCCTGGGCGGCGTGCTGAATATTCTGCGAGATGTCCTTGACGGCGGCGCTTTGCTGCTCGATCGCTGCCGCAATGGCCGAGCTGATGCTGGAGATGCGGGTGATAGTGCCGTTGATCTCTTTCATGGCCGACACCGACTCCAGGGTCGCAGCCTGCATGCCGGAGATCTGCGTGCCGATCTCGTCGGTGGCCTTGGCGGTCTGTGCGGCCAGCGCTTTGACCTCTTGCGCCACCACTGCGAAGCCGCGGCCGGCTTCGCCGGCGCGCGCTGCCTCGATGGTGGCGTTGAGGGCGAGCAGATTGGTCTGCTCGGCAACGGCCGTAATCAGCTTGACCACATCGCCGATGCGGGCGGCGGATTTGGAAAGCTGCGTGATGCTCGCATCGGCGCGGTGGGCCTGCTTCACGGCGTCGTCGGCAATGCGACTTGAATCCTCGACCTGCCGGCTGATCTCGTGGATCGACGCGGTCATCTCATCGGTTGCCAGCGCAACCGACCGGACATTGGTGGAGGCCAGTCCGGACGATGTCGTCACAGAGTTGGCGAGTTGCTGCGTCGTGTTGGCGGTATGGGTGAGACTCGATGCGGCCTGCTCAAGCTCGGTCGCGGCAGTGGATACTGCACGTACGATGCCGCTGACCGTCTCCTCAAAGGCCTGAATGGCAGCGCCGATGATGCGCTGCCGATCCTCTTTTTCGGCCTGCAGGCCAGCCTGATCGGAGCGCAGCCGGCCGGTCTCGATCAGGCTGGTGCGGAAATGGGCAAGCGCAGACGCCATCATTCCGAGTTCGTCGTTGCGGTTGCTGTTGGGAATCTGCACCGCGGTGTCATTGCTGGCGAGCCGCTCGGTGACTTTCGAGAGCTGCAGCAAAGGTTGCGTAATCCGTGTGCTGACGACCCACAGGCAGGCGAGCACGATGACAATCACCAGGACCAGCGCTCCGGCCACGATCAGGAGATGGCGGAGCGAGCGATCGAGCGCTGCGGCGGTCACCTGCTCGCTTGCCTGGCTGGCGGCGTACATCACCTCGAGCAGCTTGCCGAGCTGTGGTGTCGTCGTGTCGACCCACTGCAGCGTTGCCATCCTGTATTTGCCGCCAGCGTCGCTCGCCGTCTTCATCTCATCCGCGAGCGTGCGGAAATCCCTGAAATAGTGCTCGCGCGCAGTCGCCATGGCGGTGCGGATCGCCGGGTGGGTGTCGGCGTCGAGCGTCAGGTGCGTGAGCTGTCCCCACATCGCATCGACTTGCGCGCGGTACGCCGCATTGGCCACGACTTTGTCGGCTGCAATCGGCGTGCTGGCGGAGATCGACTGCGCGATGTTCGATCGCTCGAGCCCGGCAATGTCGCGCATGTTGAATCCGAGCTCCTTGATCGTGGCAAGACGGGCCAGCGCTGCATCGGATTTTGCCGTGGAGTAAAGGGCGGAGTACCAGACCTTGAGCGCGGCGTTGACCTGATCGGTGATCACCGGAATGTAGTTGGTGCGCAGATCCTGGTCGCGGTTGTCGCGGTCAAGCTTCAAGCCAGCGTCGGCGCGGCTGCGATAGACGTTCGCCTTCTGCATCACAGTCTTGAGGTCCTGCAGGAGGCTCTGCTTGTCGGGGAAGTCACGCGTCTCGATCATGGCGAGGCCAAGCGTGAAGTTCTCCCGGACCGCCTTGCGCCGCCGCTCGATCTCGGCAAGCACCGCGCTCTCTGCCGGCTCGGCAGCCTGCAATCCGTTGTTGGTTGCAAGCCGTTCCATCAGGATCTCGAACAGGCCCGCAATCAGCCGGTTTGCTCCGGCGTCGAACTCCATCTGGTCAACCGCGGCGCGATGAGCCGTCCATGAGCCCACGCTGACATAGCCAAGCGTCATGACGAGCAGGAGCGCCATTGCGCCCAATGTCGGGATCAGGACAAACCGAATCGAAGAGGTCGAGCGCATGGCCTTGGCTTGGACCAACGTGTTCACCGTGTGAGCTCCTGGTGTTGCCCACACTGGTGGGAACGCTGGCCTCGACAGGGAGTCGATTCCACATCCTCCATTGTGGAAATCTATGGTTAACAAACTCGATAGGGCGAACGGCCGAGCCGGCTAGGCGCAGCGCTTGGCGCATTCGTGTGCCCTCCAGGCAACGGACCGGCTTTGTCTTCGGTAAGGATGGGTAGTTTGTTCAGTAAAACCAATGCGATATAGCTCGATCCACTGGCTGCGCAGGAGACACGAGCAGCTCCCGGAAAGGCGGCGGTGCTATGCAGGACAAGCGTGGTCGGGCCCGCTATAGGAAGCGGTTATGACGCAACCCCAAAAGCTCCTGCCGGGCTCAATCGACGCCACCCTCGATCTGCTTGGGTCTGCCGACTATCTCGCCGACCGTTCGCTTGCCACCGTGCTGTTCCTGGCGCTGCGCATGGGTCGTCCTCTGTTTCTCGAAGGCGAGGCCGGGGTCGGTAAGACCGAAATCGCCAAGGTGTTGGCCCAGACGCTCGCCCGCCGCCTGATCCGGCTGCAATGTTATGAGGGCCTTGACGTCGCGGCGGCGGTCTATGAATGGAACTATGCCGCCCAGATGATCGCGATCCGGGTGGCGGAAGCCGAAGGTGAGCAGGATCGGTCGCGTCTCGAGCATGACGTGTTTTCCGAGCGCTTCCTGATCAAGCGGCCGCTGCTGCAGGCGCTCGAGCCCGACACCGCGGGCGCGCCGGTGCTGCTGATCGACGAGCTCGATCGCGCCGATGAGGCATTCGAAGCGTTTCTGCTCGAAGTGCTGGCCGATTTCCAGGTGACCATCCCGGAGCTCGGCACCGTGAAGGCGTCGGCGCCGCCGATCGTCATCATCACATCCAATCGTACGCGCGAGATCCACGACGCACTCAAGCGCCGCTGTCTCTATCATTGGGTTGGCTATCCGAGCGCTACGCGCGAGCTCGCGATCGTGCGTGCCAAGGTGCCGGGCATCGGCAAAGCCTTGAGCGAGCAGGTCGTGCATTTTGTGCAGGCGCTGCGCAAGCAGGACCTGTTCAAGTCGCCGGGCGTTGCCGAGACGCTCGACTGGGCCGCCGCACTTGCCGAGCTTGATGTGGTGGCGCTCGATCCGGCGACGGTTTCCGACACGCTGGGTGTGCTGCTGAAATATCAGGACGACATCGCGCGTTTTGAGGGCACGAAGGTGAAGGAGATGCTCGACGAGGTGCGCGCCGAGCTGCGCGCGGCGGAGTGAGTGTGCACCGACCGGCAACAAACTCCGTTCGTCCCCGCGAAAGCGGGACCCAGGGCGGCAATTCGAATGGTTGGAGCAAGCGGCTCCTGGATTCCCGCTTGCGCGGGAATGAACGGAGATTGTGGCTCGCGCTGAGAAATTGAATATAGGATGACGCAAAGTAACGGCCGCCTCGCCGAGAACATCATCTACTTCGCGCGCGCGCTGCGCGCTGCAGGGATCCCCGTGGGACCCGGTGCGGTGATGGATGCGCTCACTGCCGTGCATGTTGCGGGTGTCGGCACGCGCGAGGATTTTTATTGGACCTTGCATGCCGTGTTCGTGAACCGGCACGAGCATTCGGTCCTGTTCGACCAGGCGTTCCGAATTTTCTTCCGTCGCCGCGGCTATCTCGACAAGCTGATGGCTGCGCTGTTGCCACAGGGGCTGCCACGGCAGGAGGAGCAGCCGAAGGCGGGCGCGCGCCGCATCGAGGAAGCGTTGTTTGCGGGTATGCCCGAGCAGGAGCGGGCAAAGCCTGAGGAGGAGCGGGATGCGACGCTCACCGTCTCCGACCGTGAGCTGCTGCAGCGCAAGGATTTCGCCCAGATGACGGCGGCTGAAATCGCCGCTGCAAAGGAGGCGATCAGGCGCCTGGTGCTCTCGCTGGACGAGGTCAAGACGCGGCGGCTGGCGCCGAGCCGGCGCGGTCATATCGTCGACATCCGCCGTACGCTGCGCGCCAGCCTCAAGGCGGGCGGGGCAGTGATCGATCTCAAATATCTCGGGCCGCGCCGCAAGGCGCCGCCGCTCGTGGCGCTGCTCGATATTTCGGGATCGATGAGCCAGTACACCCGTCTGTTCCTGCATTTCCTGCATGCGGTGACCGATGCACGCAAGCGCGTGCACACCTTCCTGTTCGGTACGCGGCTCACCAACGTGACCCGCGCGCTCGCCCGCAAGGACCCGGACGAGGCGCTGGCCGCGGTCTCGGCAAGCGTTGCCGACTGGTCGGGCGGTACGCGCATCGCCACCTCGCTGCGCGCATTCAACAAGCAATGGGCGCGCCGTGTCCTCACCCAGGGCGCGATCGTGCTGTTGATCACGGATGGGCTTGAGCGCGACGGCGGCGAGCGGCTGGAGTTCGAGATCGACCGCCTGCATCGCTCTTGCCGGCGCCTCATCTGGCTCAATCCGTTGCTGCGATTCGAAGGCTTCGAGCCCAAGGCCAGGGGCATCCGCTCGATGCTGCCGCATGTCGATGAGCTGCGCCCCATTCACAATCTGGAATCGATGGCACAGCTGGTCCGGGTGCTCTCGGTGGATGGCGCTCGGGGCGGGGATCCCAAGGCCTGGCTGAAAAAGGTGGCGTGAGCGACTATCTTAGCCCTGGAGTCGGGACCCATACTGAGGAGATGTGAGGCATGGACACACTCGCCCGCGACGAAGACATCCTGAAGGCCGCCGAGGACTGGCGGAGCCAAGGCCGCGGCGTTGCACTCGCGACCGTGATCGAGACCTGGGGCTCGGCGCCGCGTCCGGTCGGCTCCAATCTGGTCATCGACCAGGAGGGTAACTTTCTTGGCTCGGTGTCGGGCGGCTGCGTCGAAGGCGCCGTTGTCACTGAAGCGCTCGACGTGATCGAGAGCGGCAAGCCCAAGACGCTCGAATTCGGCGTCGCCGACGAGACCGCCTGGAAGGTCGGGCT
>Ga0126377_10003897_pt1 | contig 10704 bp, 5 predicted proteins | sample PanSoiMetPlot_22_FD_92647 | JGI IMG/M metagenome (GOLD analysis project Ga0126377, IMG submission 92647) | Tropical forest soil microbial communities from Panama - MetaG Plot_22 | ecosystem: Environmental > Terrestrial > Soil > Tropical forest > Bulk soil | place: Panama | collected 2016-02-17 | reverse complement strand
TCCAGACCTGTTGGCCCCTCAAAAAACATTCCAGGACAACCTGCAAGGAAAGTACGATGCCAGCTTTACGACCGGCAATCATACCTTCCGCTTTGGCTTCTCCTATAACCACATTGCAGAAGCGGTGTTCGCAAACTTCTTTGGTCTGGCACCGCGCATTCGCGGCAACATCAGCGGGACGACCTTTGCGAATAACAACGGCGGCGCAGGCAACCCACTGAATTTCCAGTTAAACCAGGTTGTCCTGGGCAATGGACTGGGCGCGTTCAGTGAAAGACCGGCGCTTGGTTACCCCAACGGTGGTACCACCAATCACCGGATTGGTACCTACTTTACCGATGCCTGGAAACTAAGGCCGAACTTCACCCTCACTCTCGGAATCAGGTACGACTACGATAGTGCGCTGGCTGACAGCGATCTCAAACGTACTCCGACGTTGGCCCAATTCAGTCCAGCGTTGGCTGGGTTCATTCATAACGACGTCAACAACTTCGCTCCGCAGGCGGGGTTTGCCTGGGACATCAAAGGTAATGGCAAGACCGTCATTCGTGGCGGTGGCGGCATCTTCTATGATGGCAACATCATCAACAACATCCTGTTCGACCGCGTACTCAACCTGCCGCCAGGTCTCGGCAACGACACCCCGGTCCTAACTCGTGGTGCTCCACTGCTGCTCGATCCGGCCACCGGCAATTGTCTTTTCGATGCGACGAGTTTCCGCACCACTCCGGGTGCCTGTGGACCAGGAGGCGTAAACCTCTTCGATGGACCACTGCGGAATGCGATCGCTCCCGCACAGCGAATGCAGCAGGTGCTACAGCAAGTCACTGCTGCGCTGTCGGCTAGCTGGCCGCCCGCCGGTGTCCCGCCCTTGTTTGATCAGATCCTGGATACCGAGGGCAGTGTCATCTTCAACGAGTACAAACGTCCCTACGGCATCATGCTCAATATTGGTGTGCAAAGGGAGATCAAGAATGGACTGGTGTTGTCAGTCGACTATCTCCGCAATCGCGGGGTTCACTTCAATCAAACAACCGATGTGAACCGCGTTGGTGCTGCCAACACGTTGGACGTTCCGATCGCACGCGATGCGATCAGCGCCACTAACAACGATTTTGGGTGCCCGGCGGCGGTTACCCCTGCTGCCATCAACTGCGCCATAGCGGCCGGTGCGTCGATCTTCGATTACGCTAACTTTGGCCTGGGAGCCGGCAGTGCCCTGGACGGGTTTGCATTTCGCGGAAACAATCCAAACTTCCGCAGCCTGGGATTGATTCAGTCACTCGGTCTCTCAACCTACAACGCTCTCACGGTCTCTCTCCGGGGCCGCATGATCAAGAACTGGGGACCCATCAAAGATTTGACGGGCAACGTGAGTTACGCGCTGTCACGTTTCAATTCTACCGGTGGCGATCAGGACTTCCTTTCCGGCTCGGCGTTCAACGACGCTCCGACTAAGTTCTATGGACCAGCCGGACTGGATCGTACGCACCAGCTAACGTTCGGCCTGTTGACTACCCTGCCCTGGGGTATCAACCTGAACACCACGACTCGTATCGCCTCGCCGCTTTCGCAGTCAGCTTTTATTAGCTGCCTCGATTGCGGCGCCGCTGAGATTTTCGCCAGTGATCTTGATGGCGATGGCATTTCTGAAGATCCGCTGCCCGGTACAAATCGCGGCTCCTTCAACCGAGATGTCAAGAATGGCGCTGCCTTGAACACTCTGATCAGCGGTTTCAATGGCCAAGTCAGCTCGGGCACCTTAACTCCCGCCGGTCGTTCCCTGGTAACGGCCGGACTCTTCACCGAAGCTCAACTAAGAGCTCTCGGTGCGGTCTACAACTTCGGCGAGGCAGTCCCACTGGCGCCGGCCAATCAGGTTGGGTTGGATTCCTTCAGCAACACCGACGTGCGCATTTCCAAGGTCTTCACGATTCGGGAACGCGTAAAGATTCAACCGATGATTGAGATCTTCAATATTTTCAATATCGCCAACTTTGATCCTCCGGGTAGCAGGTTGGACGCCTTCCTGACTGGTGCCGCAGGTTCTATCAATGGCACCACTCAAGGACAACGTAGCAATCGCTACGGGCTGGGATCAGGTTCTTTTGCTCCTGGCATCCCGAGAGCGTTTCAATTTGGTTTCAGAGTTGATTTCTAAAATTCTCTTTGCAGGATGAAAGTCCTTCACAGAGTCTTGGGGCTGAGACTACGGTCTCAGCCCTTTTTTTGTTAACCTCAGTAAGCTGCTGATGAATATCGACGCTTACTTAAAACGTCTCAACTACCAGGGTCAGCTTGCTCCGACACCTCAGACCCTGCGCGACCTTCACGTAACTCATCTGCAGCAGGTGCCTTTTGAAAATCTAAGTATTCATTCCGGCGAACCAATTGTTCTCAACGACGAGGCCTTGTTCACGAAAATAGTAACGCACAGGCGGGGTGGTTTTTGTTACGAACTAAACGGTCTGTTTGCCGCCCTGTTGCGCGGTCTTGGTTTCGAGGTAGCAATGCTGTCAGCAGGCGTGGCGCGGCCTCAAGGTGGATTCAGTCCTGACTTCGATCACATGACCCTGATGGTCACACCACCTAACTCAGAGCGTTGGCTGGCTGATGTGGGCTTCGGTGAATCCTTTGTCGAGCCGCTCCGGCTCGACGAACGAGGTGAACAGGCAGAAGGCACACAGTCTTTTCGCATCGTGACAGAAAACGGCCATTTGATCTTAATGAACCGGAAACATGGTGAAGAGTGGACCGCCCAGTATCGGTTCACTTTGCAACCTTATAGCTATGCTGATTATGAAGAGATGTGTCACTTCCACCAAACCTCTCCTGATTCACACTTCACTAAGGCCCGTCTCTGCTCCCTGGCAACTCCCGATGGCCGCATAACTTTGAGCGATATGCGTCTCATCACTACCTCCGCAAAGCATCGCGACGAGCGACTGATAGCAACCGCTGAAGAATACGCGCGCGTACTGCGCGATGAGTTTGGCATAGTCATGAAGAACTGATGGTCAGTTTAGTTTTCCTGCTGGGTCACTCCAGGATATTGGATTTCTCTGCGAATCACTGGAGATTTTCGGACTCTGTCGAGCCTGAACTCAACAATCATCCCGGGAGGCCCATGAACTCAACTTATTAGCTGTTGACTTTCCCAATCCTCACTAGTAAAAGCAGTGCCACACTTACCATCTTTGGCAACACGCTTACTTGATCAGGAGAACGATTATGAAATCCCTATCTGCATCGTTGCTGCTCGTGGTCCTTTTCGCTTCCGTCACCCTGGGCCAGGCAAGTGCGCCCACCTGGGATCCAGACCTACAGATGAAGGTCAAAGCGGTCGGGACACCGCGACTCTCACCTGACGGTAAGAGAGTTGTCTACACCGTCAACGAGGCGGTGACGACGCCTGACAAGAGTGAGTTCGTGACTCAGGTTTGGCTGGCCACGATAGCCACCAAACAGAACCTCCAGCTTACTTTTGGCGATAAGTCGTCGACCAATCCCAGGTGGTCGCCTGATGGAAATTGGCTGGCCTTTACCTCGAGTCGCAAGGACAACAAAAACAATCTTTACCTGTTGAGTTTGAATGGCGGTGAAGCCGAACCATTAACGGAGGTGAAGAGCGGAGTACAGGACTTTGAGTGGTCTCCAGATGGTCACGCTATTGCCTTCATGATGGCTGATCCGAAGTCTGAAGAAGAGGAAAAGAACGATAAAGCGAAGAATGACTTTCGCTGGGTTGATGAGAATCTCAAGCTGTCGCGGATCTACGTCGTACCTGTGCAAAAGGATGCAAACGGCAAACGCGAGCCGCGCAAACTCACGACCGGTAATTTCAATGTCGTCGATTTCGACTGGTCGCCCGATGGTTCACATATCGCTTTTAGTCACACTAAAACGCCAGGAGCGAACGATTGGACCACCTCAGATGTTTCGCTGGTGGAAGTAGCCACGGCGAAGGTCACGCCCCTTGCCAGTTCGGCCGCCGCCGAAAATGCCCCGATCTACTCGCCGGATGGAAAGTCAATCGCCGTCCTGGTTACTGACAACCCACCGCGTTGGGCGCAAACCGGGTCGATTGAAATCTTCGCTGCCGGCGGTGGTGAGCCCAAGACCCTGATGGCTTCCTTCGATGGACAGCCTGGTATCGTGGGCTGGTCACCCGATAGCAAACATCTCTATTTTAGTGAACCGAAAGGGACCACGACGCCGTTCTACCTGCTCGACGTGGGGGCCAATCGAATCGATGAGATCAAACTTTCGCCCGCAGTTTATGGCGCGCCCGATCTGAATCGATCCGGCTCGATGTTAGCCTTTGTTCGGCAAACTCCTGATACTCCCGCCGACGTATTCGTCTGTTCGCTATCGGACTTAACCCCAGTACAAATCAGCCACGTAAATGCGGACCTAAAGATGCCGGCCATTGGCCGCACAGAAGTTGTCCGCTGGAAATCCAAAGATGGCCAGGAGATTGAAGGGCTGCTCACTTATCCCGTCGGCTACCAGAGCGGTCAGCGAGTGCCCTTGATACTGAACATTCACGGTGGACCAACCGGAGTATTCGTACAGTCGTTTATTGGTGGTCGTGGCGTTTACCCCTTAGCAACTTTTGCCTCGCGAGGCTACGCTATCTTGCGTCCGAATCCGCGCGGTTCAAGCGGTTATGGTACAGAATTTCGCCGAGCAAATATCAAGGATTGGGGCGGCGGTGACTACCAGGACCTGATGACCGGAGTCGACAAAGTGATCGAGATGGGCGTAGCAGATCCAGATCGCTTAGGCGTGATGGGCTGGAGCTATGGCGGCTACATGACTTCGTGGATCGTCACCCAGACGCGCCGCTTCAAAGCCGCTTCAGCAGGTGCCCCGGTAACGAACTTGATGAGCTTTAATGGCACTTCCGATATCCCCGGGTTTGTCCCTGATTACTTCGGTGGTCAATCATGGGAAGCGCTGGACCTTTATCAAAAGCACTCGCCGATGTTCAACGTTAAGGGCGTCACTACGCCGACGATGATCCAACAGGGAGATGCTGATGTCCGCGTCCCGATTTCGCAGGGCTATGAGTTCTATAACGCCCTCAAGTCACAAGGCGTGGCGACCCGAATGCTGGTACTTCCCCGGCAACCACATGGACCTAATGAGCCCAAAATGCAACTAGCAGCAATGAAGGCTAACCTTGAATGGTTTGAGAAATACCTGGGAGGTAAGCCGGAGACATCCCGGAACTGATCCACAGATTACGCAGATTACACAGAGGCAACGAATCATTTGAGGGGTCAAAATTGATCAGTATGCAAACGCCTAAACTAAAATCAACGCTCATCGGTTTGCTCCTTTTGCTGTTGGCCTTACCCACCACATTGGCGAAGAACTGGGCGCCGGCGGAAGATTGGTCGCAGTTTCGTGGGCCGAACGGCACCGGTGTTTCGGCAACTACCGGGTTGCCGACAGAATTTGGCCCCAACAAGAACGTCGTTTGGAAAACTGAACTACCACCGGGCCACTCGTCGCCCGTGCTAACACGCGATCGCATCTTCGTCACCGCACACAGCAAAGACAAGCAGAATCACAAGCTATTTGTGATCTGTCTCGACCGGCAAACAGGAAAGCTTCTCTGGCAACGGGAAGTACCGCGCTCAAGTGAGGGTCGACTGCAAAACGTCAATGGACCAGCCTCCCCCAGCCCGGTTACCGACGGCACGAACGTCTATGTGTTCTTCCAGGAGTTTGGCCTGATCTCTTTCGATGGCGCCGGCAAGCAGCGCTGGAAACTGCCGCTCGGTCCTTTCAACATGTTCTATGGTTTCGGCGCCTCACCAATCCTGGTTGACGATAAGGTAGTGCTACCGGTCGATCAGGACAACCCCAGCTCGTACCTGATAGCTGTCGACAAGAATACAGGCAAGATACGCTGGCAAGTTGAACGGCCGGCGGTAATTTCCGGCTACTCGACGCCGATCATTTACCAGCCCAGGCAGGGTGCCAAACAGATTGTGATTCCCGAGTCGTTTCAACTCTCGGCCTACTCAGTTGAAGACGGCAAACGGGTGTGGTGGGTCCGCGGCCTCGCCTGCGAGATGAAATCGATCGCCAGTCATGACGCTGAATACCTGTACATCAACGGTTGGGGCTTTCCCACCAATCAACCGGGAAAGCAGGTTGCCACCATTCCTTTCGCTGAGGCATTGCCGAGATATGACAAGAATGGTGATGGGCTGATCGCCAAGACGGAGGTCTCCGGAGCCGATCAGATGGACAAAATGTTGGCTGCAGCCTTCGAGGCGTTTGATTTGGACCGCGACGAAAAGTTGAATGCGAAAGACTGGGAGGTCTTTCGCGCGATGATGTCTTCAGAGAACGGTCTGCTGGCAATCAAAATGGGCGGACAGGGAGATCAAACCGCAACTGCAATCCGTTGGCGATATCAAAAGCCGGTGCCCCAGGTTCCCTCCACGCTGCTCTACAAAGGCGTGCTCTACATGATCAATGACAGTGGCATCCTGATCTCGTTTGATCCAGCGACCGGGACTGTAATTAAACAAGGCCGGCTGCAAGGCGCGATCGACAAGTACTTTTCTTCGCCGGTGGCCGCCGACGACAAGGTGTATCTGATCGGAGAGGGCGGAGCGGTATCAGTATTGAAAGCAGCGGGCGACTGGGAAATACTCGCGGTCAACGAGTTGGACGACGAGTGCTTTGCGACTCCGGCAATCGCCGATAGTCACATCTATATCAGAACTCGTAGCGCCCTATATTGCTTTGGAAAGTCTTAGACCTCTTACGGCCACTTGATCACTTTCGGTTTCGGTGTTTCCTCGGCTTTCGCCGGTGCGTTTGGCGGCGGGCTTACAGCGCCGGTTGATTTTGGCTTCGTCGCAGCCGGATCCGTTGCCCCTTTCTTCTCGCTTTCCGAGGCATTAGCCGATTTCTCGGGGGCCACAGACGGTGTTTTAACTGGCGGGTCAGCGGTACTTACTTGAGCCTTCGGCCGAGGCTCAGAAGGCGCGTCCGCACCATTTGCGGTTGAGCTAGCCGGCTGCTTCTCACTCACGTCCACCCCCGCAGCGCTCGTCTCAGGTTTTTTAGCGTCTTTCTTGGACAGCCCCAAACCCGATAATGAAGCCGTGGGAGGAGTCAAACCTGCACTCCGCTTGCTATCGGCGGGTTGAATCGCAGTTGATTTATCTGCACCGCTAGCGACTGCATTAGCCGGCGCTGAGCTGGTAACCGCGGGATTCGTGGGAGCTGGATTAGGGGCAGGGGCCTGACTTGTCGTAGCACCGGCCTCTGCGTTAGTGGTCGCTGGTTGGGTCGCAGGCGGCGGTTGCGGTGCTGGCTGCGATGCAGTTGCATTCTGAGTCGCTGGTGGCGCCTTCGTTACAGGCTGAGGACTACCTAACTTCCAGAAATAGAGTACTCCCGCTCCAACCAAACCTATCACGATCGACAATATGATCGGATGAATCAAATTAGAAGAGGAGCGATTAGCGGAGTCGACCGGTTTGAACTCATTTACCGGGACCAGTTCCCAAATCTCCGGCGGAGGCTTTAACGTCCTGACGACCGGGACCGGAGTAGGCGGCTTCACCAAGCGTGGTTGTGTGTCACTGAGGTTCTCCGAGTAAAGAGGCTCGAGTTTCACCTTGCGTGGCTGCGCGTCACTGAGGTTCTCCGAGTAAAGAGGTTCAGGTTTCACCCTGCGTGGCTGTGTGTCACTCAGGTGTTCCGAGAATAGAGGGTCGCTTGCGATTTTACTTCTGTCTGGCGCCGACATAGTTCTTACCACCCTTCAACGCATGATCGTTATTCTGTCTCCTGGTTGGATCGCTGGATCCTGTACCTTGCCTGATTCGATGTCTTGGAGTTTGTATCGAGTAACTGTCAAAAATCCTTTGCCGTCGTCCCTTGCGAGCCGTATCTCTTTCGCCTTCTTAATCAAACCACCGGCAGAGATAATCGCTTGCGTCAAGGTCAAGCCCCGGCGAAAAGATTTCTCGCCCGGCGCTTTAACTTCCCCACTCACATAAAAGAACTGGGGAGCACTGACTTGCAGGGTAATCACATCGCCCGGTCGCACTAGCATGCTCATGTCCGCCGCCTGTGCGAGGTCGATCGTGAACGACTGACTCGTTTCGTTTCTGACTACGACGGCCTGCTCGGCATCCGGCAACGGTTGGGCGTCAGCAACCACCACCGACAGCGGAATGCCTTCTCGTTGCAGGATTTTTGCGCCTGGTTCTTTCACCAAACCACTCACCATAATGGCGTGACTAACGTAATCGTGCACTTTCACAGTTACAGGTGCAGTCCCGCGCCGTTTGCCCGCGCTCTCGAGCCGGCCGCCAATCTCCTCAACTGTGAGCCCGGCAACCGTGAGCGGTTCAGTGAGATTGGGATGCTCCAGTACGCCGGCTGGAGTAACGGTAAAGACAGCCGGTTCTGTTGCTGGAGTATCGTTGAAACGCACCTCAAGCACGTCACCTGGTCCAACCCGATAAACCTTGGTGAGTGACGCTTCATTCCCTGAAACTTTCGCCGCTGCGATTGTTGTGGTCGACGGGGCGGCGCTGCTCGGCTCCTGCGGCGTGATGGGATCGGTAGCTTTAGTTCCATCGCGACGCTCGCGTTCCAACATCGACTTCGCGAGATCGAGACGCTCCCGACTGTCCTTGTCCTTCGGGGCGAGTACGAGGGCGCGCTCCAGGGTCGGGACCGCCTTGTCCCACTGTTTCATATCGAAGTACGCGTGGCCCAGGCCATTGTAAGCGTCGTCGTAATCGGGTTTCAGTTTTACAGCGCGTTCGAACAGCTCGGCCGCCTGGTTAAACAAGCCGGCGTGTCCATAGCGCACTCCTTCCTTGTACAACTTTCGCGCCTCAGCATTAGCCTCTGGAGAACCAACTACCAGCTCCGTTTCTTCCGCGACACTCTTTAGATCTTCGGTGGTGGTGGCGAGCGTGCGAGGTCTCGTTTGGCCGCCAGTCTGTGCGGACACTGATTCCAGGGCAAGGATCAGTAGCACAAAAGTAGCAACGAGAGTCGGGGCCTTGAGGATGGAACAGCTCGTACACATCACGTCCGGGCAGTTCGATAGGGCCGGTGGAATAAGTGGGGGAAGAATTCAGTGCGCGGTAAGCGCAAAGCGAGCGGCAAAACTAAAAGTTATGCGGAGTTTATAGCACTTCTAGCAGGTCAATTTCCAGCCTGCCGGCGACTACAACTCCGTGGGCGGCGGCAGCCCGGTTATTGAGATGCGGTTGAGCCGGGCTTGGTTAACTCGAAGCTCAAGAAACTGCCCCCCAGTACACTTCAGTCAGAGGTGGTCACCATAGCGCAACGAAAATACAATCTCCAGATACTGCCGATTGCCCTCGATTGTCAGGTGGGTGCTGAAAATACCCTTGAAACTCGTCTTGTAGCCTGGGCGCTCGCTTAGGTTGCCCTTTTGATACTAATTCGACGTAGAATACGCCCGCTAGCCAGCCTGCCTGATTTCACCGAAGAGGAAAACAAAATGAAGACCACCAGAATGCTGCCAGTGATGTGCATTGCGATCCTCCTTACGCTGGGCGTCTGCTCAAGAAACACGCACGCGCAAGGCACCCCTGCTGATTACGAGCGTGCCAAGTCGTTGAAGACGAAATATGAAGCAGCAGCCATTGATATTGCTGGTCCAGCAACCTGGATTGGTAACAGCAGTCGCTTCTGGTATCGCAAGCTATCGAAGGGAATGAACGAATACATAATCGTCGATGCGCAGACGTTGCAGAAACAGCCGGCGTTCGACCACGCCAAGATTGCCGCGTCGCTGTCAAAGGTTACAGGCACTAATTACAACACCAAGGATCTGCCTTTGACCGGGTTGAGATTCGACAACAATGGGACCGCCTTTTTCGCCACCGTCGATGGCACATCTGTTCGCTGCACCGTGGGCGATTCCCTTTGTGCACGTTTCGAAGCCCCGCCACGTGGTCAAAGACCTCAAGGCCCAGTCACCTCGCCGGACGGCAAATGGGAAGCACTGATCAATAACTACAACATCGTAGTTAGGCCGGTGGGCTCCCGTGACTTGACGTTCCTGAGTACCGACGGTTCTGAAGGCAACTATTACGAACGACAATCAATAGCCTGGTCGCCTGATTCAACCAGGCTCGCAGCCTATCGTGTCAGACCCGGTTATAAGCGTGAAGTGCACTACGTCGAATCGTCACCGGAAGATCAGTTACAACCAAAATACTCGTCGATCGTGTATGCCAAACCCGGCGATGTTCTCGATCTTGAACAACCAGTCTTGTTTGATGTCTCAAACAAAAAGCAAATTCCCATCAGTAATGCCCTGTTTCCGAATCCCTACGAACTTTCTAATCCAGTTTGGTGGAAAGACAGCCGGGGCTTCACGTTTGAATACAACCAACGGGGTCACCAGGTCTATCGCGTGATTGAGGTCGAGGCCGCGACGGGAAATGCCCGCGCAATTATTTCTGACGAGCCGAAGACATTTTTTAGTTATCGTCCGGCGGGTGGTGGTCTCGCCGATTCCGGCAAGTATTATCGTTACAACGTCGACGACGGCAAAGAAATCATCTGGATGTCCGAGCGCGACGGCTGGGGTCATCTATATTTGTATGACGGCGCCACCGGTCAAGTGAAAAACCAGATCACGAAGGGCAATTGGGTCGTTAGAGGAATTCAGCG
>Ga0126377_10003895_pt1 | contig 10705 bp, 11 predicted proteins | sample PanSoiMetPlot_22_FD_92647 | JGI IMG/M metagenome (GOLD analysis project Ga0126377, IMG submission 92647) | Tropical forest soil microbial communities from Panama - MetaG Plot_22 | ecosystem: Environmental > Terrestrial > Soil > Tropical forest > Bulk soil | place: Panama | collected 2016-02-17 | reverse complement strand
GAATGCGGCGGAAGGCGTAGCCGGCGTCAGCATCGCGTGCACGCCGGCGTCGAAGCAATCCTCGAAGTCCTTTTTGATCAGCGTCCGCACTTTCTGCGCACGCAGGTAATAGGCGTCGTAATAACCAGCTGAGAGAACATAGGTGCCGATCATGACGCGCCTGCGCACTTCGTCACCGAAACCGTCGCTTCGGGTCTTCTGATACATATCGATGATGTCGCGGCCTGGAATGCGCAGGCCATAGCGCACGCCGTCGTAGCGCGCGAGATTCGACGACGCCTCTGCCGGCGCAACAATGTAATACGCAGGCAAGGCATATTTCGTGTGCGGCAGCGAAACTTCGACGAGCTCGGCGCCTGCAGCCTTCAGCCAGGCGCGACCGCTCTCCCAGATTCTATCGATTTCTGCCGGCATGCCATCGAGCCGATATTCCTTCGGAATGCCGATACGCAGGCCCTTCACTGATTTTCCGACAGCGGCCTCGTAGTCAGGCACTGCCAAGTCCGCGCAAGTGGTGTCCTTGGCGTCCGGCCCCGCCATTGAGCGCAACAGGATCGCGGCGTCGCGCACGCTGCGCGTAAACGGCCCCGCCTGATCGAGCGATGAGGCAAATGCCGCAATGCCCCACCGCGAGCAGCGGCCATAGGTCGGCTTCATGCCGACAGTTCCGGTGAAGGCTGCGGGCTGACGGATCGACCCGCCCGTATCCGTTCCGGTCGCACCCAGGCAAAGCTTCGCGGCGACGGCGGCGGCCGAGCCGCCTGACGAACCGCCGGGCGTCAACGGAGTGTTCGAGCCTTTGCGCCGCCACGGAGAATGGACCGGTCCGAAATGTGAGGTCTCGTTGGACGAGCCCATAGCGAATTCGTCGCAGTTGGTCTTGCCCAGAAGCACCGCTCCATCGCGCCAGAGCTGCGACGTCACCGTCGACTCGTAGGTCGGCACGAAATTGTCGAGGATGTGCGAGCACGCCGTCGAGCGCACGCCAGCCGTACAGAACATATCCTTGATAGCAAGCGGAACGCCCTCGAGCGGTCTGGCATCGCCCGATTTAATGCGCGCATCCGACGCCTTCGCCATGGCTGCTGCGCGTTCTGGAGTCTCCAGCACGAATGCATTGAGCGGGCGCGCTTTCTCGATCGCCGATACGTGCGCAGCTGTCAGCTCCGCGGCGGAAAAAGATTTCTTCTTCAGCCCGTCCCGTGCTTCCGCCAAACTCAACGACGTGAATTCGCTCACGGTGCTGGCTCATCCGCCGTTCGTTGCGGGCGCGGCGCCGGACTCGGTTCGGCCTCTTCGGCGCCCGGCTCGCATGCAAAGGACGGGTTCTCGACGGCAATACTTTTCTTCGCGGAGTTCCGTTCCGCTTCGAGGGCGTCGACCATCGCCCAGTATCCGAGTTCGCAGGCGATGCACATTGACTACTCCGTCATGGCCGGGCTTGACCCGGCCATCCACGTTTTTCTGCACGCGATCCCCGGGTCTCGCAGAGTTCGCCCGGGGATGGTGGAATGATCCGCTTCGCGCATCATTCCACCACCTTGGGCACCAAGAAGAAATTGTCCTCGCTCATCGGCGCGTTCCTGACGATGTCCTCGGCGATGCCGCCATCGGTCACGATGTCGGCGCGCTTCTTCATCGTCATGGGCGTGACCGACGTCATCGGTTCGACCCCCTCGACGTTCACTTCGGCGAGCTGCTCGACGAAGGACAGCATCGCATTCAATTCGCCCTTGAGGTGATCAACCTCGTCCTCGGCCACGGCGATGCGGGCAAGGTGCGCGATGCGGCGAACGGTATTGGCGTCGACAGCCATTGAAATTCCGAAATCCAACAACCTTCGCCAGCCTATAGCAGAGCGTCTTTCATCGCGACAACCGGGTCGCCGCCGGCGAGGCCATCTGCGGCAGCAGAGCAAGTGCTTCGACCGCCAATTTCCGGACCAATTGGCCGGCCGGTAACTCGTGACCAAGGGCCGCAGCCTGCCCGGCAAACATGGGAGAAAAATCTCCCGAGCCCTGCGCCTGAGCCTTGGTGTGCAACGGCGCCATTGCGCCACTGGCGAGCGGAAATTCCGGGGTGATGTCGCTGATGGGCCCGAGTTCGCGGATGGCCCGGTTGACCAGGCCACGCGCCGGCCGGCCGCTGAACACGTTCGTAATGACGGTACTATCGTCGCGAGCGGCTCGCAGCGCCGCCCGATGCGGCGGCAATATTTTCGCCTCCGGGCAAAACAGAAACGCCGTTCCGATCTGGACGGCGGCTGCACCAAGCGTCAGCGCCGCCGCAACGGTGCGCGCGTCAGCTATGCCACCCGTCGCAATCACCGGCACTTTGACCGCATCGACCGCTTGCGGGAGCAGCGCCAACAATCCGGCCTGGGTGGCGAGGTCCATGCTCAGAAACATGCCGCGATGCCCACCCGCTTCGAGCCCTTGCGCGATGACGGCATCGCAGCCGTTCGCTTCCAGAAATCTTGCTTCGTCGACCGTCGTCGCGGAGCAACTGATCTTGCATCCCGCGGCTTTGACGCGCGCCACCAGTTCCTTTTCTGGCAGACCGTAGTGGAAGCTCGCGACCGCAGGCCTTAACTCTTCGACAAGCGCGCACGCTGCTGCATCGAACGGCCGGCGAGCGGCGGCCGTCACGGGCGCAGCCGGATCGATGCCAAGCTCGAGATAGTAGGGCTTGAGGCGCTCCCGCCACGCGTCCTCTCGCGCATTGTTCGGCAATGGCATTCTATGCGCGAGAAAGTTGAGGTTGAGCGGCTTGTCTGTGGCCGCGGCACGGAATTGCTCGACCTGTGCGCGAACCTGGTCGGCGTTCATCATGCCGGCAGGCAGCGCGCCGAGGCCGCCCGCTTTCGCGACTGCGATTGCAAGTTCGACGTCGGACGCTCCAGCCATCGGCGCCTGGAGGATGGGGACGTCGATCGCAAACAGGTCCAGCAGCCTTCGGTCCGCCCACATTTGCATGCTCCCGCTCTGAGCCGACGTTAGCGCGTTCAACCGGACATATGAATTCGTGACCAATTGACGGTCGCTGCTCTGGCCGCGAAGGGACGTGCGAAAGGCAGAGGCAAAACCGAATGGAACAGGTTACGATTGGCGATATGCCGCTCCGAACTCACGACCGTTATCCCTACTCTCCCATTTCCACCCGTCCCGTCTACGACTGGCCGGACGGAAAACGACTGGCAATCTATCTCGGCCTCAACCTCGAGTGGTTCTCCTTTGGCGAAGGTTTAGGCGCAGAGCTCGCACCGGGCGGACCGCAACCCGACGTGCTCAACTACGCTTGGCGCGACTATGGAAATCGGGTCGGCGTCTTTCGTCTGGCGGAGCTCTTTGCAGAACTGAAATTGCCTGTATCGCTTCTGGTCAACGCGGAAATGTATCGCCATGCACCTCAGGCAGTCGCGGCATTCAACGACGCCGAGATCATCGGGCACGGGCGGACAAATTCGGAGCGCCAAGGCACCCTGACCGAAGCAGAAGAACGCTCCCTCATTGCCGAAACGACAGAGGCGATCGAAAAGCACTCGGGCAAGCGCCCGCAAGGCTGGCTCGGCCCCTGGATTTCCCAGTCGCCCCTCACTCCGGACATTCTGCAGGAGACCGGCTATCGCTATCTGCTTGACTGGTGCCACGACGACCAGCCGGTCTGGATGAAAACCCGCCGCGGCCGCATCTTGTCGATACCCTATCCGCAGGAACTCAATGACATTCCGCAGATCGTCGCGCGCAAGCGTGAAGGATCTGATTTCGCCGACATGATCGTGGACGCCTTCGAAGTGATGCAGCAGGAAAGCAAAAAACGTCCCCTTGTCATGGGCGTCGCACTGCATGCCTATGTCGTGGGTTGGCCGCACCGGTTCAAACACCTGGCGCGCGCCCTCAGGCATGTTGTGGGGCGGGCAGAGTCGAGTGTGTGGTTCACCACGGCAGGCAACATCGCAACTCACGCGGAACGCCTTCCCTCGGGCTCGATACCCTGAGGCCTGCCGTTTGGCCGCCTCCCAGCCTCGTGCTAGCGCTAACGCATGGCCGCCATCCTTCCGCTCACAGAGACTGCCGCACTTCTTCCGCCGCGCGGCAGCCTGCTGGGCATCGACCTCGGAACGAAAACAATCGGCGTCGCCGCCAGCGATCCCGATCGCAAGCTTGCAACCGGCGTCGAAACAATCGTACGGAAAAATTTCTCCGCCGACGCAAAACGATTGCTTGCGCTCGCCGTCGAACGCTCCGTCGTCGGCTTCGTGCTGGGCCTTCCGATCAACATGGATGGAAGCGAAGGCCCCCGCGCCCAGTCTACGCGCGCCTTCGCACGGAATTTCGGCAAACTGACCGAACTGCCGATTGCGCTTTGGGATGAACGCCTGTCGACGGCCGCCGTCGAACGGCAGTTGATCGAGGCTGACGTCAGCCGCAAGAAGCGTGCCGCGGTAATCGATCAGCACGCAGCGGCGTTTATCCTGCAGGGCGCACTCGATCGCCTGGCCCGCATCTAAAAAAAGAAGCCGCCCCGAAGAGCGGCTTCCCAATTCCGGCAACGAAAACTAGCGCTGAGACTCGATCGCGAAGTTGTTCGTGCTGTGCTCGTCCTGCCATCTTGGATAGTAGTACCGATACCTCGGTGCAGGCGCGTAAGCGTAGCTGTCGTACCCGTACGCGTAGCCCGGCGCATAGGCATAAGAGTCGTATGCGTAGCCCGGCGCGTAGCCGTAGGCAGGTCCGCCATAATACCCGTAGTAGCCGCCGTTATAGGCGGAGCTGGCGATCGCCGCGCCTGCAACCGCGCCTACGCCGAAACCGATCGCAGCTGCATTACGTCCGTTCCGCGCTTCACTCGGCGTCGCAGCCGCAAGCGCGAGCACGCCCGTCAGTGCCACAGCAGCGGTGTATTTCGTCAACGTTTTCATTTTGGTCTCCTTCCGTGTTCCGTGCCGGTTGACGTATCGAAAGAAAACCAAGGAACACCGAGACTGGTTCCTGAGGTATGCAATCCTGCAGTAACGAAATGTCCTGCGTCCGTTCACGATAATTTGGAGGAACCTAGCGAAACAAAAAGCGGGTCGGTGCGAAGCCGCGCCCGTCCCTAATCTTGATTCGAAGATGCCCCAAACCAGAGGGCTTTGGACCCGCAAGCAACCCATTAACGATCGCCGCGAGGACTTGTGAATCGGCCGGCGGCGCCCTTGCCGCGGCAGCGGGTTCCGCCTATAGGACTTCCTTTAATGACGATTGCGCCGAAACCCTCATTCGTCCTCAGCAGACGGCACTTGTTGGGGATCGATGGCCTTTCCCAAAACGACATTTCCGGCCTCCTCGACCTTGCCGAGGAATTCGTCGAACTCAATCGTCAAGTCGAAAAAAAGCGCACCTCGCTGCGCGGCCGCACCCAGATAAACCTGTTTTTTGAGGTCTCGACCCGAACGCAGGCCTCTTTTGAGCTCGCGGGCAAGCGCCTGGGCGCCGACGTGATGAACATGTCGACCAGCTCGTCCTCGATGCGCAAGGGCGAGACCCTGATCGACACGGCCATGACGCTGAACGCCATGCACCCGGACATCATCGTTGTGCGCCACCATGCCTCCGGGGCCGTCGAGTTGCTGGCCCGGAAGGTCGACTGCTCCGTAGTCAATGCGGGCGACGGCGCGCACGAGCATCCGACTCAGGCCCTGCTCGATGCGCTGACAATCCGGCGCAACAAGGGACGCATCGAAGGACTGCTGGTCGCCATCTGCGGCGACATTCTCCATTCACGCGTCGCGCGATCCAACATCATCCTGCTCAACGCCATGGGTGCGCGCGTTCGCGTCGTCGCACCTTCGACGCTCCTGCCGCCGGGCATCGAGCGCTTCGGCGTGGAAGTGGCACGCGACATGCGCGAAGGTCTCGCCGATGCCGACATCGTAATGATGCTGCGGCTTCAGAGGGAGCGAATGAACGGTTCTTACATTCCGTCGATGTCGGAATATTTCCAGTACTATGGGCTGGACGAAAGAAAGCTGGCCTACGCGAAACCGGGTGCCCTCGTCATGCATCCTGGGCCCATGAATCGGGGCGTCGAAATTGACTCCATTGTCGCGGATGGCGCCCAGTCGCTGATCCGTGAGCAAGTCGAGATGGGTGTCGCAGTGCGCATGGCGGTGCTCGAAGCCCTCTCGCGAAATCTGCCGAACGCATGACAATGATGCTGTCCGACCGCCGCCCGATCCTGCTCGCCAACGCCCGGATCGTCGATCCGTCGCGCGATCTCGATATTGTCGGCGATCTGCTGATCGCCGAGGGCGTGGTACGCGAGGCAAAGAAAGGCATCGGCGCGGCCGGCGTGCCGGAAGGCACCGACGTCATCGACTGCCGCGGCAAGCTTGTCGCCCCCGGATTGATCGACATGCGCGCCTTCATTGGCGAGCCAGGTGAAGCCAGCCGCGAAACGCTGGCCTCCGCCAGCCATGCCGCCGCGGCCGGCGGGGTCACCACGATTATCTGCCAGCCGGATACCTCGCCTGCGATCGATGATCCCGCGACCGTCGATTATGTTTTACGGCGCGCGCGTGACACCGGTATCGTTCACGTTCATCCGATGGCGGCAATCACCAAAGGGCTGGAAGGCAAGGAAATGACGGAGATCGGCCTGCTCAAGGCAGCCGGAGCCGTTGCTTTTACCGATGGCGCGAAGAGCATCACCAACGCGCAGGTGATGCGACGCGCCCTTACCTATGCCGGCGACTTTGGTGCTCTGATCGTGCATCACATTGAAGATCCAAATCTGATCGGCGACGGCGTCATGAATGAAGGCGAATTCGCCGCGCGGCTCGGCCTGCTCGGAATTCCCAAGGCCGCCGAAACGATCATGCTCGAGCGCGACACACGTCTCGTCGCACTGTCAGGCGGCCGCTATCACGCGGCCTCCGTCACCTGCGCGGAGACGCTGGACGTTCTACACCGGGCAAAGGATGAGGGGCTAAACGTCACCGCCTCAGCCTCAATCAATCACATCACGCTCAACGAGATCGACATCGGCCCCTATCGCACGTTCCTGAAATTGTCGCCCCCGCTCCGCGCCGAGGACGACCGAAAATTGCTGGTCCAGGCCGTCGCCGGTGGTCTCGTGGATGTGGTGGTGTCGGATCACAATCCGCAGGACGTGGAGACAAAGCGTCTACCCTTTGCGGAGGCCGCGCCGGGCGCAATTGGTCTTGAGACGATGCTCACTGCCGGACTGCGTCTCGTCCATAACGGTGAGATCGGGCTCACCGTACTCTTGCGCGCGATGTCGACGCGCCCGGCAGAGCTGCTGGGCCTTCCCGGCGGCACGCTCAGAAGCGGCGCGCCTGCCGACGTCATCGTCGTTGACACCGAGCTGCCCTGGATCCTCGATCCGAATGAGCTCAAGTCGAAGTGCAAGAACACACCGTTCGATGAGGCACGGCTCACCGGCCGCGTCGTGCGCACCATCGTCGCCGGGCGAACTGTTTACGAATACGTATGATTGCCACCCTCGCCTTTGCGTTCGGGTACCTGCTTGGTTCGATTCCGTTCGGCCTGTTGCTCACACGCGCGGCCGGCGGCCCCGACATCAGGGCGATCGGTTCCGGCAATATCGGCGCGACGAATGTTCTGCGTACGGGCAACAAGGGCCTCGCGGCGGTGACGCTGCTCTGCGACATGCTCAAAGGCACCGTCGCGGTTCTGGCCGCGGCACGCTACGGCGCTGATCCAGCACTTGCGGCCGCACTCGGTGCATTCCTTGGCCATCTCTTTCCGGTTTGGCTGAAATTCAAAGGCGGCAAAGGGGTCGCCACGTATATCGGCTTGCTCATCGGGCTCGTTTGGCCGGTTGCATTATTTTTCTGCGCCGTTTGGCTCGCCGTTGCAGCGGCCACTCGTTATTCCTCGCTCGCTGCGCTCGTTGCGAGCGCCCTCACGCCGCCCGCGATCTGGTATTTTGGCCAGCCGGGTACTGCAGTTTTATTTTTGCTACTCACCGCTCTGTTGTGGGTCATGCACCGCGCCAACATTGCTCGGCTGTTGAACCGCACCGAAGGCAAAATCGGCGCGGAAACGTCAGGCGCCGACTAAACCAAAGGTTGTATTGCCGCAAAATCGGTTGTAGTGCTGCCGCGCAACTTACGAACAGGTGGCACTTCAATGAGGCAAGAGCGGCTAACCGACGCCGAGCGCCTTGACTGGCTACGCCTCATTCGAACGGACAGGGTGGGCCCGCGGACGTTTCGAGATTTGATCCGGCACTTCGGAAGCGCCCGAGCAGCGCTGACTGCACTTCCTGACCTTGCGCGCCGCGGAGGTTCAACGTCCTCACCTCGAGTTTTCTCAGCCGAACAGGCCGCAGCCGAACTGAAGGCCGCACGCAGCCGTCACATCGAATACGTTGCGCTGGGAGAGCCCGCCTACCCGCTGCGTCTGCAGATGATCGATGACGCGCCGCCGTTGATCGGCATACGTGGAAAACTCGACATACTGACGCGGCCACTGATCGCAATCGTGGGCTCGCGCAACGCCTCAGCGGCGGGGGTAAAATTCGCCGAGCGAATGGCGCGGGATCTCGGTGCCTTTGGTATTGCCGTCGTCTCCGGACTTGCTCGCGGCATCGACGCGGCAGCACACCGCGCCAGCCTGAAGACCGGCACAATAGCCGTTCTCGCCGGTGGCCATGACCGCATTTATCCAGCCGAACATACTGAGTTGGTCGAGAGCATTGTTGCGGACGGCGCAGCCCTTTCGGAGATGCCGCTTGCCTGGGAGCCGCGCGCGCACGATTTTCCACGCCGCAACCGACTGATCTCGGGGTTGTCGATCGGGGTCATTGTTGTGGAGGCCGCGCGGCGATCGGGCTCGCTGATCACGGCACGGCTTGCCGGGGAACAGGGGCGCGAAGTTTTTGCGGTGCCCGGCTCGCCTCTGGATCCGCGCTGCGAAGGTACGAACGGATTGCTCAAGCAGGGAGCCATTCCGGCAACCGAAGCTTCGGATGTGATCGCTGCAATTGAGCCAATCATCGGGCGCGCGTTCGACGTCGCTGGAATTCAAGAACCTGCGCAAGATGGGCTGCAGAGAAGCTCCGAGCCAGGAGTCGATGATCGCAGCCGGATCGTTTCGCTTCTGGGGCCCGCTCCGGTCTTGATCGATGATCTGGTGCGCTTTGCGCAAACCTCGCCGGCGGTCGTGCGGGCGGTCCTGCTGGAGCTCGAGATTGCCGGACGCGTAGACCGTCACGGCGCGGGGTTGGTGTCCCTGCTGTAACGTGCGATACCCCACCGATCATGACCCGATTTTGCATGGCCCTCGCAGCCGCACTGATTTTCCTGGCCGTACCAGCCAGTGCCCAGGAACAATCAGTTTCGGCTTTTCTCGCCGAGCTCTGGACGGATGCCCAGGCCAAAGGCATCAGCCGCACGACCTTCGACACCGCCATGAAAGGCTTCACCCCCGACCAACGGGTGATCGCCGCGACCCGCCGCCAACCGGAATATGGCAAGCCCGTCGGCGACTATGTGAATGCCATCGTGTCGAAACGACGCATCGCGGACGCGCAACTCAAGGGCCGCGAATGGGCAAAAACGTTCGATGCAGTCGAAAAGAAGTTTGAGGTCGAACGCTGGGTACTGCTTGCATTGTGGGGAATGGAATCGGACTTTGGATCGGAAAAAGATCGTTGGGATGTGTTCCGGTCGCTCGCCAGCCTCGCCTATGTGAAATACCGCGATCCTTATTTTCGCAACGAGCTGATGGTGGCGATGCGCATCATGCAGGACAATCGCATCGCCCGCGAAAAGATGGTCAGCTCATGGGCCGGGGCCATGGGCCAGACGCAGTTCATGCCGTCGAACTTCGTCGACTATGCGATCGATTTCTCCGGCGATGGACGCGCGGACATCTGGGGCAACGTCCCCGATGTGCTTGCGTCGACGGCCAACTACCTGCGTAAGTGGAAATGGAATCCGACACTTCCCTGGGGCTTCGAGGTTCTTGTCCCGGACGGATTCGACTACATGCGCAGCCGAGCAAGTTTTGCGGAGTGGAGCGCGCTCGGCGTGCGCCGCGCCGACGGCAAGGCGTTTCCTAGCTCGGGACAGGGCATCCTCTTCTTTCCCAGCGGCGCCGGTGGCCCGGGCTTCATCGTCACGGAAAATTTCAATGTACTCAAGGAATACAACAACTCCGATGCTTACGCGCTCGCGGTCGGCCACCTCGCCGACCGCATTCATGGCGGCGATCTGATCAAGACTCCATGGCCCAAGGATGATCGGCAGCTTTCGCGCGATGCCCGCGTTGCTTTGCAGAAAAAACTGGCAGCGCTCGGCTACAAAGTGAACGAATTTGAGGCCCACATCGATTTTGATTTGCGCGACAACATTCGCGCCGAGCAAAAGAAGCTGGGATTGATTCCCGACGGCGCTCCGACACCGGCCTTGCTCGAAAAGCTCGGCGTGTCCCCACGGCAATAGGCGATGCCAGCACCCTTGCTGGTGGTACATATTTCTGGATACAATTTTTGATTGTGGTCTCTTTCGTGCCCAATTTGGCTGGTCTGACACGCGTTCCTAACCCGCGTATTTGACAGCAGGGGTCACCTTCCCCATGTTCCGGGCCAAACATGCGGCCGATTCCGCCCTGATTCCCAACAGGCCTGGCAGCTAACTCATTGGATTTTCATGAATATTGTCGTAGTCGAGTCG
>Ga0126377_10003894_pt1 | contig 10705 bp, 6 predicted proteins | sample PanSoiMetPlot_22_FD_92647 | JGI IMG/M metagenome (GOLD analysis project Ga0126377, IMG submission 92647) | Tropical forest soil microbial communities from Panama - MetaG Plot_22 | ecosystem: Environmental > Terrestrial > Soil > Tropical forest > Bulk soil | place: Panama | collected 2016-02-17 | reverse complement strand
TGGGCCGCCGGTCGCGGCGGCACGGGATGAGGCGGCGCAACGCGGAGTGCCGCGCGAGGTCGACGTCCGCGAGGACGATCGACTCGCCGTCGCTGCCCTCCGCCTCGACGAACCCGTGGCCGTCGGCGATAAGCGAGCGTCCCGGGAAGCTCACGGGCCCGTTCCCCGCGCTCGGCTCCGAGCCCGTCCGGTTGACGCCGACGTAGACGCACTGGCTCTCGACGGCGCGGCCGATCAGCAGCGCGCGCCACTGCTCGAACCGCTCGGCGGCCCATTGCGCGGGCACGATCACGACGTCGGCGCCGCCGAGGAAGCAGACGCGGCAGAGCTCGGGGAACCGCAGGTCGTAGCAGACCACCGTGGAGATCCGGCCCACCGACGTCTCGACGACGGTCGGCAGACGGTCGCCCGGCTCGAACGCCTTGTCCTCGTGCGTCGGCGTGAACAGGTGGACCTTCGCGTAGCGCGCGACGATCTCGCCTCCGTCGACGACGTGCGCGAGGTTGAGCGGCCGCTCGCGGCCCGACTCGGCGAGCGCGGATCCGACGACGACGATCCCCAGCTCGCGCGAAAGGGCGCGCACTCGCGCGAGGGCGCGCTCGGTGCCCGCGAGCGCGGCGCCCACGTCGCCGAAAGCGAACGACGTGGGCCAGAGCTCCGGAAGCCCTACCACTCGGGCGCCTCGCGACGCGGCCTCCCGCAGACCCTTCTCGACCGAGTCGGCGTTGCGATCGGGATTCGCCGGGACCGGCGCGAACTGGAAAGCGGCGACGATCACGTCGGAGAGAATATCGGGAGGCGAAAGGTCGGCGGATGAGCGACGCCCCGGACGACCGAGGCGCTCGCTACCGCCCGCCGCCGTTGCCGCCCGGCGGCGGATCCGGCGGCGCGAGCTCGGGCGCAGCGTCCTTCACCGCCGCCTCGAGCTTCGCGCTCAAGTCGTCGCGCTTCGCCTCCCGGAGCGCGGTCCGCAACGCCGCGAGCGTTCGAGCCGGCGTTCGCGCGAGGCCGTCCTCCGACTCGACGCTCGCGGGCCGTCGCGCGATCGAGGCGGAGAGGTCGGCGACGGCCTTCTCGAGATCGCCGTTCTCGAGCTCCACGCGAGCGCGTCCGGCGAGCGCGAGCGCGGCGAAGTGGTCGACGGTCTCGGCGTAGGCGTCGTTCGCCGAGGAGCTCGCCTCGAGCCGCTCGAGACCGCGGTCGTAGCTCGCCTTCGCCTTCGCGGCCTCGCCGCTCTTGAACTGGAACTCCGCCTCGACGATCGCGGCGTAGCCGGAGAACCAGTCCATCGCGGCCGAGGGCGCGGCTTTCCGGAGCTGCTCGTACGCGGTCTCGAGCGCGTCGGCCCCGCGCGACGCGAGCACGCGACCGCGATACCGCTCGTGGAGGGGCGATGCGTCGGGGAAGCGCCGCACGGCCGCGTCGAGCGCCTCGTCGGCCGCGTCGACCGCGCCCGCCGTGAGCAGGAGGTCCACGTGCCGCAGGGCGTCGCCGGACTCGCCGTAGGGATGCATCGCGAGCACGCGATACGCGGCGTGCGCGTCGGCGAACAGCGCGGGCGCCCACTCGCGCTGATCGGCGGCGGCCTGCCGGACGGAGGCCGCGCCCGCCTGCCCGACGAGCTGGAGGACGCGCGCCGCCCACGGCGACGCCGCGTCGGCGAGCGCCGCCTGGAGGGCGTTCGGCGCGAGCTTCTGCGCCGCGTCGACGTCGCCGAGGAGGTCCATCGCCGCGGCGCGCGCGCCGTCGACGCCCCCCTGAGGCGCGCCGAGCTTCCCGGCCTGCTCGGCGAACGTCTTCGCGTCCTCGAGGAGGAAGCTCGGGTTCTTACGCACACGAATGCGGTTCTCGGCGAAGGCGAGCAGCGCGCGCGCGAGGTCGAGCCGCACGCCGCCGTTCTTCGCGTCGGCCTTCGCCTTGGCCGTGAGGAGGTCGATCGCCTTCTCGAGAGCGTCCGCGTCGTCGAGATCGGTCTTCCCCTTCTTCTCCGCGAGCGCCTTCGTCCACGCGTCGACGTCGATCTTCGCGGACCGAGTCGCGAGCGACTTGCTCACGAGCAGCGCGAGCCGCGCGCGCGCGTCGCCCGCGGCGATCTTCGTGAGGGTCTTCGTGAGGGCGTCGCGCTCGACGGCGTCGGAGGTCGCGCGCAGCGCCTCGGCGACGAGGCCCACCGCCGCCGGCGTGGCCGTCGACGCGAGCGCCTTGCGCGCGGCGCTCTTCACCTGGGGGTCGCCGTCGCGCATGCCGAGCAGCAGCAGATCGAAGGGCTCGGCCTTCGAGTGCGCCGCGGCGTCGAGGAGCGCGACCTTGCCGCCCGAGTCGGCCGCGACGAACGCCTCCTCGACCGCCATTCGATCGTCGGCCTTCCGGCTCGCGACGCGCGCCTCGATCGCCGGCGCCGGCTTCGGCTTCGGCGCGACGCCGTGCTTCTGGAGCGCGCGGTCGACCTCGCCGAGGTCGTAGAGGAGGAAGAGGTCGAAGCGTTGGTCGCCTTCGGCGTCGATGCCGATGTGGCGCGGCGCCACCGCGTTCCCCTTGAACCACTTCTCGAACGCGATCGGCTCGGCGGCGATGTGCTCGGCGCACGTCACGCGGCCGAATCGCGGGCACGGGATGCGCCGCCCGCGCTCGTCGTAGTCGCGGGCGTTGTGGCGATCGACCGAGACGATCACGGGGACGAACCCCGCGGCGAGCTTCGCGAACGCCGGGTCGCGGTACTTCTCGCCGGCGCACACCTCGCTCGCCGACTCGCCGTCGTGGTTGACCGCGACGAGCAGCGGGCGCTTCTCGGCCTTCGAGATCGCGATCGCGTCCTCGATCGATCGTTCCCACGGGACGAGCGGCGGCCGCTTCCACGCGGCGCCGCTCGGGGGCGGGAAGTTGCCGCCCTGCCACGCGACGACGAGATACGCGATGCCGACGGTCGCTCGCATGGCGCGCGAGGATAGCCGACCCCCTCGCGCGTATGTTCCCGGCCATGGCCCGGGCCCGCTGGCTCCCCTTCGCCGCGTTCGTCGCGTGCGGATTGATCTGGGGATCGACGTGGCTCGCGATCAAGGCGGGCGACGACGAAGGGCTCCAGCCGCTCACCGCCGCGTCGCTGCGGTTCGCGATCGCGGCCGCCGTGCTCTTCGGCGTGCAGGCCGCGCTGCGCATCCCGCTTCCGCGCGACCGCGCGACGTGGCTGCTCTGCGCGTTCGTCGGGCTCGTCCTCTTCACGATCGACTACGGCCTCATCTATTGGGCCGGCCACTGGCTCCCGAGCGGCCTCACGAGCGTGCTCTTCGCGGTCGTGCCGCTCTTCACGTCGTTGCTCGCCGCGGCCTACGGCATCGAGCGCGTGACCGCGCGGAAACTCGCCGGCATCGCGCTCGCGATCGGCGGCGTCGCGATCCTCTCGCTCGACTCGATCGCGACCGATCGACCGTGGCTCCTTCCCGCGCTCGGCGTCGTGACGGCCGCGCTCTGCTCCGGAGCGTCGACGGTCGCGGTGAAGCGGCACGGGCACGACCTCCATCCGGTCCAACTGAACGCGTCCGCGATGGCGATCGGCGCCGCAGGCCTCGCCGCGGGCGCGTGGGCGCGCGGCGAGCGGCTCGAGCTGCCGCGGACGACGGTCGGTTGGGTGGCGGTGCTCTATCTCGCGCTCGGCGGGAGCATCGCGGCCTTCCTCCTCTACTTCTGGCTGCTGCGCCGCTGGGACGCGACGCACGCGAGCTTCGTCGGCCTCGTGACGCCGCTGCTCGCCGTCGTGCTCGGCTACGCCGTCCGCGGCGAGCGAGTCGACGCGCACCTCGGGCTCGGAGCCGTCCTCGTCCTCGGCGGCGTGTACGTCGGCAGTCGCGCGCCGCTGCCGTTCCTGAGCTCTCGCCGATCGGAGACCACGTGAAGAACGGGAACCCCTGTCCGAAGTGCGGCTCGAAGCGGATCGTCGTGGTCCCGGGCCACACGCAAGCGGCGACCGTCGGGAGCAACGTCCGCATGGGCCCGACGATCTTCAGCGTGATCCGGCTCTCGCGGTACCTCTGCGCGGCCTGCGGCTTCTCCGAAGACTGGGCCGAGTCGCCGAAGGACCTCGGGAAGCTCGCGAAGAAGTACGGCGTGTCCGGCGAGCCGCCTACTCCCGCTTCGTCGTCGCGCCGTAGAGCGCGTTGAAGAGCAGCTTGAACGTCGCGTCGGTCTGAGCGCGGTGCTGCGCGCGGACGCCGAGGAGCACGACGCGGCCCTTGCCGAACTCGAGCTCGACGACGGCGGCGAGGCCGCGCAGCTTCTCGTCGCCCTTGAGCCAGCCGGAGAGGCACAGGTCGCCGTCGGCCGGGAAGCGCGCCACGACCGAGCGCTGGAAGCGCGGATTGCCGGGCGTCGTGCGGAACGCGACTCCGGAGGTCACCATCCCCGCCGCCTCGCTCTGCATCCCGAAACCGAGCGGATGTTCGGCGTCGACCTCGAGACGCAACAGCGAGCCCGGGCACGAGAACTCCTTCTTCTCGACGCCCTTCAGCGGATTCGTGACGGGAAGGTCCATCCTCTCGACGAGAAAGTCGCAGGCTTCGCCGAGCGCCACGAGCGTGCCGCCGCGCTCGACGAACTCGCGCAGCGCCTTCACGCCGTCGGCGCCGATGCCGCCGCGGTACTCCTTCGGGAACGGCGTGCGGCCGAGCTTCACGTCGCTCCGCGCGCCGCCGTCCCACAACACGTCGGGCTTGCTCTCCGGGATCACGAACGCGTCGCACCGCGGGAGCACGTCCTTCAGGTCCGCGTTGTGGACCACCTGCGGCTTCCACACGTAGCGGTCGACGAGCCAATGCGTCCAACCCTTGTCGATCGAGGGATCCCACGCCTCGTAGATCCCGATCCGCGGCGCGGCGACGCGCAGGAGAGACGCCGGCTTCGACGACGCGGCGACCGGCGCCACGTCGATCGAGAGGCCGTCGACGAGCCAGCCGCCGCCCGCGGGCACCGACGCCGCCTCCACGAGGAAGGCTCCGGCCTCGAGCGTGCCGCCGCCTTCGATCGCGATCGGCGACGGCGAGCGCCGCAGCGGGAGCTGCTGCATCAGCACGCGCGCCGCGGCGACGTACGCGTCGTTCGAGCGCGCGTCGATCGCGAGGAAGCGGCCGCCCTCGGGCGCCGTGCGGAACGTCGATCGCGGCTTGATCGCCTCGAGCGGCCCCGTGGCCTTCGGCATCGCGAAGGGCCTCTCCACGCGATCGCACGCGACGCCCATCATTCGCCACAACGTCCACCCCGTGACGTCGTAGGGCCGCTGGACCGCGAGCGCGTCGGGGTAGCGCTGATCCTCGAGGAGATCGAGCGCGTAGGGCCCGAACGGCTGCGCGAGCGAGACGATCGCGCTGCCGGCCTCGTAGGCGCGCCCTCCCGCCTCGAACGGCGAGCTCGCCTCGAGCACCTCGACGCCGCCGAGCCGGAGCATCTCGAGGAGCCGGTCGCGCGCGGCCGGATCGCGCTGCGTGCGCGGGAGCACGAACGCGGCCGGAGACTTCACGCCCGCTCGCGTGATCGCCTCCGACGCCATCGCGTAGGTGTTCGCCAACAGCGTCTTCCTGCGATCCGCGGCGAGCCGGAGCGCGGCGAACGTCGCGATCCGCTGGTAGTCGCACACGTCGCGGAGGCGCCACGTGCCGCCCGGCCACGGGTTCGGCTGCTTCGCGGTCGGCTCCAGGATCGACGTCATGCCGCTCCCCGGCTCGAGCTCCGACGCGTCGAGCGAGAGCGGGCTCGCCTGCGCGGGGCTCGCGGCCTCGGTGAGGATCCCGATCGCGTGATGCCACCAAGGCGCTCGGCTGAGGCCGCCCTGCCACCAGCCTTGGTAGTAGGCGTCGTGCACGACGCCGGCCTTCCCGGCGCTCTCGAGGTCCATCGCCATCGCCTGGCCGAACAGGTTCGCGCCGCGCCACACGAGCGGATGGACGTTGCGGCTGATCGGGTCGCCGAACGGCGGCACGAAGAAACGCGCGCCGCGCGCGCCCATCTGGTGGTGATCGATCAGCACGTGCGGCCGCCACGTCCGGAACAGCACGCGGCCGACGTTGCGCGTCTCCGGAAGGTTGAACGCGAACCAATCGCGGTTGTCGTCGTGGCCCGCGATCGCGTGGTAGAGGCGCGGCAGCGGCGCGCCGTCGTCCTCGGTCCCCGCTGTCCGCGCGATCCAGTCGGCGACGATCTCCTGCCCGTCGGGGTTCACGCTCGGCACGAGGAGGAAGACGACCTCGCGCAGCACCGACTCGCGATCGAACGGGAGGCCGCGATTCGCGACGAGGTCGTACGCGAGCTCGACCGCCGTGTGCGGCGACCCGACCTCGTCGGAGTGGATGCCGCACGTGACCATCACGATCGCGCGTCCCTCGTCGGCGAGCGCCGCGGCCTCGTCGGGCGTCGTCTTCCGCGGATCGAGGAGGCGCGCCGCGATCTCCTGCCAGCGCGACGACCGCTCGAGATTCGCGGGCGTCGAGATCACGGCCATCGACTGATGGAGGCCGAGCGTCGTCTTGCCGAGGTCGTCCACGCGGATCCACGGCGAGCGGCGCGCGAGCTCGGCGAGGTAGTCCGCGGTCTTCTGGTAGGTCGCGACGTGGCGATCGCTCCCCATCGCGAACCCGAAGAACTCCTCGGGCGTCGGGATCGAAGCGCCCGCCTGCACGACGGCGAGGAGCGCGAGAGCGAAAGCGGCCATGACGCGAGAGGGTAGCGGTGCTCTCGCGGCGCCGTCACGATGCGCGCGCATGTTCGCCGCCGCCCTCGCGCTCGCCGGCGCCTTGCAGGCGCCGCAGAGCCCGCCCGCGTCGCGACCGGAGCCTCTCCTCCCCGCGTCGCGCCCTTACGCCGCGATCCGCGATCTCGCGCCCGCGCCGCCGCGCTCGATCCGGCTGTTCGTCGCCCGGCACGGCGAGTCCGTCGGCAACCGCACGAAGAACGACCCGAAGCTCTCCGAGGCCGAGAAGGACAAGCTCACCGACGACGGACGGGCTCAGGCGAAGGAGATCGCGGCCGCCCTGCAGGAGATCGCGGGCGAGCGCGTGACTCGGCTGCTGCATTCGCCCGCCGTCCGCGCGCGCGAGACGGCGGAGATCGTTTCGAGCGAGCTCGCGAGCCGTCCCGGCCTTCGCGAGGTCGCGTCGTTCGCCCCGCTCCGACTCGGCGCGCCGTCCGAAGGCGAGTCGTTGGCGCAGTTCGCGGAGCGTTGCCGCGCGGGGATGACCTACGTGATCCACGACGCGCAGGCCGGCTCCGTGCTCCTCGTCGCGCACGCGGAGACGCTTTCGGCCTTCGCGGCGATGGCGGCGAGCCGCGAGCTGCGCGCGGTCGAGTCCGTGCCCAACGGAGCGATCGTCGCCTTTGACGTGGACACGAAGGGCGTGCTCCACTGCCTCGGGCTGTTCGCTCGGCCGCCGTCGCCCCGCTGACTCGGGCCGCTCACCTCGCATGAGACCGCTGCACGTCGCCGTCGCGCTGGGGGCGATCGGCGTCGCCGTCGTCCTCTACCTCGCGCTGTCGACCTCCGACGCGACCGCCGCCAAAGGCGACGCCGCCTCGAAGGCCGCCGCCGAGGCCCGATCGCCGGAGCGCGCCGAAGCGTCGGGCGCGATGCCGCGCGCGGAGGAGCCCGTCCCGTCGGGCGGGCCGATCCCGGTCGCGACCGAAAGCGCGGCGTCTCGCGCCGCGATCGCGGACGATCCGAAAGCGGCGCCGGCCGACGCACCTCGGCCGGCGAAGGTCACCGGCCGCGTCCTCGACTACGACGGGAGCCCGGCGGCCGGCGTGAAGATCCGCGTGCTCGCGAAGCAGGGCTTCTCGGTCGTGCCGCCGGACGCGGAGACCGACGCCGACGGTCGATTCACGGCGAGCGTCTCGATCGCGAAGAAGAAGCGGACGATGCGCCTCCGCGTGGCGCGCAAGGACCGGCTGCCGATCGTGATCGCCGAGCTCGCGCTCCGGCGCGACGAGACGACGGACGTGGGCGACCTCCGCTTCGAGCCGTCGGGCGCGCTCGAGGTGCACGTCGTCGACGGCGCGGGACGCGCCGTCCCGAACGCGCGCGTCGAGATCGAGCCGTCGAAGCCGGACCCGGCGTCGCCGCACGATGCCGGCGAGGTCGACTTCGATCGCGCGTTCGACGCGATGCGCCGCAAGCGCGCGTCGGACGAGGAAGGGCTCGCCGTCTTCGAGGCGATCCCCACGGGCCGGCAGAACGTGAACGTGCGGCGTCCGATGTCGGCGGGCCTCGCGTCCTCCCCCGACGTCGCCGTCGGCGCGCGCGAGGTGAAGGTCACGGTCAGCACCACCGAGCCGGAATCCACGGAGGCCCCCGTGCACCGGTCGGTCGACATCCAGGCGGGGAGGCGCGAGTCCATCGACATCGTGTTCCGCGGGCTCGGCGTCCTCGCGGGCCGCGCGACGCTGCACGGGACGCCCGTCGCGAACGAGTGGCTCGGGCTCCACGAGTCGTCGGCGTCCGGGAGCTTCGTCGGTCAGTTCGGCTCCCACGTCCGCGCGCGCACCGACGGCGAAGGAAGGTTCACGTTCCCGCCCGTGCCGCCGGGCGAATACGCCGTCAAGAAGGGCGACCCCGGGCCGACGGTCCGCATCGAGGGCTTCGCGAGCTTCGAGGACGGCGGCGCCGACATGGCGCAGGCGCTGCAGAGCCTCTTCGGGCATCCGCCGAGCGACCGCGAGCAGACCCGATTCGTGGAGGTCGTCGAGGGACGGAGCGACGTGTCGGTCGACTTCTCGGGCGCCGCCATCGACGTCGTGGTCCAGGACGCCGACGACGGGACTCCGATCGCGGGCGCCGTCGTGCGGCTCTTCGATCCGCCGCCCGCGCGGAAGCCGAACCCCTTCGAGCCGGTCACCCGCGGCTTCTTCCCCGAGCCCGGCGCGCATCCCGTCCGGCTCCGCGCCGTCGCCGACGCGCGCGGCCGCGCGGCGTTCCAGGATCTCCAGCCCGGGAAGTACCGGCTGGTCGCGCGCACCGACGACCGCCCGCCGTCGGCGCCGGCCGACGTCGATCTCGCGGAGAACGGGTCCGCGCGCGCGTCGCTCCGCATGGCGAAGAGTCAAGCCGTGCGCGGGACCGTGAACGACCGCGCCGGCAACGCGATCGCCGACGCGATGGTCGTCGCGCTTCCTTCGCAGGAGCTCGAGCCGTCGTTCCCGGGCGACTTCTCGTTCCTCCTCGGCGCGCCGCGGATCCGCACGACGAGCGACGCGAAGGGCGCGTTCACGCTGAAGGGCGTCGAGCGCGGGTCGCACAAGCTCGTCGCGTTCTCGAAGGGGCTCGCACCCGCCGCGATCGACGCGAGCGCGCCGTCCGACGGGAACCACTTCTTCCTCGAGAAGAGCGGGTCGATCCGCGTCGTGGCGCGGCGGAACGGCGCCCCCGCTCCGGCCGTCCGCGTTCGCCTTCGCTTCGACGACCAGCCCGCGATCCCGCCGGAGGCGTGGATGGATCTCGCGGTGGTCTCGATGGGCCGCGAGATGCCGTCGTCGTCCGAGCTCACCGACGAGAACGGCGTCGCCGTCCTCAAGGGGATTCCGCCCGGCGACTGGACCGTTCAGATCGGGAGCGACCGCGAGTTCGACTCGGCCGAGTGGTCGAACGCGCCCGAGATCGCGACCGTGTCGGTCGAGAAGTCCGGCGGCGAGAGCCCTGGGCCCGCTCCCGTGAAAGCGGAGCCGACGAAGAGCCTCCGCCGGCGCGTGACCGTCGCGCCCGACCGCGAGACCGACCTCTCGGTGGAGCTCTAGCGGGTCGGCGCCGCGGCCACCGCGGGACGCGACGCCGCCGCCGTCTGCGCCGCGACGGCCGAGTGCGGCTTCGCGACGAAGCCGTAGCCGCAGCGGTCGAGGAAGCCGATGACGACGTCGATCGGCGTCGCGAGGCCCATGTGCGGGATGACCGTCGCACGCCCGTGGCCGTGCGTGTAGATCTTCGAGAAGACGCCCACGAGCTCGCGCGTGCGCGCGAGGTAGACGGCGCCGCCCGAGTTCCCGAAGTAGGTCGGCGCGTTGATCATCCAGTAGTTGTTCTTCGAGACGAGATTCCGCGTGCTCGCGATCTCGCCGGCCGTGGGGATCGGGTCGTTCCCGAGCGGGCAGCCGACCGCGTAGACCGGCGTGAAGACCTGGATGCGCGCCGCCTGGTCGGGCGCGAGCACGTGCGCGACCGGGAGGATCCGATCGCCGCGCAGCTTGAGCAGCACGAGGTCGAGGTCCTCGTCGAACGCGATCACGTCGGCGAGCTCGATCGCCGGCGTGCCGTCGCTCGCGTAGACGTTCGCGTGGACGCCCTTCTCCCCGCGCGGGTCGCCGGCCTCCGAGAGGATGTTGCGGACCACGTGGTAGGAGGAGACGAGGTAGGTCGCGACCCTCCCGTCGGCGCCCTTCTGCGAGTAGAGCAGCACGCCGCTGCCGACCGTGTCGTCGCCCGTGAGCTGGACGACGGGAGTGAGCATCTCCTGACGCATCGCGTCGCCGTCGCGGCGCTCGCTCGACGCGGCCTCGGGGCTCTCGAGGCGCGAGAGCTCCTCGCGCAGCCGGAGCTCGGCCGTCGTGAGGTCGGCGCGGAGCGACTCGAGAGCGCGCGTCGTGTCGCGAGCGACGCCTTCGCGCGTCGCCTCCTCCACTTTCTTCAGCGACCCGAGCGAGTCCTCGATGCGCGCGTTCACCGCCGCGAACTTGTCGCTGA
>Ga0126377_10003893_pt1 | contig 10707 bp, 10 predicted proteins | sample PanSoiMetPlot_22_FD_92647 | JGI IMG/M metagenome (GOLD analysis project Ga0126377, IMG submission 92647) | Tropical forest soil microbial communities from Panama - MetaG Plot_22 | ecosystem: Environmental > Terrestrial > Soil > Tropical forest > Bulk soil | place: Panama | collected 2016-02-17 | reverse complement strand
TGAAGCGCGCCACCTTGTCGAAGTCGAAGTCCCGGAATGCGGCGCGGAAATTCTCGCGCTTCATCAGGATGGTTCGCCAGCTCAGGCCGGACTGGAATCCCTCGAGGCTCAGCTTCTCGAACAACCGTCGATCGTCGGTGACCGGGAAACCCCAGTCCTTGTCGTGATACGCGACGTACTCCGGCGTCGCCGAGCACCAGCCACAACGCGACTTGCCGTCCGCGCCCACGAAAGTCTTCATCTACTTCGCCCTCCATCGCACATCCGGATCGTATTCGACGTCGAACATGCCGGCGTCGCTCAGGTACAGCACCACCAGCACCCGGCCCGGCATGCCGGGCACGCATTGCTCCAGGAGTTCGTACTGGTCGGCGTCGTCGTTCTCGAACCAGGCGTCGGCCGACTGTTTCCGTGGGGCCGGCGACTCGGTGCCGCGCGTGAGCAGCTCGTGCGCAAAGCTGTCCTGGTCCAGCACCGATTTCAGGCGCCAGCGCCGCGGCACGTGCGGCGCCGCGCAGTACCACAGCCGCTGCGGACCGAAGCTCGCGACGATGACGGGGAACGAATCGACCTTGGCCAGGCGGATCAGCGTCGCGGACTGACTGGTCCGGAAAGCGTCCGCGACATCCTGGATCTGCGCGATCGTCGGCCAGCGGAACGACAGCACCGCAGGATTGAACAGCGGCTTCGGCATCAGCAGGTGCGAAGCGAATTCGTCGGCCTCGCGTTCCAGCACCACGCTGGATTCCAGGTTCAGCGCGGGCTCGTCGACGCCGCAGCGGAAGGACCTGCCGCGATGCATCTCCCAGTGACCGAGCTCGTGGCCGATGGAGAACCGCTCGCGACCACGCACCGGACAATGGCGGATGGTGGCGATGGCGCGCTGGCCACGACCCACCAGCGTCGCCTCGCAGCCGATCAGGTCTTCGTACCGCACCGAAACTCCTGCATCGAAGGCAATGGCTTCGACGTCGAGCTCCTTCGGATCGTGGATGCCGAGCTCCGCGATGCGGGCTTCCGCGCGCTGGCCCGGAGTCATGTCGACGAGGGATCCTGGTCCTCGAGCTCGCGCAGTTGATCGTACAGGCGCAGGATCTCCGACTCCGGCATCTCGTCGAGCTGCCGCGCCGCCAGCGTGTAGTTGCCGTCCTGCACGACGCGGGCGATATGGGCACGCGCTTCCGCCACCGACGCCGGCTTCGCCGGCTGCTTGCGCACGTGCACGGCCTGGATGCGCGCGGCGGCCATGCGACGCCTGCCCGCCTCCTGCGTGGCCCGCGCCAGCCGGGCGGTAGCGCGGGCGCGCACGGCCGCGGGTGACTCGCCCGCCAGCACTTCGGCGTCCGGCAGCGCCTGCAGCTCCTCCACGAAGCCGTCGAGTAGTTTGGCGATCCGCTCCTCGTCCGGGGTTTTCCCGCTCATCGTGCCCCTCCCTGCACTTCGAAACCGGCCAGCTTGCGCGTCGCGCGCTTGCGCGCGGCGTCGAATTCCTTCGCGCCGAGGCCGGTGGCCGCGCACGCCTCGGCGCCGCAGAGTCCATCGGCCCACACCAGCATTACTAGCTCCGCGTCGGGATCGCCGGAGCAGGTCGCCAGCAGCGACTCGAGCTGCTGGCGCGCCAGCAGTTCCACCTCGGGCGAGCGCCGATCGGCACTGTCCACGTCGGCAAGCTGCAGGCGCGGATCGATCGGGCTGGCGCGACGCCCCTTGCGTGCATTGCTCGCCTCGCTTTCCATCGCCGACTTCAGCACGTGCAGCGTGCGGACGCCGCGCGGAAAACGCCGATCGCCGCTCAGCAGCTTGATGTAGACCTCCTGCAGCAAGTCCTCTCCCTCGATGCCGGTCAGGCCATGGACCAGGAATCCCGCGATGCGCTCTGCGCGCCGCAGGTCCGCCTCGCTCAGCTGCGCAAGGGAATCCTGCACTTCCTGATGATTCAGCCGGCCCGGGTCGCCTGAATTCCAACCCATTCCTCACGCCCCCTGATTCACAGGACTACCCGGATCGCTGCCGTGGACGTCGGCGAAAAATATTTTTCGTGGCGTCCGGCGAAGCGGGCGAAGTAGTCCTTGTAGGCGTAAACCAGAAACAACTCAAGGAGCAACCTATGAATGCAAATGGCAATTCCGCGCGGCCCGTGCGCATCCGGATCGATGAAGTCCAGGTCAACGGCGGCAGCGACACCGAGGGGAAGGACGTGTACCAGCTCGCCGTGCTGAGCGACGACTACGCCCTGTTCCGCAAGGTGAACCGCACCGGTGCCAATGGCGGCACGGACGCGCCGGCACAGCCTCCGGCCTGAGGTCACCCACGATTCGAAGCGCCTCAGGGATGAGGCCTTTGGTCTCATGACGGCCCGAAGTCGCCTGTGGTCTAGTTCGGCCAGGCGAACCTCGTGGAGCGTTTCATGAAGATTTCCCACTTGATCGTCCTGGCCCTGGTCGCGGGCCTCGCCGGCTGCCCCACCACCCCGTCTGCCGTCGAAACGGCTAACAAGCAGCTGGAATCCCAGGGCTCGCCTTTCCGCTATGTCGCACAGGGCGACTCCGGCATGGTCATGACCCTGCTGCCCCTGCCCGTCGGTCCCAGCGCCGCGAACGACGCGCTGTTCAAGCAGACGCTCGACGCCATCGGCAAGGAAGAAATGCGCAAGGGCCGCAGCGTGGCGAACCTCGAAGAGGTCCGCCACCTGCAGGATGGCCGCGAGGTGTGGGTCATGAAGACGCTCGGCAATGGCGGCATCGCCTACGTCGTCGCCTTCGCCGCGCCCTCGCAACCCGGCTCCAACGTCCGGATGAAGGGCCCGTACACCTACAAGAAGTGAGGCCGGCGGTTCATTTCCCGATTCAGGGAACGACCGGCAGCGACACCGCGCTGGCGTTCGCGCCGCCAAACCAGATGCTCTGCGTCGCCTTCTTGTAGTCGGCCGGCCTGGCGTACATCACGTTGTCGACATAGGTCTGCGGGTTGCGGTCGTACAGCGGGAACAGCGTCGACTGTACCTGCACCATGATGCGATGGCCGGGCAGGAACACGTGGTTCACGTTGGGCAGCGTCCAGGTGAAGCGCTCCACCTTGTTAGGCTTGAGCGGTGCGGGCTGCGCGAAGCTTTTGAGATACCTTCCGCGGAAGATCTCGATGCCGATGGGCAGCTCGAACCCCGCCAATCCGGGCTTGGCACCCTGCGAGGCATTCTCCGGCGCGTCGGCGGGATAGACGTCGATGAGCTTCACCACCCAGTCGCTGTCCGTGCCCGTGGTCGAGGCGAACAGCTCGACTTCCGGCGCGCCCATGATCTGCACGGACTTGTCGAGCGGCGCAGACTTCCACGACGCGACGTCCGGGCGATCCGACACGAAGCGCTGGTCGTGGACCAGCCAGGGCTTCCACTGGTCCGGGTCATTCATGTCGATGGGACGCGGGATGAACGGCACCGGTTTCGCCGGGTCGCTGACGTATTCCTCGTGCCCGGCCGCCTTCGGCTTGTCGAAGGTCGCCACGCCGCCCTCCGCCAGGTAGATAGGCTTCGCGGTACCCATGGGCCAGCGGTCCGAACGCTGCCACTTGTTGATGCCGGTGGCATAGGTGAGCACCGGCGGCGTCTTCGGGTCCGGGCCACCCTTGAGCCAATGGTCGAAGAACGGCTTCACGTACTCGACGCGCCACTCGCGCGCCGTGTCGCCCGTGAACGTGAGGTCGCCGAGATCGTAGCCATAGTGGTTGGCGCCCGAGTGCCGCCACGGCCCGATGACCAGCGACACCATGTCGTTGTTCTTGTCCTTGGGCTCCATGGCGCGGTACACCGCCGGCGCGCCGTAGCTGTCCTCCTGGTCCCACTGGCCGACCTCGAGCATCGTCGGCACCTTGAGCGGCTGCGCCGCCAGCCACTTGTCGACGGCCTGCAGCGACCAGAACTCGGTGTAGGCCGGGTTCTCGAGGAACTTGCGCACGCCGGGAAACTGCGTGATGCCGAGCATCTTCGCGTAGTCGGCGGCGGAGCCCGCCTCGAGGTAACGCGTGTAGTCGTCGCCCGCGCCGAGCGCGAAGTCGCCGCCGCCCTGCGCCTTGTTGGTTCCCTGTCCCACCGCGAAGTCGAAGGCGCTGATGCGGAACGCGCCGTTGTGGAACCAGTCGTCGCCCATCCAGCCGTCGACCATCGGGCTCTGCGGCACGGCCGCCTTCACCGCCGGATGCGGGTTGATGAGCGTCATCAGCGTGGTGAAGCCGAGATACGAAGAGCCGATCACGCCGACCTTGCCGTTCGCTTCGGGAATGTTCTTCACCATCCAGTCGATGGCATCGTAGGCGTCGGTGGATTCGTCGATGCCCGTGTCGTTCAACGGCCCGGCGAGCGGCCGGTTCAGGACGTACTGGCCCTCGGAGCGATGCAGTCCGCGCAGGTCCTGGTACACGCGGATGTAGCCATCGTCGAAGAACTCGGCGTCCATGACCTCGAGCACGTCGACGCCGCGCTGGCTGGCGACGCGATGGGTCGAGTGATGGGCGTCGTACGGCGAGCGCGACAGCAGGATCGGGCCCTTGGTGACGCCCTTCTTCATGACCCAGGTGGTGTAGAGCTTCACGCCGTCGCGCATGGGCACCATGGCCTCGCGGCGGATGAAGTCGGCGGATGGCAGCGTCTGTTCGTACTTGTCGACGCCGTCCGGGGTCATCGGCGTCACGCGCGCTGCGGCCGGAGCCGGTGCATTTTGTGAAATCGCCGCCGTGGCGGTGAGCAGGAACGCGGCGGCGAACAGGGACAGGGAACGAATGGGGTATTTCATGGCGACGCAGCGTACGAGCCGCTTGTGCGCCGCGCAAGGCTGGATGCCTGCCGGCCGGGGAATCCCCGAGCCTGCCGAGCCTGGCCCTGACAACCACCGCGGGACCCCGGGGCCGGCGCCGGTCACTCGCCGGCCCGCGGGATCCCTCCTGCCAGGACTCTAACTACCGATCACTTCGGGTAGAGGATGTTCGGAATCTCGATCACCGAATCAATCGGCAGACTGTTCTTCTTTGCCGCCTCGCGCACCGCCGCCTCGCTCGGGCCGGTGTAGACGCAGAAGGTCTTGGTCTTGTCCGCGTTGGCGTAGGAATGGATCCAGGTGACACCCAACGTCTCGTTGTTGTCGTTCACCTGCTTTTTCACCTGCGCGTTCACGCCGTCGAGCGCGCCCGCGGGGAAGGTTCTCAGGATCATGTATCGGCGCGGGGCCGGCAGGGGCACCGCATCAGCTCGGGTCGCATTCATCATCATCTCCGTAAAAGTGAAGTCACGGGAGCAGACTAGATGTGCGCACGTCCGCCTTGAATGATCGCCCGTCCGCCGCGCTTGCTCGATCGTGCGACAGTGTCACAATGCGCCCATGCGCAACTTGCTAGTCGTTTCCCTGATCAGCACCGCCGCGTTCGGCGCCGACCGCAGCTGGACCCCGCAGGAGTTCCAGGCCGACTACGAGGAACTCTGTACGCAGATCGGTTCCACCTATGCCTACTTCGATACCAAGGCGCTGCAATGGGGCCAGGTCTGCGACCTGTACCGGCCGGACTTCGCGCAGGTGCGCAACCGCGAGCAGTTCGTCACCGGGCTGGAGCACGTGATCGACGAGTTGTACGACCCGCACGCGCAGCTCAACACCAACACGGACAAGTCGTATCGGCTGGTGCCGTCGGGCACCGACCTGTGGGCGGAGTGGCACGACGGGCAGGCGGTGATCTCGCAGGTTCGCGGGAATTCGGACGCCGCGCGCGCCGGCATCCGCGCCGGAATGATCGTGCTGACCCTGAACAAACAGCCGATCGCCTCGCTGGTCGAGGCGCGGCTCGGCCGCTCCTATCCGCACTCGACCTCGGACGCGCGCGACTGGGCACTGCGCTCCGTGCTCGCCGGGGTGCACGAGGTCCCGCGCGTCTTGCGCCTGCAGGTCGGCAAGAAGCCGCGTGATTTCCAGCTCCCGGCGGCCGACCAGTCGTTCCGCGGCGAGCAGCCGATCACCTTTTCGGAAATCCGGCCCGGCATCGGCTACATCCTGCTCAATGATTCGCTGGGCAACGACGCGACGGTGCCGGCCTTCGACGCCGCCCTGGACTCGCTGCGCTCGACCCGGGGTCTGATCATAGATCTGCGAAACACCGCCAGCGGCGGCAACAGTTCGGTGGCGCGCGGCATTCTCGGCCGCTTCGTGGACCGGGATCTGCCGTATCAGAAACACATCCTGCCGGCGGAGGAGAAGGAGACCGGGGTCCGCCGCAGCTGGCTCGAGCTGGTCTCACCGCGCGGATTGAGGTATTCACGTCCCGTGGTCGTGCTGGTGAATCGCTGGACCGGCAGCATGGGAGAAGGCCTGGCCATCGGCTTCGACGCCACCGGCGCGGGCCGGCTCGTCGGGACCGAAATGGCGCGGCTGGTCGGCGCCACCTACACGATCACGCTGCCGAATACGGGCATCCACGCCAACGTTCCGGCGGAACGGCTGCAACACGTGGATGGCACGCCGCGCGAGCAGATCCGGCCGAAGATCTACGTGGATGTGGCGAGCTCGGCGGGCGGCGACCCCTTCGTCGCACGGGCTCTCAGTGAGCCAGGTGTTCGAGAATGATCGAGGCCAGCTCGTCATAGGCACCATCGAAGTGGTGGCCGCCAGGCAATTGCCGCGCTTCGACGCTGCCCGCCGATCCCAGCTGCGGGCACAACGAGTTCTTTTCCGTCGCGCCGTACAGGCATAGCGTCATCCCGGGTTGCAACTTTTCGGCCTCCGGACGGATCGGCAGTCCCTCGTCGTCGGCGCCTATCCAGTTGGTGACGTGGAATATGAACGACGCCTTTTCGCCCAGGCCCATCAGCACGGCATGCGTAACCAGGCGCCGCGAGCCGGACGGCAGCCGGTTGAGCGCGAACGGCAGCACATCCGCTCCCTGCGAATAGCCCACCAGCACGGCACCCGACTTGCGCCATTGCCCGGCGTAGTAGCGCACGATGCGATCGATGTCGTCGGCGAGTCCCTGTGGCGTGCGCGCGCTCCAGAAGTAGCGCAACGAGTCCACGCCGACCACGTCGACGCCCTTCTTCGCCAGCGCCGCCGCGACGTTCTTGTCGAGCCCGGCCCAACCGCCATCGCCTGACAGCAGCACGGCGAAGGTGCTGCCGGGTTGTTGGGCGCGGACTTCCACCAGCGGCAGATCCGGCAGGTTCGCCGGCGGCGGTGGCAGGGCCGCGGTGGCCTTGATCGCGAGCTGGTCGTAGGCGCCCAGGAATTGCGGCAGCCAGTTGCCCGGCACCGGGAAGGCATGCGCGAGCTTCGGTAGTTCGATGAACCTGGCGCGTGGCATCTGTGCCGCGAAATTGCGGGCCGCTGCCGTGGGACAGGCCTTGTCGCGCGAACCGTGGAACATCACCCAGTCCGCGCCAAGATCTTTCGCGGGCAGCAGGTCCACGCCCTTGGTCTTCTCGTGGTGCACGAATTGCACGCCGTCGCCTTTGCACAGCGGCTTGTCGAGGTCCAGGTCGGCGCAGAACCCGAGCGAGAGCGCACCCGCGAACGTGCCCGACGGCGCCTGCGCCAACATGGCATAGGCCATCGACGCGCCGGAGGAATAACCCACCAGGATCGGCGAATGGTAGGTCGGCAGGCGCGCGTAGCCCTGCAGGTAGTGCGAGAGATTCTCCAGGTCGCCGTCGGCGTACACGCAGGTGGCGCCGTCGGCCTCGAGCGCGGCGTAGAACTGCGGCGTGCTGATGCCGACCACCATGGCGCCGCGCTCCACCAGCTTCGTGGCGATGCCGCTGACTTCGCCGGTCCAGCCGGTGTCACCCGACAGGAACAGCACGAACTGCTTCACCTCGCCGGGGGGCCGGTAGATAGAAACGTCCTTGAACCGCCCGTGCGAGAGCTTTTCCTGGGCCAAGCCGGGCGTGGCGGCGGCCAGCAGCGCGGCCGCGACGAGTACTGATCTGATGCTCACTTGGAAATGACACCACGCATTCCGCCGCTGATCAACGCCGCCACGTCGGCGATCACGAACAGCGGGGTCAGCCCGCCCTGGGAGGCGAGATAGCGCGCTTCCCACTGGGGCGCGAACTTTTCCTTGAACGAGCGCAGGCCCTGGAAGTTGTAGAAGTGCTCGCCATGCGCGAACAGCAGCCGTCCCAGCCGGTGCCAGCGCGGCGCGAGCGGATGTTCGGCCATGCCGGACAGCGGCGCCATCCCCAGGCCGAAGCGCTTGAATCCCTGCGCCTGGTAGTGCAACAGCAGTCTGGCGAACAGGAAGTCCATCGTGCCGTTCGGCGCGCCCGGCACGTGACGCATGAGATCCACGCTGGCTTCCTCGGCCACGCCCGTGACCATGAGCGTGGCGAACGCCACGACACGCCCGGCCACGCGCACCAGCGCGATGGGGCTGCGCTGTAGATAGGACTCGGAGAACGCGCCCAGCGAAAAGCCCTTCTCCGCCGTGGCGTGATCCTCGAGCCAGGCATCCGAGATGGCGCGCAACTCCGCGATCGTGGCCGCGGGCACGCCCGGCGGCAGCACCTCGAGCGTCATCTGCTCGCGTTCGCCGCGATTCAAGGCCTGCCGCAGGTCCGAACGCGCCTTGCCCTTCAGTGAAAAATCCGGCAGCGGCACGTAGGCGTATTCGCCGACCTTGTACACGCGCAGGCCGGCGTCGAGGTACACCGGCAGCGTCTGGGGCCGCACCTGGTAGAAGGACGCGCGCCCGCCCTGCTCGCGCGCGCTCTCGAGGAAGCGCCATACCAGTTCGGGCCATTCGGACTGCGGCCCGACGGGATCGAACAACGAGACCCATGAACGTCCGCGCCGGCCGAACATCACGAACGAATTGCCCGACTCGGAGAACAGGAAATTCTTGTCGCCCATGAGCGCCACGCAGGCGTCGGCATTCGGCTGCCGCTCGAGGACCCTGGCGGCATGCTCCACCTCGGCGGGATCCGGCTTCGGCAGGCGCGCCCGCGGCGGACGCAGCAACTGGCGCAATGCCAGCGCGGAAGCCAGCACCGCGACGGCCACCAGCGCGCGCAGCGAGCGCGGCGCCTGCGCGTCGAATTCGAACTGCCACCAGAGCTGCTGCGTGTAGTCGACGTCGCGATACACGAAGAACAGCAACCCGGTGAGGCCGGCGAGAATGAAGGCCACCGACAGCAGCCAGCCTCCGGTGAACGGCGTGGCCAGCAACGACGCGCGGCGCGTGAATTGCTGCCGCGACAGCGCCAGCGCCAGCACCAGGAAGGCGATGAGCGCGGCCTCCGAAACCGCGATGCCCTTGGGCAGGCAGAGAATCATGCTGACGATGCCGATCAGCAGGCCCGCCCACCACGCCGCGTCCAGCCGCAACAGCATGCCGCGTGCCACGAACAGCATCGCGAGCCCGGCGATGCTGCCGATGAAATGCGATGCCTCGACCACCGGCAACGGCACGTGCAGCGACAGCAGTTCCGTGGCTTCGTCGGTGGCGGGCGTCACGCCCGAGATGAGCAGCATCACGCCGATGATGAACGTGTACGCAGCCAGCAGCAGCGGCGCCAGGCTCACGGCGGCCTGGGTCACCGCGGTGGCGGCGCCGTGCCTTGCCTCGTGCACCACCAGCAGCGCCAGTGCCAGCAACAGCGGCAGTACGTAATAGATGACGCGATAGAGAACCAGCGCCGCGGCCAGCGCCTCGGCCGGCAGGCGATCGCGCAGCGCCACCAGCATGATGGCCTCGAATACGCCGAGGCCGCCGGGAACGTGGCTCAGTACGCCGAGCACGATGGCGATGGCGAAAAATCCCACGAAGGCGGGGAAGTCGATGACGCCGCTGGGCAGCAGGAACCACAGGACCCCCGCCGTCGCCGCGATGTCGATGGCCGAGAACAGCAGCTGTTGCAGCGCCAGCGACGCCGACGGCAGCCGCAGCTGGATGCGGCCAAACAACAACCGCTCGCGCCCATCACGGCACAGCACGATGAGAACGGCCGCGCCCAGCAGGATCAGCACGGCGCCGACCTGCAGCAGCAGGATCGGCAGGTGCAGCACGTGCGCCACCGGGCGCGCGCCCCAGAGCAGCGCCACGGCGCCGACCACCGAGATGCCCATGATGAACGCGGCCGCGTTGAAGGCGATGGCGCGCGTGATGGTGCCCGCCTCGACGCCGGCCGCGCCGTAGAGTCGCAGCCGCACCGCGCCGCCGGTGAGCACGCCCAGTCCCACCGAGTTCGAGAGCGCATAGGCGATGAACGAGGTCTCCGCGGCCACCCAGTACGACACCGGCGCACCCACGTAGCGCAACGAGGAAGCGTCGTAGCCGGTGAGCGCCAGGAAACTCACGAAGGTCGCGAGCACGGCAAGGCCCAGCGAACCCGCATCGGTGCCCCGGATGGCTGCCACCAGGTCGGCGTAGCTGAGCTCGGCCAGGAAGCCGTGCAGCGTGCGCACCAGCAGCAGCGTGATGACGATGACCGCGGCGCCGATCAGCCACGGTTTCCAGCGCTGGAAACTGCTGACTAGTTCGAGTTGTTCGGTTTCGGCGGGGTCTGCGGACACCCGCGGATATTAGCCAAGAGCCTGCGTCAGTGCGCACTCCACGTATAGTTCGGCACCTCGGCAATGGGTGTGCCTGCCTGGATGGTGATTTCCCGGTGGGAGATTAATTCGATGTCATTCCAGTCGCCCATGGCTTCTGTTACGACGCCGTTGTTGTCCGTGACATAGA
>Ga0126377_10003892_pt1 | contig 10707 bp, 9 predicted proteins | sample PanSoiMetPlot_22_FD_92647 | JGI IMG/M metagenome (GOLD analysis project Ga0126377, IMG submission 92647) | Tropical forest soil microbial communities from Panama - MetaG Plot_22 | ecosystem: Environmental > Terrestrial > Soil > Tropical forest > Bulk soil | place: Panama | collected 2016-02-17 | reverse complement strand
CCGAGCGCGGCGCGCGGGTCCCAGTCGGCGCGCACGGCGTCGAGCCGGCCTGCGAGCGCCGCCGAGAGAAGCGCGACGAGGTCGCTCGTGAGCCGCGACAGCACGGGCTGCGTCTCGGGATCGCCGAAACGGCAGTTGAACTCAAGCACGTTCGGCGTGCCGTCCTTCGCGATCATGAGGCCCGCGTAAAGGAAGCCGGTGTAGGGCATGCCTTCCGCGGCGAGCCCGGCGAGCGTCGGCGCAATCACATCGCGCATCACGCGCGCGTGGAGCGCCGGCGTCACGACGGGCGCAGGCGAGTAGGCGCCCATGCCGCCCGTGTTCGGCCCCTGGTCGCCGTCGCCGAGGCGCTTGTGGTCCTGCGAGGTCGCGAGCGGCAGCACCTGCTCGCCCGCGGCCATGACGATGAAGCTCGCTTCCTCGCCCTCGAGGAACTCCTCGACCACGACGACGCGGCCCGCGTCGCCGAAGGCGCCGCCGAACATGGATTCCGCCGCGCGGATCGCCTCTTCGGCGCTCGCGGCGATGACGACGCCCTTGCCCGCGGCGAGGCCGTCCGCCTTGACGACGATCGGCGGCCGCTGGGCGCGGATCGCCGCCGCGTCGAAGGTTTCCCGCGTGAAGGCGGCGTAGCGCGCGGTCGGGATGCGATGGCGGACCAGGAATTCCTTGGTGAACTGCTTGCTGCCCTCGAGGCGCGCGGCGGCCTTGCGCGGGCCGAAGCAGGGGAGGCCGGCGGCCTCGAACGCGTCGACGACGCCGGCGACGAGCGGCGCCTCGGGCCCGATGACCGTGAGCGCCGCGCGCTCCTCGCGCGCGAGCGCGACCAGGCCCGCGATGTCGGTCGCGGCGACGGCGGCGTTCCGGCACTTCGGCTCGAGCGCGGTGCCCGCGTTGCCGGGCGCGACGACCACCTCCGCGACGCGCGGCGACTGCGCGATCTTCCAGGCCAGCGCGTGCTCGCGGCCGCCGCCGCCGACGACGAGGACCTTCATGAATCTGCCCTAGTGCCGGAAGTGGCGCATGCCGGTGAAGACCATCGCGATGCCGCGCTCGTCGGCCGCGGCGATCACCTCGGCGTCGCGCTGCGACCCGCCGGGCTGGATCACGGCCCGGATGCCGAGCTCGGCCGCGGCGTCGAGGCCGTCGCGGAACGGGAAGAAGGCGTCCGAGGCCATCACGCTGCCGGCCACGGCGAGGCCGGCGTCGGCCGCCTTCATCGCGGCGATGCGCGTCGAGACGACGCGGCTCGTCTGTCCGGCGCCGATGCCGACCGTGCGCGCATCCCGCGCGAGCACGATCGCATTCGACTTCACGTACTTGCAGACGCGCCAGGCGAAGAGGAGGTCCGCCAGCTCGGCGGCCTCCGGCGCGCGGCGCGTGACGGCCTTGAGCGCCGCGGTGTCGATGCGCCCGTCATCGCGCGACTGCGCGAGCAGGCCGCCCGCGACCGATTTCAGCTCGATGCCGGGCGGCGGCGCGCCGAGGGGGCCGGTCTCGAGCACGCGGACGTTCGGCTTGCCGGCGAGCGCCTCGAGCGCGCCGGGCTCGCAGGCGGGCGCCACGATCACTTCGACGAACTGGCGCTCGACGATGGCCGCTGCGGTCGGCGCGTCGAGGTCGCGGTTGAAGGCGATGATGCCGCCGAAGGCCGAGGTCGTGTCCGGCTCCCAGGCACGCAGGTAGGCCTCGCGCAAGGCCGGGGCCACGGCGACGCCGCAGGGGTTCGCGTGCTTGACGATGACGCAGGCGGGCGCTTCGAACTGGCGCACGCATTCGATCGCGGTGTCGGCATCGGCGATGTTGTTGAAGGAAAGCTCCTTGCCCTGGCGCTGGCGCGCCGACGTCACCGATGCGCCGCCCGCGAGCGGGTCGGCATAGAAGGCCGCCGACTGGTGCGGGTTCTCGCCGTAGCGCAGCTCCTGCTTCTTGCGGAAACCCGCGGCGAAGTCGTCGGGCCAGGCGGCGTCGCCCTGCTGGCGGCGCAGCCACCCGGACACCAGCGCGTCGTAGGCGGCAGTGTGCCCGAAGGCCTTGGCGGCGAGCCGCCGCCGCGTCGCCTCGCCGACGTCGCCGGCGCGCAGCTCGGCGAGCGCCGGCCCGTAATCCGCGGGATCGACCAGCACCGCGACCCGCGCGTGGTTCTTGGCCGCCGCGCGCAGCATCGCCGGGCCGCCGACGTCGATGTTCTCGATGGCGTCCTCGTAGCGGCAATCGGGGCGCGCGATGGTCCCGGCGAAGGGATAGAGGTTGATGACGAGGACGTCGATCGGGGCGATGCCCTGCGCGCGCATCACCGCCTCGTCGACGCCGGCGCGGCCGAGGAGCGCGCCGTGCACCTTCGGGTGCAGCGTCTTGACGCGCCCGTCCATGATCTCGGGGAAGCCGGTGAGGGTCGCGACCTCGGTCACGGCGAGGCCCGCGGCGGCGAGCGCGCGCGCGGTGCCGCCGGTCGAGATCAGCTCGAAGCCGAGCGCGGCGAGCTCGTGCGCGAGCTCGACGATGCCGGTCTTGTCGGATACGGAGAGCAGCGCCCGCCGGGCGTCCGGCCTCGCCATCTCGTCAGGAGGCCAGTCCGTACTCGCGCAACTTCTTGCGCAGGGTGCCCCGATTGATGCCGAGGATCGTCGCCGCGCGGCTCTGGTTGCCGTCGGCGTAGTCCATGACCGCCTGGAACAGCGGCAGCTCGACCTCGCGCATCACGAGGTCGTAGAGCCGTCCCGGCCGGTGGCCATTCAGGCTGTCGAAGTAGGTGCTGAGGGCCTGTTCGGTGTGGTCCCGCAGCGGGATCTCGCGGGAATGCCCGTTGCCGGGACGGGAAAGGTGCGGGCGGCGCGCGACCTGCGCCCTGTGCTTTGCAGTCATGTCCAACCGGTCCCCGATTTCCGCTGTCGTCTTTGTCCGTCAGGCTGCCCGTGCCATGCGGCCGATCAGTCCTGACAGGAATCCGCTCGTGAGCGACAACTGCTCCTTCGCGCATTCCGTCGTCAACAGCCCGTCCGGCAAATGCCCGACCTCCGGGTGGAAGCGGCAATACCAGCCGAGATGCTTGCGCGCCACGCGGACGCCTTTCGCTTCGCCGTAAAACGAGTAAAGGGCCTCGAGGTGCGAAAGCATGATAGCACGGACTTCCTCGAGCGAAGGCGGCCTCGCGACGCATCCGGCGAGTCCCGCGGCGAGCTCGCGGAAGATCCAGGGCCGTCCCTGCGCCGCGCGGCCGATCATCACGCCGTCGGCGCCGCTTTGTTCCAGCGCCTTCAAGGCCTTGGCGGCACAATCGACGTCGCCGTTCACGAACACGGGCACGCGCACCGCGCGCTTGACGGCGGCAATGGTCTCGTACTCGGCTTCGCCCGCGAAAAAATCGGCGCGCGTGCGCCCGTGCACCGCGAGCGCCGCGATGCCCGCCGCTTCCGCGACGCGCGCGATGGCGACCGCGTTCCGGCTCGCGCGGTCCCAGCCGGTGCGCATCTTGAGCGTGACGGGCACGCCCGCGGCCGCGACGACCGCGGCGAGGATCCGCGCGATGAGCGGCTCGTCGCGCATGAGCGCGGAGCCCGCGGCGCGGTTGCAGACCTTCCTGGCGGGGCAGCCGAAGTTGATGTCGATGACCTGGGCGCCGAGCTCCACGTTCATGCGCGCCGCGTCGGCCATCATCGCCGGGTCGTAGCCGGCGATCTGGACGACCCTCGGCTCGGGCTCGCCGCGATGGTCGAGGCGCAGGCGCGACTTGGACGTATTCCAGAGCCGCACGTCGGCGGTGACCATCTCGGAGGCGGCGACGCCGGCGCCCATCCGGCGGCACAGCTTGCGGAAGGGCAGGTCGGTCACGCCCGCCATCGGCGCGAGCGCGAGCGGCGCCGCCAGCGCGTACGGACCGATTCTCATTGGCTGGCGGTCTTGACCGGGTTGGCGCAGCGCACGCCGCCGGCGGCGGGCAGGCAGACGTCGAGCTCGAATCCGACGGCCTCGGTACCCGGGTCGACGATGCGGATCAGCGCATCGGCCCGCTCGCCGGGTCCGAGCAGGCTCGGCGCCCCGGTGCCCGGCAGGTAGTCGGCCGGCCCGATGTCCCGCTCGCCGAGGGTGCTGCCGTAGCGGTCCTGCAGCGTGAGGCGCAGGAGCGGGAACGGCTGCGCGTAGGTCGCGCGATTGATGATGCTGGCGCGCAGCATCAGGCGGTTGGCCTCGCGGGGGTCGCTCGACGCACCCCATTGGCGAAGCTCGTAGGCCGACAGGTCGGTCGGCGCGAGCGGGCTGAGGCCGAGCAGGGAGTAGGCGCCCGCGAGGAGCGGGCCGACGGCCGCGTTCCGCACGAGCGCGTTGCGCTCGCTGTGGACCATTTGCGCGACCAGGACGAGCGCGAGGAGCGCCGTCGCGGCCACCCATGGCCAGCGCCGCTCGAGGAAGCCCGGCGCGTCGTCCACCTCCGGCTCGAATTCACGCGCCGCGGCAGCGCGGGCCTCCGCCTCGTCGGCTAGGCGCTTGCGCATCTCGTCCGGAATGAGGATGCGCGGCGCCGTGCGCGCGCTCGCGGGTTCCGCGGGCGCTGCCGGCGGGCGTGCAGGCCGCGCAGGCGCCGGCGCCGGAACCGGCTCGGGCGGCGACTCGAGGACGATCGATTCGCCTTCCGCCACGTCCTCATCGCGCTCCTCGAGCACGAGGATCGGGTGCTCGTCCGTGCTGTCGAGCTCGTCGACGGCCGCGGGCTCGATGCGGTGGATCGCGGGGTTCTCGACCACGAAGAGCCGGTCGAGGTCGGCGGCGCTGCCGTGGAATTCCATGGCCCGCGCCTCGTCTTCGTCCGAGGCGGCTGCCGGCGCCACCGGGTCGGGCACCATGCTGAGCTCCACCGGCGCGGACAACTCGATGTTCTCGCCGCCCGGCAGTTCCTCGACGGTCATCGAGTCGTCGGGGGACTGGGGCTCGGCGGGCAGCGCCGGCTTGAAGGCCTGCTCGCTCAGGTTCTCGAGCGCATTGAAGGTCGTCGAGCAGACGCCGCAGCGCACGTCGCCCTGAGCGACACGCAGCGCCTCCGCCGTGACGCGAAAGACCGTCGCACAATCAGGGCATTGGGTATACACGCCTACTCCGCGCGGCGCCGTCCCGCGAGCAGCGTCCAGCCATCGCGCTCCGCTGCCGGGCCGATATCAAACCACGGCCGATACGCCTGCGCCACCTCCCCGGCCTGGCGCTCGAGCATGCCCGCGAGCACGATCCTGCCGCCGGCGCGTACCCGGGGCGCGAGCCCCGGCGCGAGGCCGATCAACGGGCCGGAAAGGATGTTGGCGAGGACGATGTCGAACGGTCCCGCGACATCGCCGGCGAGTCGCGCCACTGCGATCCGCTCCGACAAGCCGTTCTTCGCGGCGTTTTCGCGAGTCGCCACGAGCGCCTGCGGGTCGATGTCGAACGCGCCGGCGCTCGCGGCGCCGAGCTTCAGCGCGGCGAGCGCAAGGATTCCGGACCCGCAACCGAAGTCGAGCACGCGCTCGCCGCCCGCGATCGCGCCGTCGAGCCATTCCAGGCACATCGCGGTCGTCGGGTGCGTGCCGGTGCCGAAGGCGAGGCCGGGATCGAGCTCGAGCACGACCGGCGCGGGCCGGTCGGGGCGCTGGCCGGCGGGGCAGACCCAGAGGCGGTGCCCGAATCGCATCGGGCGGAAGTCCTTGAGCCACTCGCGCTCCCAGGCGCGGTCTTCGACGCTCTCGATGCCGACGGAACCGGGCGCGAGGCCGAGAACGGCCTCGAGCGTCGCGGCGGCGATCTTCGGTTCGATCGAGGCCGAAAAAATCGCGCGCAGCCGGATGGCCTGCCACAGCGGCGTCTCGCCGGGGGCGGGCTCGAGCAGCGGCTCGTCGCCCGCGTCGGCCAGCGACAGCGCGATGGCGCCGAGGCGCCGGCAGGCCTCCTCCGCGCGCTCGAGCTGATCGCCGGCAAGCTCGAAGACGAGCTGGTGATGGGGCATGGCCGGCCCGGGCGGCCTACTTGAGGCCGAGCCGGCGCTCGAGGTAGTGAATGTCGAGGCCGCCCTGGCGGAAGGCCGAGTGCCCGAAGATCTCCTGGTGCAGCGGCGCGTTGGTCTTGATCCCCTCGACCACCATCTCGGAGAGCGCGTTCCGCATCCGCGCGATCGCGGTCTCGCGGTTCTCGCCGTAGGAGATCAGCTTCGCGATCAGGGAGTCGTAGAACGGCGGCACGTTGTAGCCGGAGTACAGGTGGCTGTCCACGCGCACCCCGGGGCCGCCCGGCGCGTGCCAGAGCCGCACCGGGCCGGGCGAAGGCGCGAAGGACTTCGGGTCCTCGGCGTTGATGCGGCACTCCATCGCCCAGCCGCGCAGCACGATGTCGTCCTGCTTGAACGGCAGCGGCTCGCCCGCCGCGATCCGCAGCTGCATCTTGACGATGTCGATGCCGGTCACGAGCTCGGTCACGGGATGCTCGACCTGCACCCGCGTGTTCATCTCGATGAAGTAGAACCCGCCGTCCTCGTACAGGAACTCGAGCGTGCCCGCGCCGCGGTAGCCGACCGCCGCGCAGGCGGAGACGAGGCGCTCGGACATCTCGGCGCGCTGCTTCGCGGTGATCCCGGGAGCCGGCGACTCCTCGATGATCTTCTGGCGCCGCCGCTGGAGCGAGCAGTCGCGTTCGCCGAGGGAGACGACGCTGCCGTAGCTGTCGCCCAGCACCTGGAACTCGATGTGCCGCGGCTTCTCGAGGAATTTCTCCATGTAGACGGTGTCGTTGCCGAAGGCGGCGAGCGCCTCGGTCTTCGCGACGTTGACCGCGTTCACGAGCGTCGCGTCGCTGTGCACGACCCGCATGCCCCGTCCGCCGCCCCCGCCGGAGGCCTTGATGATCACCGGGTAGCCGATCGCGCGCGCGATGCGGAAGCACTCGTCCTGGTCCTCGGGCAGGGGCCCGTCCGAGCCCGGCACGCAGGGCACGCCGTGCTCCTTCATGACGCGGATCGCCGAGACCTTGTCGCCCATCTGCCGGATGGTCTCGCTCTTCGGCCCGATGAACACGAAGCCGCTGTTCTCGACCCGCTCGGCGAAGTCGGCGTTCTCGGACAGGAAGCCGTAGCCCGGGTGGATGCCGACGGCGTCGGTCACCTCGGCCGCGCTGATGATCGCGGGCATGTTGAGGTAGCTCTCGCGCGAGGCCGGGGGGCCGATGCAGACGGTCTCGTCCGCGAGCAGCACGTGCTTCAGGTTCTGGTCGGCCGTCGAATGCACGGCGACCGTCTTGATGCCGAGCTCGCGGCAGGCGCGCAGGATACGAAGCGCGATCTCGCCGCGGTTGGCGATGACGACCTTGTCGAGCATCGGGGGCCCCGTTATTCGATGGCGAACAGGGGCTGGCCGAACTCGACCGGCTCGCCGTTCTTGGCGAGCACGGAGACGACCCTGCCGGCGCGCTCGCTCTCGATCTGGTTCATCATCTTCATCGCTTCGATGATGCAGAGCACCTGGCCGACGCGGACCTCCTGGCCGACCTCGACGAAGGGCTTCGCCCCCGGCGCCGGCGAGGCGTAGAAGGTGCCGACCATCGGCGCAGTCACGAGGTTCTCATTGCGCGGCGCAGGCAGGGGCTCGGCCACCGCCGGGGCCGCCGCCGGCGGGGCCGCGGGGGCCGCCGCGACGGGCGCATGCACCGGGATGGCCTGCGTGACGGCCGGCGGTCCCTGCGTCACGCGGGCGATGCGGACCGATTCCTCGCCCTCGGTAATCTCGATCTCGGCGAGACCCGATTCCTCGAGGAGCTCAATGAGCTTCTTGATCTTGCGGATGTCCATGGTTATCCCTTGGCGGCCTGTTCGACGCGGTCGAGTGCCGCCTGGAGCGCCAGCTCGTAGCCCTGCGCCCCGAGGCCGACGATGCTGCCCGCCGCGATGTCCGAGAAATAGGAATGCCGGCGGAACGGTTCCCGCGCGTGCACGTTGGAGAGATGCACCTCGATGAACGGCACGGCAACCGCGAGCAGGGCGTCGCGGAGCGCGATGCTCGTATGCGTGAAGGCGCCCGGGTTCACGATCGCGTAGTCGACCGGCTTCGCGGCAAGGGCCTGGATGCGGTCGACGAGTTCGTGCTCGGCATTGCTCTGGAAGCTCTCGAGCGCCGCGCCGCGCGCGGCCGCGATCGACTTCAGGCGCTCCTCGATGGCCGGCAGCGTGACCTCGCCGTACCAGCCGGGCTCACGGCGGCCGAGCAGGTTCAGGTTGGGCCCGTTGATGAGCAGGATCCGCGGCATGGCTGCGGGGCATTCAATCGGACCCCGGGTGATTTGTCCAGAAATAGCGCCAAACAGGCGCCGAACGGCGCCGATCTGCGGGAATTCAGCCGACTTTGGGGACTTCTGCCCGGATCCGGGCCTGGGCGGCTTTCAAGTCGATCTCGCCGGCATCGAGCGAGCGGACGACCGAGAGGATGACGTCGGCCTGCTCGCGGTGCAACTCGCCCACGTGGAGGGCGACGATCCGCCCGTCGGCGTCCACGAAGGCGGTGAACGGCAGGCCGAGCGATTCCATGCCGAAGGCTCGGGCGGCATCGAGCCCGTCCTGCTCGCCGATCAGCACGGGATAGCGGATCGGCGTCGACTTCAGGTAGGCGAGGACATCCTCGCGAAAGTCGATCGCGATCCCGACGAGCGCGAAACCGGCGAAGGCGGGGTCGGCCGCGAGTGCATTGAGCATCGGGATCTCGCGGCGGCAGGGCGCGCACCAGGTCGCCCAGAAGTTGATGACCTGCGGCTTCCCGTTCCACTCGGAGAGGCTGCGCGGCTTGCCGTCCGGGTCCGCCAAGGTGACCTCGGGCCGCCGTTCCGGGATCACGGCCGGCGCCATCGCGGACGGGGCCATCAACGGCGGCGCCTCCGGCGGCGCGAGCCAGGCGCGTCCCGCGAAAAATGCCGCGACGCCCGCCACGGCGGCGAGCAGGAACAGGACGAGGGAGCGGCCGGCGCGGCCCATCGTCAGCATTCGCGCGCGAAGCGCGCGAGATGCGAGCTGAAGTCATCCGCCTTCACGTAGCCGACGAGGCGAAAGGCGCGGCACTCGCGCCCCTCCGCGCTGAAGAACGCGGTGGTCGGCGGGCCGTAGATGCCGAAGCGGCGGAACAGCGCCTGGTCGGCCTCGCTGTTGGCCGTGACGTCGGCTTTCAGCAGCACGTAGCCCGCGAGCGCCTGCTGCACGTCCGGGACGGAGAACGTGTACTTCTCCATCTCCTTGCAGGACACGCACCAGTCGGCATAGAAGTCGAGCATCGCGGGCTTGCCCGCCGCCTTCGCGGCCTCGAGCTCGCGGTCGAGGTCCTCGACCGAGGCGATCTTGCGAAAGGGCAGCGCGTCGGCGCTCGAAGCCGTCGCCTTGCCGGCAAAGCCCGGGAGCGCGGCATCGCGCAGCGGCTGCAAGGGATCGTGCCCGCCGGCCGCGGCGCCGACCAGCATGATGACGCCCCAGACGATCGCGCCGAGCCCGAGGCCCCGAGCGATGAGGCGCCAGGCCGGGCTCGTCGCGCCGGAACGGCCGAAACCGCCGAAATAATAGCCTCCGACGATCACGAGCAGCGCCCACAGGGCGAGCGTCAGCGAGCCCGGCAGCACGCGGTCCAGCATCCACACGGCGACGCCGAGGAAGAGGACGCCGAAGAGCGCCTTGACCGTCGTCATCCAGGCGCCTGCATGGGGCAGGAAGCGTCCCCCGGCCACGCCGACCAGGAGGAGCGGCGCGCCCATGCCGAGCGCCATTGCAAACAGCGCGAGCGCGCCGCGCAGGACGTCGCCGGTCTGGCCGATGACCGCGAGCGCGGCGACCATCGGCGGCGCTACGCAGGCGGTGACGACGAGCGCGGACAGCGCGCCCATGACCGCGGTGCCGACGAAGCTCCCCGCCTTCTGGCGGCCCGACACGCCCGCGAGGCGGGTCTCGAGGGCCGCGGGAATCCTGAGGTCGTAGACGCCGAACATCGCGAGCGAAAGCGCGACGAAGAGCCCGGCGAAGCCGATGATGATCCAGGGCTTCTGGAAGAAGGCCTGCGCCTGCTGGCCGGCGGCGGCAAACGCGGCGCCGGCCACGGTGTAAGTGAGCGCCATGCCGAGCACGTAGACGAGCGAAAGCATGAACGACCGGCGCGGGGTCGCCGCAGCACCCTGGCCCGCGATGATGCCGGAGAGGATCGGGATCATCGGCAGCACGCAGGGCGTGAAGGCGAGCAGGAGGCCGAAACCGAAGAAGGTCGCGAGGACCGCGAACAGGTTGCCGCCCGCGATCAGGCTCGAGAGGCGGTCCTGCTCCGAGACCATCGGCGTCGCGCCACCGGCCGCGGCGCCGCTCGTCGCGGGCGTGCCGGGCGGCGGCATGTCGATCGCGACCGTCTTGGTGACGGGCGGGTAGCAGAGCCCGGCGTCGGCACAGCCCTGGTAGCTCACCTGGATCTCGAGCGCGGACGTGCCCGCTGCGCGCGCGACAGGCACGGTCGCGCTCAGCGCGTCGTAGTACACCTCGACGTCGCCGAAGAACTCGTCGTGCTTGTCGTGGCCCTTCGGCATCGCGACTTCACCGAGCGTGATTCCCGGCGTCGCGGTCTTCACCGACAGGCGATGCCTGTAGAGGTAGTAGCTGGGCGCAATCTGCCAGTCGAGCAGCACGCGATCGCCGCCGTCCGCGAGGGCCGAGAACACGAAGGCCTGGTCGACGGGCAGGAACTG
>Ga0126377_10003891_pt1 | contig 10707 bp, 6 predicted proteins | sample PanSoiMetPlot_22_FD_92647 | JGI IMG/M metagenome (GOLD analysis project Ga0126377, IMG submission 92647) | Tropical forest soil microbial communities from Panama - MetaG Plot_22 | ecosystem: Environmental > Terrestrial > Soil > Tropical forest > Bulk soil | place: Panama | collected 2016-02-17 | reverse complement strand
TGGCCTGCAACGCCACCGACGCCCCGTGAGAGCCGAGCCAGCTCGCAAGCACCAGATCAGTACGATTGGCGGTGAGGTAATACGAGATGAAATGATGGTAGACGTACAAGCCATAGCTGTAGATGCCCAGGAACACCATGGGGCGGCTGCGGAAGAGGCGCGAAGTGAGCGACTGCTCCGGCGCAATGAGAGCCCACAACAGAAGGCAGGCCAGCAGCACTTGGATCAATGCCGCACGGACGGGTAGCACCAGCTCCAGTTCTTCGCGCGACACCAAGCGAGTCCAGACGAAGGTGAGCACTAGCAGCCCGCCAGCCACGGCGACCACCAGCGGTAGCGCCCGCACCAGCCGTTTCAGGCCACCGGGCTCGCGCGCCGCCACCGCCAGGAAGGCGCCCAGCGCTAGGCCGTCGAGCCGAAAGGGGGTCAGGACGTAGGTTGTCCACCAGCTCAGCCCCATGAGCGATCCTGTGAGGCGGGCCAGCATCGCGCACAGCGCGATCACCAGGCAAACCGCGATCAGCACCCGCGGCCGGCGCGCCAAAAGAAGGACCACCAGCGGCCAGAAGAAATAAAAGTGCTCCTCGACAGCAAGCGACCAGAAGTGGTCGAGGTACGAGAAGGACCACTCCCCATGCCTGGCGATGTAGATGTTGACGGCATAAAGCCAGGCCCACGCTTGTTCGTCCACCAGGAAGTCGAGCGTCGGTCCCCGCAACAGCGGAATCAGCGGAGCTACGAAGAAGAGGAGGGCCAGCATGCCGTAATAGAGCGGGAAGATACGCAGAAGGCGCCGCATGTAGAAGTTGCGGAAATAGTGCGGCTTGTTGTGTGCGTCGTAGAGGATGCCCGTGATGAGAAAGCCAGATAGGATGAAGAACAGTTCAACGCCGTAGCCCCCGTAGCCGGTCACGCCGAAGACGACGCGCTCGAGCCAGTTGGTTGGCGGAACGGTGCCCACGAAGTGGAGCAGCAGGACCATCAGAATGGCTAGGCCCCGCACTCCGTCCAGCACCGGCATGTGTGCCTGCAGGTTGGGCGGCCGGCTCGCACTTCCCGGAGTGTCGGACGTCTCCTCTCGCCCTGGGCTCGACGGCGGAGTCACATATGCCTGTGCTGACATAACGCTAACCTATCGGCGTGTACCCTTTCGCGCAACGCCAGGGCGGCGCAATCACCCCACGTGCCGGCGCCTATTTGACGGTCGCTCGCCTCGACAAAGTCCTTGGTGGGGTGGCTCGAAATGGCAGCGGAATTAACTATCGCCATCAGAACCATTCAGAGTCCCATCCGAGAAGTGTCCCGACAAGTTTGCTCTGTGGTAAATAGGAGGCTAATGTTTGTGGCCTTTGCCCCCAACGTATGGAGGGCTAGGGAATATCCAAACGCGGACGCCAACAGAGCGCCAGAATGTCCAAAGTTTCAATGCATCCCCGTGAATTGGATAGGGCGAGACTCTCCACTCCGATGATTGACAAATGCGCAATTGTTGCGATCTCGGCGTGTGCTTACTCTGTAATAGTCTTCCCGGTGATCTATATCCTTTCCGCCCCAGCCAATACGCTGGAGGGTATCATGGCGACCCGCCAAGAGAATAGAATCTTTTGGCCTGCGGTGGCTGCTATTGCCATCGTTCTGGCTGTGCGACATCGTTCTCGCCTTTTTAACCTTAGTTTGCCTCCCCACTTCATCTGTCTCCTCGCATATCTTGCGTTTGCGGGAGCGAGCGTCGCGTGGGCTTTCAGACCAGAACTCTCGTTCATTAGGTATGTGCAGCAATTGATGGTCCTTATATCGATTGTTCTACCTGCCATGCTTGCACTTCGAACAACGGATATGATGCGAGGCTTGTTTCTATGCTTCGCACTGGCCGCGATCCTAAATGTCTTTTTCGTATTTGACAATTCCGAGGCTGTCGTAGCGACCTTAAAGGGCTATCCAGGATACTTTACTGGCAAGAATCTTCTAGGAGAATTTGCAGGGATCGCGCTTATGCTGGCAATTCACGAAATACTCTATCCCGGCCGCCGGCGAGTATCGGGTGTCATCGTTGCCGTCATCGCCACTTCACTCCTCTTCTGGAGCAATTCCAAAACAGCGCTTGGACTAACACTTGTTGCTCCATTTCTGGCCGGGCTTACGTTGGCTATTGGAAAGGCAATGCGCATCTCCCCGGCGATCGTCTTATTGTCCATACCACTTTGCTACGTCGTTTTGTCCATCGTATCCAACTTCGATATGTATCGCGTGTCGTATCTGCTGTACGGCGATTCGACCTTTACGGGTCGTAAACTGATTTGGGATTTCGCGTTTCTTGAGATCGAACGTCGGCCTCTCCTTGGCTGGGGATACCAATCCTTTTGGCTCGTAGGAGCCGATGCGCCCAGCATCCTTGACGCGCCACGCTGGATCAAGACGATGCCGAATGCCCATAATGGCTACGTGGATACGATGCTGGAGATGGGATACGTTGGCCTTGCTTTGCTCCTAGCCTTTATCTTCACAACCCTTCACGCCCTTGGGCGCGTGGCGGGGCGCGCCCCTGCTCGAGCATGGCTGCTGCTCTCACTTGCTCTCTTTGTTATTTTCTATAACTTCCTTGAAAGCACCTGGATGCGCGCTTTCGATTTGATGTGGGTAGTGTTTGTGATGGTTGCTGCCGAAGTTGGGCGATACTGGCAGCCCAACCCATCGATAAGAGCGGCGTACCGATCGAAGGCCCCGGTGCAATGTTGATGCAGTTGGAATAAAACTCAACTTCGCGAACCGGGCTATGTTCATGTGACGACCTTGCCGAAATCGCCTCCACTCGACCACGAATATTAACTAATCAATGAAGTGCCCGGAGGGCGCCTCCATGGCCGCACGTCGGTACTGTCTGATCACTCCCTGCCGCGACGAGGCGTGCTACGGGCATCGCACGGTAGAGTCAGTGCTGCGGCAGTCAACGCCTCCGGCGCTGTGGATCATCGTCGATGATGGGTCGAAGGACGCGACGCCGCGGATCCTGGCCGAGTATGCCGCGCGCGTCCCGTTCATCCGTGTCCTCACTCGCGCCGATCGTGGCGACCGTAAGCTGGGCGGCGGGGTGATCGACGCCTTCTACACCGGGTACGACACCATCGATCCGGCCGATTTCACCTATGTGTGCAAGCTAGATTTGGACCTGGACCTGCCTCCTCGGTATTTCGAGATCTTGATCGAGCGGATGGAGGCCGAGCCGCGCATCGGGACCTGCTCCGGTAAACCCTATTTTCCGGCACTGGGGAACGAAGGACCGGTCCAATTTCCCCTCTCCAACACGTCTGGCTTCATCTCCGAGAAGATCGGCGACGAGAATTCTGTGGGGATGACCAAGTTTTTCCGCACGACCTGTTTTCGCCAGATCGGTGGATTCACCCGCGAGCTGATGTGGGACGGCATCGACGGCCACCGGTGCCGGCAGTTCGGCTGGATTGCAGTGTCCTGGGACGAGCCGGATCTGCGCTTTATCCACCTGCGCCCGATGGGCACCAGCCACAGGAACTGGTGGACCGGCCGCCAACGCCACGGCTTCGGGCAATACTTCATGGGGACCTCGCCCTGGTTCATGCTCGCCAGCGCGGCGTACCGGATGACGCGGCCACCTCGCGTCGTCGGCGGGGTGGCGATGCTCTACGGTTATTTCAAGAGCATGGCGCAGCGAAAGCCCCGCTACGGCGACCCGGAATTCCAGCGGTTCCTGCGCCGCTACCAATGGTCATGCCTCTTGCGGGGCAAGGGCAGCGCCACCGCCCGCCTCAACGAATGCCAGCGGAAGTTCTGGGATCCATTGCAATCGCCGGAGTGCAATCTGAGCTGGGAGGCCAGTGACTCAGAGCCACCGCACGTCAAAGTTCCTTGAGCCGCAAGACGATTTCAGCCATCTTGCGCTCCGTCGGAGGGAGCACACACCAAATCATGAGGATCCGAATTGGCATCGTCGGCGCCGGAAAGATGGGGCTGTCACACTTCGCCATTGCCAACGCGCTGCCGGATACAGCGGTGGTCGCGGTCTGTGACGCGTCTCGCTACGTCGTCTCAGTCCTCAATAAGTATGCCAACGTTCAGGCTTTCACGCGCTACCAGGAGATGATCGATGAGGCCTGCCCCGACGCGGTGATCATCGCCACCCCGACCTCCACTCATTTCGAATGCGCGAAGTACGCCTTGGAGCGGGACATCCATCTCTTCGTCGAAAAGCCGCTCACGCTCTCGCCCGTAGAGAGCCTTGCTCTCTCCGAGCTCGCCATCCAGCGACGACGGATCAATCAGGTCGGCTTCCACAACCGCTTCATCGGGACTTTCCAAGAGGCGCAGCGTCTGGTGCGCGCCGGCGCGCTTGGCAAGGTGTCGAACATTCACGGGAGTGCGTTCGGGCAGGTGGTGGTTAAAGAGCAGAACCGGACCTGGCGGGCCAGCAAATCGGAGGGCGGTGGCTGCCTTCACGACTACGCCAGCCACGTCATCGACCTGATGAACTTCCTGATGGGTCCGCCCGCCCGAGTTCAGGGCGCGAGTCTGCAGACCATTTTCTCCCAGAACGTGGATGACGCTGTCTCAGCGATCTTTGCCTACCCAGGCGACGCGAGCGGAATCCTTGAGACTAACTGGAGCGACGATAGCTACAGGAAGATGACCACCACGGTCATTATCCATGGCACGGTGGGCAAGCTGATCGTCGACCGCCAGGAGCTCAAGGTCTACCTCCGCGAGCCGCGCGGCTTCGAGGACTATGTGGAGGGCTGGAACACGCGCTATATCACTGGGCTCCAGAAGCCGGTCTGCTTCTACTTGCGAGGCGAGGAGTACTCGGCCCAACTCGAGGCCTTCATCGAGGCGATCCGGACGGGCAACATGGCCCACGAGAATTCCTTCGCGTCAGCCTACGACACCGAACGCGTTGTTGACCTGATCATCCAGGCGAATAAGACCAAGGGCCGAGGCTCGACCGATGACTCCCATTGATCGCATCCTCTTCGGAGACAATCAGTTCTTCGGAGTGAACCATATGTCCGAGGAGAAGGCCCGCCAGCAGCTGCTGAAGTTCAAGGACACCTCAGCGATTATCCGGGTGCTGGACGACGCCTATGACTTGGGCATCCGCACTTTCATGTGCACCACCCACGACCGGATCGGTGAAATCTGCGACCACATGCGTGCACGCCCCACACGCTACAAGGACTTCCTCTACTTCCCCTGCATGCCCTATGCACACAAGTATGCCAATTCGGTGAGCCAGGTCGGGATGATGGAAACCATCCAGCGGTTCGCAGTTGGCGGTGTGATTAGCACCCTCATGCGGGGCGCGGTAGGGAGCCTCACTCGTGACATGTACGGCCTGATGAGGCTGCTCGTTGACGCGGAGATGAAACGGTTTGAGGGCCTCAACACGCCGGTGATCTTCTTGCAGAACGTGGTCACGGATCTGCTTCTGGGGCTCAAGCTCTACCCGGTGTTCACCGAGTTCGATCGCTACATCAAGGAGCGGTATGGCGCAGAGGCAGGATACATCACCATGAACCTGCCGCTGCTCCTCGACAGTTTGGCGCAAGCTGGTGTGGAGAATCCCATCGTCTGCGCGAATATCAACAAGATCGGCTTTCGCATGAGTGGCGGCGTCGATGCCTACAAGGACCTGCTCAGGAAGCGGAAGTGCCGGGCCATCGCTATGTCCGTGCTCGCCTCCGGAGCCATCCCTCCCGAGGAGGCGATCGAATGGGCATGTGGTTTGGAGGGACTGCAGTCGATTGTTTTCGGTGCCTCCTCGCGCGGCAACATCCGGCAGACCCAGGAGCTGATCCACCGCTCGTGGGGACGCTCACCGGCGCTTCCCGGAGTACATTGATGGCAAAAAAGGTGCGGCTCCTCAACATCGAGGTCGACAACATCACTCTCGAGGAGCTGGTCGAATCCTTCCACGAGGGATTGCTTCTCACTCTCCACGTCGACATGGTCATGAAGCTGCAGAAGGACCGCGAGTTCTACGAGCTCCTCCCGAACTTCTCGCCGGTCACCTGCGACAGCCAGATTCTGGTCGCCGGGGCGAAGGCCTTGGGAACGCCTCTGCGTGGCCGCGTATCAGGCTCGGACTTCTTCCCGCGCTACTACCTGAAGCACAAGGACAACCCGCGGGTCACACTATTCCTTTGCGGCGGGGCCCCCGGGGTCGCCGAGATTGCCGCGCGGAACATCAATGAAAGGGTGGGAAGGAAGATGGTGGTCGGTGCCGACTCGCCGCCGTTCGACTATGACCGAAAACCTGGGGAGATCGACCGCATGGTGGAACGCATCAATCAGTCCGGGGCGAGCGTGCTGGTGGTGGGTCTGGGCGCGGGGCGACAAGAGAAGTTCATCGTCCGCCAACGAGAGCGGCTTCCACTGGTGAAGACTTTCCTGCCTCTTGGTGGGACAATCGATTATGAGGCTCGCACCCTTAAGCGGCCGGCAAGCTGGGTCACCGACTCGGGGCTGGAATGGCTTTACAGGCTGGTGAGCGAGCCGCGGCTCCGGTGGCGGCGCTACCTTCTTCATCAGCCGCCAGTCCTGTACTATCTGGCCCTCCAGCGGCTCGGGCTCTACCGGAATCCCTTCGCGGGCGGGTGAGTTTCCTCGACGAGGTGCCGGGGGGTTATGACTTCAATTCCGATGTCGATTACAAACGTCATACCAATTTTGCTTTGCAACGCAGGTTATTATGGGACCTCGGCTGCAATTCGGTCGCTCGGGCGGACAGCGCATGTGTCTTATGGATCGCGCGCCGAGGCCCTCGATGAATTTCGAATCGTCCGTAAGAGCGCTTTACTTCATTGGCCCGATGTCTGCGATGAGCTTTGGCCCGTTGTTCCGTTTGTTGCCGGGGCCGATTTTACGGTGTGGATGTCCATGACCTAGTCTAGAAGGATCCACATCACGACGTGCAATCGAGAGCTTTAACGGAACACATGCTCGACCATTGTTGCTTCAAAGAACTAAAGCAGGGCCGGAAGATCGGCACCAAAGCACAAGTCAATATAATACCTTCGCACAAACTAGCGACCCATAAAACGACTCTACTATGAGGCCTAAGCGCTTTTACGTTACAATTTAACGTAAATTTTTCGTTCAGGTGGTGTCCTCGGGAAGAAATACTAATGGGCTATTGATCGAGAACGATAGGTTCCGGTAGAACTGTACGCAATGAGGGCATATGGGCACTGCTGGGCATCTCGGTGTTTGAAAAATGGCTGAAGTCTGTCTCTAAATTTTGTTGCGTGTTTGGTGTTGCATTATGGTACCCCCCGAAGTCATTGCTGTTGACCGTGGCGTTGCGAGATCGACGGTAGAATCTCATCGTCGTATTGCGTGTTGGCCGATTGCTTACACGTCCATCGAACCGATTGTCTGCGCGCTCGACATCGTGCTGATTGTTACGGCAAGTATAGTATGCGGCGCGGTCTACAACAGTCTCATTCACCAGAACGACGTTGATCTCGTTCGGCACATCGCGACTGCTGCTGTCGTCTGCGCTGTGTTCGTGCCGCTCTTTCGCAACCGCGGCCTCTATGATCCAACCTCGTTGGTGAACTGGCAGCTGCAGACCCGCAAGATCGTCGTCTTGTGGACCATGACGCTACTGATTTTTACGGGCGCGACGTTCGCATTCAAGATAGGGCCCGATTTTTCGCGTGGCGCGGTTCTCTCATTCCATATTGCTGGTCTGGCTCTGCTACTCGCACATCATGCGCTCTGGCGCGCCATCATTGATGCTGGCCTTCGTAACGGCAGCTTGCGGGGTCGAGAAAGCATTCTCTTGTGCATGCATGATTCTCCGGGAGGAGCCGAGCTTGCCCAAAGTCATGCCCGCGACCTGGAACGCCACGGGTTCAAAATCGAGAACATCTTCTATCTTGCTGCCGATGTCTCGCCAAAAGAGCTGATCGGGCGGGCCATTGCGTTTGTGCGGGGCTCCGAGATCAAGGAGGTCTTCGTTGCGGCCGACCTGCAGCGATGGTCAGCGATCCGTGATCTGATTCAGCGCCTGTGCGACCTGCCGTTGCCTTTGACGCTCCTGCCCGATGAAAATATCGCAATGTTGTTTCAACGAACGTCGCGCCGGTTCGGCTCTTCCATAGGCGTTGAGTTTCAGCGAGCGCCTTTGAGCTTGTCTGAGCGCATAGCGAAGCGAGCCCTCGACTTGACGGTGGCCGTCATTGGCATCGTGCTCTTGACCCCGATGTTCCTTATTCTCGCCCTTGCAATCAAGCTGGACTCGCCAGGCCCAGCGCTCTTCAGGCAAACGAGGCACGGGTTCAACAGCAAGAAATTCAAGATCTTCAAGTTTCGAACCATGAATGACCTTGATGATGGCGCGACCATTAAGCAGGCGGTTCGAGGCGATGCGCGAGTGACGAACATAGGTGCGTGGCTGCGGAAGACAAGTATCGACGAGTTGCCACAGCTCTTTAATGTACTGAGAGGCGAGATGTCGATTGTCGGACCGCGCCCGCATGCCGCGGCCCACAATGATTACTATGAAGAACTGATCAGCTGCTACGCCTTCCGCCACCATATGAAGCCGGGCATCACCGGCTGGGCTCAGGTCAACGGTTCGCGAGGCGAAACGCCAACATTGCAGCGCATGAAGGATCGCGTTGATTATGACATTTGGTACGTCGACAATTGGAGTGTGCTGTTAGACCTCAAGATCATCCTTGGAACCGTCTTGGAACTCATTCGAGGCCGCAATGCTTACTAAGTTTAATTTCGCTCATTAATTGTTTGGTGCCAATGTTTCTCGCGCGAGGGCAATAAACCGCGAAGGCCGTGTGGTCCGGACAGCCCTTTCATCGTGGCACGAATCCTGCTCCGCGTTAAGCCGGCGAGGTGTGCGATGAGCGCAATGTCACGTCAAGAACAGGTTCATAGCGTGACAGTCGAGTCGATAAGGGAGCCTCTGAATTTATTCGTTCGCCGCTCGCGGGAGCAACGTTTCGAACGTCGCTTCGGCCACTAATAGTTATCGCACTTGCCGTCTTGTCGGCGGTTTTTTGGACTTTTGTCCTGCTTTGGCTCATCGGGCATGCCATCTGATAATGAGCCGATGAGCTTGCGGCGGACCCGGATTGCAGAGATTGTGAGTTGTATATTGCGCTGGCGTGAACCGACATGTCATTCTCTAAAGCTGCATTAGCGCTGCTCGGACGACCGTAGCAATAGTTTTCTCGCCAGCGCCTACGTCTTTGACGCGACTTCAACTCGCGAACTCCATAGCCGGCCGCAAAACCAAATAGCAACGCCGCTATCAAAAGTGGAATATCGATTTGCCGGCCAAGGATCAGACCAACTGGGGGGGAGCTCGACTAATATCTGGGTGAAATCGGTCAGATCTAAAATCGAACCTGAGACCATGAACTAGGGCGTCTGCTACAATTTTTACCCGAATCCAAAACGCGTAAAATTCAGCCACATGGGAGCTTACTTGCGAGAGTGCCGGGTGTCCCTCAGTTCATCCGTCGAGCGCGCCAACAAGACGCCGAGAACAAGCAAGCTCGGCGTGAATGCGACCATGATCCCCAGGAGAAACCACTGATACGATTCCATTACCTCTACCACCCACCCAAACGTTCTTCCGCAGCAACGTCCTTCCGCGCCCAAGACTCCCTATCTATCCAAAAAATTTAAGCACAAATGTGAAGCAACTTTGAGGCAACAGGTTAAGGGCTGCATCGCGTATCCACCGATATGTTGTGATGTTTCTTCATTGATTCATTGATAAAGCATTACGCGAAGCAATGGACGCATAACTCTGCTCGGCTCCACTTGGCTTCCTTGCGGTACTCTTGGACTGCATGATCCAGTGCGAGCGGTATCCCACAGCATATCGATGCAAATTCCGGGTGTTCCAACCAGCAGACCTAGGACTTGGTTTCCGCGGTCTCCGGAATAAACCGCCTGCGGTTAGGAGCGTTGTGGTCAGGACATGCCTGACATCCCTGTCATCATGGCGCAGCGCTTGACGCGGTCCCTACAATCGCGGCGCGAACGTGCTATTTCCGGTTGAGGGCCGCGCTTCGCCACTTCAGCCGAAAGCAGGCGCGTCTCGCAGGCTGGATCGGCCCCAAGCCGCCAAGACCTCGCCAAGAGCCCGGCCAGCCACCAATTGACCATGCGACCGGGCGCGCTAATCTTGCGCGTTCTCATCTTGCGGATCGCATCATGCCAGTCTCGGCCGCGGCTCGTGATGCAACCCCCACCGGTGATGCTCGTTTGTGCGTTGCGTCCCATTGTCCCCGGATGTGGCCATCACAATAGTTCAATCCGCAGATCGAACGTCTGTGCCCAATCATGGATCGACAGATGTGGGGCAACGCTGGATCCTGCTGTCATGACGCGCCCTGATGCCGAAACGCTGGAGAGCCGCCCATGCTGACTGAACGCCGCATTCTTGTGACGGGCGGAGCAGGGTTCATCGGCTCGCATCTGTGCGAACGGCTGCTGGCGCGCGGCGACGAGGTCCTGTGCGTCGACAATTTCTATACCGGGACGCGGCGCAACGTGCACCACCTGCTGGCGCATCCGCGCTTTGAGCTCACGCGCCATGACATCTGTTTTCCGCTCTATGTCGAGGTGGACGAGATCTATAATCTCGCCTGCCCGGCATCGCCCGTGCACTATCAGTTCGACCCCGTGCAAACCACGAAGGTCAGC
>Ga0126377_10003890_pt1 | contig 10708 bp, 8 predicted proteins | sample PanSoiMetPlot_22_FD_92647 | JGI IMG/M metagenome (GOLD analysis project Ga0126377, IMG submission 92647) | Tropical forest soil microbial communities from Panama - MetaG Plot_22 | ecosystem: Environmental > Terrestrial > Soil > Tropical forest > Bulk soil | place: Panama | collected 2016-02-17 | reverse complement strand
GCAGGGGGAGTGCGGCGAAGCCGCGTGGCCGGGTCGACGACGTGACCGCGGCGAGGCTCGCCGCGGCGTCCTCGACGGCGCCGAAGACCGGCGTGCCCGACCCGGCGATGGCACGGCACGAGGGCGACTCCGGGTACATCGACTGCACCGCGACGGGCTTGCCCGTCCCGGTCACGAGCCGGGCTATCTCCGCGGCCGCCTTGCGTTCGCTGTCGCCGAGCGCGCCGGCGCCCCAGCCGTCGGTCGCCACCGCGTAGCCGCCGAAGAAGCCGGTCACCAGCACCGCGTCCACCTCGTCGGCGGCCAGCAGCGTGCCGAGCGCGTGCGCGTACGACATCGGGTCCTGCTCGCCCATCCCGGCGAGGTCGACCGGGTTGCCGATCGCCGACTGGGCCCACAGCACACCGCGGATGCCCTCCTGCAGCGCCCCGGACAACATCGGCACGGCCAGGCCCGCCCGCTCGGCGACGTCGGCCGCGATCGCGCCGTGGCCGCCGCCGTCGGTGAGGATCGCCGTACGCCGTCCCGCCGAGCGCCGGCCCGCGCAGATCGAGGCGAGCACCGCGGTGAGTTCGCGTGGCGTGCCGACGAGGTGGATCCCGGCGTCGCGGCAGGCGGCGGCGACCACGTCCGTCGGGGTCGTCAGGGCGCCGGTGTGCGATGCGGCGCCGCGCGCCGAGGCCTCGCCGGCACCCGTGGTCAGCAGCACGACCGGCTTGCCGTACACGCTCAGGGCCTCGGCGGCGACCACCGCGAACCCGCGACCGTCGGCGAAGTCCTCGGCGTAGACGGCGATCGCGCTGGTGCGTTCGTGCCGCGCGCAGTCCGCGACCAGGTCGACCAGGCTCACGTCGGCCTGGTTGCCGAACGAGACGAAGCGGGAGAAGCCCAGACCGTGGCGGGCGAGGCGCAGTTCGAGCTCGAGCGCGAGGTTGCCGCTCTGGCTGAGCAGCGCGACGCCGCCGTCGCTGAACGGGTCCGAGGACAGGTACACCCGCGTGGTGTTGTCCACCAGGCCCAGGCAGTTGGGGCCGAGCAGCACGGCACCGGCGGCGCGTACCCGCTCGACGATCGCCGCCTGCCGGGCGGCACCCTCGGCACCCAGCTCGGCGAAGCCCGCGGTGATGCCGATGATCGCGCGGGCGCCCACGGCGAGGGCCTCGTCGACGGCCTCCTCGAACGACGCGACCGGTACGGCGATCACCACCAGGCCGACGGGTTCGCCGATCGCGGTGAGGCTGGTCGCGGCCGGCCGGCCCAGGATGCTGCCGCCCCGGCGGTTGACGAGGTGCACCGGGCGCCGGTCGCCGGCCCGCAGCGCCTGCGCGGCGACCGAGTAACCCCACTTGGTGCGGTCGTCACTGGCGCCGACGATGGCGACCGACGCCGGGTCGAACAACGCGTCGAGCGTGCGCGGCACGTTACCTGCCTTCGAGTCGCAGTGCCCGGTTGGGACAGGCGGCGACGGCGGCGCGGGCGGCCTCGACCGAGCCGGGCGGAACGTCGCCGTCGCGTACCGCCGCGTACCCCCACTCGTCGAGGTCGACGAGGTCGGGTGCCTTCTCGGTGCACAACCCGTACGCCTGGCAGGCGGTCGGATCGACGTGCAGTCTCATGGCGCTCCTTGCCGGTAAACGTGCCGCAGGGAAATCGTATGGGCTGCTCAGGTCGCCGGGCGCCGTGACGGCGGCTTCCCGGGTGTCGCTCGCGGCGCAGATGGGGCAGCAGGCCGGGGTCGAGGCGTGGGCGGCGGTCCTGGCGGGGAAGTGTTCGAGCACGGAGCCCGCGGTACGGGCGGCGGCGTCGAGCAGGCCGCACGCCCCGCGACCGGGCAGGCCGGCCGCCCAGCGGGTGAGCTTCGCGAGGTCGTCGGCGCCGGCGGCGCCGGAGCGTACCGAGGCCATGGTGGCCGCGAGCGAACGGGTGCCGGAGACGCAGACGCCGCACTGACGGGAACTCTCCGCCGCCAGGTACGACAGCGCCTCGGTGACCACGTCGACCGGGCAGTCCCGGTCGGTGAGCAGGTGGATCGCGCCGCAGCCGAGGGCGGATCCGGCGGCGGCCAGGCCGGCGAGGTCCACCGGCAGGTCGAGCGCGTCCGCGCCGCGTACGCCACCGAACAGGCCGCCCAGCAGCGCGCCGGTCACCGCGAGGGCGCCGTAGGCGTCGGCGAGGTCGCCGAGCCGGATGCCGGCCGGCACCTCGGCGAGCACCGGCTCCCGCCCGGCACCGGAGACGGTGACCAGCAGATGGCCGGTGGCGTCGTGCCCGGCGGCGAGCAGCGCGAGGTGCGCCAGCGTCTCGACGTTGGACACCAGGGTCGGCGCGCCACCGACGCCGTGCTCGAAGACCCGGGGTGGCTTGGCCACCGGCAGCGCGGTCCCACCGTCGATGAACCTGACGGCGGCCGTCTCCTCACCCGCGACGTACGCCGCCGGCGCCTCGACGACCTCGACGTCGACGGGCAGCGCCGCCTCGTCGAGTGCCTCGCGTATCCGCCCGGCGGACACCGGATCGCAGGTGTAGACGTAGCCCCGCGCCGCGCCGACGACCTCGGCCGCCAGGCGAAGCCCGTCGAGCACCAGGTGCGGACGCGTCCGCATCAGGTAGCGGTCCTTGACCGAGCCCGGCTCGCCCTCGCCGCCGTTGGCGACAACGACGGGCGTTCCGGGCCGGGCCGCCACGCCGCGGAGCTTCGTGGCCAGCGGGAAGCCGGCGCCACCGCGGCCGCGAAGGCCGGTCGCCGCCACCCGGTCGACCAGGTCGCCCGGGAGCGCCGGGTAGCCACCGGCGGCGAGGTAGCCGGCGAGGCTCTCCAGCCGGCCAGGGGCGGCGCCGAGCAGCCGTGGCGTGCCGGTCAGCGACAGCAGGGAGGTCATCACGCCGCCCGGCGGGCACGCAGCTCGGTCACGGCGTCCGCCCGGCGGGCGCGCAGGTCGGTCACGGCGTCGGCGAGGGCGGCGCGCTCCTCGGCGACCCTGTCGTAACCGGGTCCGGGCAGGCCGATGAGCATCCGGTGGTGGTCGAGCACGGTCTCGGCCGCGCGCAGCGCGGCCGAGACCACGAGCGGCGGTGCGCCGTCCTCGACCCCGCGCACCAGTGAGGTCACCTCGCTGAGGTAGCGCAGCCAGCCGCGCTGGGTGCCCCGGAGGATCAGCCGCTCGATGCGGCGCCGTTCCGCCGCGGTCCAGGCCGCGGGTGCGGCGGAGGCGGGTGGGCGGCGTGCGGCGCTCGGTCGCGTGGTGCGTCGTGCGCCCTGCCTGGCGGTACGCCGCCGCAGGGTCGCGACGGCGACCGGGAGCTCACGCTCGGGCTCGGGCGTCAGGCCCAACCAGACCACCTGCCGCGCAGGCCACATGGGGTGCCCTCTTCCGGTCTGCCCGCCGGCGCCGGGCGGGTGTCGGCCACGGGGAGGCCGTCCACAACAACCTAACTAATCAGTTAGTCAGCTGCAAGCCCTGATCGAGCGACGGCTGCGAGATTGCCAGCAGCTTCGACTTGACACGGAGTGACGTAAGGCACAAGCTAACTAATCAATTAGTCAGGCGATGAGTTTCAGGCACTGAGTTGGCCGGCCCGGCGAGCGGGAGGAGCACCATGTCGAGCACGACGGCTACCGACGCACCCGCCGGCACACCTACCCGGTCAGGTGCCGCCGACCCGTCGCCGGCGCTCGCCGCCCGCTACTACACCGACCCCGAGGTCGCGGGCATCGAGCAGCGGCACATCTTCGCCCGCACCTGGCAGCTCGCCGGCCACGAGTCCGACCTGCCGGTGCCCGGCGCGCGCCTGGTCGCGACCGTCGCCGGCCGCGAGGTCCTCGTCGTACGCACCGAGGACGGCAGCCTCGCCGCGCACCTCAACGTCTGCCGGCACCGGGGTTCCCGCCTGGTCATCGCGGCCCTGCCGGACCCCACGAAGGCACCGGCAACCAGCGCGCACGCGATCCGCTGCCCGTACCACGGCTGGACGTACCGGCTGGACGGCGCCCTCGTCGGCGCGCCCGAGGGCCGGGCCATCCCGTGCCTCGACCGGCCGAGCCTCGGCCTCTACCCGGCGCGTGTCGAATCCTTCCTCGGCTTCGTCTTCGTCAACCTCGACACCGGCGCCACCCCGCTGCACGAGCAGCTCGCCGACCTGCCCGAGCCGCTGCGCCGCTACCTCGGCCCCGAGCTGCGGCCGGTCGGCCGCCACCGGATCCACGCCGACGCCGAGGTGCAGCGCGCCAACTGGAAGGTGGTCGTCGACAACTACCTGGAGGGCTACCACGTCCCGGTCGCGCACCCGGGGTTGATGCGGCTGCTGGACTACCAGCGCTACACCGTCTCAACCGGCGGGAACTTCGCGTACTACGAGGTCCCGCTGCGCGACAAGCCCTCGTCCAACCTGCGCGAACGGGCCTACCAGTGGCTGGCCACCCCCATGCCGGGGCTCGACCCGTCCGACCGGCGGATATGGCGCTACCTTGCGCTCTACCCCAACACGCTGATCGACTTCTACCCTGACCACGTGCTCGCATGGAAGATCGTTCCGCACGAGGTCGACACCGCGTCGCTGCCGGGCGCGTTCTACGCGCGGCCCGGAGCCGGCCCGCGTACCCGGCTCGCGCAGCGCCTCAACATCAAGATCGGCTGGATCACCAACGACGAGGACGCCGAACTCGTCGCCCGGGTCCAGCGCGGCGTCAGCACGCCCGGCTGGGCGCCGGGTCCGCTGTCCCGCCGGGAGCTGGGCGTCGGCTGGTTCGCCGACCGGGTCCGCGCCGATGTCGACCCCCACCTGACCACGGCCGGCGACACCACTGCCGGCCACACCACCGCCGACGCCCCGGCGACCGGCGACGGCGAACGGGACGGCCCGGCGTGACCGCCGAGGAGCGGACCGGGTCCACCCGCCGGCGGATCCTCACCGCCGCCTGCGAGGTCATCGCCGAGATGGGCTTCGAGGGCGTACGCATGCGCAACGTCGCGGAGCGGGCCGAGGTCTCCAGCGCCCTGCTGCACTACCACTTCGAGAACCGCGAGAAGCTGTTCCTCGCCGCGCTGCGGTTCTCCTTCGAGAACGCCGGCGCCGCCGAGTTCCGGGCGGCCACCTCGCCGGACGCCCCGGCCACCTGGCTGCTGGCCCGCATCATCGACATGTGCCTGCCGATCGGCGCGGAGCTGCGGCGCGACTTCCTGCTCTGGCAGGAGCTCTGGCTGCGCGCCACCCGTGACGTCGAGTCCAAGGCCCTCGCCGCCGACCTGTACGAGGAGCTGCGCGAGTGGGTCGGCACCGCGATCCGCGACGGCATCAACCGCGGCGAGTTCTCCCGGGCGGACGTACCCGCCGTGGTGGACCTCCTGCTGGCCCTCGTCGACGGCTACGGTTTCCGCCTGATCCTGGGCGACCGCCTGCTCAACCTGGACCGGGTCCGCACCCAGATCTGGACGACCATCGGCCGGGAACTCGGCATCACCCGCCCGTTCCCGGTGCACCCTCTGCCCGCGCAACCGGCGCTCGCCGGCCGTGACAGCGCCAGCCGTGACACCGCCAGCCGTGACAGCGCCAGCCGTGACACCGCCGACCCGGTGACCTAACCGGCCACCGCGCACCCCCCACACGGCCGTCCCCCCGGCCGTACCCCCCGAAAGAGAGGTCTCGACGATGACCCCATCGAGACCGCGCAGGTCGATGACCCGGCGGTCGTTACTGCGGGCCGGTGCCACCGGTGCCGCCGCCCTGGCCGCCGGCGCCTGCGCCTACCTGCCGGTGAGCGAGAAGGCGGTCGCGGCCGCCGCCGCGAGCGCCGAGGCCGAACCGGCCGTCGTGCCCCGGATCGACGGCGACCTCGTCTACTTCAACTGGGCGGACTACGTCGACCCGAGCGTGTTCACCGGCTTCTCCAAGAAGTACGGCGTGAAGATCATCCAGTCCAACTTCGACTCGATGGAGTCGATGGCGGCCAAGATGAACGCGGGCAACTCCTACGACCTGATCTTCCCGTCGGCCAAGTGGGCGCAGCGGCTCGCGCTGGCCGGGCAACTGCGCCGCATCGACGCCTCGACGCTGGTGAACGCCGCGGCGATCTTCGACTACTACCCGTACTTCGGCGACCCCTGGTACGACCCGAAGTCGGCGCACACGATCCCGTTCACGATGTACAAGACCGGCATCGGGTGGCGCCAGGACAAGCTCGGCTCGCTCACCGGCTCCTGGCAGGACCTGTGGGACCCGGCCGCGTACGGGCACAACTTCCTGCTCGACGACCGCGACGAGGTGCTCGGCATGGCCGCCCTCAAGCTCGGCATGGACATCAACACGTCCGACCCGGACGACCTGACCAGGATCGTCGCGCTGCTGACCGGGCTGCGCGAGCACCTGCGGGGCTTCGACTCGGACGACTACGACAACCTGCTCGACGGCAACGCGTGGCTCACCCAGGCGTGGTCCGGCGACATGGCCTCGGTGATGTGGCAGGCCGACGACGCCAGCATCTACGGCTTCGAGGCGGCGAGCGAGGGCTCGCCGATCAACTCCGACTGCTACGCGATCCCGCGCTCGGCCCGGCACCCCGGCACCGCGCTGCTGTTCATCGACTGGATGCTCAAGCCCGAGAACGTCGAGAAGAACATCAACTACATCGGGTACCCGATGCCGGTGCACGGCTCCGAGGCCACCTACGCCGAGATCGTGCAGACCCTGCCGCAATGCGTGATCACCGTCGACGACCTCAACAGGAACCTCTCCTTCCGCAACGTGACGCCGGCGCAGGACGACGCCCGCGACACCGCGTGGACCGACGTGAAGGCCGGGTGAGTCCCCGATGACCACCGACACCGAAGCCGTCCGGGTCACGGCGCCCGCGCCGGTGCCCACGCAGCGTGGCCGCCGCGGCGGGCGGCGGCGCGGCCGGGGCGAGCGGTCCAGCCCGCTGTGGACCTGGCTCGCGCTGCCCGGCACGGTCTGGATGACGCTGTTCTTCGTCGGCTCGCTGATCATCATGATCCTGCTCGCCTTCGGCACCACCGACCTCGCCGGCAAGCCGCACTTCGGCACCTCGCTGGCGAGCGTGCGGCACCTTGCCGACAGCGCCTACCTCAAGGTCGGGCTGCGCTCGCTGGTGTACGCGCTCATCACCGCGGTGCTGTGCCTGCTGATCGCGTACCCGATCGCGTACGCGATCGCCCTGCACGGCGGCCGCTTCAAGAACGCGCTGATCGCCGCGATCGTGGTGCCGCTGTTCGTGAGCTACCTGGTCCGCATGTACGGCTGGTCCGTGCTGCTCTCCGACGACGGCCCGGTGCTCAAGGCCGGCCGCGCGCTCGGGCTGCCGTCGAGTGTGCACATCGTCAACACCAACCTCGGCGTGATCCTCGGCCTCGTGTACGGCTTCGTGGTCTTCATGATCCTGCCGCTGTACGCGGCGATGGAGCGCATGGACACCTCGCTCATCGAGGCCGGCCGCGACCTGTACGGCGGCCCGCTACGCACGTTCCTCACGGTCACCGTGCCGGCCACCCGGCAGGGCGCGCTGGCCGGCCTCGCGCTGGTGTTCCTGCCGGCGGTCGGTGACTTCATCAGTGCCCAGCTCATGGGAGGGCCGGACCAGATCATGATCGGAAACCTCATCGAGGACAAGTTCTTCGCGGCGACCAACGCCCCGCTCGGCTCCGCCCTGACCATGGTGCTGCTGCTCGTGCTGCTGGTAGGCATGTTCGGCTACGTGCGCCGGGCACGCCGCGACGAGATGGACGCGGTCCGGTGAGCGCGAGGAGTGAGCTTGCGAGCCCCGCAGTCGCGAACCGGCAAGCTCCGATGAGCGCGAGGGTCGAGCGGAAGCCGCGCGTGGCGATCGCGTTCACCGTGCTGTTCTTCGTGATCCTCTACCTGCCGATCGTCGTCGTCGTGCTGTTCTCGTTCAACGCGCAGAAGTCGCTCACCGTCTTCAAGGGCTTCTCGCTGCGCTGGTACGACGAGTTCATCCACGACAGCGACATGCTCGCGTCGGTCGGCATGAGCCTGCGGGTCTCGGCCGTCGCGATGATCGGCTCGGTGGTGATCGGCGCCGCCCTCGCGCTGGGCATGGTGCGGGCACGCAGCAAGCTCGGCTCCTTCGCCGGCCTGGTGATGCTGATCCCGCTGGTCACGCCCGAGATCGTCACGGGCGTCGCGTCCCAGCTGCTGTTCAAGGGCTTCTACCTGCACATGTCGCAGGTCACCGTGGTCATCGCGGAGGTCACGTTCTCGATCTCGTACGTGACGGTGATCCTGCGGTCGCGGGTCGCGGCGATGAACCCGGAGCTGGAGGAGGCGGCCATGGACCTCGGCGCCACCCGCTGGCAGGCGGTCCGCCTGGTCACCCTGCCCGCCCTGCTGCCGGCGATCTTGGCCAGCTCGGTGCTCATCTTCGCGATGGTCTTCGACGACTTCGTGCTGGCGTACTTCACCTCCGGCGTCTCGCCGCAGCCGCTGTCGGTGCGCATCTACTCGCAGATCCGCAACGGCGTACGCCCCACCATCAACGCGGTCGGCACGCTGATGCTGCTCGCCTCGTTCGCGTTGATCGCGCTCGCCCTTTCCATCCCCCGGTTCTTCGGCCGCAAGGGCGGCCTGGACATCCTCTCGGGAGAGTGACATGACCAACCCCGCTGTCCGCCTCGACGAGGTGTCCAAGGCATTCGGCGACACGTACGCCGTCCGCGACGTGAGCCTCGACATCGCCGCCGGCGAGTTCTTCTCCCTGCTCGGCCCGTCCGGCTGTGGCAAGACGACGACGCTGCGGCTGATCGGCGGCTTCGCCGACACCACCGCCGGCACGATCCTGCTCGACGGCGTCGACGTCACCGGCCTGCCGCCGAACAAGCGCAGCGTCAACACCGTGTTCCAGTCGTACGCGGTCTTCGACCACCTGTCGGTCGCCGACAACGTCGGGTTCGGGCTGCGCCGGCAGGGCGTCGGCCGCTCCGAGATCCGCTCGCGGGTGGGCGCGATGCTCGACCTCGTACAGCTCACCGGCCTGGCCGACCGGCGGCCGCGCACCCTGTCCGGCGGCCAGCGCCAGCGGGTCGCCCTCGCCAGGGCGCTGGTGTGCCGGCCGAAGGTGCTGCTGCTCGACGAGCCGCTGGCCGCCCTCGACCTGAAGCTGCGCCGCCAGATGCAGGTCGAGCTCAAGCAGATCCAGCGCGAGGTCGGGGTCACGTTCGTCTTCGTCACGCACGACCAGGACGAGGCGCTGACCATGTCCGACCGGGTCGCGGTGATGAACGAGGGCGTCGTCGAGCAGTGCGGCACCCCGGAGGACGTGTACGAGCGGCCGGCGACCACGTTCGTGGCCGCCTTCATGGGTACGTCGAACCTGATGGCCGGCGTCTACTCGGCCGACGGCACGGTCGCCATCGCCGGCGGCCCGACCGTCGCGGTCGGCAAGCGCGACGGCATCTCCGACGGCGCGAAGGTCAACGTCTCCGTACGGCCCGAAAAGATCTGGCTCTCCCAGCACGAGCAGGGCATGGTGGTGACGGGTGGCACCGTTCGGGAGACGGTCTACTCGGGGCCGACGACGACGTACCTGATCGACATCGCGCCCGGGGTGTCCGTGGCGGCGCTCGAGCAGAACACCGACCGGTCCCGCAACGAGGAGCGCTGGGAGAGCGGCGCCGAGGTGCGGGTCGGCTGGCGGCCCGAGCACTGCCTGGTGCTCACCTGACGGTTGCCGTGACGGGGACGGAGGTGCGCGGGTGAGGCACGACGTGATCGTGCTCGGTGCCGGGCTCGCCGGCCTGGCCGCCGCGCGCGACCTGGCCGCCGCCGGGGTCGACGTGCTGGTGCTCGAGGCACGCGACCGGGTGGGCGGCCGGGTCGAACAGGCGACGCTGGCCGACGGCCGGATCGTGCAGCTCGGCGGTGAGGTCGTCGGCCCGGCGCACACCTGGTACCTGGAGCTCGTCGCCGAGCTCGGGCTCACCGTGGTGCCGAGCTACGTCACCGAGCCGGGCGAGATCGTGCGTGCCACGCCCGAGCAGGTGTCGGCCGGCGACCCACCCGGGTGGTTCGGCCCCGGCGACCAGGCCGCCCAGGAGGCGGTCACCGCGGCGTTCACCGCCCTGTCGCGCACCGTCGACCCGGACGACCCGTGGTCGCACCCGGACGCGACCAAGCTCGACGCGACACCGGCGGGGGACTGGCTGCGTGCCAACGGCGCCACCCCCGCGGTGGTCCGGCTGTGGGAGATCGGCCAGCTCAGCCTCTCGTCGGGGTCGTACGAGCGCACCTCGATGCTCGCCGCGGTGCGCAAGCACGCCGCGGTGCCCAGCGAGGCGCACTACTCCGTCGACGACTGGGAGGGCCTGCGCGTCGCGGAGGGCTCGGCGACGGTGGCCCTGCGCATGGCGGGCGAGCTGGGTCACCGGGTCCGGCTCGGCGCGCCCGTCGCGGCCGTCGCCGTGTCGCCCTCGTGCTGCCTGGTACGCCTGGCGACGGGCGAGACGTTCGTCGCCGACGCCGTGGTGTGCGCGCTGCCCGTCGGGCCGCTGCGTGACGTGGCCGTCACGGGTGTCCCCGACGCCCGGATGGCCTCCCTGCACCGGCAGCGCAACGCGCTGGCGGCGAAGGCCGTGATGGCGTACCCGTCGCCGTTCTGGCGTGACACGGGCCGCAGCGGTCTCTCCGAGTCCGAAGGGGTGTTGGGCAGCACCTGGCCGCAGGGCTACGGACTGCTCTCCGCGCT
>Ga0126377_10003889_pt1 | contig 10710 bp, 9 predicted proteins | sample PanSoiMetPlot_22_FD_92647 | JGI IMG/M metagenome (GOLD analysis project Ga0126377, IMG submission 92647) | Tropical forest soil microbial communities from Panama - MetaG Plot_22 | ecosystem: Environmental > Terrestrial > Soil > Tropical forest > Bulk soil | place: Panama | collected 2016-02-17 | reverse complement strand
GAGAGTTCGCCCAAGGAATACGTCCGCAGAGTCTCACAGCCGGCGGGCTCAGCGCCGCATTGTCGCAACTGGCCAGCCGCGCGGGCCTACCCGTCACCGTCGACGTCAGCGTGGGCCGGCTACCACCGGCAGTGGAGTCGGCCCTCTACTTCGTCAGCTCCGAAGCGCTCACCAACGCCATCAAACACACGGAGGCCACCGCGGTGATCGTGCGGGTCTTCGTTGAGGGCGGCAATGTCATTGCCCACGTGAGCGACGACGGCCGTGGCGGAGCTGACCCGAACGGGTCGGGCCTGCGCGGCATCGCGGACCGGGTGGAGGCTCTCGGGGGCAGCTTCACTGTCGGCGACGACGCCGCAGGCGGGACACGCCTCGTCGCCACGATGCCGCTGAAGGGGGGCCCCACATGAGGATCATGATCGCTGACGACTCGATGCTGATTCGCGAAGGCCTGGCCCGCCTGCTGGCGGATGCCGGCTGCGACGTGATGGCAACCGCGGACAACGCTGATGCGCTGATGCGCGATGTGATGCGACTTCCCGCCGAAGCCGTGATCATCGATATCAAGATGCCGCCGACGTACACCGACGAAGGCATCGCGGCCGCTCACGCTCTGCGCTCCAGGCACCCGCACCTCGGAGTGCTCGTGCTGTCGCAGTACCTCGAATCGCACTATGCCATGCGCCTGATCAGCGACACCCCCGAGCACGTCGGCTACCTGCTCAAGGAGCGAGTCTCCGACGTCGCCGTTCTCGTCGACGCAATACGCCGCGTTGTCGAGGGCGAGTGCGTCATCGACCCGACGATCGTGTCCACTCTCATGCGTCGACCACGCAACCCCGGCCCGCTGGACGGCTTGACAGTCAGGGAACGGCAGGTACTGGCTCTCATCGCGGAGGGTCGCTCCAATGTCGCCATCGCCAAGGAGCTGTTCGTCAGCCCCAAGACGCTGGAGGCACACGTCCGGCAGATCCTCCAGAAACTTGATCTACACGACTCGCCGGACAACCACCGACGCGTGTTGGCGGTTCTGACGTACCTCCAGGCTTCAGGCTGACACGCCTCCGTCGGGCGCGCCGACGACGGCGGTAGCCTCCACACCCCGGGCCGCGAGCTCCGCGACCACGCCCCCGGCGAGCAGCGCCCGGGCGCCTTCGTTGGAGCGCAGGGTGGCGTCCAGGTGGGCGAGCGTAAGGCCCCGGACGAACAGGTGCGCCTGCGCACCGGTGCACAGCTCGCCGATCGGTCGCATCGCCGCCGGGATCCAGGCGGCGTCTCCGGGCAGCGTCATGGTCCGCAGCGCCTCGTGCGACGTTTCCACGTTGTCGATGAAGTGCAGGTGGTCGGCGCGGCGAAGGGTGATCATCCGGGTCGGACCGGGCGTGCGGTCGAACACGTCGCGGACCTGCTCCGGTGGGATCGACACGTCGTCCTCGGCGGCCAGGTAGAGCGTCGGGACCTCGTGGCCCCAGGCGAAGTCGAGGTCGAGCGGGAGGATCCCGGGCCGGGGATTCTTGCTGCCGCCCGGGGAGTGCGCGACCACCGCGCGCACCCGCGGCTCGACGTCGGGGGCCGCCAGCACCGTCCAGCCGCCGAAGCTGTGGCCCACCAGGCCGACGTGCTCCGGGTCGAGGTCGACGCGGGCCGCCCCGGCGAGCATCCGGTCGAGGACGGTACGCACGTCGGGCACCCGCGCGGCGACGATCGCGTCGACGCGGGCCCGGTGCGCGTCCGGTGTCTGTTCACCTTCGACAGGTGGCGTCACGCCCGAGTGGTCCGGCGCGGCGACGACGTACCCGTGCGAGGCCAGGTGCCTGGTGAGGAACGTCGCGGCGCGGCTGCTACCGACGCTGTGGTGCGAGTAGACGACCAGCGGGTGGGTGCCGGCCGGTGCCGGCGCGTCGCGGTGTTCGCCACCGGGCGCGGCGTCCGCGGGACCGGCGGTGTCGGCGGGGTACCAGACCTCGCAGGCGAAGACCCGCGACCGCGGGGGATCGGTGATGTCGAGGGTGCGCACGCCGACCGCGTGAGGGCCGGGCGCGAAGGGGTCGTATTCGACGTTGCCCACGGGGCTCAGCCTGGCACGCGGTGCCCGGCCGCGCGGCGCCGTTTCGCTCAGAGCGTCACGGAAGCCGATGATCGGTCACTGTGGACTCTTCCCGCCGAAATGCCGTCGAAGGATTCCGCGCTGGGCGGCCCGGCGTCCCGCCCCGCCGGCGGGCGCGTTTACCGTGGTCACATGAGGCGACCGGTACGCATAGCCAACTCGTCAGGCTTCTACGGCGACCGGGACACCGCGGCGCGGGAGATGGTCGAGGGCGGCCCGATCGACGTGCTCACCGGCGACTACCTGGCCGAGCTCACGATGCTGATCCTGTGGAAGGCGCGCCAGAAGGGCCCGTCCCAGGGCTACGCCCGCACCGTGCTTGGCCAGCTCGAGGGCGGCCTGGGCAGCTGCCTCGACCGGGGGATCCGGATCGTCAACAACGCCGGCGGCCTCAACCCGGCCGGGCTCGCCGCGGACCTCGCCGCCCTGGCGGGACGCCTCGGCCTGCGGCCGAAGATCGCGTACATCGAGGGCGACGACCTGCTCCCCCGGCTCGACGACCTGGCCGCCGCCGGCGAGGCGTTCACCCACCTGGACACCGGCCGGCCGCTGCGGGACGCCGGGTCGAAGCCGGTGACCGCCAACGCCTACCTGGGCGGCTGGGGCATCGCGGCGGCGCTGGACGCCGGGTCGGACATCGTGGTGTGCCCGCGGGTTACCGACGCGTCGCTGGTGGTCGGGCCCGCCGCGTGGTGGCACGGCTGGCGCCGCGACGACTTCGACGCGTTGGCCGGCGCCGTCGCCGCCGGGCACGTCATCGAGTGCGGGCCGCAGGCGACCGGCGGCAACTACGCCTTCGTCGACGAGGTCGCCGACCGGCGCTATCCCGGGTTCCCGATCGCCGAGGTCGCCCACGACGGCAGCGCGGTCATCACCAAGCACCCGGGCACCGGCGGCCTCGTCTCGGTCGGCACCGTCACCGCCCAGCTGCTGTACGAGATCGCCGAACCCGCGTACGCCAACCCGGACGTGGTCGCCCACTTCGACACCCTGCGGCTCGCGCGGGTCGGCCCGGACCGGGTGGAGATCACGGGTACCCGTGGCAGCCCTCCCCCGCCGACGACGAAGGTCGCGATCAACCTGCTCGGCGGGTACCGCAACACGATGACGCTGCTGATCACCGGCCTCGACATCGAGGAGAAGGCGAGCCGCGCGACCGAGCAGCTGTTCGCCATCCTCGGCGGCGCGGAGACGTTCGCCGAGGTCGACGTGCGGCTGATCCGCGCCGACATCCCCGACGCACCCACCAACGAGCAGGCCACCGCCCAGCTCCGCATCACCGTCAAGGACCCGGACCCGCGGAAGGTCGGCCGGCGCTTCTCCGGCGCCACCGTGCAGCTCGCCCTCGGCGGCTACGCCGGCTTCCACGCCACCACACCGCCCACCGACGAGACGGCGTACGGCGTCTACTGGCCGGCCGTGGTCCCGTCCGGCGCCGTCGAGCATCGCGTCGTCCTGCCCGACGGCACGGTCCGGGCCGTCCCGCACACCCAGCCCGGCCCACCGCGGACCGACACCCCACCGGCCGGCGCCCCGGCACCGGATCCCGGCGGTCCGCCGCCGCCGGTGACGCGGGTGCCCCTCGGGCGGCTCGCGGGTGCCCGCTCCGGGGACAAGGGCGGCAACGCCAACGTCGGGTTCTGGGCGCGCGACCCCGCCGTGTACCCGTGGCTGCGCGGCTTCCTCACCACCGAGCGCCTCGCCGAGCTGCTGCCCGAGGCGGCGGGGCTGGACATCAGGCGGTACGAACTGGCTAACCTGCATGCCGTGAACTTCGTGATCGTCGGGCTGCTCGGCGCCGGCGTCGCCGCGTCGACCCGACCGGACCCGCAGGCCAAGAGCCTGGGCGAGTACCTGCGGTCGCGGCTCGTCGACGTACCCGTCGAGCTTGTGCAGGGTGACGTACCCGTCGAGCCGGTGCGGGGTAAGGCGTGACCGGCGCGGGCGCGACCGACCCGGCGGACCGGCACCGCTGGATCGAGCCGGGCGCGCACCCGGTGGCGCCGGGCGTGTGGCGCATCCCCACCGTGCTGCCGATGGACGGCCTCAAGGCGGTCAACATCTACGCCCTGTCCGACGGCCCGGGCATCACGTTGATCGATGGCGGCTGGGCGCTGTCCGCCGCCAGGGAGGCCCTGGCCGACGGGCTCGCCCGGATCGGGGCGGGCCTCGGCGACGTGCGCCGTTTCCTGGTCACCCACGCGCACCGCGACCACTACACCAACGCGGTCGCGGTGCGCCGCGAGTTCGGCACGAGGGTGCTGATCGGCGCGGGCGAGCGCGGCACCATCGACGCCGCGACCGACCCGCGGCGGCGGTCCGGTCCGACGGACCGGCTCGGTGTGCTCCGGCGGCACGGCGCGGGCGCCGTCGTCGACGCCCTGCGGGAGCTGGGACGCCCGCCCGAGGAGGACTACGAGCAGCCCGACGCGTGGATCGCCGACGGTGACCGCTTCGAGGTCGGCGACCGGGTGTTGCAGGCGATCCACACGCCCGGGCACACCCGGGGCCACCTGGTCTTCGCCGATCACGCCGCCCGGCTGATGTTCGCCGGCGATCACGTGCTGCCGCACATCACGCCGTCGGTCGGGTTCGAGCCCGACCCGTCGGCGGACGCCCTGCGCACCTATCTCGGTGCGCTGCGGCTGGTGCGGGACCTGCCCGACATGGAGCTGCTGCCCGCCCACGGCCCGACCGGCGGGCGTACCCACCGACGCGTCGACGAGCTGATGGCCCACCATGAGCGGCGCCTGGCGGAGATGCTCTCGGTGCTGCCGGCGACCGGGGCGACCTCGTACGACGTCGCCAACCAGGTGACCTGGACGTCGCGGCACCGCAAGTTCGCCGACCTCGACCCGTTCAACCAGATGCTCGCCGTGATGGAGACCGCCCTGCACCTCGAACTGCTGCTCCACCGGGGCGCGGTGACCCGCACCGAGGTCGACGACCTGCGTGTCTACGCGCCTGCCGCCACCTCCGGCTGACCACCCCGCCGCGACACCGGCCGGAGCGCGGGTCGGCTCAGCGGGTGACACCCGGCGTGTCCGAGTTGCCCATCGGGACGCCGGGCCGCTAGGGTCGGCCGGCGTGAGCGCGCCAGCGACGGGAGGGACGTTGCGTGGCCGGCCTTGAGGGCGACGGGGCGCGGCATCGCGGCAGACACCGGGCGTCCGGCCGCCTCCGCCTGGCGCCGGTCCTGGTCGTCGCCGCGATGGCAGTGGTGATGTTCGGCGGGGCGATGGCCTTCGGCGGCCATGGCGCCCGGTCGCCGGTCCCGCTCGGCGGCCCGGGTCCGACCGGTTCGGCACCACGGGTCACACTCAGCGGTCCGGCGTCACCGTCCTCGACGCCCTCCCCGACCGCCCGACCGACGCCGAGGTCGACGCCCAAGCCCACGCCAAAGCCGACGACGCCCAGGCCGACTCCGAAGCCGACGCCCAAGCCGACCGGCACCGCGGAGCAGCAGGTGCTGCAGCTCGTCAACCAGCAGCGGGCGGCCGCCGGCTGCGGCGCGCTCCGCTCCGACAGCCGGCTCGTCGCCGCGGCCCGGGGACACAGCCAGGACATGGCCGTGCACCACTACTTCAGCCACACGGGGCTCGACGGCAGCACGTTCGTCGACCGGGTCGCGGCCGCGGGCTACCCGAGGAACCAGGCCGGCGGGGAGAATATCGCCGCCGGATACCCGACCGCCACGGCGGTGATGGCCGGGTGGATGGGCAGCTCAGGACACCGGGCCAACATCCTGAACTGCGGCTTCAAGTCCATCGGGGTCGGGCTCGCGCACGCCTCCGACGGGACGGCGTACTGGACGCAGGACTTCGGCCGGGTCTGACCACCGGCCATCGGGCCTGGGAGGGCGGCGATGGATCAGCGCGGAATCCGCGCCGCCGAACTCGTGCTCGGGATGGCCCACTCGGCCGAGCTCGAGTTCATCGACGAGGTCCTGTTCATCCTCGCCAGCGGTGGGCGCCGGCACGGAGCCGCGGCGGCCCTGGCCACCACGCGGGACCGGTCGCCGAGGTCCCCGATCGAACGGGCGGCGCTCGCCGCCGACGTGCTCCGGGCCGCGTACGAGGAGCACGAGGAACTGGCCAGGCGACCGCCACGGTTCTTCGAGGCGTCCAACGGCGCCGAGTCGGGCTACAAGCAGGTCGAGCGCGAACCCGACGACCGGCAGCGGGCACAGTTCTACACGGCCCTCGCGGCGCTGGCCCTCGCCATCGTGTACCGGAGGCTCGGCGAGCCGGCCCATCAGGCGGCGTGGCTGCACCGGTCGCGCGCGCCGTTCCTGCACTCGTACCGGATGTTCCCGCCGCTGGTCGAGTCGCGCATGACGCTGGCGAGCACGTTCGTCCGCCGCGAGCCGACACGGGCCGACATCGCGGACTACCGCCGCCGCTGCGACCGGCTGCTCGCCGCCTACCAGTCCGCCTACCAGCGCCTCGGCGGTTAGGGACTTGCGCTGCTTCCGCGGCACGGCGCCGGACCGGTGGCCGACGCCCGGATCGCGGACACCGGCTACCCCGAGAGACCAGGCAGGTAGGGACAACATCGTCGCGGGGGTACCCGACCGCCGCCGCGGTGCTGGCCGGACGGATGGGTAGCGCTGGCCGCCGGGCCGACATTCTCAAACTGCGGGTTCAAGGCCATAGGGGTCGGGCTTGCGCATGCCTCCGACGGGACGGCGTACTGGACGCAGGACTTCGGCCGGACCTGACCCGCCGGCCGCTGCTTCCGGGGGAGGTGCCGATGGACCTGGCCGGGATCCGCGCCGCCGAGCTGGTGCTGCGGATGGCCGACTCGGTCGACCTGGATTCGCTCGACGAGATCCTGGCCATCCTGGCCCGGGGCGGCCGGGCCGCGTCCGCCCTCGTGGTAGCCCGGGAGCGGCCACAGACCCTGCCCCGCGACCGGGCGCAGCAGGCCGCCGACGTGCTGTACGCCGCGTACGAGGAGCACCAGGACCGCGCCGCCCAGCCGCTACGGTTCTTCGAGACGTCCTTCGGCGGCGACTCGGACTACAAGCAGGCCGAGCGCGAGCCCGACGAACGGCACGCGGCACAGTTCTACGCCGGGCTCGCGGCGCTCGCCCTCGCGACCCTGTACCGGGCGCTCGGCGACCCCGAACGCCAGGCGAAGTGGCTCGACCGCTCCCGCGCCCCGTTCCTGTGCTCGTATCGGATGTTCCCGCCGCTGGTCGAGTCACGGATGGTCGTGACGAGCTCGTTCATCCGACGCGAGCCGACACAGGCCGACCTGGTCGACTACCGCCGCCGGTGCGACGCGTTGCTCGCCGCCTACCAGTCCGCCTACCAGCGCCTCGGCGGCTAGGGACTGCTCACCACTGGACCGCGACGTACTTGGTCTCCAGGTACTCCAGCAGCCCGTCGTGGCCGCCCTCGCGCCCGATCCCGCTCTGTTTGACGCCACCAAACGGCGCCGCGGGGTCGGAGACCAGCGCGCGGTTGAGCCCGACCATGCCGAACTCCAGCGCCTCGCTCACCCGCAACCCGCGGGCGAGGTCGGCGGTGTAGACGTAGGCGACCAGGCCGTACTCGGTGCGGTTGGCCCATGCGACCACCTCGGACTCGCTGTCGAAGACCGCGATCGGCGCGACCGGTCCGAACACCTCCTCGGCCATGATCGCGGCCGACTGCGGCACGTCGACCAGGACGGTCGGCGGGTAGAAGAAACCGGCACCGTCGGGCGCCGTGCCCCCGGTGGCGATGCGGGCGCCGCCGGCCAGCGCGTCGGACACCAGGGACACCACCTTGTCCCGGCCCTCGGCGTTGACCAGCGGCCCGAGCTGGACATCCGGCTCGAGGCCGGGTCCCATGCGCAGGGCGGCCATCGCGGCGGAGAACTTCTCAGCGAACCGGTCGGCGATGCCGCGCTGCACGTAGAAGCGGTTGGCCGCGGTGCACGCCTCGCCACCGTTGCGCATCTTGGCGAGCATCGCTCCGGCCACGGCGGCGTCGAGGTCGGCGTCGTCGAAGACCACGAACGGGGCGTTGCCACCCAGCTCCATCGAGGTGTTGACGACGTTGTCGGCGGCCTCGTGCAGCAGCCGCTGGCCGACCTCGGTCGAGCCGGTGAACGAGAGCTTGCGCACCCGGGGGTCGTGCAACATCGCCGACACCACCGCGCCGGAGCGCCGCGACGGCAGCACGTTGACCACGCCGTCCGGGACACCGGCCTCGGCCAGCAGCGCACCCATCGCCAGCGCGGTGAGCGGGGTTTCCGACGCGGGCTTGAGCACCACCGTGCAACCGGCGGCGAGCGCCGGGCCGATCTTGCGGGTGGCCATCGCGGCCGGGAAGTTCCACGGCGTCACCAGGACGCAGACACCGATCGGCTGGCGCAGCACCATGATCTTGTTGGTACCCGCGGGTGCCGTCTGGATGTGGCCGGCGGCGCGTACGGCCTCCTCGGCGTACCAGCGGAAGAACTCGGCCGCGTAGGCGACCTCGCCGCGCGCGTCGGGGAAGGCCTTGCCGTTCTCGGCGACGATCAGCCGCGCCAGGTCGTCGGCGCGCTGCGTCATCAGCTCGAACGCGCGGCGCAGCACCTCGCCGCGGGCGCGCGGGGCGGTCGCGGCCCAGCCGGACAGCGCCTCGTGCGCGGCTCCCACCGCGGCCAGGCCGTCGGCGACCGACGCGTCGGCGACGCTGGTCAGCGCCTCACCGGTGGCCGGGTCCATCACATCGAAGCGGGCGCCGTCGCCGGACGGATGCCAGCCGCCGCCGATCAGCAGGTCGGTGGGTACGTCCCCGATCAGCGGTTTGACGTCGATGGTCATGTGTTCATCGCCTTCTGGATGGTGTCCACGATCCGATCCACTGACGGTATCGCGAGGTCCTCCAGCGCGTCGGCGGCGGGGAGCGGGATGTGCGGGGTGGTGATCCGTACGATCGGGCCGTCGAGGGTCCAGAACCCCTCGTCGGCGACGATCGACACGATCTCGGCACCCCAGCCGAGCAGGCGCGGGTTCTCCTCGACCGTGAACAGCCGCCCGGTGCGGCCCACCGCGCGCAGGATCGTGCCGGTGTCCAGCGGCACCAGGCTGCGCAGGTCGACCACGGTCGCCTCGATGCCGCCCTCGGACAGCCGGGCCGAAGCCTCCATCGCGCGTGGCACCATCGCGGCCAGCGCCAGGATCGTCACGTCGTCGCCCTCGCGGAGCACCTTGGCCGTGCCCAGGGTGTCGACGATCTCCCCGTCGGGCACCTCGCCCTTGGTCGGGTAGAGGCCCTTGTGCTCGAAGAACAGCACCGGGTCGGGGTCGCGTACGGCCGCGGCGAACAGGCCGATCACGTCGGTCGGGTTGGCCGGCGCGACCACCTTGAGCCCGGGTACGGCCATCGCCCAGTTCTCCACCGACTGCGAGTGCTGCGCCCCGAAGCGCAGCCCTCCCCCGTTGCCGCAGCGGATCACCAGCGGGAAGCTGACCTGCCCGTCGGTCATGTACCGGCTCTTGGCGAGTTCGTTGGCGACGATGTCCCAACAGACGGCGAAGAAGTCGGAGAACATCACCTCGGCCACCGGCCGCAGGCCGGTCATTGCCGCTCCCATCGCCGCGCCGAGGATCGCCTGCTCGGAGATGGGGGTGTCGCGCACACGCAGCGGGCCGAACCGGTCGCGCAGCCCACCGGTCGCCTTGAAAACGCCGCCCGCGTCGGCCACGTCCTCGCCGAGGAACACCACCGTCGGGTCGCGCTCCATCTCCTGGGCGATGGCCCGGGTCACCGCGGCCCGGTACGTCATCTCCGTCGGCCCCGCCGCCGGGGTCAGTCCCGCCGCCACGACGCACCTCCGTCGGCCCACACGTTGGTCATCAGCCGCTCCGGCGAGGCCGGTGGCGCCGCGACCGCGAGGTCGGTCGCCTCGTCGACCTCGGCCTGCGCCTCCTTCTCCACCGCCTCCAGCTCGCCGGCGTCGATCCCGGCGTCGAGCAGCCGCTGCCGGTACAGGTCTACCGGGTCGTAGCGGGCCCACGCGGCGACCTCCGGCGCGGGCCGGTAGGTGCCGGGGTCGGCCCGGGAATGGCCGGCGGAGCGGTACGTGTACGCCTCGATCAGCGCCGGCCCGCCGCCACCCCGGGCGCGCTCGACGAACTGCCGGGCGGTGAGGTACACCGCGTCCGCGTCGTTGCCGTCGACCAGCACGCTCTCCAGGCCGTACGCGGACGCCCGGTCGGCCGCCGGGCGCGCCACGGCGGTCACCGCGGCGATCGGCGTGTACTCCATGTACTGGTTGTTCTCGCAGACGAACACGACCGGCAGCCGCCAGACGGCGGCGAAGTTGAGCGCCTCGTGGAACGCACCGATGTTGGTCGCGCCGTCGCCGAAGAACGCCACTGCGACCCGGGGTTCGCCCAGGTACTGCGCGGACCAGCCGGCGCCGAGGGCGATGGCCAGGTGCGCGCCGACAATCGCGTACGAACCCATCATTCCGCGGGCGGCGTCAGTGAGGTGCATCGAACCGCCCTTGCCGTGCATGAGCCCGTTGTCGCGGCCGAGCAGCTCGCCCATGACCGGCGCCATCGGGGTGCCCCGGGCCAGCGTGTGCGCGTGGCCGCGGTAGGTGGCGAAGGTGAGGTC
>Ga0126377_10003888_pt1 | contig 10712 bp, 7 predicted proteins | sample PanSoiMetPlot_22_FD_92647 | JGI IMG/M metagenome (GOLD analysis project Ga0126377, IMG submission 92647) | Tropical forest soil microbial communities from Panama - MetaG Plot_22 | ecosystem: Environmental > Terrestrial > Soil > Tropical forest > Bulk soil | place: Panama | collected 2016-02-17 | reverse complement strand
GGGGGATTATTCATCTGCGTTAACTAGACTTTTTGGGCGACCCTCGTCCAGGAATCCCACCAACGGAAGTTGGTGGATCGTTTAAGTCCAGCCTACCCTCCCAGCGCAAAACCTTCCTCAAAGAATCCCACCAACGGCAGTTGGTGGATCGTTCATGTCCAGCCTTTTGCGATTTGTCTCTTTGTCCAGCATTGGCCAAACGCAGGCGTGATCTTGGGAAAGCAGCGTCTAGCTTGGACATGAAGGGACCACCAACTGCCGTTGGTGGGATTTTGGGAAAAGGGGACTTGTTTTAGGTAGGTTGGACATGAAGCAACCACCAACTCCCGTTGGTGGGATTGCTGGCAATCTTGAGAATTCCGCAAACTTGTGCTCCCAGCCGATTACTGGGGTTGAATCAAACTAAAGTTGGAGGCAGAGACCCACCACTTGACTCATGACAGCAAATGCTTACGAGTGTTAGTTTGTGGCCCTGCTACTTGAGAATTGTCTTCTCAGTCCCGGGCCAGTGAATGAGGGTATTTGAATTTCCATCCCAACTTGTTGCACCACCTTCATTCCAAATCGAGTAAAGCCCGGGGCTGGGAACCACCCCCAATCAAGAATCTCGACTCAATTTTTGCTTTCTCAGCTCATGGTGCCTTAACATACGGGCTCACCAAACGGGTCGTTTAGTGCAAATCCGGAAGTTGAAAAAGGAGTTTTTATGGCCGCTTCTAGTTCAAGCATTCAGGCACTACCGCTCACCTCTGAAAGCCTATACGACAAACTGAACAGTAAGTGGCACAAGCGAGCGCTCCAGGTTCTCATGTTTGTAGTACTGGCCCACTGGGCGGAACACCTGGCGCAGGCAACTCAGATTTATGTGCTGGGTTGGCCCCGGCCGCAGGCGAATGGCGTGCTCGGTTTGTGGTTTCCCTGGTTGGTTACCACCGAAATGCTTCACTACGGCTATGCACTCGTCATGTTGGTTGGTATTTGGACGCTGCGCAAAGGGTTCACCGGATTGTCGCGCAAGTGGTGGACCGTGGCGCTCGTCATCCAATTCTGGCATCACATCGAACATGCACTATTGCAAGGTCAGGTGCTTTTTCACCACAACTTGATTGGCTCGCCCGTGCCCGTTAGTTTCTTGCAGATGTTGTTCCCGAAATCACGCGTTGAAATTCATCTGTTCTACAACTCAATCGTTTTCATTCCGATGATGATTGGCATGTACTACCACATGTTCCCACCCGCCACCGAACGTGAGCGGCCAGCGTGTGCATGTGCGTGGCACCAGGCCTCGGCGCACGCCTGATTTGCGGAAACTCCTGCCTGATACGAACGGGAACTGAAAGTCGGCGAAAGGGTTCGCACTACTGTTCAACTCCCCACTACGCAAGTTAGCCCTTCGTCTTCTGGCGCTCGTTATCGGCCCACTGCTGCTCTTTAGCTCAGTCGCTTGCACTCACTCGCGACTATCATCCCCGGCAGTAAAGGTGGATACTCAAATTACACCGCAGCCAGTGCGGGTGGGGGCTGCCATGGTGAGACTTGAGCTTCGTGATCTTTCGGGCCAGCCTCTAAGTGGCGCGCACATCCTGGTTGAGGGCAACATGACACATCCGGGAATGAAGCCGGAATTCGGCGAAGCGAAGGAAGTCGAACCAGGGCGATATCAAGCCCCGCTTGAATTCACGATGGCTGGTGATTGGCTGTTGATTTATCACGTCACGTTGCAGTCTGGTGAAAAATTGGAGCCGCAAGTTGAGGTTAAAGGCGTTCGCGCCAACTAAAGAAGTTGTCCAAGCCAACAGCCAACCAGGTTCCTTTCGATCTCTTGCAAGTACCGGTTGTCGGCCGTTTCCTGAGCTGGCACCACGCCCGGACGGTCCTGCAGATACCCCTCTTCCTCATCAGTATCGCCATGGTTCTGCACGGATTACTGGGGCCAAGTCTCGCTCCCAAGAACCTGGCCACGACGCTCAGTTGGGTTCATTTTCGGGGCGTGCTCGTACTGGTGCTGCTTTGCGCCGGTAACTTTTTCTGTCTGGCTTGCCCGTTCATGTTGGTACGCGAGGGGGCCAGGCGCTTTCTCAAGCCGCAATTCAACCTGCCGCGGATCTTACGCAACAAATGGCTCTCAGTAGCGCTCTTTGTAGTGATTCTTTTTGTCTACGAGCTTTTTGATCTCTGGTCTTCACCCTGGTGGACGGCCTGGTTGATTGTCGGCTACTTTGCCACGGCGCTGGTGGTGGACGGATTGTTCAAACACGCGCCGTTCTGCAAGTTTGTCTGTCCGATTGGGCAATTTAATTTCGTGGCGTCCACTGTCTCGCCGCTCGAGGTAAAGATCCGGAACCATGACGTTTGTGCCAGTTGCAGCACGAAGGATTGCATTCGCGGGCGACGCGAGCCTGCCTCGCAACTGGTGGTGATCCAACGTGGGTGTGAACTCGCTCTCTATCAACCGCGCAAGGTGGGTAACCTTGATTGCACGTTTTGCCTGGACTGTGTTTACGCGTGCCCTCACGACAACGTGGGAATTCTCTCCCGGTTGCCGGCCAGTGAGTTGATGATCGATCCCATGCGCTCGGGCGTCGGCTATTTCTCGCGGCGGAAAGATCTGGCAGCGCTCGTGATTGTGTTCACCTTTGGTGCATTGCTCAATGCTTTCGGGATGGTTAGCCCGATCTATGCAGTGGAGAATCGCCTGGCCCAGGTCTTGCACCTGCAACACGAAGCACCAGTACTGGGCTTACTCTTCAGCTGGTTTCTGGTGATCGAGCCAATGTTGTTGTTGGGTCTGGCGGCCTGGTTGACAAGGGTTTGGGGCAAGAGTTCGCTGGCTGTTCTGCCGCTGCTGGTCCGTTACACTTACACTTTGGTTCCGCTTGGTTTTGCCATCTGGCTGGCCCACTACTCATTTCATTTTCTGACCGGTCTCTACACTTTCATCCCGGTGACGCAAAGCGCGATCGCCAGTCTTGGGTGGCCTATCCTGGGCGAACCGCTCTGGACGTTGACGGGCTTGCCGGTGGCTGCGGTGCATGTATTTGAATTTGGTTTTCTTGGCCTGGGATTAATTGGCTCTCTGCTGGTTAGCTATCGTTTGTCACAGGCAGAGTTGGTTCATCCCTGGCGCGTGTTTGGTCTGTGGGCAGCTGTTTCGTTACTGCTTTGGCTGGCAGCCTTGTGGCTGATGGCTCAACCAATGGAAATGCGAGGGATGATTCTTGGTGGCTAGTCGCTGGTCCCTGATGTGTGTTCGTCATAGCCGTGGCCGGTTGCGGGCGGCCTTAGTTTTTTCAGTTGTCTTGTTTACCACCCCGGTCAGTGCTCACGAAGGTCCTCCCTTTCCGATCGTACAGGACAAGCCGGTTGGTCCAGCAGTGATTTCAATTTGGACCGATCCTGACGTTGGTAACGCCACATTTTTTGTCCTGGTGAACCCACCGGCCGGCGGGGTGCTACCAAATGATTTGAAAGTGCGCCTCGGCGTGCAGCCGAAAAGCGGCCGCCTGGCGGAAGCGAATTATGAAATGCAGCGCGAGAATCTAAGTGGACAGGTGCAGTACAAAGCCGTGCCATACCTGGACCAGCAGGAGTTGTGGCGTGTTCGAGTGACGTTGGTCAGTGCTGCTGGTGGTGGGGAATTGATTAGTGAAGTGGAGGCCACACCGCCAGGTTATGGACGTTGGGATCTGTTGATTTACCTGTTGCCGTTTTTGGCGGTTGGGTTGTTGTGGATGCGGGCAGTGTTGAGGCGGCGACGGGCTTGAGATCCGAGATCTTGGCGCCACGCTCGAGCGCTCGTCCGCCAGCTTGGGGAACTTCCGTTATCAGTTGCAACACTTATCGGAGCCTGCTAACAAGCAAATAAACTTCACGCAACTCTCTGCGCCAACCTCAGCGTACTCTGTGTCTCAGCGGTGATCGCCTGTTAGCATCGTTCAACCGCAATGAAAGTGTTTGTTGACAGGCGATCACCGCTGAGACGCAGAGTACACTGAGGTTGGCGCAGAGAGTTGCATGAGCGCGAATTCTCGGCGAGGCAGTTGAGCGACTGTCAACGTAGGGTTCATTAGTCTGGCTTACATTTTGGGACATTACTCGCGAGCTACGTAACTGTCTGATCTCAAATTCCTGATCTGGGATCGCGAGTAAACTCCGGCAACGGTCAAACCGACTCAATGGGAGGTCGCTGCTGTTGCCCCTGACGCAGACGGCGAAGCTGAGGCCGTTGGCGAAGGCGACGGCGGTGCTTGCAGCACAAACACTATTGGCTGTGCCGACACAATGCCCTTGTCCTCCTGGATCGTCAGAGTCTGATTCGGCTTGATGTCCCCGATTGACTGGCGCTGTCCACTTGGCCAGTTGATTTCCAGGCTCAGGACCCGATCGTCTTCAGGCTTACCGAGACCGAAAGTCAACATCATTTCACTCTGCGACAAATAGCTCGAACCGGTCTTCACCATTTCGTACTCGCGTGCTCCCTTGGAACTCTTAAGTTGGACTCGCGCACCGATGCCGTCCCGATTCGACGCGGTACCAACAAGTTTCACGCGCAGCATGTCGTTTTGGTTGGCATTGTCGTTCCGCAGCAAACGCGCCGGACCGTTGTTGGCCATGATCAGCAAGTCGAGGTCGCCATCGTTGTCGAAATCTCCGTACGCCGCGCCGCGCCCGACGATGGCGCGTTGTAGCGCCCTGCCCAATTTGGGCGAGATCTCTTCAAACTTGGATTTCCCTTTGTTGTGAAATAGATGGGGTGGCTGCGCGTACTTAACGTTAGGTTGCACCACGCTGATGTCGTCAGACACGTGGCCATTGGCAGCGAAGATGTCGAGCAGGCCATCGAGATCGTAATCAAAGAAGAAACAGGCGAACGTCAAAGATTGGGCCGACATTTTGCCAATGCCCGAAGTGCCAGCCTCATCATTGAAGAGGCCTGAACCATCGTTGCGATAGAGCGACATGCTCTCGTTGGTGAAATTGCCAATTACGAGACTTTGCCGACCAGTCTGATCGTAGTCAGCCGCGTCGACTCCCATTCCCGCGCGCGCTGTGCCTGCTTCACTAAAAGCTACCCCGGCGGCGACCGCGTTATCGGTGAACGTGCCGTTGTGGTTGTTGCGGTAGAGCTTATTTGGCTCGGTATCGTTGGCCACAAAGAGGTCCAGCCAGCCATCGTTGTCGTAGTCAAGCAAGGCGACGCCAAGTGCTTTGCTGGTTGGATCCTGCAAGCCGGCTTTCTGAGTAACGTTCTCAAAGGTCCCGTTGCCTTTGTTGTGATAGAGCGTGGAACTTTGACCCTTGTAAGCCTGGGGAGTGCAATAGGATTTGTTCTTGCCATCAAGCGAACAGTACTGATCCTTTTCGATGGACCAATCGACATAGTTGCAGACGAAGAGATCGAGTTTGCCATCCTTGTCGTAGTCAAACCAGGCGGCGCTGGTCGAAAAGCCCGGATCACCGACACCGGCTTTGCCGGTCACATCCGCAAACTTGCCGTTGCCGAGATTGCGAAAGAGATGGTTGGCACCAACACTGGTGATGTAGATGTCAACGTTCCCGTCGTTGTCGTAGTCGCCGATCGCACATCCCAATCCGTAAGTCTCGACTGCCAATCCCGCCTGGCGCGTGACATCGGCGAATGTGCCGTCCTTGTTGTTGTGATAAAGCGCCATAACTGTCTTGCCGGCTTTCTGATCCGGCCAGGAGGTAGAGTTCACTAACAGGATGTCCTGCCAACCGTCGTTATCGTAATCGAGAAAACAGCCACCGTTACCCATCGTTTCCGGCAAGTATTTCTTACCAAACGCGCCACTGTTGTGTTTGAAATGAATCCCGGCGGTTGCGGTCACATCGGTGTATTCGATTGGCCCGGACGGTCGGGGCGGCGTTGGGCTAGGCGAAGGCGAGGCGCTGGCGGTTTCGGCCACGGGCGCATTTGTTGTCGGCGCCGGAGCCGCGGGTTGGTTCTTGCAATTCGTTAAGGTAAGTATTGCGGTGCAAATCAGGGGGATGGCGACAAGGCGTAGTTGCTTCAAACTGCACTTTCTCTCTTTCTAGAGTCTTAAAGCAATAATGGAATTTAAGCAGTAACCACCGAGGGCTTGCGGCGTGACTCGAGCCACATCTCAATTAACATTGCTGTTGGTCCAACTATGAACAACGCGTAGAGCGGCGCATAAACAACCTGGTTAAGCCGCAACAGACTCTCTACCACTGCAACTAAGAAGACCACCAGGCATTGACCCCACTTCGATTTCACTGTTGTCTTGGGATCGGTCACCATAAAGAAGACGAACAGCTGATACATTGGTCCAGTTATCGGCGCTATCTCCGCCTGCCAGGGGTCCCCGGTTATCCAGCTGCGCACAAAGGCCAGGGCAAAAAACGAAAGGACATAAGTCGCGCTAATATGAAAGCGCCGCGCACGCCAAATTATGACCGAGCCCAGAACCCAGATAACCAGCATGGGCCAGATAAAGTTGCCCCACTGAATGCTCAAGCTGGACACAGTCTCCGGCGCCAGGAACAGCAATACACAAATGCCAAAATTCGAGGGATTCCAAAGATGCCGGCCCTTGATCCGCAAGACGTACTTCGACATGATCGACAGCACACTGCACAACGCGTAGGGCCAGAAAGCAGGCGACCGCACCAGGATGCCGACACTGATGCCAGTAATGTAAGCACTGGCCAGGTTGAGCCACTTGCCGTAAAAGATCCGCCCCAACAGCAGCTCTGTCACAATCGCCGCTACGATTGCCAGTAACGTACGCTGATAACTTTCGAGGATACCGTAGGAGAGATGTCCTACCAGCAGGATGCAGGTGATGAAGAGCGGCGGAACGTAACGATTATCAAGCCGGAACTTCTTGCGCTCCGAAACCTCGATGGCTGGGGTGATTGCCGGCTCACTGGTTGACTGGCTCATGCAGGCTCCTTGATTTTTTGCACCTGGCCAGCGGCTGGCTGTTCGATTGTGGAGACCTTTCCGGAAGGCCAGCGAATTTCTGCTTTTTCGACTCGGGCATTTTTACCCAGGCCGAAGTGCAGTCGTCGTTGACTTTGGGAGCAGAAACCGCTTCCTCCCGAAACTTCCTGCACTTGTTGTTGGCCATTCCAGAACAGTTTTACTTCGGCGCCAATAGCGCTGCGGTTACTCGACTGTCCCTCTAATTCGAAATCGATCCAGCCGTTCGCGGGGTTCGTGGTGTTTTTGTAGATGAGCAAGGGGCCCTTCTGATTCGCGACCACGACATCAAGCACACCGCGATTCCAAAGATCGACCAACGCGACAGAGCGGCCATCGAAGTTATCGTTTGCGCCGACTGCCGACGCGACATCAACAAACTTGCCGGAGCCGTCATTTAGCCAAACCCGTTTTTGTTGGTAGCCCGACAGGCTGCGTCCCTCCATCGCCGGCCAATGAGCAGCGTCGGAGATGATGGTGGAGTTGCCCCCAGCAATCTTGGAGAAGTCGTACCAGTAGTTCTTGTTGCGGTCGGCCGATACGTATCCGTTAACCAGGTAAAGATCTTGCATGCCGTCGTTATTCAGATCGCCAAACTGGGCGCCAAAACTCCAGCCCCCAATCTCCACGTCCATGTCACGCGCCAGGTTATCGTATTGCAACGAATCTCCTGCCGTGCCCTCTTTTGGTACCCACAGATTGTTGCCCTGGATCAGCACGCCTTCCTCAGAAATGTTTGAAACGTAGATCGCGTAAGTGCCCTGGTTCAGGACGTCCCCGACTGCGGCGTTCATTCCGCTCTTGGGAGAAAAGCCAACGCCTGTTTGTTTTCCCACTTCATGAAATTGTTTGCCGTCGTTGAAGTAGAGTTCGGAAATTCCGTAATCGTTGGCGATGAAGAGATCGGCATGACCACTATGGCGCAAATCGGCCGCGACGGCCGCCAGTGCCCACCGCCGACTGTCGATACCTACTTTGCGGCTGACTTCTTCAAATGAACCATTGCCAAGATTGTGAAACAGATATTTGCGGCCGCCATTTTTTGCGTATTCAAAACTCTCCGGCATCATCCTCGTTGTCTTCAGATGCCAGAGGTCTACGTCCTCGGCGTAGTAGCCACCCAGGAATAGATCCAGACGACCATCGCCGTCGTAGTCAAACCAGATCGCAGTGTTTGCATTTACCCACGGCGGTAGACCTGCTTTTTCAGTAACACGTGTGAACCCGTGGCCGCTGTCGTTGTGAAACAACTCCGGCTTGCCCCACTTGTAAAGGAACAGGTCCTCATAACCATCGTTGTCATAGTCACCCCAGACGGCGCCCATCGACACGCCGGTGCCCACCTGGTTTACGTCTGCCAATCCCACCTGGGCGGCAACGTCGGTAAACGAGCCATTGCCCAGGTTGCGAAACAGGCAGTTCTTACTGCCTTCGCCGCTGTTGGTAACGTAAAGATCTGACCAACCGTCCCGATCGAAATCGACCACCGAAACGGCCGCCCCCATCGAGGCGACCTGGGGCATGATGTGATCTAGTTGATGGTCCAGTGTGGGTGCCTGGTGAATGAAATTTACACCGGAGGCTTTCGCTACTTCCTCGAAGTGAAAACCGAAACGAGAAACTGCGGTGGTTGGGTCAACCTTTGCGACCGCCGTTTGGCGACGGGTGGCGAGGCGCTTAAGAACTAACGGTAACGCCAGTAGTGCGATAAAGCAGACAATAAGAATTATTCGACCGCGAGTCATCTGTCTCCCTGAGTTCTTAACGCATTACGAAATACGAAAGGAGTTATGTAACGTGTGTGATAGTTTTGCCAGTCCGCGGGATAGCGTTTGTAGACCCACTCGTCCTCGAGTTTGCCTGGCGGCGTAATGTATTCCTGCTTCGCGTGGTATGGCAAAGGCAGTACTGTCTTCGAGAACGTTGAATTGTAATCGCCATCCTTGATCCAGCCATCGCCCATGATCACGTAATCACGCAGCCAACCGGCCGGCGGAGCTGGTTGTTCCGGAAACCGCAGTGACATTTCATCGCCCGAGGCTACGATAACGTAACGATCATCGATCTGTTGCAAGAGCTCACGTACTTCCCCGTAACGAGTGTAGTAGCCGATTAGATCACGCCAACTCTGCTTGGTGCTATAGAACGTATTGTAGTCAGGAATTTCCGGCGCCCCTGCGTCGGGACGGTGAATAACTGAGTAGCCCCGATAGTGGAGATCGACCGTGCTTGGTAGCAGAGTTTGCAGTTTCACGTCCGCATTTGGCAGACCCTCGGCCCATTCAAGTTTGTCCCAGTAGATTTCTAAATTTGTACGCAGTCTGACGCGACGTGGCGTGCCGGGCTGAAACATATCAGTCAGGTTGAAAAGAATTGTCTTCTTGCGACCCGCAGGGAAGCCGAGATTGTCTTGCGCCACCTTCCAGCCGCCATGCCCATCCGGTACCTCAACGCTCAAGCTTTTGGCGTGCCAGCGAGTTCCCTGGGTGATGGCCACGTTGACTGACGATTCCGTGTCGTGAATTGACCCATGGGCGATCAAATACAATGGTCCACTTGCCGGAGCGTCCGGACCTAGATCGACTTCTACGTAGTGATCGCGAGTCAGGCCTTGATACTGGCCTCGTCCGAAAGTGTCGAGAGCCCTGCCGTCAAGACTGGTGAGAATGTCAGTGACATCCTTACCATTATCGTCGATTGCCTGGGCGATCTTTTTCGGAGACGCTACGGTGGTTAAGCCAAGTTTGGCTGGTGGCACCACAAATCGCTCATCGACGAAGATCTCAGTTCCGGCCGGATGATCAACCGTCATCAGGGCCAGGTAATCGTAGTAGTAAACCTCCCAAAGCTCAGCAGTGACCCGGATGTCGTAGTAGCCATCGTGAGGAACGAGTTGGTCACGTCCGATCTTGTACCACTCTCCGGTCGCGGCAATCTTGGCTGAGCCGAGGGTATTGATGCGCAACCCAATCGCCGAACCCCAGGGTACGGCGTCCTTCACAAACTCCATCTGTTTGCCGTTGTAAGCAAAAAGGAACGGGCACGACGCTTTCAATCGTTGTTCCGTTACTACTTCCTGATCGGCCTTGATCTCAAACTCCGCTCTCACAGTGCCGTTGGGCCAGACAACCCGTACCACGTCAGCGCTGGATTGGTCGCCCAGACCGAAATGCAAAAGTGGGCCGGTGATTGGTTGCTTCTGCACCAGCAAACCGGCCCGGATTTCAATCTCCCCGCCGACGCCGAATGGATTTATCCGCTGATCACCGACCGCTTGCACGGCGCGCGGCCGTACCACTTGCCAGTGATAGTTCTTCGCCCCGCTGTTAATTGCCTGCAGCACTTTCCCTTCGGGTGAAAGGCCGACCAGATCGAGTCGTCCGTCGCTGTTCAGATCGGCAGCAGCAAAGACAAAGTCAGGTCCAACTGGCTGCGGCAGTGGTTGAAACTTGTTCTGCTCATCATTCAACCACACAAGCCCGCCAATAACATTCTTACCGCCTGGCACTTCCCGGAAGGTTAGGAGCAGATCGTTGCCGCCGTTGTTGTCGAGATCCGCCACTGCGAGATGAAACTCGCGCTGTTCGTAATTGGCGATATCCGCAAACTTTGCGAGTGCGAAGATCTCCCACTCGCTTCCCTCATTCTTATCGGAAATGCGAACAATGCTACCGTCCACCTGCACGGCAATGAGATCGAGCACGCCATCATTATTGGCGTCGTCAACGCTGATAGCGCGAATATG
>Ga0126377_10003887_pt1 | contig 10712 bp, 9 predicted proteins | sample PanSoiMetPlot_22_FD_92647 | JGI IMG/M metagenome (GOLD analysis project Ga0126377, IMG submission 92647) | Tropical forest soil microbial communities from Panama - MetaG Plot_22 | ecosystem: Environmental > Terrestrial > Soil > Tropical forest > Bulk soil | place: Panama | collected 2016-02-17 | reverse complement strand
GGCGGGTGCCGCCTGGCGCGAGCTGCGCCAGCGGGCGTGACCGGCGCCCGGACGGCGCCCGGGCGGCGCCGTCCGCGTGCTGATCCTGGCTACCACATCCAGGGCTCCATGAACGCAACCCTGCCGTGGGAGTGGCCGGTGGCGTGCGCCATCGACGCAACCGTGAGAGCGCCGAGGATGCCCAGTGCGAGGGCCAACGAGAATCCCGCGCATCGCCCGGGCGCGGGCCGACCTGGGGGATCTGCGGTGCGCGGATAACCTGCGGTGCGCGCCGCCCGCCGGGTCGCTAGTGGACGTGCCGTGCCATAACGAGCTGCGACTCTTCATCGGAGAGGGTCCCCTCTTTGGCGACGTAGACATCGGGTCCTCTAAGAGGGAGAAGGTACTCCTCTACCGGCCTCGGGAGATGACATTCGGACTAATTGGGGCAAGCTTTCCCGCATGTGCCCGGGCAAGTTGCCCAGACGGGATCGGGCGGTGCCGCTCACGTAACAGTGGCCCGGTTAGTATCAGCTCTCACCCACACCACTTGCACTTCGTCAGTCACAGGCGTCACGAGAATACAGCCGCCGAAGATGCCATTCGCCGGTCGGCCGTGCTTTCCGTGAAAGGGTCTGTGCAAATTGCGCTGCACTCTATCTGAACAGGGATGAACATTTCTTATTTCACGGTTGCCTGTTCCTCCGGCCGAGTGTGAGAAGGCATAGTGGGTATTAACACGGCGGAATGGTTCGGTGTCTCCCAATCGACCAGCTGTGAGCTTGCCCGCAGGCGGTGAAAGACGCTAGGCGATCATGGAATTTCGGGTCCTCGGGCCGGTTGAGCTTTGGTCCGCTGACCGGCGGCAGGATCTTGGGCCGGCCAGGGAACGCTGCGTTCTTGCCGTCCTCCTGCTGACGCCGGGGACGATCGTACCGGCCGAAACCCTCATTGACCGGCTCTGGGACACCCGGCCACCGGCCAAGGCACGGGAGAGTCTGTCCGCCTATATTGCCCGGCTCCGGGCATCGCTCCGGCAGGCGGTCGGCGATGGCGTCCAGCTGGCCGGGCGCGCCCGCGGCTACCTGCTCGACATCGATCCCGAGGCGGTGGACCTGCATCAGTTCCGCAGGCTGCGCCGCCAGGCGGATGCCCTGGCCACCAGCGGCGACCACGACCGGGCGGCCGCGCTGCTGCGTGAGGCGGACGCGCTGTGGCGCGGCCCGGCCCTGGCGGGCATCGATGGCGACTGGGTGGCCCGGATGCGGGACAGCCTCGGCGAGGAGCGCCGGGCGGCCATCCTGGACCGGGTCGAGTGCGAGCTGGCGCTCGGCAGGCACGCCGGCCTGGTCGGTGAGCTGCACCACCTGCTGGCCCAGTACCCGCTGGACGAGACGTTCATCGCCCACCAGATGACCGCGCTGTACCGGAGCGGCAGGCCCGGTGATGCGCTCAGCCTTTACCGGGAGACCCGCAGCCGCCTGGTCGATGAGCAGGGTACCGAGCCAGGGCCGATGCTGGCCGAGCTGCACCAGCGGATCCTGCGCCGCGATCCCGGGCTCGCCGCACCGCCCGCCGACCGGCTTCCGGACCGGGTGGTGCGCCCGGACACCCTCCCGCCCGAGACAGCGCAGTTCGTCGGGCGCAGCGCGGAACTCGGCATGCTCACCGGGGAGAATGGCGACATTCCCCCGATCAGCGTGATCGAGGGCATGCCCGGCGTGGGCAAGACCGCGCTGGCGGTTCATGCCGCCCGCCTCGTCTCCGGGCAGTACCCCGACGGCGTGTTCTATCTCAACTTCCACAGCCACGACCCGGGGACCCCATCGCTCGACGCCGCCGAGGCGCTGCGCCGCCTGCTCCAGATGCTCACCGGGCCGGCCGCGCAGATACCCGATTCGCTCAGCGAGCGCGCCGCGCTGTGGCGGGCCCAGCTCAGCCGGCGCCGCGCCGTGGTGGTCCTGGACGACGTCGCCAGGCTGGACCAGATCGGCCCGCTGCTGCCTGCCGACGACGGCCGCTCCCTGGTCCTGATCACCAGCCGGCACCGGATTCCCGGCCTCACCGGGGCACGGGCGCTGACCCTGGACGTGCTGCCGGTCGATGACGCGATCACGCTGTTCCGGCGGATCGCGGGCGGCGGCCGGGCGCAGGACGACCAAGACGTGGCCGCCGCCGTGGAATTGTGCGGGCGGCTGCCGCTCGCCATTCAGGTCACCGCGGGCCGGCTGGCCCGGGACTACCCGTACCGGCTCGGCGACCTGGTGGCGGAGCTGTCGCGCCCGCCCGCCCTGGTCGGCGGGGCGGGCGCCAACCCGGAGTGGGTACCCGCCTTCGACCTGTCCTACCGTGCCCTGGAACCCGGGTATCAGCAGTTCTTCCGGCGGCTGGGCCTGAGCCCGTGTGCCCAGATCAGCCTGCACGCCGCCGCCGCGCTGGGCGGCGGGACCCTGGCCGAGGCGGAGGAGGCCATCGGCGGCCTGCTCGATCACCACCTGCTGACCCGGGCCCCGGACGGGCAGTTCCGTTTCCACGATCTCGTCCGCGGATACGCGGCAATGTGCGCCGCACGCGACGACTCGCCGTCCGTGCACCGGCAGGCGCTCGGCAGGCTGTTCGACTATTACCTGCACACCGCCGACGAGGCGGACCGGGTGCTGTACCCGTTCCGGCGCCGGATGCCGGTGTCGGTCACCCGCCCGCCGGCCGCGACCCCGGCCGTGGCCACCCAGGAGGAGGCCGCGGCCTGGCTGGAGGCCGAGTGGCGCAACGTGTTGCAGGCCGCGCAGTACGCCGCCCGGCACGAGTGGAAGCGCAAGTGCGCGGACCTAATCCACGCGCTGGCCGGCTTCGTCCGGATCCGGGCGTACTGGGACGAGGCGATCGCGGCGCAGACCCTGGCCCTGCAGGCAGCCCGCGACATCGCGGATCCGGGCAGGATCGCGCAGGCGGCGCTGGAACTCTGCGAGGTGAGCCAGGAGACCGGCAGGCACGAGGAGACGCTTCCGCTGGCGGAGGACGCCGCGTCGATCTACCGGTCCCTGGCCGACCAGCGCGGCGAGGCACATGCCCTCGACCAGATCGGGATGGCTCACGCGCGGGTAACCCGGTACCGCGAGGCCTCGCCTACTTCCACGAGGCGCGGATCATGTACCGCGCCGCCCGGGACCCGCACGGCCTAGCCGACACCTTGGCCCACGCCGGCATCGCCTGCTGGCATCTCGGCCGCTACGCGGACGCGATGGATCACCTGAGGGAGGCGCTGTCCCGCTACCGCGCGGCCGGCGATCGGCGGGGCGAGGCGAAAACGCTCAACAACCTAGGCCGGATGCAATTGTTGTCCGGTTATCACCGGGACGCGCTCGCGGCCTATCAAAGCTCGCTGCAGATATTCACCGAGATTGGCGGGGCGCAAAACGAGGCGATCCTCTATCACAACATCGGCGGCGTCTACGACTACAAGGGCAGCTACGAGGAGGCGCTGGCCGCCTACCACCAGGCCCTGGCCATTTACCGCCAGATCGGCGACCTGCCCAACCAGGCGGATGTGCTCAATGACATCGGTGCCATCTACCGTAAGGCGGAGCACTACGACGAGGCGCTGATCCACCACGAGCAGGCCCGGCTGATCGCCGAGGAGATCGGGAACCAGTCCCAGCAGGTCATCGCCATGCGCGGGGTCGCCGACGTATGCCGCGCAACGGGCCGCTGCCACGAGGCGATCGACCAATACCACACCGTGCTCAAGCTGGCCCGCGAGATCGGTGACCCGTACGAGGAAGCCAAAACCCTCGAAGGGATCGCGGAAGCGACGCTCAGCACCCGGCGCCCCGATGCCGCGCGGATCCTTCTCCGGCAGGCGCTGGACATCTTCGAGCGCCTCGGCGTGCCCGAGGCGGAGTCGGCGCGGATACGCATAGAGTCCCTGGATCCCGCGCTGGGCCGGCTTACCCCGTAGTCCCCTGACGGTTCCGGCAGCCGGCGGCCAACCCGCTGGCCGCGCTCACGTGTGCCCGTCCCTGCGCCCGTGACCTGCGGTGCAAGGTCTGTATCAAGGTCAGTGCAATCCGCCCGCCGCACGATTGTGTGCAGGTTCCTGGCAGCGGGAACCGTGCAGGTTCCTGGCAGCGGGAACACCGCCTGCCAGCTACCGAAGGGCGCGTCTGATGCGGGAAACGGTGCGATGGCGAACGGCGGCGGGGGGCGCCGTGACAAGCACGCCGGCTGCCCGGTCCGTCAAGAGACGACTGCGGCCCCTGTACGCGACCGGGTTCATCCACAGCTTCGTGCTGTGGTACTCGGTCGAGAAGCTCTTCATGCGGTCCGTGGGCCTGAACGATTACCTCATCACGATCGCCACGCTCGTGTACATCGTCGTCATGATGGTGGCCAACATCCCGCTCGGCGTTCTCGCCGACCGGTGGAGCCGCAAGGGTGTGCTCTACGTCGCCACCTGCGCGCTCATCGGCAGTTCGCTGGTGTGCGGCGTCAGCCACGGTCTCGCGATGTACGCCGCCGGGATTTCGGTCTGGGGCCTTTTCTACGCCGCGTACGCCGGGACCTACGATTCGGCGATCTACGATGTCCTCCTCGAGGAAACCGGCTCGGCGGAGGCCTTTGAGCGCTGCTACGGCAGGGTGCAGATGTTCGAGGCAACGGCGTTTATCACCAGCGCGCTGTGCAGCGCGTTCGTCGCCAGGTACGCCAGCCTGCGGCTCGAATACTTCCTCACGATTCCGTTTACCTGCTGCGCATTCGTCACGCTGCGGCGGTTCCGCGAGCCGGGCCTGCACCGCACGGTGGCGAGGCCGCACCTGGTGGCGCATCTCGGCCAGTTGGTGCGGGGCACGACCAGGGCCGGTGTCGGCTGGATCGTGCTCGCCCTGGTGGCCAACTGCGTTGTCATGCGCCTGCTCATCGAGTTCTACCAGCTCTGGTACCTCGGGCTGGTGCTGCCGGTGATCTGGTACGGGCCCGGCTGCGCGCTCATGTACTCCGGCGCCTGGAGTGGCGGTGCCCTCGCCAGCTGGCTGCGCGGCGGCCGCACGGTGCTGGTGGCGGGGCTGGGCACCCTCGCGGCCGCCTGCGGCCTGTTCGTCCCGGACCCGCGCGTGGTGGTGGGCGCTCAGGTCGCCACGATCTTCGGGGTCACGGTCCTCAACATCGCGCTGACCCGCTACCTGCATGACGCGATGCCGTCGACCATCCGGGCCGGGGTCTCGTCCGTGGTCAGCACCGTCGGCTACGGCGTCTTCGTGCCGGCCGCCCTGGCCTTCGGCCTCTTCAGCCGCGGCCACGGCATCTTCGCGGCATCCGTGTTCGTCGTCGTCCCGCTGGGCGTCATGTGCCTGGCGGTCGCCCGCGCCCAGCGCTGGGCGCCCCAGCCAGCCCAGCAGCCGCGGCTCGTGGCCCCGGTCGAAGATCACCGCCCGGACGCGCGGCTACCTGCCGCGGTGCCCGGCCACGGGCGGGAGCGGGTCGCGGGATGCGCGCCCGGCACCCTGATCGGCACCGCCATGGGGGTAGTGCCCGGTTACACGGGCCCAACTCCGGCCTACGCCGGGCCGAAGGTGAACCGGGTCGGGGACCCGGCGAAGTCGCTGGAATCCAGGGCGAACACCCACTCCGGCCGGAGCGCGAACACGCTGTTCGATGCGGGGTCCACCATCTCCGGGCCATAGTCGGTCCCGTATTTGGCGTTTTCGGCGGCGAGCATCGCCCGCAACTCGCCGTCCCCGGTGACCCGCTCGGCCCGGCCCTGCACCACGACCGGCTCCAGCGGGTTATCGGTGGACACGGTGCAGCGGGCGTCGGCGCTCAGATTGCGCGCCTTGCGGGATCCGTTCGCGCTGGAGAACCACAGCCGGCCGGAGAACCAGACCGCCCAGACCGGCATGAGGTGCGGCCCTCGCTGCGGGGTCACCGTCGCCAGCCAGAAGTCATGCGAGCGGGTCAGCCTCTCCTCCGCCCAGGACCACGGCAGCAGCCCGCTCCCCTCGGTCGCGGGAAGCGTCCCATAGCCAGGCATGTACGGCCTTGCCGCGGAAGGTTCGGTCACCCTCCGAAGCTAGCAACCCGGCTCGCCCCCGGCCCAGCCTGGGCGGCCCGGGCTGCATCGCGGGCATCGTGCGGCGCGGGCGGCGTCATAAATGTGGCCCACACGACTTTTCCCGTGTCGCTTGGCGTGGTGTAAGTGGCATAGCCCCACTTGTCGCTGAGTGCGCTGACAACATGCAGGCCGCGGCCAGTTTCGGTGAGATGGCCGGGCTTTTTCGGCACCGGGATGCTTGAACTGGGGTCGGCTACGGCACAGAGCAAGCAAGGTCGGGAATTCAGCAGGCCGAGCCGGACCGGCCAACTCGGCCGGTGCCGGCTTAGTCCTGGCACCGCGTGACGCAGTGCGTTGGTCAGCAGCTCAGACACCACAATGGTGATGTCTTCGCAACGTTGCGTCACGCCCCAGCCCCGCAAAGCGGCCATGGAGAATTCCCGTCCCGCACGCACCGCTTCGGCGTCCATGTTCAGCGTTTGGGTAGTGATCATTGGGGAACGCGCCCAGCCCGGCGCACCGGGCGACAGGACCCAATTGCCGCCCGTCAGGCCGGCCATCTCCGCGGCCGCTCTGAGCCACTGGCAGCCTGCGCTAGTGTTACCGTCCGGCCGGCCGATCACCGTGTTTGAGGGAACTGGCACATGGGCCTTCTTTCCGCATACTAGTGGGTATATTGGCCATCGCTTCGCGCCCGGAATGTGGGTCGCGGGGCTATGGCTATTTGCGGTGACGTCCGCGGATCCACTGGTTTTGCGGGGTGCTGGCCGCCGGCCGCACCGGCGGGATCAAGGTCTCATGAGCGACCTCGGCGGTGTGGTCGGCGCCATTTCGGCGATGGTGCGCGGCCATCAGGGCCACCATGATGGCCGCTGCTTCCCTGTCCTGCAGCGCGACGGGGTGGGCAGGCCAGAACCACGGGCTGCTTTGCTGGCATTCGGGGCATGTCAGCCGCCCCAGCCGGTCGAATCGCCACCCGGCAGAGAGCGCGCGGGCCCGGATGTCGGCCTCGCCAAGCGCTGCCGGGTTGGTGTGGTGCGAAATGCACTGTGCCAGCTCGCACCACACGATCGGTATCCGGAGCTGGTCGCCAATTACAGCTCGCTCCGCGGTGCTGGGACCTGGAGCTCTGCTGTCGCTGGCGGGAACCGTTCCGGGCACCGCAGGAAGAGTCCCGGATGGCGCGGCGGGAAGCGTTCCGGTGGGCACGGCGGGAAGCGTTCCGGCGGGCACCGCAGGAAGAGTCCCGGATGGCGCGGCGGGAAGCGTTCCGGATGGCACGGCCGGAGGCGTTCCGGCGGATACGGCTGGGGCAGCGATCTTCCGCACTGGCCCGCCATCGCCCGGTGCCCCGTCGCTGGCCGTGCCGCCGCTGGGCCGGGCGTCGCTGTACCCGGCGTCGCTGTACCCGGCGTCGCTGTACCCGGCGTCGCTGTACCCGGCGTCGCTGTACCCGTTGTCGCCGTACCCGGCGTCGCTGTCCTCGTCGCGCAACTGGGCTATCCAGGCGCTCATTTCATGAGCGCTGACATCCGCTGGCGAGATCTTGACATTCATAAGCAAACCTTCACTGTGCTACACGAACTTGGCCAGGCGGCCTCAAGGCACACGAACGGCCAGGTAAACATGCTTGGATTAGACCGCCCGCCCACCGGAACGCTTCGCGTGCCGAGGCAGCGGCCAAGAGGCCAGATTGCTGCCGTCCCAAGCGGCGGCCCGCCGTGGCCACCCGGTTGGCCTTTCCAGGCCACGGCCTTGCCAGGGGTAAAAGCCGGGCCAGGCTGCAGCGAAATGGAACGGGCAGTAACACCGGCGCTGGTCGCCCCCAGAGCAAGGGCACAGTCATGACCGCATCTCCCCCTTCATGCGCCCGGGCTTACCCCCTGGCCCCTCGGTCTCACACTCCCGCTATCCGATTACAGATGTATATACATACGGTAAATTTTTGGTATATTAGCAGTTCCGGCACTTATCGCTTATGGCTAGTTACAGCTTTCGCTTTGTACACAGGTTATGGATCCTGTTTCCCCAGGTAACGGCCATGAAGCCGCGCACGGCCGACGCGATTATCCACTCTACTCCCCAAGTAACGCACAGATTTGCGGCCTTTTTGCACAAGCCACCCACAGGTTCTCCACAGTGGTCTCGGGGGCCAACCGGGGACCTGGGCGTGGTGCGGCGGGATCTCGCCCGGCCTGTGCTCGCGTCGCCCATGCCGGGTTCCTGCATCATCGGACAGCGGCACCGATCAGGCCCGGCAGGACCCTGCCGAGCTTGCGTTGTCCGGGCGGGCGGCTGGCGGGAACGCCCGCTCCTGGCACATCCCCCGCGAAGGCACCGGAACTTGATCTACCCTGCTCCGCATGCGGATTCCACCCGGCGCCCGGGTCTACCTCACCACGGCCGTCAGCCTGGCCGCGGTTGCCTTAGCTACCTGGTTCGGCATGCAGGCGGGCTCTGCCCCGTCCGCCCGCGGGTGGTGGGCGCTGGGTGCCGTGCTCGCGAGCGTCACCGCCGCCGGGGTGCCCGCGTACGAGCAGATCCGCAAGGAGCGGCTGCGGGCCCGAGCGCAGCGGGCCGCGGTGGACGCGGCGGTCGCGATGCGCGTGACCATGAACGACGCGCTCGACCCGATTGTGCGCCAGCTTGGCCGGGTGGTCACCGCGGCCAAAGACGACCGGGCGCCGCTGGCCGAGGCCGCGATCCCCATGGTGCTCGACTCGGCCGCCCATCTCGTCGGCACCGGGCGGGTGCGGGCCTGCCTGTTCCGGTTCGCGCCGGGAACGCCGATGATGCTGGTTCCCGCGCAGTACAGCGGCCGGGTGGACGACCCGCTGGAGCCGATCACCGAGGGAACGACCGAGGGCGACCTGGTCTTCGGCATGATCCGGCACAACCAGCACCTGTTCTACCCCGACCTTGACACCAGCGCGCCGGCGGGCTGGCGGATCACCGCGCCGCAGACCTATAAGGCCTTTGCCGCCGTCCCGGTCGCGGCCGGGCAGAACGCGTTCGGCATGCTGATGGTGGACTCGCTGGACGTGGACGGGATCCGGCGGGCGGACGTGCCGCTGATCCGCTTGCTCGGCGGCATGGCCGCCGTCGCGCTAGCCTGAAAGAACAAGGTAACCAGCCGGCCATTGTGCCCTTGCGGGTGCTGGCTGACACTGAGGTCGTGGGGAAGGCAGCGAACGTGGCGGCGCACATCACCATCGAGGACCGCGATGACCGGCCCGAGCGGATGGTGCGCGACCCGGACCGCTACTTCGCCGACGCCCGCCAGCGGGCCGAACGGGAAGTTATGAACCAGGCAAGCTGGCTGTTCGACGGCAACCCCCGGCACCGCAAGGCGCGTTAGCGCTCGGGCGTGTGATCGCCAGGTGCCCTGTCTGGCCGGTTGCTGCGCGATTTGACCGGGTGCTCGCCGCGGCCAGCGCGTCCTTGGGCTCCAGGCCAGCTGGGCCAGCAGCGCCGTTTGGCACGTCACCGGGACGCTAGGAGGGGCCGCTTACGGTGAAACCCCGCGTCGGCGCAGGCGGCCTGGAGGCTGCCCAGCCCGAAGGCTTCCACCGGGCCGAGTGCACCCGATGGCCGCACGCCGTGTGCGGCCGCCTGGCCCGCCGCCCAGGCGAGCATCGGCGCGGTGAACGAGTAGGGATCCCCGCCGGTCAGGTGCGCCGCGGCCAGCGTCGCGCCGCTGGCATCGCCCGCTACGGCGACGACGTCCGAGCGGATGGCTTCCCTCGTGGCGGGCCCGGCCCTGCTGCGCTGAATCCGGCGGGCCTGCTGATCGAACGCCCGGCGCACGCCTGGCAGCCTGTCCACCGTCGTAGCGAGCGCCGAGGCGTAGTGGATGAACCTGGTGGCAGCGCCGTACCAGCCCAGGTAGACACCCACCTCGGCGAGCGGTGCCTGCGCCGGGCCGCCGCCTGTTCCCGCGGTCGCGGGCCGTAGCCGGGGGAGGGCGAACTGCTCTGAAGAGCCGATCGAGAAGGCCGGCCGCCGCCTGCCGCCGATCGTGAACGACATGACGTGCGCGGCGGTGCGCTCGCCGACGACGCGGCCGCCGCGGAACGCATACCCGGGTTCGAGCAGCACCCCAGCCACCGACGCGCGGGTGCCCGCGCTGGTCCCTTTCTGGATGTTCCCGCGAACGAAGTAGCCGACCTGCACCCGGGTCGCGGCGGGCCCGGCGGCCTCCAGCGCGAGAGCCCCGGCAAGGTTTCCCGGCACGTAGTCGTAGCCGAACGCGGTCAGCAGCACCGCCCCGGTGCGTTCCGCGCGCGGCCCGAATTCCTCGAACACGCCGCGGATGAACGGCGGCTCACCGCTGGAGTCCAGGTAGATGGCGCCCGCGTCCACCGCCGCCGCCACGACGGGCCGGCCGACCTTCATAAACGGTCCCGCGGTCGACACCAGCACGTCGCCGGCCCCCAGCAGCTGGCGCAGTGGCTCCGGGCTGTCGATGCCCGCGACCGCCGTCTCCAGTTCGATCCCCTCGCCCGGCCGCGCGAGCCGGGCAGCCACCGCTTTCAGCCGGCCTTGGTCACGGCCGGCCAGGACGGGCCGGGCCCCGGCTGCGACCATCGCCCGCGCGGTCAGCCCCCCGATATAGCCCGTCGCCCCGTACAAAACGATCCGGCCCGGCATGGCATCAACCTACTGTGACGGCTAGGCGCCACAG
>Ga0126377_10003886_pt1 | contig 10713 bp, 11 predicted proteins | sample PanSoiMetPlot_22_FD_92647 | JGI IMG/M metagenome (GOLD analysis project Ga0126377, IMG submission 92647) | Tropical forest soil microbial communities from Panama - MetaG Plot_22 | ecosystem: Environmental > Terrestrial > Soil > Tropical forest > Bulk soil | place: Panama | collected 2016-02-17 | reverse complement strand
CCCGAGAAGGCCGATTGGATGACGCGCGAATCCTGGTCGACCAAGGGCGACCTCTCCGAATTGCGCGCAGCCTTCGCGCACTTCCATTCCGATGTGCAGACGGTGCTCGCCTCCGCACCCGAGGTGCACAAGTGGGGCATCTATGAGCGCGAGCCGCTGCCCACGTGGAGCAAAGGCCGCATCGCGCTTCTGGGCGATGCCTGCCATCCGATGACGCCCTACATGGCATCAGGCGCCGCCATGGCGCTCGAGGACGCAGTCGTGCTCGCGCGCTGTCTCGCCGACGAGGACTTCGAGAGCATCGAAGCGGCGCTGCGCACCTATGAAGCGATCCGCAAGCCGCGCGCCAGCGCCGTGCAGAAAGGCTCCAGTGCCAATACCTGGATGCGGCAGGAGACCAATCCAGACTGGCTCTACGGCTACGACGCCTGGCGTGTGCCGCTGCGCTCGGAGAGCGCGGCGCTGGTCTCCACCTATTGGGAAGCCTGATGTCCCCTGCCGAATTCATCGCTGCGCTCGATCGCACCTCGACGCGCCACACCACGCCGCTTGTTACGCCTCTTGGCGACGGCCACATCGTGTGGCGCAGCTGGGGCCAAGGTGCGCCGCTCGTGCTGCTGCACGGCGGCACCGGCAGCTGGATGCACTGGATCCGCAACGTCGAGCCGCTGGCGCGCGACCGGATGGTCATCGTGCCGGACCTGCCGGGCTCGGGCGAGTCTGCGAGCCCGCAGCCGCCGTACTCGGCTGAGAGCTTCGCCGCACTGCTGCTGCAGGGGCTTGACACGATCATCGGATCGCAGACGCATTTCAATATCGCCGGCTTCTCCATGGGCGGATTGATCGCCGGCTATCTGGCGCAACAGGGTGGCGCGCGCGTCGACGCGCTGGTGCTGGTCGGCTCGACCGGGATGGGCGGCACGCGCGCCCCGATGGAGCCGCTCAAGTCGTGGCGGCGGCTGCCGACCGAGGAGGCGAAGCGCGCCGTGCATCGCATCAACCTCAGCATTCTGATGATCTACGATCCGGAGAAGATCGACGCGCTCGCGGTCGAGGTGCAGTCGCGCAACGCCGCGGTGTCGCGCATTCGCGGCAAGCACGTGTCGCACACCGGCACGCTCGCCAATTGCCTTCCCGGCTTTGGCGGCCGGCTTGCCGGCATCTGGGGCGAGCACGATCCGACCGCCGCGCCCTATCTCGCAGAGCGGCGGGAGCGACTGCAGCAGTTCAAGCCGCGTGCGCCGTTCGATATCGTGCGGGGCGCCGGCCACTGGGTGCAGTACGAGGCTTATGAGACGGTCAATCGGCGGATGGGGGAGCTGCTGACAGCAGTCTCGTGACACCTTCCCCGCATTGTGATCATGCTATTCGATCGAGAAATTGCGCATGCAGGGAGTGGAGCCGCGCGAGATAAGCTCGATCGATGAGCGCGGCCTCGGTCCGATTGAACCGCTGGCCGAGCTCGCCCATGAAGTCCACACAATGCTGGGCCGTGTAGAAATCGATCACCGCGGACTGCTCCGCATTGGGACGCAGGATGTCGAGCCATTCCTCAACATAAACCGTATCGTGCCCATGCGCGAGCAGGGCCATGCGGATGAGGCTAGGCAACAGCAATGGGTCGCCGAAGCACAGGTCGTCAACGTCAACGATACCAGTCAGTCGCCCCTCGTGCACGATCACGTTCTTGGTCGTGATGTCGTGCAGGAACGGTGTCGGCGGGACGCGTTGAAAATGTCCACTGAAACGCTCTGCCGCCGCCTCGACCAAGTCGACGACACCCTCGTCGATCACACCGGCGGCGCGAATGCGTTGCCTGCTGCGGGCAAAAGAGGCCGCGACCACGGCGCGCCAGCTTTGGTGCGCAAAGGGACCGTCATAGCTCGCCGCATAGCCGAAGCCGCTGCCAGGAGGCAGCGCGGTCACGATACTTTGGATGGAGACGAGCCGCTCCGCCAGCGCCCGCAGCTCGGTGCGCGACATGCCACGGTAGACCCTACCGAGGTCCTTGCCCGGCAGTCGTTCGAGAACGGCCAACGGAAAGGGATGTCGCATCATGCTCAAGTCGGCGTGCAGCAGATCGGGCAGCGGGACGCCTTTAGGTCGCAGCAGGCGCGACCAGTAGATGGCACCGCGCACCTCTCCGATTTGCTCAGGACGAGACAGACGAACGACCACAGCGCGGCCGCTCGCAAGCCGCACGTCATAGACGAAGTGGCTGCTGCCGATCGGGAACCGTACAATAGCTTCCGCCGGCTCGCCGAAAACTTCGGCGACGATGGCGGCTGCCTCCCGAGTGGTTGGATCGGTGCGTCGCGCGAGCTCATCAGGCTTGGTCATCGGGGGCAATCTCATGCGATCTCTGTTTCGACAGTGGATACAATAAAATTTACCCCTCATTTGGCGAGAATCGTTCCCTTGACACGCGCCTGGCCAGCCTCGACAAACCGCAGCGACAAGCATTGAGGATATTCCATGTCCCACGCCGACCTTGCCAAGATCATCGACGACGCCTTCGAGCAGCGCGACGGGATCAGCCCTTCGACCAAGGGGCCGGTGCGCGAGGCGGTCGAGGCGGCGCTCGAGCTGCTCGATAGCGGCAAGGCCCGTGTCGCCGAGCGAGGCGCGAACGGCCAGTGGTCGGTCAACCAGTGGCTCAAGAAGGCGGTGCTGCTGTCGTTCCCCCTCAACGATGTACGCGTGATCTCCGGCGGTCCCGGGGAGGCCGCCTGGTGGGACAAGGTCGCGTCCAAGTTCGAGGGCTGGGGCGAGAACCGCTTCCGCGAGGCCGGCTTCCGCGCGGTGCCGGGCTCGATCGTGCGCCGCCCGGCCTATGTCGCGCCCGGCGTGGTGCTGATGCCCTCCTTCGTCAATCTCGGCGCCTATGTCGACAGCGGCACCATGATCGACACCTGGGCGACTGTCGGCTCCTGTGCGCAGATCGGCAAGAACTGCCACATCTCGGGCGGCACCGGTATCGGCGGCGTATTGGAGCCGCTGCAGGCGAGCCCTGTGATCGTCGAGAACAACTGTTTCATCGGCGCGCGCTCGGAGGTGGCCGAAGGCGTGATCGTGCGCGAGGGCTCGGTGCTCTCGATGGGCGTCTATCTCGGCGCCTCGACGCGAATCGTCGATCGCGAGACCGGCGCGATCTATCAGGGCGAAGTGCCGCCCTATTCGGTAGTGGTGCCGGGCTCGATGCCGGGCAAGCCCGGCAAGGACGGCGCCGCGAGCCCGAGCCTCTATTGCGCCGTGATCGTCAAGCGCGTCGACGAGAAGACGCGCGCAAAGACGAGCATCAATGAGTTGCTGCGAGACTGAACCGGTCCATTGACTGGTCGTCACTTGCGCGGCACACGGGCGGGACACAGCCAATGGATTGGGTTCATCTGTTCACGAGCTTCGAGGGCCGTATCAGCCGCCAGCCATTCTGGATCGCATTGGCGGTATTCGTCGCGATCGATATCGCCAGTATGTTGACGATCGAGGATGACCGATGGAGCGCGGTGCTCGACCTCGTCATGACCTACCCCCAGTTCGTGGTGTGCGCCAAACGCGGTCACGACCGCAACATGCCGACGTGGGTGGTGGGCCTGTTCTTCGCGCTGGCAGTCGCATTGGATCTCATGATCCTAGGCGGGTGGGTCGCCAAGGACCTAAGCAACGCAACACCGCTCGTCTATGTATTCGGGGTGCCGTTACTCGTTCTTGGGCTCGCCCTCATCGTCGATCTCGGCTTCCGCCGCGGCACGGTCGGTCCCAACCGCTACGGCCCCGATCCGCTCGACGCGAGCGCGTAGTGGGCCTGTCAAATTCGCGCAACAATCCTGCGCTGAGTGATCGTACGTAGTCACGCTGCGAGGCCCCCTTGTCCTACCAGACGCTCAATTCCGACCAGATCGTCGAGACGCTGCGCCGCCTGGAGCATCGGATCGGCGAACGCTTTCCGGGCTCAAGCTTAGCGGCAGTCTGCAGCGAGCTCATCGGCATGGCGCAGACTGTGCAGCAGCGCTCTGTGGCGATCGCCTCGCCGCACTACCTGCTACGCGCTGCCGTGTTCCTCGTGATCGCGGCGGGGCTCGTTGGGCTCCTGTTCGTTGCCTTCAAGGTCAATGTCCAGGTCGGGACGGTCGAGATCTTCAGCGTGTTCCAGGGCGTCGAGGCGGCGATGAACATCGTCGTCCTCTCGGGCGCGTTGCTGTTCTTCCTGGTATCGCTCGAGACGCGCATCAAGCGCCGGCGCTCGCTCAGCGATCTGTACGCCTTCCGTTCGATCGCGCATGTCATCGACATGCATCAGCTCACCAAGGACCCAAGCACCATCCTGGGTGGCGCCGCGCCCACCGCCTCCTCCCCCAAACGGACGATGAGCCGCTTCGAGCTCACCCGCTACCTCAACTATTGCAGCGAAATGTTGTCACTGACCAACAAGCTCGCCGCACTCTACGCGCAGCATCTGCCCGACCCGGTGATCATCGATGCCGTCAACGACATCGAGGACCTCACCACCAATCTCTGCAACAAGATCTGGCAGAAGATTACCATTCTGGATACCGTCCGGGCGCTGTAGACGCGCCCAAGCGCACGCAGCTCGTGAAATTCCAGTTCACTGAGCGTGGCAGCACCTCATCATGTGGGCGCCGCCTCAATCGATCAGATGGTCGGCACCAAGTCTCATGATACGCGGCACCGTCAGATCGAGCGCCTTGGCGGTCCCGAGGTTGACGACTAGCTCAAATCTCCATGGCAGCCGGACCGGCAGGTCGGCCGGTCTTTCGCCCTTGAGGATGCGCCCGGCGTAAAGGCCGATTTGATGGTACGCGTCCATCAGAATGGGCCCATAGCTCATTAGGCCGCCGCCCTCGGCGTACTCGCGCCAAGGGTAGGCCGCGGGCAGCCTATAGTGTGCCGCCAGCGCGACAATATGACGGCGCCGGGTGGAAAAGAATGGGTCGGCACTGACGAGGAGTGCATCAGCATTCTGATCGACGGCCGAAGCGAAGGCCGCCTCGATTCCTTTCCCAATGCTGGCATCAACGACTATCAGCTGCCGACCGGCGGCAGCTACCACTGCCTCCATGTCTCTAACTTCAAACTCGGAAACGACATTGCTCCCGTTCACCAATAGAGCAATGCGCTCGGCCGCGGGCACCAGCTCGCGCAGCTGTGACAGCCGCTTGCTGAGAAGCTCGGTGGTGTAAATACTCACACCCGTGGCATTGCCGCCCGGCCGACTGTAGCTGGATACAAGCCCGACCTTGACCGGATCAAAGCCGGCGATGAAAAGGATTGGAATATTTGTGGTCGCCGCTATCGCCGCCCGCGCCGACACGAGTCCTCCGGCCGCCACAATGAGCTTGACTTGGCGGGCGACCAAATCAGCTGCCAGCGCCGGGAGCTTCTCGTAGCGCCCTTCGGCCTGAAGGGTTTCAATCGTGACGTTTTGGTCCGGGAAGTATCCGGCTTCGTTGAGACCTTTGCGAAACGCAGTCGGAACCGGGCCGCTGACGGAGGCGCTACGAACCGGCCCGCTGACGGAGGCGCTACTGAGAAAGCCGATCACCGGCAAGGCTGGCTGCTGTGCGAGCGCATCCAACGGCCATGCCACCACGCTACCGCCCAGAAGAGCGATCAGCTCTCTCCGCCTCACCTGATCCCCGCGCACGCCGAACTCTCCTCGTGCGAACTAACGCCACGAGAACGCGGGCAAAATTATGCTCAGCTGCCTGCGGTGTCCAGCCTGTCCCTTGCGGCGGTTACGAGGAACCGGTCGTCCCGACATCCGTGAGATTGCCGGGCTCGAGCGGCGTGCCATGCGAAACCCTAACCGGGCGCGACCGGGGGAACATCGAAGCAAACGATGTTCCCCCGCGGGCAAAGCCATGGTTGTCGGCGGGACTAGCCGCCGCAACTGCAGCCACACCCGCAGGCGTTCGGGTCGTCACGTTGGACTACTGCGTTGTCCTTGTTTGGGTACATTCGCCACACGATGACGAATCGTGACACGCCCATATCTTCTGCTTCGAGAGGCTTATTTTCAGTCAAGGCCCGCAGAACGTCTGCGTTCAGCTGACGGTTCTCCCTTTCTGCGTTGGGCCGACTTCCGTTAAGCGCATTCGAGATCATCGCTGGAATGGCCGCATGGTGCTGCCCGGGAGAATTGTCCGGAAACATTTGATCACCCTGGCCGCCGTTGTTTCCGTGCAAATGTCTTGGCAACAATTTGCGTATGTCTCCTGTAGTTTTCTTTGGAATGGCCTTCATCACTCTCTCTCCTTCACGCTTAGATTTTCCAATCGTACCCGCTGCGTTATTGATCCGGCATGCACACTGCTTGGGGGCGCGGCAAACAGCGCTCGTTGATAAACTTGAGGACCGTGAATGTCTCCTTGCCGACACGGTGGCTCACCGTGGGCTGAGCGGGGCCGCTCGTACGCGGAAACCAGCCGAAGCCACGCACATTCCAGATGTGATCAGGCAGGAGTGACTTATCGATGTCCTCTCCAATATGTGAATTGCCCTTTAAAAGGTCGATACCGAGCTTCGTCGCGGTGTGACAGCTGACACAATCGGTGTTGAATATGTGACTGGCATCGGGATCAACGAGCTTACTGATTACCTCTAGATACTTGTTCCTCTCGTCGACCGTCGCCGCCGCCGCAGCGTTCATCAGCGGAGCAGTAGCGTATCCAACTCGCTCGTCGATTGGCGGGCCAGGAATAGGGAGCGCTGCATGTTTGCACGTGATCCTGCCGCGATTGTTTGTGTAAGGCACCGGAACAACCATGTTCTGATTGGCCGCTGCGTTGAATAGCTGAGCAAAGTGGTGGCCATCGAGCGCAGGGCCGCGCATGGGGACGAAGCCACCCGATGGCTTTGACGGATCAAAATCGGGCGGCACATTCAGCATCGGCAAAAAGATCCAGGACCTGGGCTGCCGGTCGGAAGCGGAAGGAGCGGAAAGTGCCGCAACTGTCATAAGGGTCAGGCGACGACTGGAAAGATGACGCGCGAGAAGGGCTTTCATCCCGTCGCGGGTGTTTGTTGCAGTATTTGCGTTGCTCAGCCCAGGGTGAACCCCGAGGGGGCGCGTGGTTGTGACACTGGGCTGTCCATTTTTCAACGTGTCTCGGAGCGCAACGAGGTCTGCCACAATCGCTTTGAACGCCTCAACATTGGCCTTGGGTCGCGGGAAGCAGCCGATCTGGATCGGCCGCTCATCGTCCGGATCACCGTTTTCCTTGGTCATCGTAAAGCTGAACACGAGGTGCACGGCTATGTCGTAGACTTTGAGCCTGCCATCCGGAGCACGAGCGATGGGCTGCACGCTGAGGCGAATCTCCGGCGAGCGCCCGAACTGCCTGACCAAGCCAGGCGAGACGCTAGGGGCGCCGGGGTCTATGCGCACACCGCTGATGTACCAAACATCTCTCGTCCAGACGTCTGCAGGCAGGCCAACCCGATGCGTTGTACCCTCGACCGATCCGGCCGGCCCGGTCGCAATCGTGAGGAACTCGTGAAATACGTCCTCGGACCAGACCGGGCCATCGCTGGCTGTCAGGTCGCGCATAGAGATTAGCTTGGCGAGGTCCGCGTTGTTGGCCGGCGCTGGAAACAGCCAAGAGATGTCATTCGCCGATAGCGGCTCGACTTGGAGCGTCTGCCCGAGTGCGGCACTGATTGTCTGCAGCCCAGTCCTCTCCAAGAAGCTGATCGGGTCGCTTGCGACCAACAATGCCGCGGCCGTCAAACAAAGCACGGTGGCTCGATTCATGGCGTGCCTCAGCGTAAGACCTACCCAAATGTCGCGGCAGCTCGGTTGAAAGTCTCACGCGCCCTGCATCACCGGACGTCAAGCGGTCCAGGCCGGCACGCGCAAAGTTTGCATGAAATCCCCCAGGGCAACTCGCAAGCAGAACGGAGCGGCCGCTATCGAAGAGTTCATCGGTCGCAGGAGCGGGTAAATCATCCTGAGGTATTGCCCGCTCGATCACCGAAATGATGCTCGGCGAAAAAGTCTATTTTTTTCAGTAGCTTGCTTGTTGGGTCGACTCGCGCTCAATTCTAGTACCAAAGTATGGGCGGCATGGTTCTGTAATTTGGACAAGTCATATCCGCGCGGCAACTCATAGGGCCGGACCGCAACACGCTGGGATCGGCGAGTTGGTCACTGACCAATAAGCTCGCCGCCCTCTATACGCAGCATCGACCCGATCCGGGATCATCGATGCTGTCAACGACATCGAGAACCTCACCACCAACCTGCGCAACAATATCTGGCAGAAGATTACCATTTTCGATGCTGGGCGACCCCTCTAAGGCCACACATTCGGACCGTGAATTCCGTTGAGGGCGGCCACCCATCGCCTCATAATGCGCCCGATGCGGTAGGAGGCTTTGATGACAGATCTGCCCCCGGGGATGCGGCGCCAGATCAACGAGAGCGGCGGCCTGTCCAATGATACGCGCGTGCTCATGCTGTACGAGGCCAACAAGAAGACCGCGCTGGTCGCGTACATCCTGTGGTTTTTCCTGGGGTTGTTCGGTGCCCACAATTTCTATCTGGGACGCACCGGCGTCGCAGTAGCGCAACTGATCCTGAGCCTCACCATCGTCGGGATGGTCATCACCATCATATGGGCCCTGGTCGATGCCTTCCTGATCCCGGGTTGGGTCAGACGGCAAAACAACCTGTTGGCGGCACAGCTTGGCGCCTAGAGTGTGTGGAACGAATCTCGCCAGCGCTTTCAATCCGACTTCGGCCTGTTAGAATCTTGTAGGATCTTGGCGTGGAAGAGAGAGGGGCCGCACCATGAGCTTCAAAGAAGCAATCTCATACTGCTTTCGAAACTACGTAGGCTTCAGCGGTCGGGCAGCGCGATCCGAATACTGGTATTGGGTGCTGTTCGTCGTCCTGCTGACGATCGTGGCGTGGCTGATCGACATGACGGTGTTCGGCTTCAACACGACCGGCGTCAATCCCATCAGCGTGATCGTGGCATTGGCGACGCTGCTGCCGGGTCTGGCGGTGTCGGTTCGTCGGCTGCACGACATCGATCGGACAGGCTGGTGGGTGCTACTGACATTCACCGTGATCGGAATACTCGTGCTGTTCGCCTGGGGTTTCATGCGCGGCACGGTGGGTGCGAACCGCTTCGGACCCGATCCGCTCGAAGGCAAGGTCTAAAGGCGCGGTCGCTCGTTGACGGACCCAGCGTCGGCGGCTAAGCCCCGTTGCCATGGCCGCCGATCCCGTTGCTCTCGCCGCTGAGCTTCTGCGCTGCCCGTCGGTCACTCCGGCGGAGGGCGGCGCACTTTCCGTGCTTGAGCGCGCGCTCAAGGGGGCGGGCTTTGCGGTTCACCGTGCGACCTTTGCGGAACCAGGCACGGCCCCGATCGAGAACCTTTACGCCCGTATCGGTTCCGCCGCACCCCACCTCGCCTTCGCAGGCCATACCGATGTGGTTCCGCCGGGCGACGAAGCCACCTGGCACCATCCGCCGTTTGCCGCCGCGATCGAAGGCGGCATGCTCTACGGCCGCGGCGCGGTCGACATGAAGGGCGCGCTCGCCTGTGCGGTGGCGGCGAGCCTCGATCATCTGGCGGCGCGCGGCGGCAAGCCGAAGGGCTCGATCTCGTTCCTCATCACCGGCGACGAGGAAGGCATTGCGGTCAACGGCACCGTCAAGCTGCTGCAATGGGCGAAAGAACGCGGCGAAACCTTTGACCACTGCCTGCTCGGCGAGCCCAGCAACGCCGCGCAGGTCGGCGACACCATCAAGGTCGGACGGCGCGGATCGCTCAACGGTACGCTCATCGTTGCCGGCAAGCAGGGCCACGTCGCCTATCCGGAGCGCGCCGAGAACCCGGTGCGGGGGCTGGTCACGCTGATGTCGGCCCTGATGGCGGAGCCGCTCGATCAAGGCTCGGCGAATTTCGGCCCGTCCAATCTCGAATTCACCTCGATCGATATCGGCAACACGACCGTCAACCTCATTCCGAACGAGGCACGCGCGCGCTTCAACATCCGCTTCAACGACTGCCACAGCCAGGCTTCGCTGCGCATGCTGATCGAGACGCGCGCGCGGGCCGGGGCCGGCGAGCGCGTGCGCTGGCATATCGAGTGGCAGCCGTCGAACGCGGATTCGTTCGTCACCAGCCCGGGCCCGTTTGTCGATCTCGTGGTCGGCACCATTGCCGAGGTCACCGGGCGAACGCCGACGCTGTCGACCACCGGCGGCACGTCGGATGCGCGATTCATCAAGAACTATTGCCCGGTGCTGGAGTTCGGCCTGGTCGGGCAGACCATGCATCAGGTCGACGAGCATACCGCCGTTGCCGACCTCACAACACTGACGGCGATTTACCGGCGGATTCTCGATCGATATTTCGCTTGAGCTTCAATAATCGACCCGGACGAGATAGAGCCCCTCGGGCGGTGCGACCGGCGCGCAGGCGGTGCGGTCGCGGGCCGCAAGCGCAGCAGAAAGATCGTCTGCGCTCCAGCGGCCTTCGCCCACGAACGCAAGCGCGCCGACCATCGAGCGCACTTGCGTATGCAGGAACGAGCGCGCGGATGCCACGATGCGCACCTCCTCGCCGTCGCGCGTCACGTCGAGCTGATCGAGCGTCTTCACCGGCGATTTCGCCTGGCAGTCGACGTGGCGGAAGGTGGTGAAGTCGTGCCGGCCGACGAGGCGCTGCGCCGCCGTG
>Ga0126377_10003885_pt1 | contig 10716 bp, 8 predicted proteins | sample PanSoiMetPlot_22_FD_92647 | JGI IMG/M metagenome (GOLD analysis project Ga0126377, IMG submission 92647) | Tropical forest soil microbial communities from Panama - MetaG Plot_22 | ecosystem: Environmental > Terrestrial > Soil > Tropical forest > Bulk soil | place: Panama | collected 2016-02-17 | reverse complement strand
TCGCGTTCCGCGGCATCGTGAAGCTGCCGACCGGCGACAAGGACATCGGCAACAGCACGGGGAAAGCCGACTTCGCGATCGACGCCGTCGCCAGCAAGGATGCGGGGCAGGTGGTCGAACTCGCCGGGTATGCGGGCTTCGAAGGCCGTGGGCAGCCCGACAACTTCGACATCCCATCGACCGCATTTCGCTGGGGCGTCGGCGCGGGCTTCCCGTCGCACAACTTCCTGCGCGTCTCGGCGGAACTGAACGGCCTGGCCGGCAATACAGACGACGCGACGACGACGACGCCGATCCGCTCGGCGGTCGACAATAGCTTTTCGCTCCTCCGAGCGGAGACCCAGAACATCACCCGCGCGACGCTCGCAATCACCGGTCAAGGGAAGGGCATCTTCTTCGGCGCGGGCGTGAGCTGGAACGTGCCGACGCAGGCGCGCGATCTGCGCTTCTCGGAAACGCCGGGCGACGACACGGCGCGCGATTACTACGACATGCAGTTCCGGATCGGGTATCACCCGGGTGTCCGGGTGTTCTCGCCGCCGCCGCCACCACCCCCACCGCCGCCCATGCCGCCGCCTGCGCCGGAGCACGTGCTGACGGTCCGCGCGGAGTGCAATCCGTGCACGGTGGAAGTGGGCAGCACGTCCACGGTGACCGCCACGCCGCAGAGCTCGATCGGGTGCGCGGTGACCTACCGCTGGACGGCGCCGACCGGGACGCTGGCGCAGCCAGCCGAACGCTCGACGGTGTGGACGGCGCCGACACAGCCGGGCACGGTGCCGGTGACCGTGACGGTGACGTGTCCGACCGACAACAAGACGGCGTCGGATACGGTGAACATCCAGGTGACGCAGCCGCCGGCGCGGACCTACACGTTCGAAGACGTGTATTTCGACTTCGACCGCTACTCGCTGCGGCCGGAGGCGACGCGGGTGCTCGATGAAGCGGTGGCCGCGCTCAGCGGCGACGCGACGCTGCGGGTGGAAATCGAAGGGCACACCTGCAACATCGGCACGGCGGAATACAACCTGGCGCTGGGCGATCGGCGCGCGAACGCGGTGAAGAACTACCTGGTGAGCCGCGGCATCGCCGCGGATCGGTTGCGCACGGTGAGCTACGGCGAGGAGCGTCCGAAATACGACAACTCGCGCGAAGAAACCCGGCGGCTCAACCGTCGCGCCGCGATGGTCGTCAATCTGACGCGCTAACGGACGGTCTCACGCAGAGCTCGCTGAACACGCAGAGTTAGGTTTCTCTGCGAGTTCCGCGAGTTCTGCGTTGATCGTCTGGCCGTCTTCACTGGCTCAATACGCCTTCGCAAACCACGCCTCTGCAACGGCCGTCCCGTCACAGCGGATACATTTGCCCGTCGGCGCCGGCGATCCCAACGGCATGTTGCGAATCGTGGCCTGCGTCTCGGCTTTGATCCGCGCTTCGCACTCGGCCGAGCCGCACCAGGGCGCCACGACGAATCCGGGGCGCCCTTCCATCGCCTGTTTGAAGTCCTCGTAGCTCGAGACCCGCTGGGTGTGCTCCTCGCGGAATTGAAGCGCGCGCGCCAGCAGGTTCTGCTGAATCTCGTCGAGCAGCCCTCGCAGCCGCGCGGGCAGGCCGTCCATCGGCAGGCTTTCCTTCTGCCGCGTGTCTCGCCGCGCGACCATGACCGCTGACTTCTCGATGTCCTTGGGTCCAATCTCGACGCGGAGCGGAACGCCGCGCAGTTCCCATTCGGCAAACTTCCAGCCGGGTCGTTCGTCGCGCTCGTCGATCGTCGCGCGGATGCCGGCGCCGGTCAGCTCGGCATGGATCTCCTTGGCCCGCGGGAGCACGGTTTCGCGCCAGTTCTCGCGACCGATGGGCACAATCACCACCTGGTGGGGCGCGATCCGGGGCGGCAGGATCAGGCCGCTGTCGTCGCCGTGACACATGATGACGCCGCCCACCAGGCGCGTCGTCACACCCCATGACGTGCCCCAGACGTGCTGCACGCTCTTGTCGCGTGCCTGGAAGGTGATGTCGAAGGCCTTGGCGAAATTCTGCCCGAGGTTGTGCGACGTTCCCGCCTGGAGCGCGCGACCGTCGCCCATCAAGGCCTCGATCGAATAGGTGCGCAGCGCGCCCGCGAACTTCTCGCTCTCGGATTTCCGGCCCTTCATGACCGGCATGGCGAGTACCGACTCGCACACGTCCGCGTAGAGATCGAGAATCTTCAAGGTTTCTTCCTCGGCTTCAGCCTCGGTCTCGTGCGCGGTATGCCCTTCCTGCCACAGGAATTCGGTCGTGCGGAGAAACGGGTACGTCTTCTTCTCCCAGCGCACGACGTTCGCCCATTGGTTGATCAGAATCGGCAAGTCCCGCCACGACTGCACCCAGTTGGCGTACATCGTGCCGATGATCGCTTCGGACGTGGGGCGCACGACGAGCTTTTCTTCGAGCTCCTCGCCGCCTCCATGCGTGACGTAGGCCACCTGGGGCGCGAAGCCTTCGACGTGCTCGGCCTCCTTGGTCAGCAGGCTGTTCGGGATGAAGAGCGGGAAGTAGGCGTTGACATGCCCGGTCGCCTTGATGCGCATGTCGAGCGCCTGCTGGATCAGCTCCCAGATCGCGTAGCCGTACGGCCGGATCACCATGCAGCCCTTGACCGGCGAGTAGTCGGCGAGTTCGGCCCGCCGCACCGTGTCGAGGTACCAACGCGAGAAATCCTGCGAACGAGGCGTGATTTCAGTCACAAAAGAATCGGGAGCTTTAGGCATCGGTCAACATGCATTTTACTTCGGGGGCATCGATCTGCTACGAAGACACGACACTACGGGTTGCTTCGTGTCGGTGCGCCCTGGTGGCGAGTCTCTGCGTCGAGACTATCCACAACGTGGATTCGCCAGTGCCCGTCGTCACGCAGCGGGAAGTCCTGCCTGAAGTGGGCGCCGCGGCTCTCCTCGCGCCGGAGTGCGGCGCGCGCGATGAGACGAGCGATCGTCACGAGGTTGCGGTAGCGGCAGGCGTCCGCGGTCGCTGGGTCCGGAAGCTCTGCGCAACCGAGTATCTCGACGGCCTCGGTGAGCCCGTCTCGAGTGCGGAACAACCCCGCGCGGCGCCACATCAAATCGCGGATGTCTGCAGTGGGCCGTGAGCGGTGGGCAGTTGGCAGGCTGCCCACTGCCTCCTGCACACTGCGCACTACGCGGTCGCTCTTCATCACGGCCGCTCGTGGCGGCTCCCGCATCACCTCCGCCGCGCGGGCCCCGAACACCAGCCCTTCCAGCAGTGAATTGCTCGCGAGACGGTTGGCGCCGTGCATGCCCGTGCACGCCACCTCGCCGGCGGCGCACAGACCAGGCAGCGACGTCCTGCCCCACTCGTCGGTTTCGACGCCACCCATGATGTAGTGCGCAGCGGGCCCGACGGGAATCGGATCGCGCGCGAGATCGAGGCCGACCTGGCGGCACATCGCCGCAATCGTTGGAAACCTGCGGCGCACGTACGCGGGGTCGAGATGCGCGAGCGTCAGACACACTGGCGCGCCGGTGTGTTCGACTTCGAGCGCAATCCCGCGCGCCACGACGTCGCGCGGTGCGAGGTCGCCATCGGGATGCAGGCGCGCCATGAAGGCCTCGCCGCGATGGTTCACCAGGCGCGCGCCTTCGCCGCGCAGCGCTTCGGAGATCAGGAATCGCGGCGCCCCGGGCAGATCGAGCGCCGTGGGATGGAACTGCACGAACTCCAGGTCCATGAGGCGTGCGCCGGCGTGGTACGCCAGTGCGATGCCGTCGCCGGTCGCCACCACCGGGTTCGTCGTTTCGCGAAAGCTCTGACCCGCACCGCCCGTCGCGAGCAGCGTCGCCCCGGCGCGAACCTGCCGATGTGTGCCATCGCGATCGATGTACGTCACGCCAGCGATACGGCCGTCCTCGACGATGAGTTCGGTGACGAACGCATGATCGATGGTCGTGACGGATGGCATGTCGGCGACGTGGGTCCACAACACGCGGCTGATCTCGCGGCCGGTTGCGTCGCCGGCGTGAAGCACGCGACGCACGGAATGAGCGGCTTCGCGCCCCAGCGCGGGACGGCCGTCGGCCTGTCGATCGAAACGCGCGCCCCAGGCGAGCAGCTCGCCGACGTAGCGGGGACCTTCCTCGGCGACGACGCGTACCGCCGTCTCGTCGCACAGCCCGTCGCCGGCGCGGATCGTGTCGCTCGCGTGCAACGCGGGCGAGTCATCGTCGCCCATCGCCGCGGCGATGCCGCCCTGGGCGTAACCGGTGTTGCTTTCCGACGGCGCCGCTTTGGTGAGCACCAGGACGCGGCCCGCATGGGCGAGCCCGATCGCCGCGCGCAGACCGGCCACGCCGCTGCCGACGATCAGAAAATCGGTCGAGAGCACGCGAATGCTATCCTACCAAGGGCCGTTCTCGCCTCGGCGGCTTCCCGAAAAACGTGGAGATGCCTACAAGCGAGACCGGCCCAAGCCGCATGGATCCGGTTCGAATCGACGTCGCGACGCCGTCGCGAGCGTACTCCGTCACGATCGTGGATGGCGCGCTCGATCGAACGGGATCGCTACTCGACGACCTTCACGTACCCGAACGGCGTTTCATCGTATCGAGCCCGCTGGTGTGGCGGCTGCACGGCACGCGGTTGTCGCGCGGACTCGACGCCGCCGCGCCAATCCTCGTCCCGGACGGCGAGCGCTTCAAACACCTCGCGACGGTCTCGCGCATCTACGACGGGCTGCTGCAAGCCAATGCCGACCGCACGTCTGCGCTCGTCGCCTTCGGCGGCGGCGTCATGGGCGACATGGCTGGATTCGCGGCGGCCACCTACCTGCGCGGCATCGCGCTGGTTCACGTGCCGACGACGCTCCTCGCGCAAGTGGATAGCGCCATCGGCGGCAAGGTCGGCGTGAATCACCCGACCGGGAAGAACCTGATCGGATCCTTTCACCAGCCGCACGCCGTGGTCGTTGATCCGACGGTCCTGGGCACCTTGCCGCGTCGCGAGTTCCGGGCCGGTCTGTACGAAGTGATCAAGTACGGGATGACGTCGAGCCAGGCGCTGTTCGACCGCATCGCCCAGGAGCGCAAAGCCATCTTCGCGCGGACGCCGGAAGCCCTGACGCCGGTGATCGCGGAGTCGTGCCGCATCAAGGCGCGGGTCGTGTCGGCGGACGAGCGCGAGGCCGGGCCGCGCATGATTCTGAACTTCGGCCACACCGCCGGCCACGCGCTGGAGGCGGCCACCAAGTATCGACAGTACCGCCACGGCGAAGCCGTCGCGTACGGCATGCTCGTTGCGGCGCAGTTGGCGGCGTCACGCGGAGCCTTGGCCGAGATCGACAGGCAGGCGCTAGCCGACCTGATTGCCAGCCTGGGTCCCCTCCCGCCCATCGCCGACGTATCGGCCGGCCAGCTCATCCCCGCGATGACCCACGACAAGAAGGCCGTGGCCGGCCGGCTGCGCTTCGTCCTGCCGACCGCCATTGGCGCAACGACCATCGTGGACGACGTGACGGAGTCGGAAATCCGATCGGCTCTGAAAAAAGTCGGGTTCAGGGCCTGACCCTCGACCCGGCCTCCCGAACCTGAGGGGCCGAGGGCCTGTCGATTTGGGCGTCGTTCGTTCGACGTGTAGATAAGGAGGCAGAAAAGCAATGCGATTCATGGTGCTGGTAAAGGCCGACAAGAATTCCGAGGCCGGCGTGCTCCCCGACACGAAGATGCTGGCCGACATGGGGAAATATAACGAAGAGCTCGTCACGGCCGGAGTGATGCTCGCCGGCGAGGGGCTGCAGCCGAGCTCCAAGGGCGCCCGCGTCAGATTCTCGGCCGGCAAGAAAACGGTCATCGACGGCCCATTCACGGAAGCCAAGGAGCTCGTCGCCGGCTTCTGGCTCTGGCAGGTGAAGTCCAAGGAAGAGGCGATCGAGTGGCTGAAGCGCGCCCCGTTCGAGGAGACCGAGGTCGAGATCCGCCAGGTGTTCGAGACGGACGATTTCGGTGAGGTCCTGACGCCCGAGCTGCGCGAACAGGAAGAACGCCTGCGCAAACAGGTCGGCGAGAAGAAGTAGTTTCGTGATGTGATCGGTGGCCGTGGCGGCCACCGAGACACATCGCACCATCGACGCGATCTGGAGAATCGAATCAGCAAAACTCGTCGCAGGCCTCACCCGCGTCGTGCGCGACATCGGGGTTGCCGAGGATCTCGCTCACGACGCTTTGGTTGCCGCACTCGAGCAATGGCCGGATTCAGGGGTTCCGAATAATCCGGGCGCCTGGCTCATGGCCACGGCCAAGCACCGCGCAATCGATCACTTCCGCAGACACGCGATGCTCGAACGGAAGCACGCCGAGATGGGGTACGAACTCGAGGCCGACCAGCGAGCCGCTGTTGCCGACGTCGAGGCGGCCCTCGACGATGATGTGGGGGACGATCTCCTGCGGCTGATGTTCACGGCCTGTCATCCGGTTCTCTCGGCCGAAGCACGCGTCGCGCTCACGCTGCGCCTGCTTGGCGGGATGACGACGGATGAGATCGCCCGCGCGTTTCTGGTATCCGAGTCGACGATCGCGCAGCGGATCGTGCGAGCGAAACGAACGCTCGCCGACAAGCGCGTCCCGTTCGAGGTGCCGCGCGGGGCGGATCGCGTCGAACGTCTATCGTCGGTTCTCGAAGCGATCTACCTCATCTTCAACGAAGGGTACACGGCGACCGCCGGCGGCGACTGGATGCGACCGGCCCTCTGCGAAGACGCGCTTCGACTCGGACGGATCCTGGCGGAGCTGGCTCCGACGGAACCCGAAGTGCACGGCCTGGTGGCGCTGATGGAGATCCAGGCGTCGCGGGCGAGGGCGCGCGTCGGGCCGTCCGGAGAGCCGATCGTGCTCCTCGAGCAAAACCGCGCGACCTGGGATCAGCTGCTCATCCACCGCGGGCTTGCTGCGCTCGCTCGTGCAGAGAAGCTCGGCGGGCCGCGAGGTCCCTACCAGCTGCAGGCGTCCATCGCGGCGTGTCACGCGCGTGCGAGACGCTCCGAAGAAACCGATTGGCCGGGCATCGTGCGGCTCTACGACGAGCTCGCCGAGCGCGCCCCATCTCCGATCGTCGACTTGAATCGTGCAGTTGCCGTCGCGATGGCCTACGGGCCTGCTGCCGGTCTGGATCTCGTGGACCGGCTCCGTTCCGAGCCGTCCCTCCAGCAGTACCATTACCTGCCGAGCGTACGCGGCGACCTGCTGGTGAAGCTGGGGCGACTGGACGAGGCGGGCCAGGAGTTCGAGCGTGCCGCCTCCCTGACGCGCAACACGCGCGAACGCAGCCTCTTGCTCGATCGCGCGAAAGCCTGTCGAACGGCCCGAGGAGCGGACGAAGGACCCAGGCCGAACGAGGAAGGATAAACAGCTACATGTAGTCGGACGTCGCTTCGTTAGACCGGCGCGTCCAGTCCGTATTCTCTCAGTTTGGCGACGAACGCCTTGTAGCTGACCTGCAGGATCTCCGCGGCGCGGCCACGATTGCCGGACGCCTCCCGCAGCGCCCGCTCGATCTTGCGGCGTTCCACTTCCGCGAGCACACGCCGGGACGCATCGCCCAGGGATCCGGACAAATCGATCTTCGCCCACGGACTCTGCTCGTCTTCAGTGGGCGCGGTGCTCGGCGGCGTCCGGAACGACAGATTCAAATGACGCGGGTGAATCGTGTCGCCCTCGGTGAGAATCGCGGCGCGCTCGATGCAGTTCTGCAATTCGCGCACGTTGCCCGGCCAGGCGTAATGCCGCAGCTCGTCTTCGGCGGCCGTGGACAACACGAGCGGCTTCTTGTTCAGATCGCGGCAGAACCGATCGATGAAGAAGCGAGCCAGCCTCGAGATGTCCTCCGGGCGCTCACGGAGCGGGGGAATGACGATGGGAAAGACAGACAGGCGGAAGAACAGATCCTCCCTGTACTGCCGCGCCGCGACCGCCGCTTTCAGGTTCCGGTTCGTGGCCGCCACGACCCGCACGTCGACCTGTAGCGGAAGCGTGCCGCCGACGCGCTCGAACCGTTTCTCTTCGAGCACGCGCAGGATCTTCGCCTGCAGCGAGAGGGGCAGATCTCCGATTTCGTCGAGGAACAGCGTGCCGCGATGGGCCAGCTCGAACTTGCCGGGCTTGCGGGCCGCCGCGCCCGTGAACGCCCCCTTTTCGTGACCGAAGAGCTCGGTCTCCAACAGCGTCTCCGGAATCGCCGCGCAATTGATCGCCACGAATGGACCGTCGGCGCGCGGACTCAGCGCGTGCAGCGCGCGTGCGAACAGCTCCTTCCCGGTGCCGCTCTCGCCCTCGAGCAGCACCGTGGTATCCGTCGCCGCCGCGCGATGGAGCGTCACCGACACCTGTTTCAGCTTCGGATCGTCGCCGACAATCTGCGGCGCGCCGCGGCGCTGCGCGAGCTCTTCTTTGAGGAGCAGGTTTTCGGTCGCGAGACGCCGCTGCGCCAGCGCTCGTTCGACCATCAGCAACAGATGATCCGGATCGACGGGTTTCGCCAGAAAATCGAGCGCGCCTTCCTTCATCGCCGCAACCGCGTCCTGAATGCTCCCGTACGCGGTCATCACGATAACGGGCAGCTGCGGATCCAGATCCTTGGACGCTCGAAGGACGCCGAAGCCGTCGCCTTCAGGCAGCCGCAAGTCCGACAGCACGACCGCCGGGCGGCTTCGCTGGAGCGCCGCTTCGGCCTCGGGCTGATCGCGCGCCTCGACGACGGTGTGCCCCTGAGCCTCGAGGGCGTGCCGGAGCATCGCGCGGAGCGAGTCCTTGTCCTCGACGAGCAGGATCGGTGGATCGGCAGGCGCCGCCGGACGAGAGCTCATCCCTCGGCCTCGCTCATCCCGCGCCTGTGCTGGAGCCGAACCTTCGGGCGGCATCTGTCGAACAGTCACCGCAGCCAGCCGGGAGGAACGCCGGCGCGGCGCGCCTCGTCGAGCAGATCATCGATGGCTCGTTTGTGGGTCGGAAGAGCCTGCTCGAGACGATCCAACTCCGCGATCGCCCTCAGACGATCCCGTTCGATCACACCCTTTTGCGCCGGGTCGTCTCGGTTCACGAAATCGGCAGTCAGGGCGTTGATGCGGCTTTGCAAGGCCGCCGCGTAGGTCTGATCGCGCTCGAGCGGTTCCTGGACCGCTTTCAAACGAGCCGACCAGTAGGCCCGGTCTTTAGCGGGCTCGTTCTTCGGTGCGTTCTTCGCTGCATTCTTCCCTGCGTCCTTCTCAGGCTGGTCGGCCTTCGGGTCGGCGGCGGCCGCAGGCAGCGCCGCGGACGGCGCGGGGTGCAGATCCTTGTTCGTGTACACCTTGCCAGACTGCGGCACGGCCTTTCGGCGCTCCCCCTCCTCGCGCGCAACGTCCGCCAGGGACTGGGCGCGGACGGGCGCGAGGAGGGCGGCGAATGCGAGCGCCGTCACGCACACCTGGACTCCGGACGCACGTCGGTATCTGGACATGAGGGTCCCCCAATATATCGGATGTGTGCGCTCGATCCTTAGACATCAGCGCACTTCTCGCCACGACAAGACCCTGATGGCGCTGTCGCCGCGCGTCAGCGTGAGCTCGACGACCTTGTGAGCGCCACCCGGACCGAACGCTTCGGCCCGCAGGCCGATAGTGCCTGCGCCAGGCGCGCCCGCGTCAGCATCCCGCGCAGGATCGTTGTCGGTTTCGCCCGGATCGTCACCCGCCATGACGACGAGGTATTGCGGCGGATCGATGCCTTGGGCCACGACGAGATCGCGGAGCCATCCGTACGCGAACAGCTTCCAGCGCGGGTTGTTGGGCCCCCAGGGGCGATCGTCGGTCACGGCGTTCATGTCGGCGTCCGAACAGGCCGCAGGCTTCTGGCACGTCGCGATATTGAGGACTTCCATCAGATCGATCGTCGACCCATCGACCAACCGACGCACGCCGCTCGGCGGACCGTCAGCGAAGGACGACACCACGGCGCCGGCGATGAGCGCGTTCCAGTCCGGAATCGACATCAACTCGTCGGTCGCGCGCGCAACCGCCGCATCGGTCGCGTAGAGCGTCTGTTGCGCCGTGCGGAAGTTTGCCGCGATCCTGGTTTCGGCCGTGGTCGCCAGCACGAGCGCCGCCCCCACCGCCGCCAGCAAGACCATCGTCAGCAGCATGACGATGAGGGCGAACCCGCGCGTGTTGTCGGTTGGCTGCATGCGTCACCGAGCGAGATTGAGGTTCCGGGGAGCAACCTGAACTCGAACGTCGATGTCGGGCAGCCATTGATTCCCGCCTCGCGACGTCCCGCCGTTGACGAAGAGCGCGCCGGCGGGCCCCCGAAGGGCTGACAGCGCGGCCTGCACGCGAATCCGGACGCCGACGCCGCGGATGCGCAGCAGGTCCGCGTCCCACCGGTCCGGCGCGGTGTCGTTCGGGCACCACGGTCCATCGGTGAGCTGCGCAGACGCGAGCGCCGCGAGCGCTCCGCCGGCTGCTTCGAGGATCGCCAGGCGCGGCTGTGGAGTGGACGAACCATCGCTGACGAACACGCAGTTCTCGCCTGCCGAGAAATAGGCGTCCGCTGTCAACGAAGGCTTCGGGCCGTACGTGGTCCATGGCCCGATCGGATCTGACAGCGGCTTGCGCATGGTCGGCGGATTCGGATCGCCGAAGTACTCGAACTCCAGCGCCACGACGTGATCCACAACCGGGACATCGATGCCATT
>Ga0126377_10003884_pt1 | contig 10717 bp, 9 predicted proteins | sample PanSoiMetPlot_22_FD_92647 | JGI IMG/M metagenome (GOLD analysis project Ga0126377, IMG submission 92647) | Tropical forest soil microbial communities from Panama - MetaG Plot_22 | ecosystem: Environmental > Terrestrial > Soil > Tropical forest > Bulk soil | place: Panama | collected 2016-02-17 | reverse complement strand
TGAGCCAGTTCGGGAGATTCCGCGGGTCTTCAACTGGCCGAGTATGATCAACCACACCTTCGGGAGATATACCTTTGACCGAGATCGAGAGATTCCCCTCTCCGATACGATGTACGCTCAGAGTCAGGTCGGGAAAGATCGGAGCTAATGCGTTAGCCCGTTCCTGAAGGCGGCGGCGCACCTGATTTTGTTCAAGCAGACTGAGGTCCCAATTAGCTACGTCTCTGCTAAGCGATTCTGCGGCAGCGCGCGATTGTTCAAGATATCCATCGAGCTGGCGTGAGACCAGGTCCGCACTCGATTGGATGACCACGACGATTCCCAGCAGAACAATTAACAAAATTATCAATAAAAGGGGGAGCGCGCCGATCAAAAGGTAATTGACAATCAGCCGGCGACGCAGGCGCCACAACAGATTCTGGGTAATCCAGCGCGCTCCCTTGAGCGCAAATAAGAAGAGCGGGATCAAACCGAGGAGCGAGGCAATATCAAAGACCTTCTTCAGAAGCTCGCTGCCGAGGAGCGTCTGTCCATTGGTGAAGCTCCAGTCGATTAACCAAACCACCAGAGCCACGAGCATAGCTTTCCCAAGCAGAGTGACCGGGAACAAACTCCTGATCAGTTCCAACAACGGAAATTTATGGTCGCCGTGATTCGACATATCTCAACTCAACTCGGCTTCATATTTCGGATAGAGGGCATCGATCACGTCGTGATGTTTATCTTCCACGAACTTCCGGCGCACTTTGAGTGTTGGTGTCAGTTCGCCACTCTCGACGGAAAATTCATGATCGAGGAGAGCGATTTTTTTGATCTTCTCGTGCGGCGCGAGCTCTTTCGTTACCTCATCAACCTTCTTTTTGAAGTACTCGATAATTCGCGGATGGCGAACAAGCTCTGAGGAATCTTTGGTCTCTAGATCGAGCGACCTCGCATAGGCGCGGAGGGCCTCGAAAGCTGGAACGATCAGGGCTGAGGGAAACTTGCGGGCATTGCCGATGACGATCACCTGTTCAACCAGCGGGATGCTGCGGATCATATTTTCAATCGGCTGCGGGGCAATATATTTTCCCAGACTGGTCTTGATCAAATCTTTCTTGCGATCCGTGATCCGGATAAAACCCTCGTCATCGATCGTTCCGATGTCGCCCGTGTGAAACCAGAGGCCGTCAGGAGCGCGTTGCAGGACTCGCTCGGTCTCTTCCGCCATTTGATAGTAACCCTGCATTACATTGTCGCCCTGAACCAGCAATTCACCGTCAGCTGCGATTTTGACCTTCACTCCGGGAAGCGACTGGCCGATGGTTCCGATGCGATTAGCGCACGGGCGATTGAAGGAGACGACGGGCGATGTTTCCGTCAATCCGTAACCCTGGAGAATCGTGATCCCCGCTCCCAGGAAGATATAGGCGAGGTCCGGAGGTAATGCAGCACCACCGGCAACGAAGTATCGAATGCGACCGCCGACAGCTGACCGCCATTTGCTGAAGACCAGCCTGTCCAACACCCGGTGTTCAAGCGAGAGCATCATCGGTATGCGGTCCCGCCGGTCTTTTAAATGGGCGACTTCGCGCCCGATTTCAATCGCGCGATGGAATATTTTCTGCTGAAACGGGGTGGCCTCAGCCGCGCGTTTATTGATCGTCGCATAGATCTTCTCGAAGAGGCGTGGGACGGCAGTGACAACTGTCGGGCGCACATCTTTGATATCTTCTGCGACGGTTTCGACTGCGCGCGCAAAACATATGCGCACGCCGAACCACATATAAATGTAAAGAACTGTCCGCTCGAAGACATGTGAGAGCGGGAGGAAACTGAGGGCCACGTCATCATCGCGTAGATCGAAGACTTCTCCTGAACGGAGTGTATTGGAAACCAGGTTATGATGCGTCAACATGACGCCTTTCGGTTCCCCGGTCGTCCCTGAAGTATAGATAATGGTAGCCAGGTCATCCGGATTCGATTGTCTGGCGAGTTCGTCTAAGAGCTCCGGCCGATGTTGATACTCGTTCGCTCCTTCTTTCTCCAGGGCGTCAAGGCTCATGACACCGCTCTCTTTCGATTCTTCAAAGATAATCAGTTGGGGTTTCTCAGCAGTTCTCAACCGGCTCAGCGCGGGTTGAATCCGGCGTAATTGCTTGCTGCTGGAGATGAAGAGGATACGGGCGCCGCTATTGCGGATGATGAATTCGACCTGCTCGAGAGACTGAGTCGGGTAAATCGGGACATTGACCGCTCCATTGGCGAGAATCGCATAATCTGTGATGCTCCAATCGGGGGAACTCTCGGACAGTAACGCGACTCGCTCCCCCGCCCTCACTCCCAGGCGATGTAAAGCGAGAGCGAGGTTTCGCACTCGATGATCGATCTGGGCGCCTGTCAGGTCGTGCCATTTCTTCTCGCGTTTAAAGCTCATGACGACCTGGCCGGCCCGCCGCCGGACAGCTCTACTGAACATCTCATTGAGCGTTCGCGGCTCTCCACTGTCCATCTTGATCTGTCACCTGCCTGATTGAGGAGTCTTAATTTTTACGAGACTGATGATCAATCTATTTCAATTATTTGTCAATTTACGTAAACCCCAATGCCTTGACACCATCCACGCTTTTTCTTATCCTTTGCGTTCGTTTTTTTCTGGAATTATTATGGAGATATTCTCTATGGCAACATACTATCCAAGCGGAAAGGGATTGGAAGAGAAGCGGCAATGGCATATCGTCGACGCAACAGGACTCCCCGTCGGTCGACTGGCGAGCGAGGTTGCCCAAATTCTCATGGGCAAGCACAAACCGACCTACACTCCTTTCCTGGATCTGGGCGATCACGTGATCGTCATTAACGCCTCCAAGGTCATCTTCAAAGGTAATAAAACCGAAGATAAAGTTTATCGCCATCACACCGGATGGCCAGGAGGTTTAAAGGAAATCACTGCGCGGCAACTGCTGCAGAAGAACCCGGTCCGCCTGCTTGAACTGGCGATCAAAGGGATGCTCCCGAAGACCAAGCTGGGCCGCGCCATGGGAAGCAAGCTCAAGGTTTACTCGGGCGCCGAGCACCCGCACGGAGCCCAGAAACCTATGCCCCTGGCCATCGCCGCCAGATAGTTTTCAGTTTTCAGTTTTCAGTTGGAGCGGTTTATCACTGAAAACTAAAACTGAAAACTGTAAACTGAAATCTGAAAACTATTTCCTGAGGAGTAAAATTAATAGTGGTCGAGATACAATACTACGGTACGGGACGGAGAAAGAGCGCGACAGCACGTGTATATCTTCGTCCGGGAACCGGGAACTTCAAGGTCAACCGCACTTCGATCGATGCGTATTTCAAGAACGAAACACTGCAGATGATCATCCGCCAACCATTACAACTGACCGACACTCTCAACAAGTTCGATGTCATGGTCAATGTCACCGGCGGTGGAACTTCCGGTCAGGCTGGCGCCGTCCGTCACGGGATAGCGCGCGCACTGGTCGAGTTCAATGGCGAGTTACGTAAGAAACTCAAAAAGGCTGGATTGCTGACCCGCGATCCACGCGCCAAAGAACGGAAGAAATACGGGCAGAAAGGCGCGCGTAAGCGGTTCCAATTTTCAAAGAGATAAGAGCTATTTATCTCTACTACAGTTTGGCTGAAGAAAATAAGCCTTGAAATAGTGCGAAAATATATCATATGTAATATTAAATATTTCATATGATATATGAAATATAAGAATCCATTGCTCTCCTCATCTTTGGTTGTGGCGGCTTAAGGGCCGATAAATTCGAGGATGGCGAGTACATTAAACCAAAATATCGGAGGTCTGTTTGGCAACTGTCACAATGAAGGAATTGCTCGAAGCGGGAGTCCACTTCGGGCATCAGGTTCGTCGTTGGAACCCGAAAATGAAGGAGTATATTTTTGGGGAACGCAACGGCATTTACATCATCGATTTGCAGAAAACTCAGCGGATGTTTAAAGAGGCAATGAAGTTCCTCCAGAACATGTCGGGTGAGGGGACCGACAAGACCGTGCTTTTTGTCGGGACGAAACGTCAGGCCCAGGATGCGATCAAAGAGGAGGCGCTTCGCTGCAATCAGTTCTACGTCAACCAGCGCTGGCTCGGCGGTCTGTTGACTAATTTCCAAACAATTCAAAAATCGATCAAGCGATTCAAAGAGATCGAATCGATGCAGGCTGACGGCCGGATTGAGCAATACGCCAAGAAGGAGCGACTGCATCTGGAACGCGAACGCCAGGCCCTGGAAAAAAACCTGTCAGGCATCAAAGAAATGAAGAAGCTGCCTGATGCAATATTTGTTATCGATACAAATAAAGAAGAGATCGCCGTCAAGGAAGCTAAACGCCTGGGCATCCCGGTGGTAGCCGTGGTTGACACCAATTGCACACCCGAAGGTGTTGACTACATTATTCCCGGCAACGATGACGCGCTGCGAGCAGTCCGGCTGTTCGCTTCGCGGGTTGCCGACGCCATCCTCGAAGGCCAACAACTGGCCCAGCAAAAAGAGGCCGAAGAAGCTGCGCTCGCCACCGAGCAAGCGAAAGCCGGCGGCGTAACTGTTGAGATTTCTCCGCGCCAACCGCGGCAACCGCGACAACCACGAGAACGCGGTGAGCGGGGCGAGCGGGGAGGACGCACTCGTGACCGCGCCCGTGGTGAGCGACGCGCTCGCACTGAACGCAGACCTTCATCAGCTCAGCCGGTCACCGGCGAATCTGCTGAATCAACTGCTCCCGCGAACGATCAAACTGTCGCTTCGACCTCCGATGCTCCTCATCCGCCTGTTCCCAATGAGGAAGCGGCGGCCCCTGTTCAGGCTCCGGAAACTCCTGGCGAAAGCGCGAGCGAATCAGCATAGTTTTTCCATTGAGCATGTTCCGGGTCAGTCTCATCGGCGCAGCCACGACCCTACTCGCGCGGCTGCGCCGATTTTGCAATAATCTGTTATTTAGGAGGGTTAATCGATCTATGGAAATTACGGCCGAGATGGTTAAGGCCCTGCGCGAGAAGACCGGCGCAGGAATGATGGAGTGTAAGAAAGCGCTCATCGAAGCTGATGGTGACATGGAAAAGGCCGGTGATGTTTTACGCAAGCAAGGTCTTGCAGGTGCAAAGAAGCGCGAAGGTCGAATAGCGGCAGAAGGCATTGTTGGTTCATATATACACATGGGCGGCAAAGTCGGTGTGCTCGTCGAGGTCAATTGCGAGACCGATTTCGTTGCTCGGACTGACGATTTCCAGAGATTTGTCAAAGACATCGCGATGCACATCTGCGCCTCCGAACCTCAGTATGTCAGTAAAGCGGAGATCCCTGCCGAGGTTATTGAGAAGGAGCGTGAAATTGCGCGCGGACAGGCGCTGGCAGACCCGAAGAATGCAAATAAGCCCGAAAATATCCTGGAAAAGATGGTTCAGGGACGTCTCGATAAGTTTTATACGGAAACTGTTCTTCTGGAACAACCCTTTGTCAAAGATCAGGCATTGACGATCGGGGAGTTGGTCACACAGATTACCGCGAAAACAGGAGAGAAGGTCAGTATCCGCCGATTCACCCGTTACAAGATGGGTGAAGGACTAGAGAAGCGAGCTGTAGGTTAATTAAACGCTATCCGCACCTGATACAATTTAGTTTTTTAATCGTGTCCGAGTCATCCATAAAAATTCAACCGCGTTATCATCGCATCCTGCTCAAGCTGAGCGGGGAGGCATTGATGGGCGATGCTGGGTATGGGATCGATCCTAATGTTGTCAAGCGCATTGCCGTGGAGGTCGAAGAGGTACATTCTCTCGGGGTAGAAATAGCGCTGGTCGTCGGTGGCGGTAATATCTTTCGTGGCCTGGCCGCGAGCGCAGGGGGTATGGATCGTGCTTCGGCAGATTACATGGGCATGCTCGCCACCGTCATGAATGCTGTCGCACTCCAGGATGCGCTGGAAAAACTCGGAGTCTTCACAAGGGTCATTTCGGCAATTGAAATGCGAGAAGTCGCCGAGCCATTCATCCGCCGGCGGGCAATCCGCCACCTCGAAAAACATCGCCTGGTGATCTTCGCCGCTGGAATCGGACAACCATTCTTCACGACGGATACGGCGGCAGCAATGCGCGCGCTCGAGATCAAGGCCGAGGTCCTCATGAAAGCGACCAGTGTCGGTGGGATTTATACAGCCGACCCACGCAAGGACAACAATGCCGTCAAAATCCCCGAACTTAATTATATGCGTGTGTTGCAGGAAGAGCTGGCGGTTATGGACGCATCGGCAATATCCTTATGCAAGGATAACCGCCTGCCAATTCTGGTGTTCAACTTGAACGAATACGGCAACATCAAACGCGCAGTGCTTGGTGAACGCATCGGGTCGATTATCAGACCGGATGACGAGAAATCTGTGAAATAACCCCAACGATTGGAAGGGAACGAGTGACGGCCAGCATTGCTGTCACTCGTTCCTGTTTTGGCCGGAGGAAACTTATGATCAAAGAGGTCAGCAAAGATACGAAGACGAGAATGGAGAAAGTGATCGAGGACTATCGTCACAAACTGGCTACTGTCCGCACCGGGCGAGCTTCGACCAGCCTGCTCGACAATATCACGGTCGAATACTACGGCACGCTCATGCCGCTCAACCAGGTCGCCACGATTCACGCTCCGGAAGCCTCATTGCTGACAGTCCAGCCATTTGATCCATCACTGATCAATGAAATAGAGAAAGCGCTTCGCACCTCGGAATTGGGGATCAACCCGTCGAATGACGGTAAACTGATCCGCCTTCCGATCCCGCCGCTGACCGAGGAACGGCGTAAACAGATGGTTAAGGTCGTCCACGAAATGGCTGAAGACCATAAGACCGCAATCCGCAATATCCGTCGTGACTCAAACGATAAACTCAAGAAGGCGCTCAAAGAAAAAACAATCTCCGAAGACGATGAGAAAAACGGGCTCGACGATGTGCAGAAATTGACCGATCAGTTTGTCACCAAGGTTGGCGAGCTGAGCAAACATAAGGAAGACGAGATAATGAAAGTCTAGGAGGGATTACGAAATAAACGAAAGAACGAAATAAACGGAAATATCTTCGGGGTTTCGTTTATTTCGTTCTTTCGTTTATTTCGTAATCCCTCTTTTACCTACATCGTCCCCCGAATCAATCCGCCATCGACCTGCAATGAAACTCCCGAAATATAACTCGCCCTGGCCGAGGCGAGAAATGCGACAACCTCACCGATCTCTCTCGGTTCACCCAGCCGGCGCAGGGGAATCTCGGCTGCTGCCTGCGCAAAATATTGATCGAAAGTGATATTTCGCTCCGCCACACGCACATCTGCAATCGCATACTGGCGATCGGTCAGGATGTGACCGGTGAGGATTGCATTGACCGTGATCTTATCCGGCCCCAGTTGATTGGCCATCGTCTTGGTCAACCCTGACAATCCTGCCCGTAAGGTGCTGGAGATCGTCAACTCATCGACCGGCTGTTTGGCTACCAGCGAGGTCAGGTGAATTATTCTTCCCCATTGCCGCGCTTGCATGCCTGGAATGACCAGTTTTGACAAGCGGACCACATTCATGAGTGTGGATTCGACACCGGCCATCCATTGTTCTTCTGTCAGTTCCATGAATCGTTTGACCGGAGGGCCGCCGGTATTGGTCACCAGAATATCGATCTGACCGAAACGATCGATAGTCTGTCTATACCACTTTTCCAGGTCTGTGGCCGAAGCGACATCGCCGGTGACAGCCAGTGTTTCGCCATGAGCCGAAATCTCTTCGCCCGTCTTCTCCAATGTCGCGGCATTGCGCGCCATGATCGATACCCGACAACCTTCCTTCGCCAATGCCAGAGCGCAGGCCTTGCCTAAGCCTTTACTTGCCGCGGCCACCATGGCAACCCGATTTGTTAATTCAAGATCCATATATAATTCTTTTCCTTACCCGATTCTTATTTCCCGGACTTCGTCATTTGTAATTTATTGCTGTGAATCTCAGAGGATAGTTTTTCTGCATCTACTATCGAAGTGAGGTTCTGCTCGTCTCTACTCGACATGAAACGAATTATATACAAAAATAGAGGGTGAGATCGAGAGACTGCCCGTTTCGCCTGCATCAAACTATGCCGATATCTTGTGAATTAGCATGACCTCACTATCTGTACAAAATACAGGCTCTACTGCACCTCGAGAGCAACTTGAACTTTCCCTCGATGAGTACAAACGAAATTCTCGTAAAGATGCTTATAAGATCATCCTTATGGGTTCCGGATTGATCTTGCCTCATATTGTACTGGTGGTCTTTGAGGTAATAAGTCTTTCAATGATATTTCGCAGCATGTATTTCATACTCGGTGTAGTTTGCTTTTTCGGCGGCATTTGGGAGCTTTATCGAACCAGAAGACTAACGGTTGAAGACCTCGTGGAGAAAGTAACTGAATATAAACAGACTAGAGAGTTTGGACTAACGATTGAAAAGACGGCCTGGACGTATACCAAAGTGGTTCTGGCTTGCCTCATCGTGGATTTTGTCCTACAAGAAATAATCGGTCGGGAGGAATCTATCCAGGCTGCCGGGCTCGTGAAGAGCGCCGTTCGGAGTGGGGAGATCTGGCGGCTGCTTACCTGCACCACGCTCCACGGCAGTTTCTTGCACATCTTGATGAATGGCTCAGCTCTAATCAAACTTGGGAAACTGATTGAGATTTTAACCAATCGTGCTTATTTACCGATAGTGTTTTTGGTTTCCGCAGTAAGCGGAAGCGTTTTTAGTTTAGTGTTAATACCTAATACTACTTCGGTAGGGGCCTCCGGCGGGTTGATGGGTCTGGTTGGCTTTCTTGCTGTCCTCGGATACCGGCATAAGGAAAAGCTGCCACCGGGGTTCTTCAAATCAGTCTTGATAAGTATTTGTTTTATCGGAGCGATCGGATTGGTCGGATTCGCGATTATTGATAACGCTGCTCATTTGGGGGGCTTACTGGCCGGTGCAATCTGTGGCAGCTTACTCATCAAGAAATCAACCAGCCAAAATTTAGCTGACGCGACGGGATTAGTTAAAGGAGTAGGCTTCGCCTCTTTGCTGGCAATCATCATCATCTCATTGTTAAGTATTACTATGATTCTGAGGTGAAAGCCTATTAGGAGAGAATCGAGAATGGCAAGCAGTGATCGCTAAATTCCTGTCCGGCGAGCGGGAAAATCAGCGAGGGGGGTCACCCCCCCCTCGCACTATCCCATTTTTCTAGAAGTTAAACCTGACATTGAAATCAATCTGTCGTGCATTACGGGCGCTGCTCGGAATTCCGAAAAAGGCAGAGCCGAGTGTCCCGCCGTAATCCCCAAAGTTGACACGGTTGAACAGGTTTGTCACACCGACAGTGAAGGTTATGTTAAAGCGCGAGGTTTCCGATCCCCCAGGCCCGAAGAAGACTCCACCGGGGCCGCCGCGCTGGACGAAAACGTCTCCACCTGGCCCACCTAGCCCACCGATGCCTCGTCCTCCCCCTCCGCCACCGCCTCTGGGCCCGCCACCGCCACCACCAGCACCACGACCACCACCTCCGCCACCTCCCCTTCTGCCTCGCTCACCACCGCCTTGCCCTCCCTGTGCTACCTGGTTTTGATTTCTCGATTTTCCAAATCCGAATGTCTTGCTCAAGTTCACATTGACATTGAAAGATCCCGGCGATTCGGCTTTGACGCCATTCGGATAATTCTGCTGCAAGAAATCTCGACAGGTCTGACCGCGCCCACAGAACAATCGGTCGAATTCAGGCAAGGAGTATAGGCTCGCGGGCAAATCCGAATTGCGTCTAATCGGTACGCCATTAGCGTCAAGGGGTCGATCATTATTCGCTATGCCATCATTATTTAGATCCTCAGCCAGGGTAATATTAAAGGGACGGCCGCTAGAAGCACTGATCATCGTCTGGAAGCGGAACCCGTGAGGGAGAGACATGTTCGCAATGGTATTAAAATTATGGCGTCGATCCTGATCCGCCCTCCCCCATTCTATGGCTAAATTATAAGGGTCTGCCGGATTTGCTCCACCATTAGTCATGATCCAGGAAAGGGTATAGCCTCCGAAGATCAATAACCTGGGGCTGATTCGTCGATTGAACCCGAAAGTTAACCGGTTTGTCTCAGAATCCGCGGATGCTTCGTATTGCATAATCCTGCCACTTCCGGGAAACGGGAAGATCATATTCGAAGGATTATTGGGATCAGGAAATGGCGCATTGATATTACGTTGCCGGAATTGATCGACGCCCTTTGAGTACAAGTATGTGACAGTACCGATGAAACCTTTCGGTAACTGCTGCTCAAGAGACAGGACGGTATTGATGTCATATGGCGCCTTCATATTCAAGTCCAGGCGGCGCACTTCTGTGTCCAGGGGCACGAGATTGTTGAGCCTGATCGCTTCTTCGACGTCTGTACTGTAAACAGGATTGTTTACTCTATAAGAGATCACCCTTTTACCATCATATCGAATCGAACTCTCAATATAGTTATCGCGTAACCGGTCAAAGAAGATCCCGCCTCCAGCCCGAATTACGGTCTTTCTATTTTTGAATGGCGACCATGCCATGCCAAAGCGTGGCGCGAAATTGAGTTTGTCTTGCAGATAGCTCTGGAACTCATGCCGCAGGCCAAATGAAAGGGTCAGATTGCCGTTTACCTTCCAATCATCGGTAATATACCAGGCGCCACGGAACATCCCATATTCGA
>Ga0126377_10003883_pt1 | contig 10717 bp, 8 predicted proteins | sample PanSoiMetPlot_22_FD_92647 | JGI IMG/M metagenome (GOLD analysis project Ga0126377, IMG submission 92647) | Tropical forest soil microbial communities from Panama - MetaG Plot_22 | ecosystem: Environmental > Terrestrial > Soil > Tropical forest > Bulk soil | place: Panama | collected 2016-02-17 | reverse complement strand
CGCGCCGTTCGCCCACGGCAGGAAAGCTCTTGCCGATCTCAGAAAAGAAAAATTCGGAATCAATTTTCGGGGAGAGGCGATCAAGATCAGCTGCGCCCACCAACTTGAGGAAGCCTGTCTTGCGCAGGACTGTTTGTATGCCGGAGCGCTGGTAGAAACGGACCAGCCTTGCTATCCGTTCCAGCAATCGCAGATTGTGCAGCACCTTGCCAAAGAAGAAGCGACGTAGACTTCGCGTAATGAAGGAACGCCTGTAGTTATTTTCAATCTGCGCCCGTGCTCGCTCAACGATCCGGCCATATTGCACGCCAGACGGGCAGGCTGTTTCGCAAGCCAGGCAGCCGAGACAGCGGTCGATGTGCAACGCGAGGGAGTCGCCAATTTCCATCTTGCCCTCGTGCACCTGCGTGACCTGGTAAATTCGTCCGCGAGGCGAATCCATCTCCATGCCCAGCGTGCGGTAGGTGGGACAATGATTCAGGCAGAGACCACAGTGAACGCACTTGGAGAGCAATTCCCATGTCGGACGATCATCCGCTTCCAATACTGCCTGGCTCCGCTCAGACAATGAATCTTCCCCTGTTAAGGATTTTCTTGGGATCAAGTGCGCGCTTCACTCCGCGCATTAATTCGATGTCAGTCGGCGTGCTGCCCCAGACGTCAAAATAAGCCTTCGCCTCTTTTGGGCACTGCGTCACCATCGCCGAACATCCGGCTGGCAGCAAAGCCCTGAACGCTGATGCGCAGTTGGCATACTGCATGGCCGCAGGTGGATCGACGGGCAACGGCAAAAATGCCAGGACCAGATTGCCGGTTGCGACGCGACCAAGCATGGCAGGGAAAAAATTGTAATCGAGCGCGGAGCGTTCCAGTGCCTGGGCCACGGCCTCGACATTTTGAATGGTCGAGTGAGCGTAAACGATCATGGCGTTGCGATGCCGATCGAGAACGCTGAATTCAAACTGCGAGACCCACGACCAGAACTCGCTTTCAGAATCGCCTTCCAGTTCTCGAACCACAGGCGAACCTAATTCCTTCCTGCAGCGAGCAAGAACATTGTCACTCCCGGAGACCCTTACAGCGAGTTGCCATTCGGTTGACGGCGCACTGACCGGCTTTGTGGGAACGTATTCACCGGGATCGTGGGCCACCGGAGGGTCACACAGATATTCCAGAGCGCGCGACGAAACCAGCTCCACGCAGATCGGCGTGAGTGGCGAGCGCAGCACCTGATTGCGGAAGGCAATCGCGTCCTTAAGAGACGACAGTGAGCAAACGAAGGTGCGCGTCTGGCGCGGTCGCGGAAAAACTTTGAAGTTCGCGCCGGTTATCACTGCGAGCGAACCATAGCTGCCGATCATCAGCTTCATCAGGTCGTAACCGGCGACATTCTTCACCACGCGTCCGCCGCCTTTGGCGATTGTGCCTTCACCGCTGACGAACTGAATGCCGATACAAAAATCCCGCAGCCCGCCAAAACCTGATTTGAGAGGACCAAAGGCCGCCGTCGCCAGCAGGCCTCCAATGCTGGCCGTTTTTTGATGTGGTGGATCATATGGTAGCCACTGCTGATGCTCGCCCAGAGCGCTTTGTACATCAGCCAGACGTATGCCCGCGCCTACGCTTACTGTCAGATCGCCGGGATCGTAATTCCTGATCTGGTTGAGACGCTCAGTGCGCAGCAGCACATCAATGCGTTCTGGAATTCCGCCAACCTGCTGGCGAGTGAACTCTCCACTCGGAGCAACTACAAGATCACGTTCGTTGGCCAGCCGCAGGATGGCGGCAATTTCTTCTGGCGAAGCCGGAGATACGGAAAGCGCTGGGGTGATGCCGTTGATTTCAGTGTGGTCTTGTGTGACGTGGGTGTCGCCTACGATCGCCGCCAGATCGCGGTCTAGAGAGGTTGGAATAGCGAGGGTGGTCACACCGGCACTCCCTGCACCGGTTCCACTTTGGCCTTGGGCAGCGGGCCGGTAATCTCGCGGCACATCCGCGTTTCCGGAATGATCTTGTGCGGGTTGAGCAGCGAGTCCGGATTGAAGACGTTGCGCAACCGCACCATGGTATTGAGGTCGTCTTCAGTGAACATGAAGGGCATGAGGTCGATCTTTTCGCTTCCCACACCATGCTCGCCGGTGATGGACCCGCCGAGCTTCAAAACGAAATCCATGATTTCGTGCGAGGCCTTTCTGCTGTCCGCAGTCTGCTTGGGATCGCGCGCGTCGAAAAGAATCAGCGGATGGAGGTTGCCGTCGCCCGCGTGGAAGACATTGCCAATCTGGAGCCCATATTTCTGGCTGATCCGGCCAATTTCTGCCAAGGTCGCCGGGACCTTGGTGCGCGGGATAACACCGTCCTGCGTGTAGTAGGAAGGAGAAACCCGTCCAACAGCGCCAAAAGCAGTCTTGCGTCCCAGCCACAGCGCCTGGCGTTGCGCTTCATCTTTGGCGCGCTTCACGTCCCGCGCTTTCTGTTGCATGCAGACGGCTCGTACAGCCTCGGCTTGTTCCTTCACAACCTCTTTCATCCCTTCCAGTTCGATCAGGAGAACACCCGCTGCATCCTCTGGGTAGCCGGCATGTACTGCGGCTTCCACGGCGCGCAGCAGCCACCCATCGAGCATTTCCAGCGCAGCAGGGGTAATGCCGCTCTGCGTGATAGCTACCACCGTGTTGGCCGCATCCTCGACCGTGTCGTAGATTGCCAGCAATGTCGCTACTGCCTCCGGCAGCTTGGTTAGCCGCACCGTGATCTCTGTAGTGACGCCGAGAGTGCCTTCTGAGCCGACGAAGAAGCCCGTGAGATCCAGTCCACAGCAGTCTTGCGTTTTTCCACCGAGTTCAACGATGCGTCCGTTGGGCAAGACCACTTCAAGCCCGGTAACGTGATTCACCGTGACGCCCAACGCCAGCGTGTGCGGTCCACCGGAATTCTCTGCTACGTTGCCGCCGATGGTGCAGGCCTTCTGGCTGGAAGGATCGGGAGCGTAATAGAAACCGTATTTGACAGTTGCGTTGCTCAGCTCAAGGTTCACCACTCCCGGCTGAACCACAGCTCGCTGGTTGGGAATATCAATCTCGAGGATCTTGTTCATGCGCGCGGTGGAGAGCACAATCGCTTCCTTTTCCGCGATGGCGCCTCCACTCAGTCCGGTGCCGGCGCCCCTTGGCACGACAGGAATCTTGTTTGCGTTGGCAAAGCGCATGACGCGCGAAATCTGCTCGGCGTTCAGCCCGAAGACAACTGCTCCAGGGACACTGCGATCGATTCCGCCATCGTATTCATAGAGTCTGCGGTCTTCCAGGCGATCCAACACGGCATCTTTTCCGGCGACTTTCTTCAACTGGCGCAGGATAGAGGAGTTCATAAGAATTTAGCACTTGGGTAAGTTGGTAATTTAGTAATTGAAAACCAAAGCCCAAATCAAAGAAGCAGCCCTCTTTTGAGTTCGCAGGGCCACTGAGAGGATGATAGACCTCTTTAAGCGGTTTCTCCTAACCGTCTAAGCGCATTTTTCTGGCCGGCGCTGCACTTGAGTTTGGTATTCTACCGAGTGCTCATGAAGTATTTGTTTGTATTGCTGGTGCTTTCCACCGTGGCCGTACTGGTCGCGGCGCTCGCAATGTGGTGGCGTCTGCGACGCCATCTTTCCAAGTCCGACGAAGCCTTAAAGAAGGCTCTGCAGGAGATGGAGCCGGCGCGCCAGGAGGAACATGAGCCGGTGGAAAGATGAATTGTGTGATGTTTTTAGCTTGCCTCGAATCCCTGCCCTTTCGTCGCAAGTGTTCAGTTTCTAGAGGGTTTCTGCCGAAGGGCAGGGTGAGAGGTCCCTGTTTCTGCGAGGTTTTCTCCGGGCGTACGCCTTCAAGTTGATAGCGGCGGGCAGGGTTCCTTCGCTTCGCTCGGGATAAACTAAAAACAACTTTCAAAACAAGAACTTAATTAGGAAAGAATTCATGTCCACTTCCGTCTCCGTTCCCGTACGCGATATCAGTGTTGCCCACAGTCCTGATTCTGACGATGCCTTCATGTTTTATGGACTCGCTACAAACAAAGTCCGCGTGCCCGGCCTCAAGTTCAATCACACACTTACGGATATTGAAACGCTGAATCGCAAAGCCATGGACGGCGTTTATGACGTGACCGCAATTTCCTTCCATGCCTATCCCTACATTCAGGATAACTACGCTTTAATGCCCTGCGGCGGCAGCGTGGGTGAGAAGTACGGTCCCATGGTGGCGGCGCCGCGCGCTTTTGGCCTGGAAGAACTCAAGCGGACAAAGGTTGCCGTTCCCGGCACACTCACTACCGCGTACCTGACGTTGAAGCTGTTTGCTCCGAAGATCGAAACTGTGGTCGTGCCGTTCGATCAGATCATCCCGCAGGTTGTTGCAGGCAAATACGAGGCGGGGTTGATCATTCATGAAGGTCAACTGACCTATGAGTCTTCCGGACTGCATCGCATCCTTGATCTTGGCCGGTGGTGGGCAGACCTGACTGGCCTGCCGCTGCCATTAGGTGGAAACGCCATTCGCAGGGAACTGGGCGCTAAGCTGATCGCCAGCGTTACTAAAGCGCTGCGCGACAGCATCCAGTATGCGCTGGATCATCGTGAAGAGGCGCTCTCCTACGCGATGCAGTTCGCCCGCAACCTGGACCACCAGATGGCCGACCGCTTTGTGGGCATGTACGTAAACGCCCGCACACTTGACTACGGCGACGATGGCAAAGAAGCAGTGGCAAAGTTGTTAGGCATGGGGTACAGGGCAGGAATCATTCCGCATAAGCCACAAGTAGAGTTCGTGTAAAACCCCTTTGGCTCTCGGCCATTGGCGTTTGGCCGAGCCCGTAACCTAACTTTTTGGGTGATGAGCGTCGTAGTACTTGCCGATAATGATTCCCACCTCTACGGCTGCGTCGGGATCAAGGTCAACAAATTCAAACCCGACAAAGTTCGAATCGCTGTATAGGACGCGGGCTTTAACTTCAATACGAATTCCCTCACTCGGTTCGTGAATGGTGAATTTGTGGGCCTTATCGTCTTTGCTGAAGTTTTTTTCCGGTTCCATCCCGAAGCCGCCGCGGCCGATCGACCGCAACACTCCCACCTTCTTGCCCTTGGGATCCAGGACAACAACTTCCGACTCGGGAGTGATGTCTACCCGCTCATGCCTTCGTCGTTCTGCTGCCGGATGTTCCTGAGTTGCGTGTCTGCTCATTGGACCTTCTCCTTGAATGGGCTGATCGGGTCAATATCTACTGGCACCTCATGAATGCCTTGTAATGCGGATTTTAGCTCAGAAGGCATGGAATCGTACTTCTTAAACCAGTCTTCAGCTCTTTTTCGGTCACCCGTGGCTTCGATCTCCAGTAATTCTTTTGCCAAATCAGAAATCGCACCCGGCATTTTGCCAAAATCAATCGCATAGCGTCCGGACTGGGAATCACGCGTGATAACGCCACGCTCAGACAGATAATTGAATTCCATCATCTCTGCCCGGCCATGCGCTTCTGCCACTCCGAAGCGCACAGTGCGAAAGATTCCGGCAACATAGGAAGCGTAATATTCCGGCGCTCGTTCTTTGGGCAGCACCCCCTTATCGATGAGCCAGTTCAGACCGAAGAGCCCGACCACATCGGCCTTAGCTTCTTCCAGTCCGGAGAACGTCGGGCCGATGGCTTCGCGGATATCTCTCTGGCCTCCCGCCGTGCGTGCATAGTTCGGACCGAGTCCATGGGAAATCTCATGCATGAGGACGGCCGCAAGGTAGCCATCCATAGAAGCCAGCTTGGCTTGGTCTTCTCGCATCAGCAGCTTGCCGATAGGCAGCACAACGTAATTCACGCGCGCATCCATGAAATTTTTAAAGAATATTTTCTTGGTGCCTTTTTCCTGATGAATGCGCGGATCGTTGGGAAGATTATCGGCAACGGCCTGATAGCCGTGCCTCAAGTCGCCTGTACGGTACGGAGTGTCCATTACCTCCATGGGTGTGCTGTGGCCCTTCTTGGAAGGCTTGCCTTCAGCAGCGATTGGCAATGCGTCCTGAATGTCCGGAACGTATTTCTTGTAGGTTTCCAGTTTCTTGCTCTCGTCTACATTGCGAACCATGACGGCCGTGCCGTAAGAAGTTTTCACTCCAAGCAGGTCATCAAGGTAAGTCTCGTAAGGAGCAAAAATGATGTCGAATTTCGGATCATCCAGGTCCACCCACGCCAAGTCGCTCTTGTAGTAATCGTCGGTGAGTAGAGCGTCGGCCCGTAAGCGAAGAAAATTAGCGAAGGCTTTGTCCGTGCTCAATGCTGCAGCGTCACGCAGCGCTGTGGCCGCCGATTCCAGCCACTGTTTGTACTCCACGTGATACGGGACGCCGATGAGGTCATCGCCCTGACGCTTGACTACGGTAAAGGGGCTGTAAATCTCAGCTTTCTTCTCCGGGTGTTTGGTGACGTAAGCTTCGATCTCGTCCCGAGTGATGCCCGCCGGATACAATGCGCGGCCCGGATAGAAAGGATCGCTGCCTGCAAACGGCTTGTTCTCTTCCAGCAGGTCGTAGCGGCTGCCATTGACCATGAGGAACCGGCGCAGGCTCTGCTCCTGGTGTCCGGCGCATCCCTCCAGTTGCTTATAAAGCTCCAGTGCCTTGGGATCGCTTTGTCGCCAATAAATGCTTTCCAGGTCCTGTGCCGCTTCTACGAGCTTCAAAACCATCTTGCGTTCCCTGGCGGAGACGCCGGCGGCGTTAAACGGCATCTTGACCTGCTTGAATTTAGCCAACTGAGCGTCGATATCTTCCTTGATCGGCTCCTGGATGGGGCACTGCTTTACCGCTGGCTTCTTGTTGCCTGTTTTCTGTGTCTGAGCTGAGAGGGCAATAGTGAAAGTGAAAAGCATGGCGATTGCAAGTAAGAAATATTGTTTTTTCATGATATGTGTTGAAAACTAACGAACAACGCAGCGAAGCAATCAAACACATTTATCATACTGAATAGTTTAAAAAATGCTCAGCCGCTATCTTGATCCTCAAGCCTTACTGATTGATGCCGACGATACGCTGTGGGAAAACAACATTTATTTTGAGCAAGCCATCGGCGATTTCATGTCCTTCCTCAATCACCAGGAAATGAGCCGCGAAGAGGTGCGTCTTGTCATCAACGAAGTGGAACGCGAGACGATCCTGGAGCGCGGCTATGGCTATCACAGCTTCGCGCATTCTCTGGTCAGGACTTTCGAAAGGCTCTCCACCGAGCCGATTACTCCGGAACTGCACCAGACCATCTGGAACTTTGCCCATCGCATATCTCAATATCCCATCAAGCTCATTGATGGTGTGCCGGAAACTCTCAACTATCTCTCCGGCAGGAAGCATCACCTGATCCTCATGACGAAAGGAAACATCACGGAGCAGTCAGGAAAGGTGGAGCGGTCTGGACTGAAAGATTATTTCGCTGCGGTCGAGATCGTCGCCGAGAAAGACTCCGATACTTACAAAGGCATCGTCAGCAAATATCGCCTGGTTCCTGATGTGACCTGGATGATCGGCAACAGCCCGAGATCAGATATCAATCCGGCGCTATCGGCCGGGATCAATGCGGTTTTTGTCCCTCACGACCAGACCTGGATTCTGGAGCACGAAACCCTGGATGCGGTGCCGGAAACCTCACGGCTCTTGCAGGTAGAGAGATTTGCGGATTTGAAGAAGCATTTTTAGTGAGCGCTTAGTAATCAGCCCTCAGATTCAGCCCGCAAACACTTAGGGCCAAAGGCTTGCAGCAGCGAGGGCATGGTTGAGCGCGTAGCCTCAAGACAAGTGTTAATCACAAGAGTACTCAGGGTTCCGCTTCGCAAAGTAAGCTGCTACGCTTGATTGGCTCTGGAGTTCTCGTCAATTCAATTGACGAACTCTACAACAAGACCCTCGGTAATCGCGTCACAGATCCTGGCCGATCTCGGACCGGTGTTGACGGGAGAGCGCGACCTCCAACGCACCGCTTCAGCGGCCCTGGAAGTAATCACGTCTGCGGCCGGCACAAAATCGGGCGCGCTGTTTCGCTTCCAGGAAAGGCCTCCCATGCTGGCTTCGGTTGCGGCGGCCGGTTTTCCTGTCTTTCCTCAGACCGCGATCTTTCCTTTGCTTCCAAAACATATTCATGCGCTCAACCAGGCTGCAGGAGCGCAGCGCCTGTCGCGCGAGCGTTGCGACACACTGCTCAGCTCGACAGGTAACGTCTCCGGAGTCTGGTTCCAATGTCTGGTTCCGTTGCAGGTGCGGGGCAAGCTGGTCGGCGCTCTGATGCTTGGCGAACGGGAAGGCAACGCTGATTATCCTGTAGAGCTGCTGAAACAGTTGGGCGACCTGGCGCCATTTATTGCGCTGGCAATTCACAACCATCAGCTCATGCTGACGCTGGAAGAGCGCACGTCAGAGAATCTGCGCCTGATCGCTTCCGCGCACACATTCTGGGATGAGGCCCTGGAGGCTTTCGCGACCACTATTGATGTCAAGCACGTTGATCAGCGCGGCCACTCGTTGCGTGTGGGACGCTATGCTGCAGGCATGGCAGAAGCGCTGGGCATGAGCGCCAAAGAAGTAAGCGAGCTGCGTGCCGCCGGTTACCTGCACGATATAGGCAAGGTAAGCGTAGACAAGCACATCTTCAGCAAGAGTGGCGCACTGGAGCCAATCGAATTTCGCGAGATGAGCGACCACACCGTAGTCGGACACCAGATCGTCTCCAAGGTCCATCTCCCGTGGGAGGGCGTCCCTGAGATTGTGCGCTGGCACCATGAGCGCGCCGACGGTTCCGGATATCCCGATCATCTGCGCAGCGATGAAGTCTCCCTGCCGGTCAAGATTGTTGCAGTTGCTGACACCTTCGATGCCATGCTGAGCGACCGGCCTTATCGCAAGAAGCTTTCGCTGGGCGAGGTAGCGGCGCAAATCAGTTGGCTCGCGCCTAACAAGCTGGATCCTGACGTGGTGCAGGCTTTGCTTGTCCAACTTCGTCGCGACGCTGCAAGCCTGACCACGCCTGCGCGGCCATGGGCCAAGATCCATGACAAACCCAGAAAACCGTTCCTGGATCCCGAGATTCCTTGCACCATCTCTCCTACGGACATCGACCTTTTGGCCTCGGAAATGAATCGCCGAATCAATGGTAACCGTGTCTTTGGGGTCCCTTCCGGCAACTTTTCTCCGATTCCGGGTTAATATTCCGATAGCCAGGGGGCCATCTACACCCCACCGCGCCAACATCGGGCGCGTCGGGGACCCCGACCTGGAGAGATCTATGCCAACTTCCCGCAAAGCGCTCTTTCTGCTGGTTCTTGCCACTCTGATCTATGCAGCCCTGGTGTTCGCGGCTGATAAAAAATCCAAAAAAACCAACGTTCCGGTGCAGATGGACGAAGATAAGAAAATCCTCCATGCGCTGAATCGATTTACCTTCGGGCCGCGTCCCGGAGACGTCGACGCGGTTCGAGCGATGGGACTAGAGAAGTGGTTCGACCAGCAATTGCACCCTGACAAGATTGACGATAGCGCCCTGGAGGCGCGTCTCGCCCCGTTCCGCACGCTCAAGATGAGCACGCGCGAAATGATGGAGAACTTTCCCGATAATCAGATGGTGCGCATGATCGAGAACGGCCGCGGATCCATGCCGTCCGACCCAGCAAAGCGCGCGATCTATCAGTCACGCATGGCTGAGTACGAGCGCAGGCAGCAGAAGAAAGAGGACGCTGCCGGTGATGTAAAAGCCGATGCTCAGGCTCAAAACCCAAATACTAATGCACAAAACCAAAACACTAATAATGACAACCAGATGACCCCGGAACAGCGCGAGGCCCGCTTCAAACAGCGTGACACAGCGATGTATGCAGAGCTTGGCGGCGCTGATCTTCTCGGGCTTCCTCCGGATCAGCGTTATCAGAAAATTCTGAAGATGAGCCCTGAAGAACGGTTAGAGGTCACCCGCTCCTTCAAAGGGCCTGAAGCCATGCAGCTTGTAGATGGCATGAAGCCGGAACAGCGCGAGACTATACAGGCCATCGTCGCTCCCCAGTTGGTGGTGGGCGGAGAAATCTCACAAGCCAAGTTGCTGCGCGCCATCTACAGTGAGCGCCAGCTCGATGAGGTGATGACTGACTTCTGGTTCAATCACTTCAACGTTTTTATCAACAAAGGCCAGCCGGAACGTTACATGCTCACCGCCTATGAGCGCGATGTGATTCGCCCTCACGTGCTGGGAAAATTCAAGGACCTGCTGGTAGCCACCGCCAAAAGTCCGGCCATGATGTTCTATCTGGATAACTGGGAAAGTGTTGGCCCAAACTCCGACTTGGCAAGATTCGGCGGCCAGCGGCGGCAGCAGTTCAGGCGCATGGGACCGTTCATGATTCCCCGTCCAAATCCGAATCCGCAGCAAGGGAAAAACCGGCCCAAAGGCCTGAATGAAAACTACGCGCGCGAAATCATGGAGCTGCATACCTTGGGCGTGGATGGCGGTTATACGCAGAAAGACGTAACCGAACTGGCTAAAGTTTTGACTGGCTGGTCTATCGAGCAGCCGCAACGCGGCGGCGATTTCAAATTCAACGAGCGCGCCCACGAGCCTGGCACAAAGTATGTTCTTGGGCACAAGATCAAAGAACACGGCGAGAGCGAAGGCATGGAGATGCTGGAAATACTTGCGCATCATCCTTCGACTGCCCGGT
>Ga0126377_10003882_pt1 | contig 10718 bp, 3 predicted proteins | sample PanSoiMetPlot_22_FD_92647 | JGI IMG/M metagenome (GOLD analysis project Ga0126377, IMG submission 92647) | Tropical forest soil microbial communities from Panama - MetaG Plot_22 | ecosystem: Environmental > Terrestrial > Soil > Tropical forest > Bulk soil | place: Panama | collected 2016-02-17 | reverse complement strand
GTCGGCGTGGTCTTTCTGGCGCGCGACGAGCGGTTGCACGGGATGCCGGTGGTGATCAAATTTCTGCTCGAAGACGCCGGGCGGAACAGGTGGCTGATCGGGAAATTCTCGCAGGAGGCCGAAGCCCTGACCCGCATCAATCACCCTGGCGTCGTGCGCGTCATTGACCGGGACCTTTCGGACGACGGCCGCCCCTTCTTCGTGATGGAGTTCATCAAGGGGCGGTCTCTGCGCGACGTGATGGGCCGGGGACCGATGGACCTGGCTTACGTAGCGCATCTGGCGCGGCAAACCGGGAGCGCGCTCCACGCGGCGCATCAACAGGGCGTTTTTCACCGCGACCTCAAGCCGGAAAACATCATGCTCGAACAGTTGAGCGGCGGCGACGAGCAGGTCAAGCTGATCGATTTCGGCATCGCGAAGGTCGTCAACCCGCAGGCGGGCAATGAAACGGAGGTGGCGGTCATCGCCGGCTCCCGGCAGTACATCGCGCCCGAACAGTTGCTGTCACAGACTGCCTCGCCGGCGACCGACGTCTACGCGCTGGCGATCATCGTTTATGAAATGGTGACCGGGCGGCTGCCGTTCAACCCGGATGGGCCGACTCACTTTCTAGTCATGCAGGAATTGATGCGGCTCCAGCGGAGCGAGAGCTTCGTCGAGCCGCGCGCGTTTCGACCCGATCTCCCGGAAGCCGCCCAGATACTCCTTCTCAACGCGCTCTCCTTCGACCCGGGACGCCGGCCACAGAATGCGCGCATATTCGCCGAGGATTTGGCCCAGGCCCTGATAGGTAGAATCAGCGTCGCCGACACGCGCACGACCGTCGCCGTCCCGTCGCCTATTCCCGGTCCCGCTCACGACGCCATCCCCGCCCCCGGAGGACCGCCGGCGCGCGATACGACGCCGTCGACGTGGATCGACACTCCCGAAAATCCGATTCCGGCGAGGGCGACTGACGCGAACGCCGCCGCCCGGACTTCCGCGCCGAATTCGCCGCGAAGCGAGACCGCGCCGATCAGAGACGGCCGGGAAACCAGCGCAAAGCCCAGGGGCGGCAAATTCCCGATAATCGCCGGGCTGATCATCGTCATTGGCGCCGCCGCGGCCGCAGGCGTCGTCTTGATTCCCAGGCTTTCCGCCTGGTTGAATCAAAAACAGAACCATACTCAGTCTCCGACTCCACAAACGGCGACGCCAAGCCCGGCGGCGCCCGAAGCCGAGCGAAGCTTCAATTATTGGCTCATGGTGCGGAAAAACCCGAAGCTTTATGGCGACGGCCCCCCATCCCATCTCCCCGCAGAAATACCCTTCGCGGTCGGCGACCAAATACACATCTCATTCATCAGCCCGCAGCGCGGCCATCTCTACATCATCAACGAAAGCCCGGCCGTCAAAGGGCAGGCTTCGAGCTTCAACATGCTGTTCCCGACGCCGACAGCCAATGAGGGAATTTCGCAAATCTCCGCCGGCAAGACCATCAGCATTCCCGAACACAGTGATGGATTCGTCTTTGACGAAGAGCAGGGGGAGGAAAAAGTCTGGATGATCTGGGCCGCCGGCGAATTGGCCGAGTTGGAACCGCTCAAAAGCTGGGTCAACCTGAAAGACAAAGGAGAAATCAAAGACCCCGCTCAGATAGCGAGCTTACGCGAATTCCTTGCCAAGCGCTCGGCGGTGAAACCCCAAGTCTCGCGCGACGAGGAGAGCAAGCAGACAATGGTCAAAATGACAGGCGACGTTATGGTCAAGCTTGTCATTCTGCAACATTATTGATAACTCGTTTTCTGCACGATAGCCTGAAACCTCGGGTCGTCGCGGACGAAGTCGTACCTGGCATAAAACCTGATGCCGCCAAGTGTGGGATCTCCTTCCTGGAATGATCGCTCAAGCCAGCGAAGTGTTTGTTCACGATCCTTAACGATCGCAGCCCGGGATGCGACAAAGTAAGCTGGAACGGCGCCGCCCTGTATTTCTCCAGTCGAAGAAATCCGACCTGTCTCTTTTGCCCTGACCGCTTCGTTGAGCCAGAATCGGTTCGCGGCGCTGATTCCGCCCGCCTCTCTCTGCTCGCGCAGCTTTGCCGCTAATTCCTTGCCGCCTTCTATCTCCAGGGCCTTGAGATCCGCTTCGAAGGCCTTTTCTATGTCGCCAATAGCTTCGTACGCAAGGCTGAGCAGCCGCCTTGGAAGGGAAAACTGCGGATTCTCAGCCGCCGTTTTCTCCAACCGCTTGATGGCCTCGTGATACCGCCTGGCGCAAAGATAAGTCATAGCGATGTTGTTTTGAATGATGTTTGAAAGCGGATTGAGTTCGAGCGCCCTCTCGGCTTTTTGCAAAGACTCATCAAATCTGCCCAGTTGCATGAGGAAATAAGCATAGCGGTGGTACGCGTCAGCATTATTCGGATTCAGAGCAATTGCCCGCTCAAGACTCTTTTCGGCTTCGGTCCAGTTACGATCGATCAGAAACTGGATAAGAGCAAGCGACATATGGGCGCGCGACAAATCCGGGTCAAGCTGCAACGCGCGGTTTACCGACTCACGGGCCTGCAGTATCGTCTCCGCGGCCGGACGAACGCCAAAATTAAACAGGATGATGTGCGCGTCGGCGATATCGGAATGAGCCTCGGCGAAATTCGGATCGAGAGCAATCGCCTGCTCGTAAAACTCAATGCTCCGATTTAAGCTGCTCGGCGTGTTCTGGCTTTGGTAGAACCGCCCGCGAAGGTATTTTTCATAGGCTTCGGTGTTTTCGGTTCCACGTCGTACGAACAGTTTGTTTTCTTTATGGGTTAATTCAAAAGCCAGCGTTTTGGCGATCTTGTTGGAAAGAGCGTCCTGCAAAGCGAATATCTCATACGCCGGTTCATCAAAATTTTCCGCCCATAACTGCATGCCGCTGTCCGTTCTTATCAATCGGGCGCTGATGCGCAATCGTCCTTCCGACTCTTGTATGGCGCCTTCGAGCACGGCATCGACGCCTAGCTTCCTGCCTATTTCAATGGGATCCGCCGGCGCATCGGCAACCCACGCGACGGCGCTTGTGGGCCGCACAACGATCTGTTTCAAACTTCCGAGTTTTGTTATAAGCGCGTCCGCTAAACCCAGGCCAAGAACTTTATTCTTCTCCCCCGCGTTCAACGGCTTTAGAGGCAAGACGGCGATCGATTTTATTTTTTCATTCGGCGACGCGGTTTCCCGGCTTGAATACAAAAAGGTTGATCCTTTGAGTGGGCGGCGCTCTAAGATGGGCGGTTCCTCCTCTACAGGAATTGTAAGCCGGAGATCGGCTGAGAAGCGATAGCCGTGCTTCGGCAGGGTTTCAATAAATTGTTCTCCATCTGAATTGAGGATTTTCCTTAGGCGAGAAATCTGCTTTGCAAGGTTGCTTTCCTCGACGAATGAATCCCGCCAGAGGGCCCCCATCATTTCTTCCTTTGACAATGCCTTGTGGTTATTCTCCACAAGCAGCAAAAGAGTCTCGAATTCCTTTGCGGGAAGGTGAATTGGCTTTCCATCGGAGAATAAAGTCTTTCCCTTCGGGTCAAGAACAAACTTTCCGAATTCATAGACAAATCCTTTATTCTCTACCTTTTCCATAAAGTCAAAAAAAAGTCAAAAATTTTCCGGAAAAACCTCAAGCCTTTTACGCGCCGTTCGAACATGATTGGATTGCAAGGTGGTACGGCTAGCCAAACTACCGAATAGTGGTAATGTGACCCGGCAAGCGTTTATGGTCTTTAAATAAATAATGCGCTCAGGCTCCGTTAACGCCATGGCAAGAATTGCTCACAGGCACCGTCCTCAGCCGAAGTGGCGAGAGTAAGAAGCTCGCAAGGCGTCAGGCGCATTTATTTCTAAAAGAGTATCAACGCAGGCGCAGCCAATCATCAATCTTGCGTCATATGTGTGACGCCTGAATTCAACCGTCGCAAAACGACGGTTGAATTCTTTTGATAATAAATTGCCAGCGTTGAAACGCCGGGCTAATCTCACGGCCCCGCTACGCGGCGAGCAGACCATGCCGTTTGATTCTAAAGGACTTCAATTTGCAAACTCTTCACTCAATTTGCCTAAACACGAGGACTTTAACTCAGCTTTTTTGACGGCACAAGATGCAACGGGCCTGTCGACCCGCAGTAGCCGAAAGGCTTGAAAAATCCGATCAACCAAGGGCGCCGGCGCAACTACTACGCCACCACCCCTTCACTTTCTCAGTAAGAGGCCATGCCAAACAGCAGGTTTAATTTCAATCCACACAGCCACATTCGCATCTTTACTTCGCTGCTTATCTTCGCGCTCGCCTCGCCTCAATCGGGCTATGCGCAGCAGCCGCAAACGCCGCAGCAACGAATCCTCACACAGGAAGACGCGAAGACGAGCGCGGCCAAGCCATCGGGGCCACGAGAGGCGCGTCCCGAGCTGGTTTTGCAGACCGGCGTCACCGCGCCCGCGTACAACGCCATTTTCAGCCCGGACGGGCGGCTGCTGGCCTCGATGGATTTTATGGCCGGCTCGATCAAATTATGGGAGCTTGCGACGTGGCGCGAATTGTTCGTGATCAACCTGGGGGCGCACGCCGCAATGACCTATGCGATCAATTCAGCCTTCGCCTTCAATCCCGACGGATCATCGCTCTTTTCCATCAGCGCCGGAACGCTCAAGCAGTGGGACACACGCACGGGGCGACTGCTTCGCGCCGCCGATCTGAATCAGGGCAAGGATTTCGGCGCGGTCTGTTTCAGCGCCGACGCCCGACGGCTTGCGACTATGCCGGAAGTCAGATCCTCGTTGGCCGTGTGGGACGTCGCCTCGGGAAGAAAACTTCAGGAGTTGAAGCTGGATAACACCAATGGCCAGTATTTGCTGGCCGTCGCTCTGAGCCCGGACGGACGGACGTTGGCGTTCAACAACGAGCAGGAAACTGGGGGAGTGAGGCGGGACGCGTTGACGATGCTCGATGCGGCCAGTGGGCGCGTCATCCAGACGATCAAAGTCTCGGAGCGGAAGGCGCCGATGGGCGCCACTTCCGAGTCGAGTCGCGCCATCAGATTCAGCCCTGACGGGCGCGCCGTGGCCATCTCCTTCAATGATATGAATAAGGATATGTCCCGGTTTTTATCCGGCGGGCAGATGCGCGCCCTCGATCGAGTGAACAAGATCAGAATGTGGGACGTATCGAGCGGGCGTGAGATGATTTCCCTCGACGCCGGTTCGCTAAGCGCCGAGACGTATGATCCATTATTGAATTCTGGAGCGCGGGACACTTTCGCTTTAAGCAATGACAACCGGCAATGCGCCGTCACGATCGGCAAGATGATCAAGCTCTTCGATCCGGCGGCGGGGCGCAGCCTGGCGACGATCATCGGCCACACCGGCGATGTCATCGGGGTAAATTTCAGCGCCGACGGAAATTTCCTGGCGACCACCAGCCTCGACAGCACGATCAAAATCTGGGACGTGTCGGCGGCCGCGATCACGGGGCGCGCAGAGCTGGCGCGGACTTTGAGCGGAATAGCCATTCCGGTCGAAAGCGCGGCGTTCAGCGACGACGGGCGCGCGCTCGCGGTCAGCGGCTCGAACACGGTCAGCCTCTGGGAACTCAACACTGGCGCGTCTCTGCGTACAGTTACACGACCGGCGGTTGAGCGTGACCTGGACGATCTGGTTCACCCGGCGCCCAGCATCTTCAGCGCAGGCGGGCGGTTTATCGCGGCTCGAAGCGGGGCAGACGAGATCAAGCTGTGGGAGACGCGGACCGGGCGCGAGGTGAAAAGCTTCCCGCTCTCGCAGGGCAAAAAGTTTGTCGGCGGCGGCGTCAGCCCCGACGGCAAATTGGTGGCGCTGGCTGAAGGCAAACCAACGTTCAGCTCGCCCCCGGGAGCGGCAAATCCGTCGGGAGGTCCTGCTTCTTCCACTCAACCCAATGCGCCTCAATCCCCGCAGAACTTCCCTCAATTTCCTCCGGCGATGATTCCGTCCGCTCCGGCAGATTCGACGGGCAATTCAAAAAAAGACGAGAAGGCGCGCCGGAAAGAGGAAAAAGAGCGGGAGAAAGAGATAAAGAAGCGACAGCAAGATGTGTTGGAGCAGATGTCGCGCCAGGGAAAGAAGAATCAGAAGGGCCAGGCGCCGATACTGATGGGAGGCATGGACCCGGCGCAGATGCAGAAGATAACCGAGCAGATGGAAAAGGCGGCCGAGAGCGGAGACGTTGGCAAGATGATGGAGACGGTGTCGCAGATGATGGGCGCCTCGCCTATACCTGGAGCGGCGGCGATGAATCAACCAAGCGTCAGCGTCAAGCTGTGGGACGTGGACGCCGCAAGCCAACCGCGTTCATTGCCCGTCCCGCCAGGGTTACTAATCAGCCCCAGCGCCAACTCTTCTGTGTTCGCCTTCAACCCCGACGGCAGCCTGATCGCTTCAGCCGCGAAGTCGCGCTCGATCAAAATCAATGAGGCGGCCAGCGGGCGCGAACTTTTCACGCTCACGCCCGAACGCGCCCTCGCCGTGACGAGTCTGGAGTGGAGCCCGGACGGACGATTGCTCGCGTCGTCCATAGAAGAGACGCGCCCCGGCGTGACTATCGACAGCATAGCCACTGGCGATAGCTTCAGTGGAATACTCAATTATTCGATCAGGTTGTGGGATGCGGCGTCGGGGCGCGAACTGCGAAAATTGACCGGCCATACGGCGGCTACACGCGCCACAGCTTTCAGCCCCGACGGACGGCTGCTGGCTTCGGGCGGCGCCGACGCAGTTGTGAAGCTGTGGGATACCGTGACGGGCCGCGAGCTTGCGACGCTCAACGGCCATTCGCTGGGCGTCAAAGCGGTGGCCTTCAGCGAAGACGGCAAGCTGCTGGTTTCAGGCAGCGAAGACGGCAGCGCGCGCTTGTGGGATGTCAATAGCGGCGAGGCGCTGGCGACGCTCGTCACGCTCAACGGCGGCGCCGATTGGCTGGTGGTGACGCCCGACGGCTTGTTCGACGGGACGCCTGCCGCGTGGGGGCAGATCCTCTGGCGCTTTACACCAGACGACATCTTCGACGTCGCGCCGGTCGAGATCTTCTTCAACGATTTCTTCTATCCAGGACTGCTCTCCGACATCGCCTCGGGCAAACGCCCGAAGGCGGCGCGTAACGTGGAGCAGAAAGACCGCCGGCAACCGGTCCTGAAGCTCTTGCGCGCCGACGCGCAAAACGCGACGGGCCGCACGGCCAAAGTGAAGATCGAAGTCGGCGAGCCTGCCTCGGCGAATCAAGCGGCGCCCGCCGGCGCGCGCGACGTGCGGTTGTTCCGCAACGGCACTCTGGTCAAATTCTGGCGCGGCGACGCGCTGAAAGGTCAGAAACAGGCGACGCTCGAAGCCGAGATCCCGATCGTCGCCGGCGAGAATCGCCTCCTCGCTTACGCCTTCAACCATGACAACGTCAAAAGCTCCGACGCTATGTTGACCGTCACCGGCGACGAGTCACTGCGGCGCAAGGGCGTGGCTTATGTCATCGCTTGCGGAGTCAACCAGTACGCCAACGCGCAATACAACCTGAAATACGCCGTCGCCGACGCCTCCTCCTTCGCCGAAGAGATCAGCGCGCAGCAATCCAGACTGCGGGAATACGAGCGCGTCGAGATCATCCCGCTACTCGACCGCGAGGCGACGAAGGCCAACATACTGCTGGCGCTCAAGCGCCTGTCGAACGCTCAAGCTACGCTTCCCCCAGGCGCGCCGTCTGCCCTGTCGAAGATTCAACCGGCTCAGCCCGAAGACGCCGTGTTGATTTTCTTCGCGGGGCACGGCGCGGCGCAAGGCGCGCGCTTCTACCTGATCCCACACGACCTCGGTTACTCGGGCGCGCGCAACGCACTCGACGCCCAGGCCGTGCGAACGATCCTCTCGCACGGCGTCTCCGACCTGGAACTCGAAGCGGCGATCGAGGGCGTAGACGCCGGACGGTTGCTCTTCGTGCTCGACGCATGCAACTCAGGGCAGGCGCTGGAGGCCGAAGAGAAACGCCGAGGCCCGATGAATTCGTCAGGGCTGGCCCAATTGGCTTATGAAAAAGGAATGTATATTCTGACCGCCGCGCAGAGCTATCAGGCGGCGCTCGAAGCGGCGGAACTCGGCCACGGCTATCTGACCTTCGCCTTGATTGAAGACGGGTTGAAGAAAGGCTTGGCGGATAGAGACCCGAAAGACGGCCTGGCGATAGCGCGCGAGTGGTTCAATTACGCCGAGGAGCGAGTGCCGCAGATGCAGGAACGCGAGATGCAGACGCGTCTGATGCTCGATTTCGCCGGGAACGAAGCGAAGGGGAAAGACCCCAAACAGCGAAGCATTCAAAGGCCTCGGGTATTTTACCGGCGCGAACTGGAAGCGCGCCCGTTCGTCGTCGCTAAGCCTTAGACGGGAAGTGATCGGAGAGGGTACCGCAAAGCGGTCGAGCTAAGGTTTCCGAAAATCGCGTGGATGCGTGTGTCGCAACTGTAGAAACCTTAGCCGGACGGTTTGCGTTACTCTTGCCGAGCGGCTTTTACACTTGAAAGGAAGAATATGTCACGCAAAACAAAAAACACCTGGATGACCCTCCTATTTATCGCCGCGGTCAATTTCTGTTTGACCGGCGCCTCGACCCTTCGCGCGCAGGACGGGGACGCGCCTCGGCGGTTGTGGGACGGCGCGTTCCTCAAGAAGCGGGCCGAGGCGAAGACCACGGCGCCAGCACGCAAAACGACAGCCTACCGGCGCGCCACGCCGAAGAAAACAGCGGCGCCGAATCAGGCCTCACAAAGTTCGCCCGCTCAAAATACGACAGCGCAAAACCAGACGGCCGAACAGGCCGAGGGCGAGATGATCGGCCTCACCATCTGGCGGTTACGACCCTCGCGTCCAGCCGACAACCGGGAAGCGCGGCTGTTGCTGGAAGAAGGGTCGAGCAAAGAGGTCGAATGGACGCCGGAGCGCGTCGAAGCCGACACCGTATTCGCCCCGAGCGAGCGCGTGCGGCTGAGCATCGAATCGCCGCGCGACGGCTACCTCTATGTCATCGATCGTGAGCAATACACTGACGGTACGCTCAGCGAGCCTTACCTGATATTTCCGTCGCTCCTCAACCGTGACGGCGCCAATTCGATGACGGCCGGCAAATTAATCGAACTGCCGGAGCGATCGGCGTTCCAATTGAAGCCTCTGCGACCCGATTACGCGGGCGAGGTCTTGACCATTCTGGTCACTCCGGAGCCGCTCAAGGACGTCAAGCCGGGTTCAGGCCCCGTTAAACTCAACTCGGAACTGGTTGCGCAGTGGGAGTCTCAATGGGCGGGCGAGTTCGAGCGCTTCGAGCTGGTCGGCGGCGAGGGCAAGACTTATACCAAAGCCGAAAAAGAGGCCGGGCAGGACGGCGCGCGAGCACTGAACCAGGATGACGCAATGCCGCAGACGCTCTACCATGTGAGGATCAAAAACGGCGCGCCGTTGTTGGTGAAAGTGCCGTTGCGCATAGGAAAATAACAGAGCCCTGCGCATAAATCAGGGGACGCCAAATGTCCGACAAACTGATGGCCTTTGAGAAATAAAGGTAACACGGCGCCGCAACTCAGCCCGCGTTCGCAGGCAAAATCAGAACAGCCGGCATTGACGCACTAAGTTCAACTACAACCATTGGGCGACAGCGTTCAGTGGAGCATTAATTTCAACTACAACCGTCGGGCGACAGCGTTCCGCAGTACCGACTTCAGTCGGCTGGGCTTGGATTTCAAGCCCAGCCGACTGAAGTCGGTACTCTGAACGCTGTCGCCCGACATTGCAATTTCATTCGATGCGTCAATGTCAATTGCCCTGATTTAGGTTATCGCCTTTATTTCTCAAAGACCATAAGTTTGTCGCGGTCTGATCAGCAAACCGTCTGAAAGGAATCTTGGCCTCCATTTGACCTCCGTTTGGGCAAGCAGCCCACATCTGATCTTCGGAGAATTCGCCGACAATATCCTCTTTCGACAGCGGCAGTTCCTCAAGCGGTTCTTTTGGCGGCGGGAGATCGTCCGGCGACGGGGCGAGCGGAAGTTGGTAACGCCCGTCGTGGTCAGCCCCTTCACAAACCGCCGATCCTCCGCCGATAATGCTCGTTACATCCCAGCATTAATAATAGAGAGCGGAAAACCTGATGAGCGCAAATCACCTAATTGATTTGGAGAAGATCGAGGCCGGCGTGCGACTGATCCTGGAAGGAATCGGCGAAGACCTGGCGCGCCCCGGCGTTCTTGACACGCCCCGCCGTGTGGCGGAGATGTATGCGGAAGTCTGCGGTGGATTGCATGAAGACCCCACCGGCGAGATCAAAGTCATTCCGGCTGAAACGCACGATGAGATAGTGATGGTCAAAGACATCCCCATCGCGTCTCTGTGTGAACACCACCTGCTTCCCTTCACCGGCGTCGCGCACATCGCCTACATTCCGAAAGACGGACGCATCGTCGGGTTGTCTAAGCTGGCGCGCATCGCCGACATCTATTCGCGCCGCCCGCAGGTGCAAGAGCGATTGACCACGCAGATCGCCGAACTGCTCTATCACGGCGACTTGCAGCCAAAAGGCGTGATGGTCGTGGTCGAAGCGATCCATCTGTGCATGACCATGCGCGGAGTCAAAAAGGCGGGGGCGACGACGATCACCTCGGCGGTTCGCGGCGTCTTCAGAAAAGACGAACGCACCCGCAT
>Ga0126377_10003881_pt1 | contig 10719 bp, 10 predicted proteins | sample PanSoiMetPlot_22_FD_92647 | JGI IMG/M metagenome (GOLD analysis project Ga0126377, IMG submission 92647) | Tropical forest soil microbial communities from Panama - MetaG Plot_22 | ecosystem: Environmental > Terrestrial > Soil > Tropical forest > Bulk soil | place: Panama | collected 2016-02-17 | reverse complement strand
GGACCTCCAGGCTGCAGCCGATCAGGGCGAGCGGATTGCGCAGCTCGTGCGACAGCACGGCGACGAGCTCCGCGTGGGCGTCCTTGAGCTCGGTGATGTCGATCAGGGTGATCACGGCGCCGGCAACGCGCTCGTCGGCTTCGTCAAGATACTGCGCGACCAGAGCGACGCGCGCGCCTCGCGCGAGAAGCTCGAGCGCAGCCGCGGCGAGCTCGAGCACGCGCTGCAGGAGAAGGAAGTCGCGCGCGCCGCGCTCGAAGCCGCGGACTCGGCGAAGGACCGCTTCCTCGCCGTGCTGTCGCACGAGCTGCGCAATCCGCTCGCGGCGATCCGGACGGCGTCGAACGTATTGAGCGAGGAGGGCGCCAACTCGAGCGACCGGGCGCACGCCTCGCAGATCATCGAGCGCCAGGCCGCCGCGGTCAAAGTCCTGCTCGACGACCTGCTCGACATCGCGAAGATGCGGCTCGGCCGCCTCACGCTGCGCCAGTCGACGATCGCCTTCAGCGACGCGATCGAGCGCGCGCTCGAAACGACCAAGCCGCTGATCGACGCGGCGCACCATGCGCTGACGGTCACGATGCCGCGCGAATCGCCGATGGTCAACGGCGATCCGGTGCGGCTCGGGCAGGTGCTGGCGAATCTGCTGACGAACGCGGCGAAGTACACGCCGCCCCGCGGCGAGATCTCGATCGACGTGCGCACCGAGGACGCATCGATCATCTGCACGATCACCGACACGGGTATCGGCATCGAGCCCGCGCAGCTCGAGTCGATCTTCGCGCTGTTCTGGCAGGCGCTGCCCAAGCCTGCGCACGGCGACGGTTTCGGCATCGGGCTCGCGCTCGCGCGCAGCATCACCGAGCTCCACGGCGGCCGGCTGTTCGCGCGCAGCAAGGGCATCGGTCACGGCAGCGAGTTCGTGCTCGTGCTGCCGGCGCTGTCGCACGCGGCGACGCTGCCGAGCGTCGACGAAGAAGCGCCGATGGGCGCGGACGGCCAGGTCGTCCTGCTCGTCGACGACGACGACGACGCGCTCTGGAGCCTCGCCAAGGCGCTGGAGCTCGGCGGGTTCGTCGTGAAGACGGCACGCGAGGGTCGCGAAGCGTTGCGCATCGCCGACGAGCTCAAGCCCGACGTCGTCGTGCTCGACATCTCGATGCCCGGCATGCAGGGCGACGAGGTCGCACGCGCACTGCGCGGACGCTCCTGGGCATCGCGGACGCGTCTGATCGCCGTCAGCGGCTGGAGCTCGATGGGTCCCGCGTCGTCCGTCGACCGCGCCGCCTTCGATCGCTTCCTCGCAAAGCCGATCGGGGTCAGCGATCTGCTCGCGGCGATCGCGGAAACGCGCTCGAAGTGATCGCTTCGGCTGTGACCGCTTGGCGTTCAGTCCCCGTGGGGTAGAGTCGCCGCCTTTGCCGTCGCGCGTGGCTCGACGACGCATCTCGCATCCCGGGACGGAACGGCTGGCGTGGCTCGAAACCGCAAGGGCGTCGTCGTATCGACGGCGAGTTCGCTGACGCAGGCGCGCGCAATGGTCGAAGCGACGCGGCGCGCCGTCGCCGCGAGCCGGGATATCCTCGAGCGCATCGATGCCGCGCTGCCCCGCCGCATTCGCAAGCCCACTGCGCTCGTGCAACCGGCGACGTCGCGCATGCCCAAAGGCCCTCCGGCGGGGTGACGCGCACCCGGCTCAGAAATCCATGAAATAGCCGCCGTTCACCGGGATGTTCGCGCCGGTGATGAAGCCGGCGTCGTCGGCGGACAGGAAGTCGACGACGCGCGCGATCTCGCGCGGCTCGCCGAGGCGGCCGACCGGAATGTTGGCGATGATCTGGTTGCGCACGTCCTCGGGCACCGCCATGACCATCGCGGTCTTGCAGTAGCCGGGCGACACGCTGTTGACGGTGATGCCTTTCTTCGCGACTTCGCGCGCGAGCGCCATCGTGAAGCCGTGCATGCCGGCCTTCGCGGCCGAGTAGTTGGTCTGGCCGAACTGGCCGGTCTGGCCGTTGACCGACGAGATGTTGACGATGCGCCCGTAGCCGCGCGCGCTCATGCCGTCGACGACGTGGCGGCACATGTTGAAGACGCCTTCGAGGTTGACCTTGAGGACGTCGACCCACTGCTCGGGCGACATCTTGCGCAGCGAGATGTCGCGCGTGATGCCGGCAGCGTTGACGAGGATCGAGATCGGGCCGTAGCGCTTCTCGACGTTGCCGATGAGCTCGGCGCACGACGCGAAGTCGGCGACGTTGAGCGGCTCGAACACGACGTCGTCGCCGAACTCGGCCATTTCGGTCTTGAACGCTTCGACGCGTTCGGTGCGCGCGGCGAGATCCGCGGCGACGACCTTGCGGCCCGAGCGGGCGAGGTATTTGCAAATCTCGGTGCCGAGGCCACCGATGCCTCCGGTCACGACGGCGACGCGTTTGCTCATGGAGGTGCTCGTGCAGTGCGACATGCCGTGCGCCGCAACACGCTGTTGCAGCGCACAACGTCGGCGATGTTAAAAACGCGATAGGGGGTTGTCAAATTGACGCGGTAGCGTCAATCCCCGCGAAAGCGGGGACCGAGCGCCTCCCGTGGGGCCGTGACAAAAAGTCACGGGGTCCCCGCTTTCGCGGGGATGACGGGGGCGGTTATTTCGTCGTCTTCTTCTGGCTTTGCTGCGTCGGGTCGAACGACCCGTTCCTGACGCTGTTCGCCGCCGCATTGAGAAAGCCCTGCTGCAGCGACTTCCAGAGGTCCATGTTGCGCTCGGTCAGGTCGTTCAGCATCGACCACGGCGTCTGCCCGAGGATGTTGTTGAGCTGGCTGCGGAACTGCTGCTGCTGATCGAGGAAGATCTGGAGGCTCTTCTCCAGGTAGCTCCCCATGAAGCCCTGCAGCGAATCGCCGTAGAAGCGGATGATCTGCGAGAGCAGGTGCGTCGTGAACATCGGCTGCCCGCGCTCCTCGTGCTCCGAGATGATCTGGAGCAGCACCGAGCGCGTCAGGTCGTCGCCGGTCTTGGCGTCGCGGACCTCGAACTCCTCGTTGTCGAGGACGAGCTGGCGCACCTCTTCGAGCGTGATGTAGCTCGAAATCTCGGTGTCATAAAGCCGCCGGTTCGGGTATTTCTTGATAGTGCGCAGTTGTGCCATGCGGCAACGCTAGCAGAATATGCTGTAGCGCACCAGTTTCTTTGCTGCGCAGCATTCGGACCGGGAACGGGAGGGCTTTCGCCCGTTCCCGGTCCCCGTTCCCGGGCTTCACCACCCCATGTACTGCCCGCCGTTGATCGCGAGGTTGGCCCCCGTGATCCAGCGCGCCTTGTCGTCCACGAAGAAGCCGACCGCATAAGCGATTTCCTCGGGGTCGCCGAGGCGGCCGACCGGGATCTGGGCGACGATCTTGGCGCGGACCTCCTCCGGTACGGCCATGACCATGTCCGTGCCGACGTAGCCCGGCGAGACCGTGTTCACCGTGATTCCGAACTTCGCGTTCTCCTGTGCGAGCGAGATCGTGAAGCCGTGCATGCCGGCCTTCGCGGCTGCGTAGTTGGCCTGGCCGTACTGGCCCTTCTGGCCGTTGATCGAGCTGATCTGCACGATGCGGCCCCACTTGCGGTTGCGCATCCCGTCGATGACCGGGCGGGTCACGTTGAACACCGAGTTGAGGTTGGTGTTGATGACCTCCTGCCACTGCATCGCGTTCATCTTGTGGAACGTCGTGTCGCGCGTGATGCCGGCGTTGTTGACGAGGATGTCGATCGGGCCGAGCTTGGACTCGACCTCGCGGATCATCGCCTCGGCCGACGCCGCGTCCGACACGTCGCCCTTGGCGATCGCGAAATCGAAGCCGGCGGCGCGCTGTGCGTCCTGCCAGGCCTTGGTCTTGCCCTCGTCGCGGTAGTTCGTCGCGACCTTGTGGCCCTGACGGGCGAGCTCCCGGCAGATCGCCGTGCCGATACCGCCGGTGCCTCCGGTGACCAATGCCACGCGCGTCGTCATGTGCGTTCTCCTTGTGTGCGAGCCGACCCTGGATTGTGCCGGGATTGTGCCCGCCGGTTCATGAAACTTCCTTCCGCAGCGCCGCAAACGGGGCCGGCGTCTTCGCCGATGCGGGGATGCGGTGCGGATCGAAATCGTCGAGCGCAGCCGCCAGCATCGCGTCGACCGTGCGCCGCTGCGGCACCGGCTGGCCGAGGAACGCGAGCGCCGCGCCGAGCGCCGGCAGCGGATCGGCGCCGTCGACTTCGATCGCGCGCTCCTGCTTGCTGAGCTTGCGGCCTTCGTGATCGAGCACGAGCGGCAGGTGCGCGTAGCGCGGATGCGGCAGGTCGAGCAGCTCCTGCAGCAGAAGCTGTCGCGGCGTCGAGTCGACGAGATCGGCGCCGCGCACGACGTCGGTGATCGCCTGCCACGCATCGTCGACGACGACCGCGAGCTGGTAGGCGAACCAGCCGTCGGCGCGCAGCACGACGAAGTCGCCGACCTCGCGCGCGAGATCCTGTTCGACGCGGCCCTGGACCCCGTCGTCGAACCCGATCGTGCGCGCCGGCACGCCCATGCGCCACGCGGGCTCGCGCGCGGGATCGCGGGGCGCGATGCACGCGCGCGGATGCACGCCGTCGAACGGCGCGAGATCGGCGCGGCTGCACCAGCAGGGATAGACGGCGTCGACGCGCTTCAGTCGCTCGAACGCGGCTCCGTAGGCCGCGGCGCGGCGGCTCTGATAGACCGGAGGCTCGTCCGACTGCATGCCGAATTGGGCCAGCGTCGCCAGGATGTCGAGGTCGGCGCCGGCGACCTCGCGCGGCGGATCGAGATCTTCCACGCGGACGATCCACGCTCCGCCCGCCGCGCGCGCGAACAGCCAGCTCCCGAGCGCGGCGACCAGCGAGCCGAAATGCAGGCGGCCGGTCGGCGACGGCGCGAAACGGCCGCGGTAAGCGGGCGAGGGTGCCGGCATGATCCCTGGGTCGAAGTGCCTCGGACACCGGATTGAACCACGAACCTTCGGGGCGAGTCGGCAGTCGAAGAAGCGCGCTCGCCGCCGCCATGCCGACGCGCTACCCTTTCAAACGGCGCCGGGCGCATCCATATCCGGAACGCAACATCCACTTTCGAGGCCGCCATGCTGCGCATCATCCTGTTCCTCGCGACGAACATCGCCGTCATGCTGCTCCTGACGATCGTCGTCAAGGTGACCGGCATCGACGTCTACGCGTACAACCGCGGCGGCATCAATCTCCAGGGCCTCTTGATCATGGCTGCCGTCATGGGCATGGGCGGCTCCTTCATCTCGCTCGCGATGTCGAAATGGATCGCGAAGATGTCGGTGCGCGCGCAGGTCATCACCGAGCCGCGCAACCCGACCGAGACGTGGCTCTTCAACACCGTGAAGAGCCACGCCGAGAAGGCCGGCATCGGCATGCCCGAGGTCGCGATCTACGACGCGCCCGAGATGAACGCGTTCGCGACCGGCATGAGCAAGAACCACGCGCTCGTCGCGGTCTCGACCGGCCTTTTGCAGTCGATGGACCGCGAGCAGGTCGACGCCGTGCTCGGCCACGAGATCACGCACGTCGCCAACGGCGACATGGTGACGATGGCGCTGATCCAGGGCGTGCTCAACACGTTCGTGATCTTCCTCGCGCGCGTCATCGGCACGCTGGTCGACCGCGCGATCAGCGGCAACCGCGACTCCGGCGGCGGCTTCGCGTACTTCGGCATCGTGATCGTGCTGCAGATCGTGCTCGGCTTCCTCGCCTCGCTGATCGTCATGGCGTTCTCGCGCTGGCGCGAGTTCCGCGCCGACGCGGGCGGCGCGCATCTCGCGGGTCGCGAGTCGATGATCTCGGCGCTGCAGCGGCTTGCCGGCGACGACGGTCAGTCGACGCTGCCGAAGGCGATCCAGGCGTTCGGGATCACGGGCGAGGGCGGACTCGCACGGCTGCTGCGCAGCCATCCGCCAATTCCCGAGCGCATCGCTGCGCTTCGCGCGCAGCAGACGGCGTGAACTCGCTGTCCCCCCTCCCGCTTGCGGGAGAGGGCCGGGGTGAGGGCATTCGGAGCGGGGCGTTTCGCCAGCGTGCCCTCACCCTAACCCTCTCCCGCAAGCGGGAGAGGGGACAACGCGCGAATCAGCCGTGCGCCATCACCTTCTCGGGTTCTTGCAGGAAATTGCCCTGCACGAAGTTCACGCCGCACGAGAACAGGATCGACATGCTCGCCGCATCCTCGACGAACTCGGCGACCGTCAGCTTCCCGGCGTGGTGCGCCTGATCGCAGATCTCCTTGATCTTCTCCTGATTCTCCTTGTGCTTCGGGAGCTCCGCCATGTAGTTGCGGTCGATCTTGAGATAGTGCGCGGGGATGTGCTTCAGCAGCTGGAACGAATTGAGGCCTGAGCCGAACTGCTCGAGCGCGAAGCCGCAGTGGATCTGCTCGAGGCCCTTCACGAAGGCGCGGGCCGGCTTGAGGCTCGTGACGACCTTGCTCTCCGGCATCTCGAACACCAGCGAATCGCCGCGCTGGCGCGCGTTCTTGAGCTGCTGCGCGATCCACGCGAGCAGCGTCTGGTCCTCGAGCGACTGCGGCGTCAGCTTGATGAAGAACGTCGTCTTGTGGCCGGCGCGCTCGCGCTCGGCGATCGAGCGGATCGCAGCGCCGATGACCCAGCGGTCGATCGCGGGCAGCTTGCCGTTCTGCTCGGCGATCGGCAGGAAGTGGCCGGGCAGGATCTCGCCCTTGGCGCCCTTCATGCGCAGCAGCACCTCGTAGAACTCGCCCTCGGCGCCGTGCAGGCTCACGATCGGCTGGTAATAGAGCACGAAGCCGTCGTTCGCGAGCGCCTCGTCGATCAGCGCGATCCAGTGCTTGACCTTCTCGGCGGCGGCCTTGTCCTGCGCGGCCGGGTCGAAGATGTTGATGCGGTTGCCGCCTTCGGCCTGCGCCGTGCGCAGCGCGCCCTGCGCCTGGCCGAGCAGCACCTGCGCGTTGGCGTTCTTCTCGCCGATCAGCGCGCCGCCGATGCTGACGGTGAGGCTGAGCGACTGCTTGCCGATGTCGAAGATGCGCTCCTCGAACGCCTTGCGCAGCTTCTCGGCGAGCTGGCGCGAGTCCTCGACGTTGCGCTTGGTGACCAGCACGCCGAACGTGTGCTCGCCGAGGCGGCCCGCGACTTCGGATTCGGACAGATGGCGGCGCATCAGGCCGGCCATGTCGCCGAGCAGCACGTCGGCGTTGCCGATGCCGACGCCGTCGAGCACCTGCTTGAAGTTGTCGGGCTCGATCAGGAGCAGCGCCTGGTCGATCGTGCCGGTCGCCGCGGCAGACGCCGCGCCCTCGATCTGCGCGATCGTGTGCGTGCGGTTGAAAAGCTCGGTGACGAGATCCTTCTGGCGCAGCGCGTCGAGCTCCTGCGCGAGGTTCGCGTCGACGATCTGCCGGCGGAACGTGATCTGCTGGCAGGGCTCGCCCTCGTAGCTCGCCTCGGTGAATTCCATCGTCGCGTCGAAAGTCGAACCGTCGCTCCGCTGCGCCTTGAGGTTCAGGCGCTGCGGCGGCTTCTCGCCCTTCGAGAGGCGCTTCAGCAGCGACTTGAAGTCGTCGGCGTCGTCGGGCGCGATCATGTCGAGGATCGACATGCCCTCGACGTCCTCGAACTCGTCGAAGCCGAACATCTCGAGATAGGCCCGGTTCGCGCGCACGTGCATGCCCTCGTGCACGTACGCGATCGGGTCGCGCGAGGAGTCGAGCAGCGCTTCGCAGCGGCGCTCGGATTCGCGCAGCGCCGCCTCGATGCGGCGCACGCTGCGGCGCATCGTCAGCGCCTCGAATTCGCGCCGCACGATCATCTGCATGTGGTCGGGGCGGTCGCGCAGCGCGAGGCCGCGCGCGCCGTCGTGGAACGCGGCGACGATCTTGTCCTCGTTGAGGCCGCGGCCGGTCGCGATCAGCGCGACGTCGCGCCCGCCGCGGCTCGCCGCCGCCGACACGTGCGCCATCGGAAGCTCGGCGCAGCCGAGGTTCGCGATGATCACGTCCGGCGTCTGCTGCTCGAGCGCGGCTTCGAGCTCGGCCTCGGTGGCCGCGCGCGCGGGCCGGACGGCGATGCCGCCGTTGCGCAGCACGCTGATGATCTGCTCGGCCTCCTCGACGGATTCCTCGATCAGCAGCAGCTTGATGATGTTTTCGGTTCGATTCATCGGGCAGTGGCGATTGCGCAATCGTCCGCCAGGGCGGAGGGCGCCGCCGGCTGCCGGCGGGTGCCGGCCTCGGTCTGGCGCTGGGAAAACGGTTCCTTGCCGTGCGGGGAGCCGCGTCGCGAGCCGCGGCCCTCCACGCTATTTACCGGATTCGGACGGGCATTTCCATCGGGCCTGTCGCTCATACCGGCACCTTCGAAGCGGCTCCGGCGACCTCGCGGACGAGCCGCGGTACGAGGTACCCCGGCAGGCGCGCGGCCAACCCGTCGACGAGCGCGCGGGCCTCGGCGTCGTCGACTTCGAAGTGCGCCGCCCCGGCAACGCGGTCCAGCTGATGCAGGTAATACGGCAGCACGCCGCAAAACATGAGGCGCTCGGACAGCGCCGCGAGCGTGCCGACATCATCGTTTACAGTTTTCAGCAAGACCGACTGATTCAACAGCATGGCGCCGGCGCGGGCGAGATCGGTGCAGGCCCTCGCGACGGCGTCGTCGAGCTCATTGGCATGGTTCGCGTGCAGCACGACGACGCGCTGGAACCTCTGCCGCCCGAGCCAGCCGAGGAATTCGGCGTCGATGCGCTCCGGCAGCACGACCGGGAGCCGCGTATGGATGCGCAGACGCTTCACGTGCGGGATCGTCGCGAGCGCGTCGGAAAGCTCGGCGAGCTTCGCGGTCGAGAGCGACAGCGGATCGCCGCCCGAGAGGATCACTTCCTCGATCGTCGGGTCGGTGCCGATCTCCGCGACGGCGTCCCGCCAGCGGTCGGCGGCCGCGGTCTCGTCGGCGTACGGAAAGTGCCGGCGGAAGCAGTAGCGGCAGTTGACCGCGCACGAGCCCGTCGCGATCAGCAAGGCGCGCCCGCGATACTTGTGCAGCACGCCGCGCCCGGCGCGCGCATCGAGATCGCCGACCGCATCGCGCGTGAAGCCCGGCACGTCGGCGAGCTCGTCCGCCTGCGGCAGCACCTGGCGCAGCAGCGGATCGTTCGCGTCGCCGCGGCGCATGCGCGCGACGAACCCGCGCGGCACGCGCAGCGCGAAGCCGGTCGCGGCGTCGTCCGGAATCGTCTTCGCGAGGTGCGCGAGATCGAGCGCTTCGAGCAACTCTCGCGGATCGCGAATCGCGTCGCGCCAGAGCTCTTGCCAGCGCCGAGGCTGCGCCGGCAGGCGGTTAGCGGTTATCATTGGAGGATCGGTCCGGCGAATCGCGCCAGGAAACCGCTCATTCTAGCCGCTTTTCGCGAGCGGCCCCCGAATATTTACGAACTCCCTCGGAGCACGCATGGCCAGTTATGGCATGAACGACGTCAAGAACGGCATGAAGATCATCGTGGACGGCTATCCGTGCACGATCGTCGACACCGAGTACGTCAAGCCCGGCAAGGGCCAGGCATTCACGCGCGTCAAGTACAGGAACCTCAAGACCGGCCGCACGGTCGAGCTCACGATGAAGTCGACCGACTCCGTCGAAGCCGCCGACGTCGTCGACACCGATCTCGAATACCTCTACAGCGACGGCGAGTTCTGGCACTTCATGCACCCGGACACGCACGACCAGCTCATGGCCGACAAGAACGCGATGGCCGATGCCGCCAAGTGGCTCAAGGGCAACGAGATGTGCATCGTCACGCTCTGGAACGGCGCGCCGCTGACCGTGACGCCGCCGACGTTCGTCGAGCTCCTGATCACCGAGACCGACCCCGGCGTGAAGGGCGACACCGCCGGCAGCGGCGGCAAGCCGGCGACGCTGGAAACCGGCGCGGTGGTCCGCGTGCCGCTGTTCGTGCCGCAGGGCGACAAGATCAAGGTCGATACGCGGACGGGCGAGTACGTTTCGCGGGTCAAATAGTTGTCACCCCCTCCGTCATCCCCGCGAAAGCGGGGACCCAGCGCCTCCGCTCTTTATTTGACGCACAAAGTCGCTAGATTTCCGCTTCCGCGGGAATGACGAGGATTGGTGATGTCGCCGGCAGCACCTCGCACGATCGACACGCTCATCGAAGCCCGTTGGGTAGTCCCCGTCGAGCCGCACGCCGTCGTCGTCGAAAACCACGCCGTCGCCATCGCCGCCGACCGCATCGAAGCCATCCTCCCGATCGCCGAAGCCCGCGCGCGCTACGCGCCGCGCGAGCGCATCGAGCTGCCCGAGCACGCGCTGATCCCCGGCCTCGTCAACGCGCACACGCACAACCCGATGACGCTGATGCGCGGTCTCGCCGACGACCTGCCGCTGATGCGCTGGCTCAAGGAGCACATCTGGCCGGCCGAGGCCAAGGCGATCGGCCCCGAGTTCGTGCGCGACGGCGTCGAGCTTGCGGTCGCCGAGATGCTGCGCGGCGGTACGACATGCTGCAGCGAGAACTATTTCTTCCCGGACGTGCAGGCCGCGACCTACCGCCGGCTCGGCTTCCGCGCGATGGTGGCGCTGCCGATCATCGAATTCCCGAGCGCCTGGGCGCAGAGCCGCGACGAGTACTTCGACAAGGGCCTCGCCGTGCACGACGAGTTCCGCGGCGAG
>Ga0126377_10003880_pt1 | contig 10719 bp, 8 predicted proteins | sample PanSoiMetPlot_22_FD_92647 | JGI IMG/M metagenome (GOLD analysis project Ga0126377, IMG submission 92647) | Tropical forest soil microbial communities from Panama - MetaG Plot_22 | ecosystem: Environmental > Terrestrial > Soil > Tropical forest > Bulk soil | place: Panama | collected 2016-02-17 | reverse complement strand
GGCCGGCGAGAAGCTCGGCTTCCTGCCGGGCGATCTCACACAGAAAGTCGATCCGTATCTTCGGCCGCTGTACGACGCGCTCTACGAGATGCTCGGCATCGAGAAGGTCATGAAACTGATCGAGCGCAACGTGATCGAGATCGCGCCGCTCGCCTACATGCGCGGGCGCACGCTCAACGATTCGTTCGTGATCCTCGACGAGGCGCAGAACACGACGATCGAGCAGATGAAGATGTTCCTGACCCGGATTGGTTTTGGCTCGGTCGCGGTCGTCACCGGCGACATGACGCAGACGGATCTGCCGCGGCACGTGAAGTCGGGCCTGCGCGACGCGATCGAGGTGCTGCGCGACGTCGACGGCGTCAGCTTCACGTTCTTCACGGCGCGCGACGTCGTGCGCCATCCGCTGGTGCAGCGCATCGTGCGCGCGTACGAGAAGCGCGACGAAGGCGCCGACACGCCGCCGTCGCGATGAGCGCGCCGTCGCGGCTCTGCGTTTCCGTGCAGAATGAAGTCGGCCGCAAGGGCGTGCCGACGGCGCGCTCGTTCGAGACGTGGATCCGCGCCGCGCTCGCCGGCCGTCGCCGCGGCGCGACCGATATCGCGATCGCGCTGCTGCGCCGGACGGCGGCGCGCGAGATCAACCGGCGCTATCGCGGCAGGGACTACGCGACGAACGTCCTCAGCTTTCCCTACGAGCCGCTGCCGAACGAAAAGACCGCGCTGCTCGGCGATCTCGTGATCTGCCCCGCCGTCGTCGCGCGCGAGGCGCGCGAGCAGGGCAAGCCGCTCCGCGATCACTACGCGCACCTGACGGTCCACGGCACGCTGCACCTCCTCGGCTTCGATCACGAGCGCGAGGACGAGGCCGAGGCGATGGAGGCGATCGAGCGCAAAGTGCTCGCGAAGCTCGGCATCGCCGATCCGTACTGACGCCGCCGTTCCGTCGCAAGCCTCTGAACCGACAAGCAAATATCCTGTAACACCCGTTTTGATAAACTGCCGCCCCGCCCGTGTCGGGCTTTTGCAAAGCGTCAATGAGCGAGGACCCGCCCAGTAGTACCCCCATCCATCGAAGCTGGTTCGAGCGCCTGACCCAGGCGCTGTCGGGGGAGCCGCAGAGCCGCGAGGAGCTGATCGAGGAGCTGCGTCACGCGCAAGCGAACGGCCTTTTGTCCAACGACACGCTGTCGATGGTCGAAGGCGCGATCGAGGTTTCCGAGCTCACCGCGGCCGACGTCATGATCCCGCGCGCGCAGACGGTGTTCCTGCCCGCCAACGCGTCGCAGAAAGACATCCTCAAGATCGTCGTCGAGTCGGGGCACTCGCGCTTCCCGGTGCACGACGGCGACAAGGACGAGATCCTCGGCATCCTGCTCGCGAAGGACCTCCTGCGCTGCCTCGCGAAGGGCGAAAGCTGCGACATCCGCGGCCTGATCCGGCCGGTCGCGATGATTCCGGAGTCCAAGCGCCTCAACATCCTGCTCAGGGAATTCCGCGCCTCGCGCAGCCACATGGCGATCGTCGTCGACGAGTACGGCGGCGTAGCGGGGCTCGTCACGATCGAGGACGTGCTGGAGCAGATCGTCGGCGACATCGACGACGAGCACGACATCGACGAGGGCGATCCGAAGCTGATCCAGGCGCAGACCGACGGCCGCTTCCTCGTCAGCGCGCTGACGCCGATCGCCGACTTCAACGAGCGCTTCGGCAGCGAATTCAGCGACGACGAGTTCGACACCGTCGGCGGCATGGTCACCAGCGAGTTCGGCCACCTGCCCGAGCCCGGCGAGGAAGCCGAGCTCGGCAGCTTCCACTTCCAGGTCACGAAGGCCGACGCGCGGCGCGTGCATCAGTTCGCGGTTCGCGTGAGCGACGCGTGAGCGGGGCGCCGCGGCTCGCAGCGTTCCGGGCGATGTCGTTTTGGATTTTCGGGCTCGCGCTCGCGGCGACGAGCGTGACGACGTTCGCGCAGGCGCCGCCCGCGGAAACCGGGACGCCTCCGGCGCTCGAAATCAGCCTCCTCACGATCGGCCCCGGGCCGATCTTCTGGGAACGCTTCGGCCACAACGCGATCGTCGTGCGCGACCGCGAGGCCGGCATCGAAGTCGCCTTCAACTACGGCATCTTCGATTTCGAGCAGGAGGATTTCCTCACCAACTTCGCGCGCGGCAACATGCGCTATCGCATCGCCGCCGACCGCCTCGACGAGGACATCGCGATGTACCGCGAGGAAAGCCGCTCGATCGTCGAGCAGCGGCTCGCCTTCACGCCGGAGCAGGCGGCGGAGCTGCGCGATTTCCTGCGCTGGAACATCCGCCCCGAGAACGCGTTCTACCGCTACGACTACTACCTCGCGAACTGCTCGACGCGCGTGCGCGACGCGCTCGACAAGGCGCTCGGCGGCGCGATCCAGCGCGGCACCGAGGGCCGCTCGCGCGGCTACACGTATCGCATGGATTCGCTGCGCCTGATGGCTGCGAATCCGATCCTGATGCTCGGCATCGATCTCGGCCTCGGGCCGTACGCCGATCAGCGCATCGACTTCTGGCAGGAAGGCTTCGTGCCGGCGGTGTTTTCGAGCGCGCTGCGCGACGTGCGCGTTGCAGGCGCCGACGGAACGAGCCGGCCGCTCGTCACGGCCGAAACGACGATCGAGAAAGGCACGATTCCCGAGCCGCCCGACCTGCCGCCGGACCTGCGCGTCGCGTTCCTCGTGATCGGGCTCGTGCTCGCGCTCGGGCTTGCCTGGCTCATGCGCTCGCGCTCGCGCGCGGCGCGCCTCCCCGCGGCGTTGTTCGTCATCGTGTTCGAGGTGTTCTGCGGCATCGGCGGGCTCGTGCTGCTGTTCCTCTGGTTCGGCACCGCGCATCAGTCGGCGTGGCGGAACGAAAACCTGTTCCTGCTGAATCCCCTCTGCCTGTTGCTCGTGCCGACCGCCGCGACGCCGCTGCGACGACGCCCGCGCTCCGCGACGATCGGCGCGCGCGTCGCCTGGATCGTCGCGGGCCTCGCCGCGTTCGCGCTGTTCTCGAAGATCCTGCCGTGGTTCGCGCAGGCGAACCTGCACTGGATCGTGCTGTTCCTGCCGGTCCACGTTGCGATCGCCCTCGCGGTGTCCGGCCGACGATCCCGCGCCGCCGCAGCCACATGAGTGCCACGCGCTTGTAAAGATTGCCGTTGTCACGCCCCGCGGCGCATCATTCGGGGCATGGACCAGCACGTCACCGCCCTTCCGACCGATCCGACCTGCACGGATCCGATGGTCGTCAACTGCGTCGCCTATTCGTCGACCGGCAAGAAGCTGCGCGACATCACGATCGACGAGATCAGCGATGTCCTGAAGCAGCCGGACCAGTTCGTGTGGGTGGGCCTGCACGAGCCCGACGAATCGCTGCTCGAAAAACTCCGCGAGGAATTCGACCTGCACGAGCTTGCGGTCGAGGATGCGCACACGGCGCACCAGCGCCCGAAGATCGAGGTCTACGCCGATTCGCTGTTCATCGTCGCGCACACGGCGCAGGTCGTCGGCGGCAAGATCGCGTTCGGCGAGACGCACATCTTCATGGGCCGCAACTACCTCGTGACGGTGCGCCACGGCGCGTCGCTGAGCTACGCGATCGCGCGCCGCAGCTGCGAGCAGGCACCGGAGCTGCTCGGTCTCGGGCCGAGCTACGGCCTCTACTCGGTGCTCGACTTCATCGTCGACAACTTCTTCCCGATCGTGCGCAGCTTCCGCGAAGAGCTGCAGGAGCTCGAGGAAGACGTCTTCGAGGAAACCTTCAAGCGCGACACGATCCGCAGTCTCTACGAACTGAAGAAAGAGCTCGTCACGCTGCGCCTGGCGATCGCGCCGCTGCAGGACATCATCAACCAGCTGACGCGCCTCTACCCCGGCCTGATCCGCGACGAAGTGCGTCCGTATTTCCGCGACGTCTACGACCACGCCGCGCGCATCAACGAAGCGACCGACACGATGCGCGAGATGCTGACCGCGGCGCTCAGCGTCAACCTTGCGCTGGTCACGGTCGCGCAGGGCGAGATCGTCAAGCGCCTCGCCGGCTGGGCCGCGCTGCTCGCCGCACCGACGCTGTTCGCCAGCTGGTACGGGATGAATTTCCACTACATGCCCGAGCTCGACAAGCCGTGGGCGTATCCGGCGATGATCGCGATGACGCTCGGCGTCTGCGGCGTCCTGTTCTGGCTGCTCAAGCGCGCGAAGTGGCTTTGAGACGCGGCTGATCGCGCGCGAGATGCCTTCCATCCGCCCGTTCGCAGTCAAGCTCGGCTGGATCTTCGTCGCGCTGATCGGCGTGGTCTCTCTTGCAGTGCTCGCGCTCCGCCGCGGCGAAACCGTCAACGCGTTCTGGCTCGTCACGGCAACGCTCGCGGTCTTCTTCATCGCGTACCGCTTCTACAGCCGCTTCATCGCCGAAAAAGCGCTCGCGCTCGACGCGACGCGCGCGACGCCGGCCGTGCTGCGCAACGACGGGCTCGACTACGTGCCGACCGACCGCCGCGTCGTGTTCGGCCATCACTTCGCCGCGATCGCCGGCGCTGGGCCGCTGGTCGGTCCGGTGCTGGCCGCACAGATGGGATTCCTCCCCGGCACGCTGTGGATCCTCGTCGGCGTGATCTTCGCGGGCGCCGTACAGGATTTCATGGTGCTGTTCCTCTCGCTTCGGCGCGACGGACGCTCGCTGGGCGAGATGGTGCGCACGGAGCTCGGCCGCACGGCCGGCGTGATCGCGATGGTCGGCGTCCTGATGATCATGTTCATCGTCCTCGGCGTGCTCGCGCTCGTCGTCGTCAAGGCACTCGCGGCAAGCCCGTGGGGCACGTTCACGGTCGCGATGACGATTCCGACCGCGCTGCTGATGGGCGCGTACCTGCGCTTCCTTCGGCCGGGGCGCGTGCTCGAAGTGTCGCTGATCGGGCTCGTGCTGCTGCTGGTATCGATCGGGCTCGGCGGCAAGGTCGCGGCGGATCCCGCGTGGGCGCCGCTCTTCACGTACGACGGCAAGGCGCTCGCATGGATGCTGATCGTGTACGGATTCTGCGCGTCGGTGCTGCCGGTCTGGCTCTTGCTCGCGCCGCGCGATTACCTGTCGACGTTTCTCAAGATCGGTACCGTCGGGCTGCTCGCGTTCGGCATCCTCGTCGCGATGCCCGATCTGCGCATGCCGGCGCTCACGCCGTTCGTCGACGGCACCGGTCCCGTGTTCGCCGGCAAGCTGTTTCCGTTCCTCTTCATCACGATCGCGTGCGGCGCCGTGTCGGGCTGGCATTCGCTGATCGCGTCGGGCACGACGCCGAAGCTGATCGCGAACGAAGCCGACGCGCGCGCGATCGGCTACGGCGCGATGCTGGTCGAGGCGTTCGTCGCGGTGATGGCGCTGATCTCGGCCTCGGTGCTCGATCCCGGCGTCTACTTCGCGATGAACGCGCCGGCCGCGCTGATCGGCACGAGCGTCGAGACCGCGGCGCAGGCGATCGGTCACTGGGGCTTCGCGATCACGCCGGACGCGCTGACGCAGGCCGCGAAGGACATCGGCGAGACGTCGATCCTGTCGCGCGCCGGCGGCGCGCCGACGCTCGCGGTCGGCATGGCACAGATCCTTCACGACGTGTTTTCCGGCGACGGCATGCTCGCGTTCTGGTACCACTACGCGATCCTGTTCGAGGCGCTCTTCATCCTGACGACCGTCGACGCCGGCACGCGCGTCGGCCGCTTCATGATCCAGGAGCTGGCCGGCCTCGCGGTGCCGTCGCTGAAGCGGACCGAATCGTGGAGCGCGAACGTCGTCGCGACGCTGCTCTGCGTCGGCTGCTGGGGCTGGTTCCTCTATTCCGGCGTCACCGATCCGCTCGGCGGCATCAACACGCTGTGGCCGCTGTTCGGCATCGCGAACCAGATGCTCGCGGCGATCGCGCTGACGCTCGCGAGCGTGTGCCTCGTCAAGATGAAGCGCGAGCGCTATCTCTGGATCGCGCTCGTGCCGACCGCGTGGCTCGCGGTGTGCACGCTGACGGCCGGCTGGCAGAAGGTGTTCTCCGGCGATCCGAAGATCGGCTTCCTCGCGCACGCGCGCACGTTCGCGGCCGCGCTCGACAAGGGCGAGCTCCTCGCGCCGGCGAAGTCGCTCGCCGAGATGGGCGCGATCGTCCGTAACGACACGATCGACGCGGTGCTCGCGGCGTTCTTCCTGCTGCTCGTCGTGGCGATGCTCGGCTTCGGCGCGCGGGCGGCGCTCGCGGCGCGCCGCTCGACGGCGCCGACGGCGCACGAGATGCCGTACGTCGCGTTGGCGGGAGCGCAACCGTGAACGTGCTCGCCGCATGGCGCCGGCTCGTCGCCGTTGCGCGCGCGATCGCCGGCGTGCCGGACTACGACGCTTACGTCGCGCACCTGCGCGCGCACCATCCCGAACGCGCGGTGCCGACGCGCGCCGCGTTTTTCGCGGAGCGGCAGGAGGCGCGTTACCGGAGCGGCGGACGCTGTTGCTGAGCGCGCGTCAGTTGCAGCCGTAGTTCGGGACCGGGCCGAGTCTGCGCAGCGTGCGCGTCCCGGTGTAGCCCTGGTTTTCGCCAGCCGTGAAGCGATACGTGAGCGTCATGTTGAGGCAGTAGTCGAATCCGATGTCGACGTTGCCGACCTCCGTCGTCGCAACCGGCGTCGACGCGCCTAGTACGCCGCCGACGCTCGAATAGAGCGGCACGGACTCGAGCTGCAGGACTTCGAAATCGGCCGGCGGCGTCGGATTGCTCGTTGCATCGGCGCTGACCGGGATGTCCGCCTGCAGCGAATACCACCTGCGATTGTCCTCGCCCGCGTCGGTCGCGTAGGTGTACCAGGCGCCGAACAGCGTGTGCTGCGTCGCGCTGACGTCGATCATGAAGCCCTGGCCCGACGCGGCCGGATCGTAATACGCGCCCGTGAAGCGGTTGTTCGTGCCGAGCGACGGGTTGATGTCGCCGGTGCGCGTGCAGCCGGTGCTGCCGGTCAGCCGCACCAAGGGGAATGAGCCGTCGGCGACGCGATGATCGTCGAAGTGATAGGTCATCGTGCCGTGCGTGCAGTCGTCGAACGCGAGCGTGACCGAGCCGATGCGCGACGTCGCGACGATCGGCGGCGCGTTGAAGCGGCCGGTCGTGGACTCGTAGAGATCGAGCGACGCGACCGTCGTCGACGGATCGGCGTCGCCCTGGAACGAATACCAGCGCTGGCCGCTGGTCGCCGGCGTCGCGTCCGGCATGTAGGTGAACCAGCCGCCGAAGAGCGTCGTCGTCGACGTCCAGTTCCCCTGCACCCACATCGACGACAGCACGATGCCCTGCCCGCCCGTCGCCGGGTTGTACCAGGTGCCGCCGAGGCCGAACTGGCTGAGATTCTGGTGCGTGCCCTCCGGACAGCCGGCATACCACGGCGCCGATCCGGTGGCCGTATCCCAGCCCGCGTCCGGCGTCGCATCGAGGTAGTTCGGGCACAGGTGCGAGTAGGCGCCCTCGATCAGCAACGGACTCGGCTCCGCCGGCACGGCACCGGTCAGCGCGTTGTCGGACACGTCGATCGACATCAGCATCGGCGCGCCTGCGAGCGAGGGAATCGTGCCGGTGAGCTGGTTGTTGCGGAACGAAATGCCGCTGAGGTTCGCCGCCCCATCGAAGGACGGCAGCGATCCGCCGAGCAGGTTGCCGGCGAGGTTGATCGAACCCGCGGTCGCCTGCGGCGGCGGGATCGGGCCGGTGAGCTGGTTGTAGCTCCCGTCGAAGGCTCTCAGCGCGAGGTACTCGGGCGGGATCGGACCGCTGAACAGGTTGCCGCCCAGGTTGATGCTCGCGTCGACGACGGCAAGCCGAGGCAGCGGTCCGCTCAGCATGTTGGCCGATACGTCGAAGCTCGTCAGCGCCGTCAGCGCCGCCAGGGAGGGAACCGGTCCAAAGAAGAGGTTCCACCGCGCCGAGAAGACCTGCAGCGCCGGCGCACCCGATAGATCCGGAAAGGGTGCGCTGAGGTAGTTGCCGTCGATGTAGAACGTCTCGAGGCTGTCGAGACCGGTGAGCGGCGGAATCGGGCCCTCGAACCGGTCGTCGGCCGCGAAGAAATATTCGAGCTTCGAAAGCCCCGCGAGATCGGGAAACGGACCCGTGAGCCCGGTGTCGCCGATCTCGACGTCTTCGAGGTTGTGCATGCGCTGCAGCGACGGCAGCGGCCCGTCAAGCGGATTGCGCGCGAGCTGCAGCGTCTCGAGCTCGGTCAGGTCGCTGAGCGACGGCGGCAGAGATCCAGCGAGGTTGTTGCCGTCGACGTAGTCGTAGCCGACGCCGAACAGGAGCCCGGTCACGTGCGACTGATCGGCGTTGCAGGCGACGCCGTACCACGTGCACTCGGTGCCCGGCGGACCGTTCCAGTGGTCGCGGAGCGTCCACTGATCGCCGTGGGTGCTCGCATAGAGATCGAGCAGCGCCTGGCGCTCGGTGCCGGGGATCGCCGCGTGCGCGACCGGCAGCAGCGTCGACGCTGCGAGCATCGCAAGCGAAGCAGGCAAACGCCGGAAATCCGTCATGGCCCTCTCCCCTGCGGACGATCGACATCGGCGGAAACTATACCCCTCGAGCCGCGCCGGCGGCGCTGCGTTTTCTGTAAATGTGCGCGACGCGCGTGATACATGGCGGCCTTCCGTCACTCGTATCAGGTAGGTGTCGCTGCGTCGCAACGGATGCGTTGCGCATGGGCTGCACGGGGGTCGCGCCGATGCTACAGATCGCTCGCCTTTGTCTCGTTTTCGGGCTCGCGGCGCCGGCCGCGTCGGCGCAATGGCAAGTCGCCGGCACGCCCGCGCCGGAGCTCGCGGCGTTCGACGACGCGATGCATACGATCATGGCGAACCACGCGATCCCGTCGGGCGCGATGGCGGTGACGTGGCAGGGCCGCCTCGTGCTCGCGCACGGCTACACGCTCGATCCGTCGCCCGACGACATCATCGTGCAGCCGCAGTCGCTGTTCCGCATCGCGAGCGTCAGCAAGCCGATTACCTCGACGCTGATCAACCGGCTGATCCAGGAAGGACGCCTGTCGCTCGACGACACGCTCGGCGAATACGTCGACCTCACGCCGCCGCCCGGCGAGACGGCCGACCCGCGCCTCGCGACGATCACCGTGCGCAACCTGCTCGAGCATCTCGCCGGGCTCGGCGTATACGACACGGTCGGCTTCGATCCGATGTTCCACGATGCGAGCATCGCGGCCGCGCTCGGCATCCCGCTGCCGATCGCGCAGCGCGACCTCATCGAGTTCATGAACGGCGTGCCGCTGGTCACCGATCCCGGCACGACGTACAACTACAGCAACTACGGGTACCTGCTGCTCGGCCGCATCATCGAAGCGGTCACCGGAATGCCTTACGCCGACTATGCCGCGTCGGTACTGAATCGCATCGGCATCTGGGACATGCGACTCGGCCGCTCGCTCGAGCAATACCGCGCGCCGGGCGAGGTGTTCTACGACTCGGGCTTCTTCGGCACGACGGTCATGGACGAATCCGGCGCGAGCGTGCCGTTCGAATACGGTGCGTTCAACATCGAGAACATGGACTCGCACGGTGGCTGGATCGTCTCGGCCGTCGAGCTCGCGCGCTGGCTGGCGAACCTCGACGATCCGAATGCGGCCGATGCGATCCTCGACGCGGCCTCGCTCGATCGCATGTTCTCGCTGCCCGAGAACTATCCGCCGCCGTACAACCCGGGCGACTACTACTACGCCGAGGGCTGGGCGGTGCGCGACTGGGGCGGCGGCCAGCGCAACACGTGGCACGCCGGCAGCCTGCCGAGCACGACGTCGTACGTCGTGCGCACCGAATACGGCTGGGACTATGCCGTCATCCTGAACCGCCGGGACGAGAGCGGCCAGACCGACTACGCGGGCGAAGTCGACGGCGCGATGTGGAGCGCGTTCGACGCCGTCACGACCTGGCCCGGCGGCGACGAGTTTCCGCACGCGCTGCCGGTGATCTTTCGCGGCGGGTTCGATCGCTGAGTCCGCGGCGGGCAGCTCACTCGCCCGAAGTCCACTGCTTCAGCCACGCATTCACCGTGTCGTGCCACAGCACGCTGTTCTGCGGCTTCAGCACCCAGTGGTTCTCGTCGGGGAAGTGCAGGAACTTGCTCGGGATGCCGCGGCGCTGCGCGACGGTGAACGCGGCGATGCCCTGCTCCAGCGGAATGCGGAAATCCAGGTCGCCGTGCACGACGAGGATCGGCGCGCGCCAGTCCTTGACGTGGTTGACCGGGTTCCACTTCTCGTAGCCTTCCGGATCCTCGTAGTACGTCTTGCCGTGGTGCTCCCATTCGTCGAACCAGAGCTCCTCGGTCGAGTACGACATCATGCGCGAGTCGAACACGCCGTCGTGCGCGACGATGCACTTCCACGGATCGTTCCAGTTGCCGGCGATCCAGTACGCCATGTAGCCGCCGTAGGACGCGCCGAGCGCGCAGGCGCGGTCGCCGTCGAGGAAGCGGTATTTCTTGAGCGCGGCGGCCCAGCCGGCCTTGAGGTCCTCCAGCGGCGCGCCGCCCCAGTCGCCCGAGATCGCGTCGGTGAATTTCTGGCCGTAGCCGGTCGAGCCGTGGAAGTTGATCGTGACGACGGCGAAGCCCTGGCCCGCGTACGTCTGCGGATTCCAACGGTAGTGGAACTCGTTGGTCATCGCGCCCTGCGGG
>Ga0126377_10003879_pt1 | contig 10720 bp, 5 predicted proteins | sample PanSoiMetPlot_22_FD_92647 | JGI IMG/M metagenome (GOLD analysis project Ga0126377, IMG submission 92647) | Tropical forest soil microbial communities from Panama - MetaG Plot_22 | ecosystem: Environmental > Terrestrial > Soil > Tropical forest > Bulk soil | place: Panama | collected 2016-02-17 | reverse complement strand
GTTCTTCTTCCTTTCCGGGAATTTGGGAGTGGCGGTGAGCGCGGCTTTATCGGCGTTGGCCCTGTTCGGGATCGGCGCGGGAATTACGCTGCTGACCGGGCGCGACGCGCTCTACTCCGGCTTTCGACAGGTCCTCTTCGGGTTGCTCGCGGCCGGGATTACTTACGGCCTCGGCCGGGCGATCGGCGCTTCCTTGGCGGGTTGAAGGCGCTTTCTTCTTGCCGAACACCAAGTATCCTTTCTCTTGAACGTTGATGGGGATTTTGCGCATGAGTCGAGAGGGGTCAAGGCTGATCGGCGGCGAAATATGAAACAACAATACCGAGTCAAAGACTTGTGTCCAGGACCGTACGGACGGTGTTGGCAAAGTCCTGTATTATTGCTGTCAGGTTTTCCTGTCCTATCCCCCCACTCCTCCTACGCGTCTACGCTGAAGCATATAGAAAGGCCCTCGCAATCGTTGAATCGCGGGGCACGATTCATACACGCCGGAATGGGAGCGCGCAAATGGATATGGCGAACCCCCACAGGGCGAGAATACGCATCCTTCTGGTCGAAGACTGCGAAGACGACCGGGAATTAGCCGCGTTCAAACTCCGAGAATATAAGCTCACCTTCGCCCGCAACTTCGAGGAGGGGCTGCGCTTGGCGCGGCGACGGTACTTCGACCTTTACATCTTGGACAACTGGTTGCCTGACGGGTCCGGGATCGGGTTGTGCCTTCTCATTCGCGAGTTCGACCCGCACACTCCGATATTGTTCTACTCGGCCGCAGCCTACGAGCGCGACGTACGGGAGGCTTTGCGCTGCGGCGCTCAAGCGTACCTCGTCAAGCCGGTTAATCTCGATGATCTTGAGCAGGCGGTTGAGAGACTGACATCTCCCATGGGCGGAAGGGATTCTGAAGCCTGGTGGGCAGAGATTGCCGCCGTACGAGAAGAAATGGCTACCCGATATAAGGAAAATGTCGAGCGTATGGACAGCGCTAGAGAGAAACGTCTGCGCGCCGAAGAGAAATTGATGAGGCTCAAGGCAGAGAAGGCCTTCCTCGACGCCGGAGGAACCAGAGGCGAGTTCGCTCGGCGGTGGCCGTCCGTGTTCGTCGAAGAATTGCGCAGCCATCGTGATGGCGAATAAACTGCTTATTGTCCAGCACTGCCAGCTTCCTTGCGGGTATTGAGACTAGACGCCTGGCAGATGCGCCGCAGAGTTCCGGCGCGTTGTCGGCCGGCTCTGCGAAAAAGCCGCCTCGCTATATATGAAAAAGAGAGGGGGGCAAGCATATGCGTAAACTTGCCACCCTCAATTGGTAACCATGTTACATCAAGGGCCTTCCCCATAATTGGCCCACAATGATGAGGTGCAATTACGGCGCCGAAATGATGGTGTTGAATGTAGGGCATTTCGCCGATTTGGGCGTGGGATGATGTTCCGAAATACCCCACAGTCCAGGGCGCAGGCGCGTCCCGAAACGCCCCACAGACCGTGCGGCGCCACGGCCTGCTCTATCGCCGGCTCCGCACACAAGAGTCACAGGGGAAAACGAGGGAAATGAATCGCTGAGGGATTTTGCTGAGTTTCATGTCATCTCCTATTCGGTTTTTGGTTGTTCTCCTTCCTGTAAGGTCATCTGGGCGATCTAGAATGCGAGTAAGCTGAAATTCGGCTGTGACTGTCTGCCGTTATCCGGGCGCCGCTGAGAAAGCCTAGTGAACAGAAAGAACAATGCTGAAAGATGGGGCGATGCTACGCCCGTCGGAGTGGAGGTATCAATCTCCCGAAAGGATTTGGCGGTAGCTGAGAAGGCGTCCGCTAACGAAGGTCAAAGGTGTGATGGCCTGCTAACGCGCCAACTATGCAAGCAGTGGCCATCACGCCCCTCGGCAGCCGGTCATGACAAACGCACACGCCGCATGGCTACCCGCTCTTTTTCGGCCTCCGAAATAGACGACCCGAGTTTAGCGCACATCCCATCATCGAGACTTTCCCAGAAAATTTCTCGCGCGCGAAATTTCTTCGACATGTTTTACCAGTTTCCGGACTTATCTATGGAAAAGCTTTTCAACGTACGCCTTGGACTTTTATAGAGATATGGATATGCGGCGTGAATGGATAAAGTCGGCCTGAGAATCGAGTTGGGAGAGGTCGGGAGAGTGTTTTTATTTTGGCACCCTTCTCTGCGGCTGCGCCGGGACTTCGATTAGGTTGCGCTTCGGAGGACGTGTAAGAACTTCTTTTCGATTCATTCTTACAGACGGAGATTCCAGAATTATTAGAATATGGTGCCTTGGCCGGCGAAATACGTCTTTATTACTATGGAGGACCTCAAACCAGCCTGAAGACCGAATGGTTCTGTGTCCATTCAGGCTGATGGAACTTAGTCATGTGCACCCGACAAAGCTGGTGGCTTGATGAGTGGGATCGCCTAGAAGGCGATCACCCTAATGAATTAGTCTTTGACATCACAGCAACGTGATGTCCTATAAGGATTCAGAAGCGGCCACTTACATCAGAGCCGTTCTATTGAGGTTCAGATAAATAGGTTTACAAGCGCTGCGTAGAACGCCCGTAAAAGCAGACACTTTCGAAGTCTCTCGTAAACTCAATAATCCGAAGCTCGATAGTCTCACTGGTCGAACCAATGATTTACCCTTTTGTAACTTCTGGCAAGGACAGACCCAATACTTCAAGCGCAAAAACAAATATCCTGACTCCCCCAGGAGGAACCCGTGAAGACCAAACTCCATCTCTCGCCTTTTGTGACCAACCAACTTCCAGGACGTTTTTCCGTTCCGCGCTGATGACAGCTTCGGCAACGGCTTTGCTGTTCTTCTTATCACTTGCCAGTACCGAAGCAGTCTTTGCGCAAAACATCGAATACACGAAAGGGAATACGGACTCCGCGCTGCGAAGTAATCTGGTGGTCGATCCCTCGACGTTGGGAATGAGTATTCAAATCCCCCTGGCCAGTTATCCTGGGCGCGGAGGCGCGTTGCCCGTCGCGTTATATTACTCCTCGAAGCAATGGCGGATCAGTTTTCTGGATACGTTCCGGACGACAATCACCAAAACCCGTACTGAGGCCAAATGGGCCGAGGATTCCGTGGCCGGTTGGACGACGAGTCTTGACTCGCCAAAAATAATAATTCCGCAAAGCGACTACCGCGGGCCATATGACGGATATGGAGCCACAATCTGCACATCGCCTAGCTGCAACCCGCCACCTCCCCCCGAAACGACGATTCTTTATATCAACCGAATGCTTGTGCAAATGCCCGACGGATCATCGCACGAGTTGCGCAAAGACGACTCACCTACATATAACAGCGGACCAGACGCAGGCGTTTACTATGCGGTGGACGGATCGAACATCCGTTACGAAACAGCGACCGGCAGGCTTCTTCTGCCTGACGGCTCGTATTATAGCGGAGGTCATATTGATCGTAACGGCAACAAAATGACCTATAACTTCAGCGCCAAGGAGTGGACTGACACGCTGGGGCGCAATATCAAGTTTCCGCTCAGCAACCTCAATTGGGGTGACGTCACCAACAATTTGCCGGGGGTAAATGGAACAACGCACGATTATACCTTGAAATGGCGCTATCTGCACGAGTGTCTCTCTTCCGGGGAGGTGCGTGTGATCGCCGATTACGATTACACCTACAGCAACAATCCTCAGCCACACACAGGGCTTAGTTTGTTTACCAAGTATTCAATTCTCGAATATGTGGTCAGCGACGGCGCGCCGTTCTTCACTACCTACTTCGATCCGATCGTGCTGAAGGAGATCGCGCTGCCCAACGGCAAATCATACACCTTCAGCTATAACATCTACGGCGAGATTGATAAGGTCACATACCCGACCGGAGGTTATGAGCGGTTCGCTTACGGCATAGTGCCGGGATTGGACGGAAGCATAAACACTACTTCGGTTTATGAGCAGGCCAATCGTGGCGTGACTGATCGATGGGTGAGCGTCACGGGAGACGGTAGCGACGAGGCCCAGCGCCATTGGGCATTTTCGGTTGAAGAGACTCAGAACGGCCCTTACCTTGTCAGAATAACCGATCCGAACAACGTAAAGGGCGAACGTTTATTGCACAGACCCTCGGTGGATAAGCTCTTCGGCTATGACGACGCGCGCACGGGCAGGGCATACGAAGAGCGAATCATTTCGGCCACGGGACAGATGCTTCGCCGAACGCTGACCAACTGGGTGACTTCTGGAGCGACGCCTACGCCACCACCTGGAGCGGTATGGGGAAATGCGACGCGGAATCCTCGTGCGACCAAAACGGTCGAGATCCTCTTAGACACCGGCGGCGACGCTAAGGCTAAAACAACGGAATATCAATACGATGCCGATCTGAATGTCATAAGTAAAATTGAGTATGACTATGTCTCAATCAATCAATCGGTCGCCCAAACCGAAACGATTGACCAGATACCGAACGGCGCGATGTTGCGTGTGGAAGAGACAACTTACCTCGTGAATGATCCAGATTATTCCAGTGTGCAAAGCGGTTACCGGGCGCGGAACTTTATCGCATTGCCGACAAAGTCGCTGATAAAAAAACGGATCGAACACCGTCGTCGCCGCGACGGAATACAAATATGACGAAAGCGCTTACCCTCTCACGACTTACCCTACTGTTTCCGGATGGACTGACCCGCAGACCGCATATCGTGGTAATTTGACAACAATTCGGCGCTGGCTAGACTCCAACAGTTCGACCAACCAACCCTGGAACGGATGGACCAGTGGGACCTGGATCGAGGCCCACACCTGGTACGACCAGTGTGGCAACCCCGTCAAGGTCCGGGACAGCAATAATTTCGACACCGTCAGCAGTTATGCGGATAATTTCTACGGCTTGGAGCCACAGAATACATACGCCTATCTCACCAGCGTGACGACTCCCGGGCCGGCGCTCACGACCATTACGAAGTATGACTTCAGCACCGGGTTGATAAGGGAAGTGACTGACCCCAACGACGTAAAGACTAGATACGATTACAATGATCCTCTCGATCGTCTGACACAAACGGTTCGCGCAGAAGGCACGAGCGTCCAAAATCAGATGACGATTCAGTATGACGATATCAATCATATTGTCACTACCACCGGCGATCGGGACACATTCGGCGATAATCTGCTCAAAAGCGAAGTAGTCTATGACGGTCTTAGGCGGACTGTCGAATCGCGCAAATATGAAACCGCGTCGTCCTTCATCGCGGTCAACACCGTCTATGACGCGCTGGGCCGACCGTCGCAGGTGTCGAATCCTCGCCGGTCCGGCGATACCGAGTTATGGACGACCACCGAATATGATTCGCTCGGCAGGCCCATCAAGGTGACCACTCCCGACGGCGCGCACGTTGACACGGCCTACAGCGGCAATCAGGTGACGGTCACCGATCAGGCCGGAAAGAAGCGCAGCAGCCAAACCGACGCCCTCGGCAGATTGGTCAAGGTGACTGAAGACCCGGGCACGGGCAAGCTGAACTATGATACGACTTATTTCTACGACCCGTTGGGTAACCTACGCGCTGTAAATCAGGGCGGGCAGGGGCGATGGTTTTCCTATGATTCGCTCTCACGGCTGATCCGCGCGGGAAATCCTGAGCAGATTTGTAATCAGAACTTGCCTCAACACATCGACCCGATTACCGGCGGCGGCTGCTGGTCAACGGCATATTCCTACGATGCCAACGGGAATTTGGTCTCGAAGACCGATGCCCGGAATATCACCACGAATTACACCTACGATGCGCTCAACCGCAATACGACAGTCGATTACTCGAACACGGCCGACAATCCGGACATCTGGCGATTTTACGATAACCCCAATCTCGGAAGTTATGGCAAGGGAAGATTCCATGCCACCTGTGCGGGGGGGGATTTTTCAACCGGCCAGCAGGTCGAATGCACAACCATCGACCACTACGACGCCTTGGGACGCCCACGCGCCAAGATTCAACAGTTCAAGAGTAATGGCGTCTGGAATGGATATTATTCAATCAGCAGCACATACGATCTGGCCGGGAATGTCAAGACTGTAACCTATCCTTCGGACCGCACTGTCAATTACAGCTACGATCAGGCGGGCCGACTCTCCGGCTTCAGCGGCAACCTGGGCGGTTCGCCAAAAACCTACGCCGACACCATCAGCTACAACGCTGCCGGGCAGATGATCAAAGAGCGATTCGGCACGAACACATCGCTCTACCACAACCTACATTACAACAACCGGATGCAACTGGTCGCCATACATCTCGGCGACAGCGCGACCGATGAATGGAACCGGAACCGTGGCGGGATCGACTTTTTATACGGTACGACGGCGGTCGCAAGTGGGGACTATTTCGCCAACGACACTGACAACAATGGAAACCTGCGGCGGCAGATTAACTGGGTGCCGCTTGCGGGCGGCGGCGTAGTCAGCCCACAATGTGACGATTACTACTACGACGCGCTGAATCGGATCAGTTCGTTCACCGAAGCCCAGATGATCAGCGGCGGGCAATGGACGTTCGTGGCGTCGCAGAACTTCAGCTACGACCGCTGGGGGAACCGGAAGATCACCAGCGCGACAGGCGGGGTGAACAATTACAATCCGACTTATGACCCGACATACAATACCAATCGGATTGTGGGGCTTGGCTATGACGAGGCCGGCAACATTACGAGCGATCCGATGACAGGCGGGCTTATGGTTTACGACGGCGAAAACCGCATGTTGACGGCGACAAATGGAGGGTTAATCAGCAGTTTCACTTACGACGCCGATGGCAATCGGGTGAGGAAGATAGTTGGCGCGCTGGAGACTAGATATATCTACGGGATTGGGGGAGAATTGGTAGCGGAATACGCCCCCAATACCGCGCTGAGCGCGCCGCAGAAGGAGTACGGATACCGGAATGGCCAGTTGCTGGTGGTATGGGACGGGAGCGAGACTGGAGACCGGCAGTTGCAATGGTTAGTGCAAGACCATCTCGGTTCGACGAGGATGGTGGTGGATCGGTCAGGGAGTCTGGGAGGGGTAAGACGACACGACTTCGCTCCGTTCGGAGAAGAGCTGTTCGCAGGGGGGGGAATCAGAAGTGCGAGCAACGGTTATGGCGGCGATTCAGTGCGCCAAAAATATACTGGACAAGAGAGAGATGACGAAACAGGACTGGACTTTGCCCAAGCACGGTACTACGCGAATGCGCAGGGGCGGTTTACATCTACGGACCCTATTGCAATGGCAGTTGATCGATTGGGTGATCCTCAAAGAATAAATCTTTATTCCTACACCAGAAACAACCCTTTATCTCTGATTGATCCTACAGGGGAAACAATTCAAGTAGATAAAGATGCACAGGAAGCCTACGATGAATACCTCAAAGCTCTGAATAAGGATCCTAAGAAATATAGCAATGAGCTAGCAACAATTAACCGTCTAACTAATTCAAAGGTCAACTACGTTATTAAACTTGGCACGAAAGGATTTAGTGAGACCGCGGAAGGCAACGTCTTGCCAGATAACAATGGTAATATCGTTGTCGGCATTCGGAATATCGGCGGCGCGTCAGGCGAAAAATATGATCTTAATGGTCGCTTTGCTCACGAGCTTGAACATGCAAGGCAATTTGATGCTGGTGAAATCGCTTTTGGTCGCGATGCGAAAACAGGCAATTGGTTTGCTTACCCATCAGTATATGACGTGATGGATGAGGTAAAAGCATTCAATGCACAAGTAAATGTGGCCCCTCCAGCAAAGGATACCACTTTGTTGAGATCATTGCGCGACGATAGAATCAGTGACGATGATCGCGCCAGGATACTTCTGAGCAGTGGGTACTCCCACTTGAAAGACAGAGGAAGGAATTTGAATTACAGGCCCTATGAATCTCTTGGGAAAAAACCAGGGGAAATAGTTCGCACTTCGCAATTTTATGGGGTTGTTCATTCAGTCATAAAATCAAAATAATGAAAGGGTTATATGAAAGTCGTAATGCTTACCGCGATTATGATATTTGCCTTGTTTGAACCCTCATCCGTGTTGCTGTCACAGGGACGCCAAGTCTATGGCCTGCCTGGTATGGCTAAAGAGCAGCAAACATTATTCAGGGTACGGTTGGAGAACCTTGTCAACCTGACAAAGGAGGGGAGATGGAACGAGGTTTACGAGCTATTGTCTACCAGAGCTCGAGCAGGAAGAGACAAAAAACAATTCGTTGCTGAAAAAGAAACAACTGGGAAAGAGGGTTACATTGTAGTTAGCTTCACTCCTACATCTGCTGAGCATCTTGATCGTTCAATTTGGGGATCAGACGTCTGGATAATTTCAGGATGCGGTCAATATAAAAAAGACGGCAAGTTACTTGAATTGGAGGCCGTAATTGAGGCATTCCCAGAGTCCAATGAATGGTTTTTCTCTGAGGTAATGCTAAAAACGCAACTCGACTCCGCTCCTCAGAAGTGTAATTTCAAAGCTAAAGGGAGTCGGAGGCTCGGCTGATAACGAGTCCTTTTGACCGGCTTCTTTGAAGAGCTTTAGAAAGTCATAAGTCGCGTTATCATCCGCCCCGGCTTCCATTGATCCACACCCTTGCGCATCGGCTCCGTGGCTGTCGGCTCTGTGGCTCGCGCACTCGCACGCTACGCCGCCATCCACTCCGCCGAACGCCCCCCTCATATAGGGGCTTGCGCTGATGCCCGCAGCGTTCGTGTTCCTGCCATTGTTCCGGATCAGAAAACAAAAGCGGCTAAAAGAAAACAGCAGGTCCGGGTTTCCCTCACAACTATTTTTCTTCCTCTTTCGCTGACTATCGCTCCGCATCGAGCGCCGTCAAGTCTCTCCGCTTCGCTCCGAGACTCCTTCACTTCGTTCCGACCCTTCGGGTGAGCGGCGCTCGAATGCTCCGCTGATGGTCTGCTCAAGAGGAAGAAAATATTTTGCCGTAAGCGCCTGCTTACGCCGCGTCCGCCGCGCTGCCGGGCCTAAATGCGACTCCGAACGCTGTCTACAAGCGCAGGCAGTTGTCTACATTTGCAGACGAAAATCCGATAACTCTCCTGATTCCTGACGTCTACATTTGTCTGCGATTTGTCTGCAAACGTATACGTAACACGCGCCACGGGGTGGATGACGTGTCATGTGACAATTCACGCGCGGAGCGCGTCGGTCGAATCCTTGCCGCTTCGTTTACGGTCGTAAACATTCGAGACGCGAATTCGACTCGATTCCGATAAGTTCAACTATTCTTACGTATACAAACGAGACGGCGCGTAAACAACGTATACGACCCGGAGGGGGTGACGTGTATATGGATTTCGCGTGCGGAGCGCGCCAGGCTCCGCTTACCTCTCGCGGTCGGAATGTTGATTGACGAAGGCCTCGATCACCGCCGCGATCTTCTCCTGCTGCGACCGTGGGAGTTTGGAGGCCGCTTCAAACAGGCGGCGCATCCTGCCAGTCGGTCCGGTACCGACGCGTCTCTTCTTGTCCGTCTCGCCCAACAATTCGTCCACCGAAACACCCAACGCCCGCGCCATCGGCTGCGACAGTCCCGCCGGAAGGTCAGCTCATGGAAAGAGAGCATGCGCTGTGGAATGCCCCGCGCCTCGTCCAGTTGCGCCTGTGACAACGGCTAAAAACTGGTGGCAAGTCTCGGCGCGTCCAGCTGGCGAGACGCATAATGCGCGCAACTGGCGGACTCCATTCCAACGCTAAGTTGGGCAATCAATATGGCAAAAGGCGTCCGCCGACAAGCCGAGGAAATGGAGCTATAGGCATGCCGGGCGTCGCTTGCAACTATGCGCCCTGCTTTGATGTTTGGTGGCAGGGCAGGGAAGATCAGCTGAGCAACGGTGTCCGAGCTTCAGGCGCCGTTTGTGCTGCCGAATCAAGCTCGCGCTCAAAACGACCATACCGACCTGCGCCATGATAAACAAGGGATTTGTCAGATAAGGGGCGCGACAGATATCATAACGGCGACTGATGTCTAGATTGATGAAAATGATCAGACGTCCCCGTTCTTACGCCATACACTTTCTTGGCGTACTGCTCTGCCTGTGTTTTTCTGTTGGCGCTCCCTCGCATGGGCGCCAATCTTCTCTTGAAGCCGGCGTCCCCTGTCCGAGTAAACCTGAGGCGGAATCGGCTCATTCCCATTCTTGGAAATCCATCACGGCGCGCGATCAGTCTCCTGCCCGCGTGATGTTCCGAACCAAGCACTCGCCACTACATTCAGCCGACCTCCCACCGGAGCGGCTTACCAACTCGGCCCACAATTCCTCATATTTTCTATCGAACAATCTCCTGGGCGCATCCTCACTGACCTTCCTACCGCCCTTGCAGGGGCGGGCTCCTCCTCTTGCGTGACCCTGTCTCTTGAAGCCGAAACATCTAACTGGACTTGTGTGATCCCATGCGGGGTCGCAGTAGTTGCGCGACTTCCTGAACAACGAGGCGCGCGGCGAGGGTCCGCGGCGGAGATGAGGCGTATCCACACTGAACGACCACTGTCATAAGCCGTGTCAAACGGCGTATCAATGGCAGCCGAGGTCGATCAAACAGGTGAACGGAAGAACGTCTTTTCGCCTGCCAACACGCCCGCAAGGGGGGGAAATGGTCGAAATTTTCAAAGACGCAAACTACAACTTCCTGGGTAAGAAATGGTTTTTTATCGGGATTTCGCTGCTCTTTCTGCTCGCCGGGGCAATCTC
>Ga0126377_10003878_pt1 | contig 10722 bp, 8 predicted proteins | sample PanSoiMetPlot_22_FD_92647 | JGI IMG/M metagenome (GOLD analysis project Ga0126377, IMG submission 92647) | Tropical forest soil microbial communities from Panama - MetaG Plot_22 | ecosystem: Environmental > Terrestrial > Soil > Tropical forest > Bulk soil | place: Panama | collected 2016-02-17 | reverse complement strand
TTCGCTATGGCCCGCTGCAGATCGAATCCGTTCCATTCCTCGGATCCGAGGTTTGCGCTTGTCAGCGTCCTCCCTTTGCGCACCGGACCGGGAAAACCGACCGACACCCGGTCGAATGGCGGAAGCTGCGCCGTCAATTCCTTCAGTTTCTCCAGGAGCAGGGCGGGTGGGCAGGGTTTCGGGGTATCGACGCGCGCGCGCTCGGTGATCATTTCTCCACGATCGTCGAGTAGCGAGGCTTTCAATCCCGTGCCGCCGATGTCGAACGCCAGAGTTTTTAATCCGTTAGCCGGTTTTCTGGTAGAGGTCTTCTTGGCAATCTTCTTCCTAATCGTCTTTTTCGGTGCCATCATCTTTTCCTGTACAACTCTTCGCGAGTTTGTGGTTAAATTCTTCCCGCCAAAATATTACTTAACTCACTACAGATTGAGAAGGAGACCCGATCATGCGACGAATCAGGAAGCTCTTTCTGCCGGCCCTCGTATTCGGCGTTCTCACGCAATCCGCATCGATGCGGCCCGAACGTCCGGTCGCGGTGAGGCAAATAGAGCAGCCAACGGCTCAAACTTCCGGCCCCGCCAGCCCGCCCGCCAAATCGCTCGAACGCGCGCTCGCCAAAGAGCAGTTTGCGCAGATGGTCGAAAAATTCTCCGAACCGAACGGCTATTTCGATTCGGACAATTTGATCTCGAACGAGGCCTCCTATCTACACGTGATGGGGAAGATGCGTCAGATGAAAGTCGCCGGCGGCGCTTACATCGGCGTAGGGCCGGATCAGAACTTCTCTTACATCGCGCAAATCAGGCCCGCCATCGTTTTTATCACGGACATCAGGCGCGACAATCTGCTCCAGCATCTTTTCTTCAAATCGCTCTTCGCGCTTTCGGGCAACCGGCTCGAATACCTCTGCCTGCTCTTCGGCAGACCTCTTCCGCCCGATCCGAAATCGTGGGACTCTCGCAGCGTCCAGGAGATTATCGCCTATCTCGACAAGGCCCCCTCGAAGCGCGAGCTGTTTGAGAAGACAAAAGCCGAAGTCCGATCGAAGGCGCAAAGCTTCGGCGTGAAGCTCGATCCTGCGGACCTTGAAACGATCAACCGCATTCACACAGCATTTTTCGACGCCGGCCCCGATCTGAAATTCACCAGCCGCGGCCGCCCGCCGCGCTGGTACTATCCCAGTTACCGGGACCTGCTGTTTGAAAAAGACCTGACGGGCAAACTTTGCAACTACCTTGCGAGCGAAGACGACTTCCGCTTCCTGCGGTCGCTTCAGGAGCGCAACCTGATCATCCCGATCGTGGCCAACCTGGCCGGCGACCAGGCGCTCAAGAGCATCGCTCGCTACCTCAATGAAAGAGGCGAACGAGTCTCGGCGCTTTATACTTCCAACGTGGAGTTCTACCTGATGCGAACGTTCAGCGATGACGAGTTCAAACGCTTCGCCGAGAATGTCAGCCTGCTGCCGCACAACGAGCGCAGCGTCATCATCCGCAGCTACTTCAACGGCGCGTGGGGATACGAACACCCGCAATCGGTCAACGGGTATTACAGCACACAGCTCCTGCAAACGATGCAGAGTTTCGTCAAGGAATATTCGAGCGGCGGATATAAGTCCTATTCAGACCTGATCAGCAAACACATCCTCGATTTACATTAACCGTAGCCACCGCAGACACGTAGGGGCGCGTATTCCGCGCCCAATCGCTTCGATCACGGACGCGGGCGGGGAAAAGGGCGCCCCTCCGTGTCTGCGTTGGCTAACAGTGTTACTGAGCCGCAAGTTGCTTCCGCTTGAGCTCGGGGCGGTCGCTTTGACCCACGTTGCTTGGCGCCTGCGCATCCGCGGATGCGCGGTAACCTTCGCGGGCGCGAATGACCATCCCCGGTTTTTCGACGCGGACTTTGACGCGCCGGTATGCGCCGTCCTTCTTCGCGTTGGTCGGGTAGTAGGCAAGCGAGTACTGGTGGCGCAGCTCTTCGGCTATGTTCGAAAAAGCCTGCGAGAGGTTGTAGACCGTATCGGCTTGGTAGAGTCGGCCGCCGCTGCGGTCGGCCAGCTCCTGCAGGTAACGCGCCCCCTTGCGGTATTCGCCGCTGCTCGTTCCGACGCCGCCCGATGGCTGGCGACTCGGCCATTGCGGGAACATGTGCGCGGCGAGCCGATCGAACGGCCAGCGGCGGCGGTTCGGCGGATGTGGAGTCGGCCACGGCCAGGGACTGGCGCTGGGGACGCCGCCGCCCTGCTGTTCATTCTCGGTGTCGTATCTGATCGGGTAGACCAGCGCGCCCGATTCCTCCACCTTATCAATGGTGTTCTGGTAGTTGGCGCGGCGACTGGCGGTGTCGACGCCGTCGGTGAAAAGCACGATGGCTTTGCGGCCCTCGATCTGTTCCAGGCGGTCAACCACCTTATCGACCGCCTCATAAAGTTTCGTGCTGCCGCCGGTGCGGGTCTCGTTAATCGCCTGGCGCAGCGCGTCGTAATCGTTGGTGAAATCGCTATGGAAGCGAACCTTGCTGTCGAACGATACGATCATCACCTGGTCGTCGGGTCTCAACTGTTTGATGAAGGCGAAGGCGGCGTCCTGGATGTCTTCCAGCCTGAACATCGTGCTGTTGGACGTGTCGAGCAAGAGCACGACATGGAACGGCGTCTCGACCGAAGTCAGGTTTTCGATGTCCTGTTCGACGCCGTCTTCGTAAAGCCGGAAATCGCGCTTTTTGAGGAACGGAACGAATTTGCCGTCGCGGTCAATGACGCTGACCGGAATGGTGACGAGCGCCGTGTCCATCTTGATCGTTCCGGTTTCATCAACGGTGACAGGCGTGTTGTCGGCAAGGGGGCGGTTGGAAATTCTCTCCCTTTCAGTATCTTTCGGGACCTGCCCCTGGTTTGGGGAAGCCGGCGCCGCCGCCGGCTTGCGCCCGGATTGCGCGGAGCTTGACGAACTCAACGCCCAGACAAATCCCGCAACTAATAGAATCACGACAAAGCAACGAGCAAACAAATTGCTTTTCATCATACCTCCTAGAAAATGCCCACGGGCGCTCATCGCTCCCGGGATTTTTGCTCGTTTGTGGCGCGCTCTGACGGAAAGGGGAAAAACCGCAGGGCCGGTTTCATTTGTCATATATCATTTGTTATTTGTCATCGCCGAAACCGCAGGGACGCAATGACAAATGACAAATGACAAATGACAAATGAAAATACTTCGAAATCTTCGAACGACCGCTTAAGAACTCCTTTGAGCTTCCACTCCCGCCATCGCCGCGTTCTTCCTGAAGGGCAGATAGCCGGTCCAGGATTCGGGCAGCACTTTGTGAGCCGAGAGATTCGCTCCGAGAATCAGAATGAACGATGAGATGAAAACCCATGTGACCAGCGCCATCAGCGAGGCCAGTTCATAATAGCTCCCTTTAAAATCGAGCAGCGGGAGAGCCAGCCAGTAGCCGAACATGGCGATCATCCACAACAGCGCGGTCGCTATCGATGTGAAGACCGTCTGGCTGGCGTCCACTTTCCCGTTCGGGACGAAATAGTAGACGACGAAAAATAACAGCGCGATGAAAGGCAGCAGGATGATCGGGCCCAGGACGTAGAAAACGTATTTGCGCGCAACTGCGCTAACGGTCACGCCGAACAGACCGGTCACTTTGCTGATCAAAAAATCGTAGAGACCTCCCAATGCCACCGGCCCCAGCAGGATCAACACGCAGGCGATCGCCAACAGCAGGTAAGTCGCGTACTGTTTGATAAAGTCGCGCTCCTTGAATCCCCATGCGCGGTTGAGCGCCGCTTCGAGTGGCTGAAAGATCCCGGAAGCCGAATAGATCATCAGCGCGAATGATATTATCGTCGCCTTGCCGCCCGGCCCGCGAGTAACTTTATCTAGGCTCACGAACAACTCCTTGGACGCGTCCGGCGCCAGCGACATCATCAGCAGGATGCTGGTTTCATACCCCCGCTGCCAATGCAGCACATTAATCAAAAAACTGCCCATCAACACCGCGAACGAAAAGAACGACAACATGACGTTGAACGCAATCGCCGAGGCGTTGACGTATGTTTCGGTAGTCGACATGTCGTAGAGGGCGGGCCACATCTTTTTGAAGAACATCAATCCGCCGCGCGCGTAAAATTTGAGGCCGCGAGGAGGCGGAGCCTCGGAGATCGGAGCTGTCGCGGGCGCCGCGCCAGCGTTCTCGGTCATCGGTCCAATCTTGTTGGTTTCATTCATAAGCTTAATATCTAATCTCCGGCTGCGCTCAGGGCAGCGATCTCTTCCTCAATCGCTTTGAGCGATTGTCGAATCATCCGTTGATATGCTTCCGATCGCGCGCGGTTTAATTGCTCTGTTAAACGACTTCGCTCCAACTTCAAGCTCTCGACCTTGCGCTCCCGCTCTCTCTCTTCGGGCGATTGGACATGACCTTCAGTATCGCCTTGCGAGCGTCGTGCCTCTTCTATCTGGTCTTCGACGGATTTGCTCTCCCAGCCTCTGGCCATATTTCATGTGGTCATACGCCATATAAAATATGGCGTATGACCGGATGGTTACCTCATTATAGGCGACGGTACGGTTTAGGGAGCGCAAGCGACCTGGCTCCTTAGAGGTTCGCGCCTCATAAAGCCTTCAGGTCGCTACCGCTCCCTTTCAGCGTTAATGAAGCAAGCAAGCTGCGTGGCCTAATATCTGTTCGCCCTCGCGCAAAGGACTCGGCGTGGGCCGCCAACCGCTGGCGATTCGCGTGGCCAATAATTCATCGGCGTTCGGATAATGATCCCATACGGCGACCGCCGTGACTTCGCCCTGTCAGGTCGCCTCTAGAACCAATGTCATTCCATTACCCCGGGCCCGCCACGGCGCAATCACGTCGTGAGTGTATTCGTCGAGCGCGATTGTTTCGATCAACAATACCGGCGGTCGCTCCCGCGCTCCCCACAGGACGAACTCCTGCAGCGTGCCGAAGCGCGGTAATCCGCATTCGAGCGCAGTCAGCGTTTCGATTGGGAGGTTTGCCCGGTTGACGAGTTGCACATGACAGAGTTTAGAGCCAAGCGGCGGCGTAATCAACGTTTGGTGGGACAGACTTTAGTCTTGTCATTGCCCAATTCTTTTGCGCGAGAACGGAGGCGCTTCTTCGTCGCTCCGCGACGATATGAGATTGGGCCGGCGTTAAAACGCCAATGGCGCCAAGTTAGCCAAGCGGCGCCCCCGCGTCCTCGCGGGCAGGTCTTCTGCCGAAGCCTGCCCGCGAGGACGCGGGGGCGCCGCTTAGCTTGCCATTTTTCCTAACTTAACGTCATTGGCGTTTTAACGCCGCCGCCGCGGCGGAAGAATCGCTGTCACATTTATTTCTCAAAGACCATTGGTCCGCCCCACTCTGAGTTGTTCAGATTTAGACCCTTCGATAGACTGCCGCGCGTGAATGCAATGAAACCTCAGAGATCAAGATCGCGACCTCAAGCCCGGGATTTCGGCTCATCATCCGGCCCGCCGCGCCTGCGGCGCGCACGGGCCGTCGTCATTTCATCGGTCGTGTTAGCGGCGATCGCGTTGCTGGCGTTCTTCTGGCTGTTACGGCCCCGCCCGCCGATGCCCTTCGTGGCGGTGATGACCGTCGGCGGGCCTGGGTTGAAGATCGCCAACTCCGCGCTCCCCGACCTCTTCGGCGTCGCGGTCGATGACAAAGGCCGTGTCTTCTTCAGCGACGGGACCGGCGACAGCGTCCGGCGGATAGACGCCGATGGAAGTCTGAAGACGATCACGTCCGATCTCGACACGCCTTCTGGACTGGCGTTCGAGCGGGGCGGCCGGCTCGGCGACGGATCTCTGATCGTCGCCAATACAGGCGGGCATACAATTGTTCGAATTGACATTGGAACGGGCCGTTCCAATCTGGTCGCCGGCGCGCCAGGCCAGAGCGGTTTCGCCGACGGCGCCGCCGATCAGGCGCGCTTCAACGGCGCGGTCGGCGTAGCGGTCAATAAGGACGGCGTGATTTTCGTCGCCGACACTTACAACGACCGCATCCGCGCGATCGAAGACGGGCGTGTTCGCACAATCGCGGGCGGCGGCGAGCCGGGATTCCGCGACGGGCGCGGCGCCGAGGCGCGATTCGACACCCCTTGCGGAATCGCGGTCGGCGCGGATGGGTCGTTGCTCGTGGCCGACACTGGCAACCACCGGATTCGTCGTGTGACGCTCGACGGCGAAGTGACGACAATCGCCGGCGCCGGCGAACCTGAAGATCGCGACGGCGACCTTGCGGAGGCCGCGTTTGGCGAGCCTACGGGGATCGCGGCGCGACGCGACGGGATGATCTTCGTCACCTGCGCCGCCCAGTCGAGCGTGCGGATGATCGACTTGAACGGCCGGTTAGTGACGACAGTCGTCAGAAGCGGATTTCTCGGCGGCCTTGCGGACGGCGCGGTCGCGAAGGCAAAGCTCAATCGCCCGTCGTCATTGGCTTTTGCGTTGAACGACGCGCTTGTCCTCGCCGACAGCAACAACGGGCTGATCCGCGCCGTGGTCCCGGAAGGCGCAAGTTTCGGATTTCGGTCCGAGCCTGGCGCCGCGACAATCAAAGCCTCCGACGTCCGCGACGCCGTTTCGCCCCGATGGCCTTTCGACCCGCCGGAGTCGAAGCGCGACATCGCGGGCACATTCGGCGAAATCCGCGGCGAGATGCTCCCCGATCACGACGCATGGTTCCACAATGGCCTGGACGTTCCCGGGGCTTACGGCGAGACGGCGCGCGCGATCTTCTCCGAACGCGTCACACTGCCGATTGCGGTTGAGGGCGCCGGCAGCGGGCGCGAACGATTGCGATTGCCGCTCATCGGATACATCCATCTGCGCGTGGGCCGCGATCGGAGCGATCAGCCCACCGGCGATTTCCCGAACGGCGCGATCACTTTTCGCCGTGACGAACGGGGGCGGGTCGTCGGCGTTCGCTTGCGGCGCGGAACGCGGATCAACGCCGGCGACGCGATCGGCGCGCTCAACGGCCTATATCACGTTCACTTGATCGCGGGGCCTGCCGGCGAGGAGAGCAATCCGCTGGCGGCGTTGCGGCTCCCGGGTCTGAGCGACACCGTCGCGCCGACAATCGAAAGCGTGGCGATCACCAATGAACTCGGCGAATCGCTCTTCGATTCGGCGAAAACGGCGAGGGGGTCGAAAACGTGTTCGATCAACGGGCGCGCTCGCGTCATCGTCCGCGCTTATGATCAGGTGGACGGCGGCCCGCGGCGCCGGCGTCTTGGCGTTTATCGGTTGGGCTATCAATTGTTGCGCGCCGACGGCTCGCCCGAGGCGGGGTTCGAGCAGCCACGCTATAACGTGGTCTTCGACCGACTGCCCGCCACCCACGACATGATCAAACTCGTTTACGCCGAGGGCAGCCAGTCGGGTTATGAGGGGCTGACCGTCTTCGGTTACATAGTGACCAATGTCGCGCGCGGCGGACTGGCCCGCGAAGAGTTCCTCGACGCTTCGCAACTCGCGCCGGGCGATTACACATTGCGCGTCTTCGCGGAAGATTTCTTCGGCAATCAGGCGCGACGTGACACCCCGATCATCGTGACAAGCGCGACTGCGGCGAAAACAAAATAGCCATAGAGACAGAGAGACGGGGCGACGGGGCGACGGGGCGATGGAGAGATGGAGAGATGGAGAGATGGAGAGATGGAGAGAAGAAGGAACAGAGAGAGTTATTGTCGCCCCGTCGCCTCGTCTCCCCAGTCGCCTTTAGTAGAGTTGATAGAGCATCAGGTAGACGATCACGCCGGTCACCGAAACATAGAGCCAGATCGGCAAAGTCCAGCGCGCGATCTTTCGGTGAAGGTCGAATCTCTTCTTCAGCGCGCGGGAAAATGTCACGAAGACCATCGGCACGATTGTGACGGCCAGAATTGTGTGCGTGATCAGAATAATGAAATAGACGGGACGAATGATTCCTTCTCCCTGGAACCTCGTCGGGCCCAGCTCCTTGCTGAAGTGATAGATCAAGTATGAAGTCAAAAACAGCGTCGAGGTAACAAACGCGCTAATCATCGAAGCCCGGTGGGCCTTGATCTTCTTCTGACGAATGAAGAGATAACCCGTGATGAGCAGGATCGCGCTGACGCTGTTGAGTATCGCGTTCAGAGCCGGAAGTTGTGAAATCGACATAATGACGATATTTGAAGACCAGTTTGGCCAGCCCACCGATGATCACCAACGTCGGCGCGAGCAGTATCAGAATCGCCGCATTGATCGTCGCCGAGATTTCATCCGAGTTTTCGGCGTTGGCGACGCTGGCTTTGCACATTGGGCAGCCCAATGTTTGAGTCGCGGCGGCCAGAATCGCCACCGCGTTGAATAATAATAAATTTGCGAAACGTTTAAGCCTCATCTCACCGCCAGTAGAAGATCAGCGCCAGCAGATAAATCCAAAGGCCATCAAGAAAGTGCCAGTATAACACGGTCGCGTCGACGGAGACGCGACGGCGCACCGCCGTCCAGTTGCTGCGTTCGCGTAGCCTCACGTAGCCGAGCGCGATCAGTCCGCCGATCAGATGCGCGCCATGCAGGCCGGTGAAAATATAAGCGTACCCGCTGTGGTGATTCCTGTTGACGTAGAAGCCGCTCGCGACCAGACGCTTCCACAAGACGAGCTGCGCGGCGAGAAAACTCAATCCGAGCAGCATGGTGGCCGAAATCCAGAACTTGAATCTGTTTTCGAGCCTTCGCCGGAGCGCGCGACGCGCCAACTCAACTGTCAGGCTGCTCACCAGGATGAGACCAGTGCTGACCCACAAAATGTGCGGCGCGGCGATGGGTTGGCGCATCGCGTTGTTGAAAACGTACGCGCTGCTCAGGGCGAGGAAAAGGACTGTGATGCTGACGATCCCCAGCCTGATCGCCAGGCTGTAGCCCTCGGGCGGCGGAGTAAGCTCGTTGCTCCATCCGCCGCCTCCGCGTCCGCCGTCTCCGCCGCCTCCGAAATCATCGAAGCCGCCGCCGCCCGTCGGGGGCGCATCAGTTTTCTTTGGTGTCAGTGTCGTTGGCACGAAATGCGATTTGAAGAGATGTGAAAGAGATCTTGTGGATGTATTTACAGGAAGAGGTCCGCCGAGACGCTAAAGAACTTTCCGAGCGCTTTTGCGTGCGCCTTACTGATATCACGTTTGCCGCTGATTACCTCTGATGCAGCGCCGCTTGAACCGAAAATGCTCAGAAGGTCGCTCGGTTTCAGATGATTCATCTCCATCAGCCCTATCAAGATTTCGTGAGGCGTTGGGTTTCGCGGTTTATAGAACCGCTGTTCAAATTCTTGAATGAGATGGCCAAGTAGTTTAGCTAAAGCTTTCTCTTCAGGCGTAAGCTCGGGTTTCTTCATCAGCCCTCTTAAGATCTTGAGCAAGCGCCTGTTCTCGCGCTCGGTTTCGATCACCGTAGGCGCGGTTTTAGCCAATAGTCCGCCATATCTCTTCACATCAAATCTTGCTCTACTTGCTCTAACAGTTCTTTTTCCACTTGTCTCTATCATATTCAGCGTGCGTCAGAATCGCTTCAATGTCCACTTGCTCCAAGTCGTAACGGATCTTCGCAATCAGCCTGTATCTGTTTCCCGCAATGTCGAAGATCACGCATTTCTGGTAGCTGTCGGTTGCCCCAAAAGTATTCCTCACATCATCAATATTCCGCCATATCGCTTTAAGAGTAGCTTTATACCAGATCTCCAAAGATGATCTTGATCGGGCGTGTTTCCTTGCGAAGTTTTGCAAGGCTTCGTAATTTCCAACGAGTATTATTCATGACGCTTTCCTCGTTCCCCTTGAAATGCTCTCACCGTGAAAGTGTAATGTCAATCAAGGTTTTAAGACGCTTCCTTTAGTCGAGTGTCTCGGTCTGCATCGAATAATCCTTCGCCGCGCCTGGAGTCGAATACTCGTAAGGGCCGCGGTAAACGACCGGCGGATGTCCCTCGACATTCGCCGCCGCGTCCGTCCACTCCAGCGTAGTCGCCTCCCAGGGATTGTCGCCGGCCCGGGCGCCTTTCCACAAACTCAGCAGGAAATTGCCCACGAAGATTAACTGCGCCGCCGCCGTCACGAACGCGGCGACCGTAATCAGAATGTGCAGCGGTTCGAGCGGCTTCAGGAATTCGAACCATAGCGTATCGGCGTATCGTCGCGGATGCCCGGCCATGCCCAGCAAATAGAACGGGGTGAAGATCGTGTAGACTCCGATGAACGTCAGCCAGAAATGCGTCTTGCCCATCGCCTCGTTCATCTTCCGCCCGAACATCTTCGGAAACCAGTAGTAGGTCGCGGCGAAGACGCCGAAGACCGCGGCCATGCCCATAATCAGGTGGAAATGGCCGGTCACGAAATAGGTGTCGTGAAAGACCATGTCGAGCGCCGTTTGCCCCAACACCAATCCTGTTACGCCGCCCGAAACGAACAACGAGACGAACCCGATTGCGAAGAGCATCGGCGCGCCAAAGCGAATGCGAGCGCCCCACAGCGTGCCCAGCCAGTTGAACGTCTTGACCGCCGACGGCACGCCAATGACCAGCGTCAAGACCGAAAACGCGACGCCGATGCGCGGATTCATCCCGCTCACGAACATATGGTGTCCCCAAATCAGAAATCCAAGGGCGCCAATCGCCACGATCGCCGCCACCATCGCGCGATAGCCGAACACAGGCTTGCGCGCAAAGGTCGCC
>Ga0126377_10003877_pt1 | contig 10725 bp, 8 predicted proteins | sample PanSoiMetPlot_22_FD_92647 | JGI IMG/M metagenome (GOLD analysis project Ga0126377, IMG submission 92647) | Tropical forest soil microbial communities from Panama - MetaG Plot_22 | ecosystem: Environmental > Terrestrial > Soil > Tropical forest > Bulk soil | place: Panama | collected 2016-02-17 | reverse complement strand
GCGCTTTCGGCGCAGTTGAAGCCCGAGCCGGCGGTCTATCGCCGCGCGTTCGTCTACCTCAATCACCACGGCGCTGCCACCTGCACCGAAACCGATCCTCACTGCTCGGTCTGCCCGCTGGTCGCCGACTGCCCCGAGGGAACGCGCCGCATGCTGAGACCTGAGGACTGAGACCTGAAACTCTCAACTCTCAACGTTCAAGTCTGAGGATCCTGAGAGTTGAGACTTGAGAGTTGAGACTTATCGTGGTGCTCAGTTCAGCGACGCCACGCGCTTGCGCAGATTCTTGACGTGCTCCCAGATCTGTTCGTGCTCCTCGCGGCCGCTGCTGTCGAGATCAGGTCCTGACGAAAGCTGGAGGTATGCCTGCAGATCGCGGAGGGCGGCGGAGAAGTCGTTGAGATGGTACGCGAGCAGCCCGCGGTCGCGGAGCTCGTTGATCGCGGACGGATCGACCGCCAGCATCAGCTCCGTGATGTCGCGGGCCTGCGGGAACGAGTGCATCTGCACATAGATTCGTTTCAGGTTCAACAGCATCCGCAGCAGGATCTGCGGCTTCGTGGCTCTCGCGAACACGCGCGGATCGATGGCATCGCTTTCCCCGTCCTGCCCATCCTGCCCGTCCCGCTCCTCCTGCCCGTCTTGTCCGCCGCCTGACTGCCGCCGCAGCATCGTCCGGCAGGCGTCCTCCGACAGGAACGCGCCGCCGTGGTGGGCGTCGATGATGAGATCCTGGTCCATTGGCACCGGTCCGCGGCGTCCCGGGTAGCGGACCAGAAAGTGGCCCGGGAAGTTGACGCCCTCGACGTGCAGGTCGGCCCGCCTCGCCACCTCGATGTAGACCATGGCGAGCGTAATCGGGATTCCTGTCCGGCGGTCGATGACCTCGTTGAGAAAGCTGTTGCGCGGGTCCTCGTAGTGCCGGTCGTTTCCGATGAACCGCAGTTCGCCGAACAGGTAGTCGTTCAGCGCCACGACGCGCGCGTACGCCTCTTCGTCAACCTGCGTGGGGACCTCGCTCGAGGCGTGCACCGATGGCCGCGCTTCGGCCACGCGCCGGCGCGCTTCCCGGCCGATGGCATCGAGCTGATCGAGATACGGGCTGGAGTCCAGGCTGGGGTATTCGATCCGCGCGATCATCAGCGCGGCAACGGCAAGATCGGGATCGGGACTGAGTGCGGCCCGTGCGAAGGCGTTGACGACGCTGTCGCGAAGCACCAGACCAAGGATAGCGCGATTGCGAAAAAAAAGGGCGGGGCTCGTCGCCCCGCCCTGAGTTGTGCAAGCGCTCGGCTAAGTCGTCGCTCGACTAATGCCTTCGCGCTCCGTGCCGATCGCTGTTACCAGGTCACGCGCACGCCCAGCCGCGCGACGCGCGGCGCGAGAATGCCCTGAATCTGATTCGCGTTCGCCGCGTTCTGCGTCGTGCGCACGGCCAGCAGCGTGTTGCCGTTGAACACATTGAAGATGTCCAGAGCCGGCACGAACCGAATCGTCCCGACCCTGACCGGGCGATCGACGTGGAAGTCCAGATTCTGGAAGTTCGGCAGCCGCGTGTCGCCGACGTTGTTCTGGAGGAGCAGAATCGTGCCCGATCCATCCGTGCGGAGCGAGTTGTTCAACGCGAACTCTTCGGGGTAGCCCTGCCGGGAGTTGTAGCTCGCCGACACGTTGAAGTCCTTCGGCAGGTTGTAGAGGCCGCTGACCTTGAACAGCCACTTGGCGTTGACGAACTGGTTGCCGATGCCGCTGCCGGCCGACGAGTAATCGTACTGTGCGCCGTTGCGCGTCGAGCGGTTGGTCGGATCCTCGCCCAGCAGGTTGGCGACGTTGACGCCGTTCGCGGAATTGCCCGGCCAGCCGTCCATGTTCACCGTCGTGCTGTTGAAAGCGAAGCTGGTGTTCATCAGCCAGTGGTTCGACATCCGCTTCCGGGCGCTGACCTCGAACCCGTTGTACGCGCGGTTGTACTGGTCCGACGTGTAGTTGGTCAGGTTCGTAATTGCTCCGACCTGGACGTTCGAGGTGTAGATCGTCACCGGCGTGCAGTTCCCGGCGCTGATCCGCAGGCCGTCCTGGGCCGGGCAGTTCGTCGGCGCGTACGTCGACGCAACGTAGTTCGACGGGTCGAGGCCGAGAGTGTCGCTGAACTGGAAGTTCGAGTATTTGCGCCAGATGTAGTTCACACCCACGGCGAAGCCGGCGCCGACCTCACGGTCCAGCCCGAAGATAATCTCGTCCGTGCGATCGTTCTTCAGGTTCGGATCGATCGTGTTCGCCGTCGTCGGCGATCCCGGCGCGGCCGGATTCCAGTTGCCGACCAGTCCGAGGAAGTTGGCGAAGTTGCCGCCAGTCGGCAGGATCTCGTTCGCCTGGACGAACGTGTCGTGATTCGAGTCGACCCAGGGATACTGGAGCCTGACGCGCGTGACGGGGTTGACCTGGAACGAGTACCCGGCGACGCCGACCTGGCCCCAGTACGTCGCGTAGTTACCGTGCACGACGGTCTTGCCGTCGCCCTGGACGTTGTACGTGAATCCGAGGCGGGGCGAGAAGTTGTTGAACTTGATCCCGGGGTCCGCCCCCGCGAAGCTCACCGCGGGAAGCACGTTCGGAAGAATCGGGTTGGCATCGACCGACGAGGCCAGCGCTCGATCGTGGTTGTAGTCGTACCGCACACCGAGTTGCAGCGTTACCTTACCGTGCGTGATGGTGTCCTGGCCGTACAGCGCGATGTTGGTCAACTTGTACGACGTCGAGGCATCGCGCGTGAGATACATCTGGCACCCGGCAGCAACCGTCGCGCAGTCGTTCGGATTTGCCAGCTCGGCGGACGTCGGGAATCGCGCGACCGCGTTGCCTGGCGTGTGCGTGCCGCCCTGGCTCGCGTTGTCGCGCCAGTAGCCGCCGATCTTGAACGAGTGATCCCCGCCGGCCACGCCGGGCAGGAAGTAGTTCGAGTTCACCGTGATGCTGTTCACCGGCCGGATGTTCACCGATTGCGAGTTGTCCGGCGTCGAGCGGCCGTTGAGACCCGTCGAGATGATCAACGTCGGCTGCAAGCCGAACACACCGGGGACCGGTGTCTGCGACGGGTACGACGGATCGTGGTAGTCGAGGATGAAGTTGTTGCCGACGTGCGCGTACTGCACGTCGAGGAGCAACCGATCGCTCAGCACGTACTGATCGCCGAACTTGTAGGTCGGCGTCGGCCCCGTGATCCAGTAGCTGGTGCCGTAGGTGCTCGGCACGGCATCCTGGCGGACCGTCGACTCGATCGGCGTCAGGTCGCTCGCGTTGCGCGCGTTGCGCTGCTTGGCCGAGAACAGGCTGTAGAGGCTCAGCTTGTTGCCCTGGAAGAGCTGAACCTCGCCCTTCAGGTTCGTTGTCTTGAGGATGGTCTGATCGGTGTTGAGGCAGCCGTTGACGTCGTCGATGCTGTGCGAGAGCGGATTGCTGGCGATGTCCGTCTTGATCTGCTGGCACGAGGCGGTCGGCTGGTAGAAGCCGACGACGCCGACGTTGACGTTCTGCGTGCCGTACGCGCCCCATACCCAGGCCCGGCCCTTCTTGATCGGGCCGCCGACTTCGAGACCGTAGTCCTTGATGTCCTGGATCGGATTGCCCGCGCCGCCGCCCTGCAGGCGAATCGTGTCGGTCGCGTTCGTCGCCTCCAGGTTGTCGCTCGTCTGGTAGTAGCGGCCGGACCCACGGAACTTGTCAGATCCGCTGCGCGTGACGAGGTTGATGCCGACGCCGCCGGTCTGCTGCGTCACGTCGACGCCGCCGGTGCTGATCGTCATCTCTTCGAACATGTCGAAGTCGTAGTAGGTCGGAGAGGCGCCGGTCGCGGCCAAGTCGGTGATGTCGACGCCGTCGAGCGTCCACTTGTTGTTGGTCGGGTTGCCGCCGCGCGAGACGTAGTTGGACTGCTGGCCCGACATGTTGCCGCCGATGTTCTCGCGGTCCATGGCGATGCCGGCCGTCTGCTGCAGGATGACCCACGGGTCGCGGGCCGACGGAATGCTCTGCAGCAGCTCGTTCGTGAACGTCTGCTTCGTGCCTACTTCTTTCGTGTCGACGACCGGGCTCTGGCCGGTGACGGTGATCGTTTCCTGCACCGTCGAGACGCCCATCTGCGCGTTGATCTGTGCGTTGAAGCCGACCGTCACGCGGATGTCTTCGTTGACGACCGTCTTGAAGCCGGTCAGCTCGAACTTGACCGTGTAGACACCGATTTCAAGGCGTGGGAACTGATACGTGCCCGTTTCGCTGGTCACTGCCACCAGCGGCTGGAGCAGCGTCGGAGCTGTCAAGGTGACCGTAACACCCGGCAGGACGGCGCCCGACTGATCGGTCGCCTTGCCGAAGATCTCGCCCGTCTGCTGACCCTGGGCGTTTGCCAGTGCGCTGGTGGCGAAGAACGCCAGGAGCGCCAGGACAATTGCTCGAACTCTCATCCTTCCTCCTCCGAAAAAACAACCGAGAAAGCAACCGATGGTTCTGTTGCTGAGTCCCGCAAGACAGCGCACACCGTCTGACTCCGTGCGCTGTGCGGTAATGATCGAGTGTCCGGTGGCGGGGAGGACGTTGTAAAGGCGAAAGGGATGTGAAAAAGAACCGATTCAGGCCAGAATCCAACGATTTGGATGGTTGTTCAAATTGCAACAGTTAGGAGTCTATAAGGCTTCTCACTCTGGCGAGGTCGAACTCACCAATTGAAGTGATGACGACATCTGCCTGAAGTTCGTCAGCCCGGTACGACTGCGCCACGCCGACCGTCCGCAGGCCCGCCTCGCGCGCGGATTGCAGTCCCCACACCGAGTCTTCCACCGCCACGCACTCGTGCGCTTTCAGATCTCCCAGGCTCGTGCCGCGCAGCAGCGCGACCGCTCGTTCATACGGGTCCGGCGCGGGCTTGCTCCGCGGCGTGTCTTCGGCGGCGACGATTGCGGAAAAGCACTCCGTCAGCGCTTCGCGATCGAGCACGCGTCGGATCTCGTGTCCCAGCGCGCCGGACGCGATCGCAATCGGGATCGCGGCAGCCGTCTGCCGGACGATCTCGGCGGCGCCCGGAAACAGCACCGACGCGTGCCGCTCGAGCTCGGTCATCATTTCGGCTTTCTGCCAGACGAAATCACCAATCTCTTCGCGCGACCACTCCCGCCGGTGGTCCTTTCCGATCGCCGCGAACGCCCCCGCATCGTCGTACCCGAGATAGCGCGCGTAGTAGTCCGTTTCGGTGAGGACGATGTCCTGGGTGGCGAGCACGTCGCGGAAGGATCGGAAGTGGAGCGGCTCGCTGTTGGCGAGCACGCCGTCGAAGTCAAAGACGATGGCGCGGAGCATCAAGAATCCTGAATTTCAGATTGCAGAGTTCAGATAGCAGATTCAACAATACTTCTGCAATCTGCAATCTGCCTTCTAACTTTCAGTTTTCTTCATCCGCTCTCCTGCGCGCACCGGTACCTTCAGCCGATTCTCCGCAGGCGGATACGGACACTCCCAGGTGGGACTGTAATAGCAGTAGGGAAAGTACGCGCGGTTGAAATCGATCTCGTAGATGCCCGTCGCCGTCCGGTCGATGTCGAGAAAGCGGCCGGCGGCATACGTCTCGGTACCGCTCGTCAGATCGCTGAAGGGCACGAACAGTCGATCGGCAGTTCGCGACGCAGCCGGCGTGAACGCGGTCAGCTTGAGCGGCTGGCCTTTCAGTGAGAACTCCAGCGTCCCCACGCGGCGGAACTTGTCGGCGCCGCCGGTGGACGTCGTCATCTCGATAACGGTGGGGTCGTTGATCTCCTTGAGAGACGCGGCCACGTTGTAATCGGGATCGATGGGGAAGTAGCCGAGCGGCAGCAGCTCCGCCTTCCGGTTCTGCGGGATCGGATCGTTGTCGCGCGTGAATGCGGCATCCTTGGCCGCGCGGTCCGCGGCGATCTTCGCGGCGTAGTCCTTCGGCTCCTCGGGCGGCCTGTTTGCGCAGGACGCGCAGAGCAGCCCCAGACTTACGGTTAGGACAAACCTGCTTAGTACCGGCATCCAGTCAACTTTATTCCAGTTGGCCTGGGGCCCAACCCCCACGCGACCCACCTGACCCACGCGACCCACCTGACTCTACGCGAACGGATACGCGCCTCGCGCAACCGTCTCATCGGCGAGGCGCCGCCGCATGATCACCGTATTGACCGGCGTCACCTTGATCAGCCGCCGCAGCGCCGCCAGCATCGTCCTCAGCGTATCGCCGTCGACCGTCGCTGCCAACGCCTGCCGCGCCGAGGCGTCGATCCGCAAGGCGGCGTCGTTGACAAATACGCGTGCGGCGTCCACGTGCAGCGGTGCCTTCGCGGCCTTGTTCGTGGTGGCGGCTTCGGCGCGGAGTACGGCGCTCTCGGCCGCGAACACGTCCATCAGGATATCGGCCGCGTGCATCAGCACTTCCTGCTCGTCGGTCAGCTTGGCGCCGAACCTCTGCATCGCGAGGCCGAGGACCATCAACGCGACCTTCTTGAATGCGGCGATCGCGCGTCGTTCTTCCGCGAGCACTCCGTCGTCCGTTGCCGGAGCGGCGGGTGGCGACAGCAGCTCGTCCTGCAGCGCCTTGGCGGCTGGAATCAGCGGCAGGTCGCCTTTCACCGCCCGGCGCGCCAGCATGCCGGGAATGAGCAGGCGGTTGATTTCGTTGGTCCCTTCGAAGATGCGGTTGACGCGGGCGTCGCGGTAATGGCGCTCGGCGGGGTAGTCCTTGACGAACCCGTTGCCGCCGTGGATCTGGATGTTCTCGTCGAGCACGTAGTTGAGCGCTTCGCTGCCGAAGACCTTCGCAATCGATGCCTCGACGGCGTATTCCTCGAAGGCGTTGAGGGCGGCGGAACCGTCCGTGGGTTCGTGCGGCGTGGCTTCCACACGGGCGTCGACGAGCCCGGCGGTCCGGTACAGCAGGCTCTCGGTCGCGTACGTCTTGACGACCATCTCGCCGATCTTGTGCTTGATCGCGCCGAACGATGCGATGGCCGTGTTGAACTGGCGTCGCGTGGCTGCGTACTTCGCCGCTTCCGCGATGGCTCCCTCGGCGCCACCACCGCACATCGCGCCAAGCTTGAACCGCGCGAAGTTCAGCACGTTGAACGCGACCTTGTGTCCCTTGCCCACCTCGCCCAGGACGTTCTCGGCGGGGACCTTCACATCCTGAAAGATGAGCGCGGTCGTCGACGAACCGTGGAGGCCCATCTTGTGTTCTTCCTTGCCGCTCTTGACGCCGAATCCGCGCTCGACGAGGAACGCCGTAAAAAGCTCGCCATCGACCTTGGCGAAAATGACGAACAGGTCCGCGAAGCCACCGTTCGTAATCCACATCTTTTCGCCGTTCAGCAGATAGCTGCCGTCGGCCTGCTTCGTCGCTTTCGTTCTGGCGCCGAGGGCGTCAGATCCGGATCCGGTTTCGCTGAGGCCGTACGCGCCAATCAGCTCGCCGGACATCAGCTTCGGCAGATACTTCTGTTTTTGCGCTTCGGTGCCGAAGAGCATCAGCGGCACGATCGTCAGGTTGGCCTGCGCGCCGAATGCGGCGCCGAACGACGCCGACCTCGCCAGCTTTTCGCTGACCACGAGGGACGTGACCTTGTCGAGGCCGACGCCGCCATACGCCTCGGGCACGTCGACGCCGAGAAGGCCGAGGCTTCCGCCGCGCTGAACGAGCTTCCGTGCGAGGTCCCAGTCCTTCTGTTCGAGCTTGTCGAGGACCGGCAGCACCTCGTTGTCCACGAACTCCTGCGCCGTACGGCCGATCAGGCGGTGCTCGTCGGTCAGGCGTTCGGGGGTGAAGACCGTGTCGGCGTCGCTCTCCTGCAGGAGCCATTCACCGCCGCGAAGAATGGAAGTTGCCGCTGTCGTCATGAGTCCTCTTTTTCCTGATTCCTAATTCCTGATTCCGAATTTCTAAGACAGGTTTTCAAACACCCCCGCAGCCCCCATGCCTCCGCCGACGCACATCGTCACCATGCCGTAGCGTGACTTCCGCCGCTTCATCTCGTGAAGAATCGTCGTCGTCAGCTTGGCGCCGGTGCAGCCGAGCGGGTGGCCGAGAGCGATCGCGCCGCCGTTGACGTTCAGTCGATCAGGATCGATTGGCAGTTCCTTCAGGCACGCGAGCACCTGCGCCGCGAATGCCTCGTTCAACTCGATCAAGTCGATCTGATCCAGCGTCAACCCCGCCAGCTTGAGGGCCTTCTTGATAGCCGGCACCGGGCCGATGCCGAAACGTTCGGGTTCGACGCCTGCGGTCGCGAACGTCACGAAACGCGCCAGCGGCGTCAGGCCGCGCTCGCGGGCCGCGGCGGCTGACATGACGACGACAGCGGCGGCGCCGTCGCTCGTCTGCGACGAGTTGCCGGCGGTGACGGTGCCCTTCACGTGGAACGCTGGCCTGAGCTTCGCGAGCGCTTCCGCCGACGTGTCGCGTCGGGGCCCTTCGTCCACGTCGAACGTCACGCTGCGGACGGCAGGCGCCACCAGGATTGCGGCAGAGCCGCGACCACCAGCTGCCGCCGGCACGCGCTGATCGTGCGCCTCGACGACCCGCGCGACGAGGGGAACGATCTCGTCGGTGAACCTGCCGGCTTGGATCGCGGCCAGTGCCCGCCGGTGGCTCAGGAGCGCGTAGGTATCCTGCGCCTCGCGGGAGATACCCGATTCGCGTGCGTGATTCTCGGCAACGAGGCCGGTGCTGAGATACACGTCGGGATACGAATCCATCAGGGTTGGATTCGGCGCGATCTTGTTGCCGCCCATCGGCACCAGGCTCATCGACTCGGTGCCGCCCGCGACGATCGTCGAGGCCGAGCCGCACATGATGCGCTCGGCCGCATACGCAATCGCCTGAAGCCCTGACGAACAGAAGCGGTTGACCGTCACGGCTGACGCGGTCACGGGTATGCCGGCACGGAGGCTCGCGATGCGCGCGACGTTCATGCCCTGCTCGGCCTCGGGCATCGCGCAGCCGAGAATTACATCGTCCACGTCGGCGGGATCGAGTCCGGGGGCTCGAGTCAACGCGGCCTTGATGGCGATCGCACCGAGCTCGTCGGGCCGCGTCCCGCGCAGTGTTCCGTTCGGGGCTTTGCCGACCGCGGTCCGCGCGGCCGACACGATGACAGCTTCGGTCATGGCCAATCTCCCAGCAGGTCCTCGACGGCGTCCGCCACTTCGGTGACCTTGCCGTCGAACAGGTGGTCGGCGCCGTCGATGACGACCAGCTCCTTCGGTTCAGCGGCGCGCGAGTAGAACTCGCGCATGTCCTTCAACGGACAAATCTCGTCCCGTTCGCCCTGGATGAAGAACTTCGCCTTCGTGCTGCGCTCGACGCTGCCGAAGTCATAGCGCGAGAGCGGCGGCGCCACACCGATGAGCGTCGAGACCCGTTGATCCTCCGCGCCGGCCGTCAGGGCAATCCACGCACCGAAGGACATGCCGGCTGCCCAGAGCCGCGCATCCGGATACGCCGTTCGCATGTGATCCAGCGCAGTCCGAAAGTCCTCCATCTCGCCCGGTCCGTTCGAGAACGCTCCCGCGCTTGCCCCTGCACCGCGGAAATTGAACCGCAGCACCGCGCACCCGATCCGGCTGAGCGCCTTTGCAGCCTGATACACCACCTTGGTGTGCATCGTCCCGCCCATGCTCGTGAGCGGATGGGCGAAGACGACGGCGGCGCGCAAGCCTCCGCGGTGCCCGCTGTTCAGCAGACCATCGGCGTCGACCGTTCCCGCTGCGGCCGGTTCGTCGAGCAGCGCTTCCAGACGTCCTGCCGCCCCCGCGAGCTCGAGGATCGGCATCAGGCCACTCGCCCGGTGCTCGCGTCCGACGAGGACGCCCGCGGTTTCGAATCCGTCGAGGTCGAGAGCGACTCCACGAACGTATGGACGACGTTCGCGAAGAGATCGGGACGCGTCAGCGTTCCCTGATGGCCGGTCCGGTTCAGCACGATGTACCGGGATCCCGGGATCAACTGCTGATATCGCGACGACGCGTCGACGTCGACGACGTGATCGAGCGCCGCCTCGCCGGTCAAGACGAGCGTCGGTGCCGAGATCCGCGCGGCGTCACACGTGGTGTCGTACGTTGCGATCATCCGCGCGCGCTGCGCCATCCGGCGGAACGAGATCGGCGCGCTGGCGACGGTCTTCAGGATCGAAGCCGAGAAGGCCCGCCGATCCGCCGCGTCCGGCAGCGCGGCCACGAGCTCGGCTCGCGCCCGGAACGGCACTTCGACGGCGAACAGCGGTCCGAAAATCAGCGGCCAGCGCGCGTAGACGTCGTGTCGCGGACGCAAATGCCAGCCGGGCCCCGGCGTCGATGCGAGCACGAGAGCGGAAACCCGCTCGGGATGCCGCGCCGCGAACCTGAGCGCGACGAGACCGCCGAACGAAACGCCGCAGACGACTGTCTTCGCGGTCGCACTCGAATCGAGCACGCCCAGGACCTGGTCGGCATAGCTGTCGAAGCAGCGTGCGGCGTCAAAGCTGAAACCGGCTGCCGGCTCGTCGCCGAGCGAAAATGTCATCACTCGAAAGTGCTTCGCCAGCGCCTCAACGGTGACGCGGGTGTACTCCCACCGTCCCTGAAGGCCCGGGATGAAGACGATCGGCGTGCCCTGCCCCAGCTCGATGAAATTCATGCTCAGTTGCGGAGTGGCTTACCGGTTTTCAACGTGTGCTGAATCCGTTCGAG